>Ga0208040_1001876_pt1 | contig 19759 bp, 8 predicted proteins | sample AD_UKC083_MetaG_FD_184431 | JGI IMG/M metagenome (GOLD analysis project Ga0208040, IMG submission 184431) | Active sludge microbial communities of municipal wastewater-treating anaerobic digesters from USA - AD_UKC083_MetaG (SPAdes) (version 2) | ecosystem: Engineered > Bioreactor > Anaerobic >...
TGACAGCCTACAGGAAAGGTTCTTGTAACTGCTCAGGCTGGTGAACTCAGCCGGGCCTGAAGAATAGGAGGAACAAAAGGCGATCCTGTCAAAGCCATTTGCAACACATCCAAGACGCGCTGCCCATTTTTGCGGGCAGTCGAGATGTAGCTACGGATGCGGCAAAAGGCTTCGGCGCCGCCTTCTGAGCGAAAACAACCAGAGATTTTCTGCTTCAGCTTGACCATGCGGAGATCGCGTTCCGCCTGGTTGTTGTCAAACGGCACCTTAAAATCAACCATAAAAGCCAGTGTTTCGGTTTTGCGAACTTGGAGATGATCCAGGAGGTTCTTGACCGGATGTTGTTTGGGCTTGCCGCGTTTCTTGGGTAGAGGTTCTGGCGGTTCCAGTGCCGGGCATGTTTGCAGGCCTGCCTCCAGGATGGCGTCATAGCGGGTTTCAAAGTCGGCCAACTGGGTTGGCGATAGGCTTTGCTGTTCTGGCGGCGCTTGCTCAACGGCGGTTTTGATTTCGAGCAGTAGTTTGATCATCTCGGCAGCCCAAGGTTGCTGATATTGGTCTCGCACGAAGATCAAATCCCGCAGATGATGGGCATTACACAGTGCATTGATGACAGCTTCGTACTGAAAGTATGAATGATAGCCATCATGCATCGCCTTGCCTTTGAACACCGGGAAGATGCCAATCGCATCCAACGCTTCACGGCCACGTTTCCGATGGGGTGCATAATAGGTCAGGAGACCAGTGCAAACCACGTGCAGCCACCACAACTTGCCTTCTATGCGGCTGCCGGTTTCATCGAAATGCCCGGTGTCTTTCGTTTCAGTCAGTTCAGCCTTCGTGAGTTGGTAGACCGGCTCCACTTGCTGGGCTGTCTCCTGGCAGGCTTCCACAATTGTCCCTTCGCTCACCGTCTGCCCGTACAAGTCTTCCAGGATCTCTGCTGTCCGTTCCAAAGGTACAAAGTGATATTGGTGAAAGTACACCATTTGCGCTTTGATCCGTTCGCCATACTGCACCGGCTGACTGACCCCGACTGGAAATTCGCCCACCGTGGTTTGATGACATTCTGGACAGGTCTTGATCTCCGCTTGATGCTCCGTGACTTCTATTCTCTCAGGCGGTACATCAAATACCTGGCGCTTCTCGCAATCCTGCACTGCCTCTTCTTCCAAGTTCGCCTGGCAATGACAACAGCGCTTCACCCGATGGATTTGCACATGATCCGGAGTGCTCACTGCCTTGAGTGTATGTCCAGCATGACCGGGCTGCCCGCCGCTTTTCTTGCCGCTTCTCTGTCGCAAGCTTTTGGACTTCTTCTTTAGCCCATCGCTTGATGGCGGTTTGCTGCTGTTCCCGCTGTTCTTGGCGATTTGATCTTCCAGCCGCTGAAGGCGCTCTGCTAGCTTGCCAAGCGTTTCATAAAACAGCTTGACCACAGCATCTTCCCCTTCGCGATACGTTGCCCGTATCTCTGCTTCGCTCGGTATTCGCAGCGGTTCCATGCCTATATTGTGCTTGGCTTTTATGTTTTTGACAATGTTAAAGTTCTACCAATTTCAGGCTTTTCATGCCTGAGCAGTTACGATTTTTATATCATTGATTATTTACCGTTGCCCGTGTTTGACGCGGCTGAAGTAAGCGGCCCTTTTAATAATACGGTTTGTGGCATACCCGCGGCTGGGGCTGCCTGTTTGGGCCCGGCAGATTCTTACCACCTTTTGCCATCAGCCCTGACCCCAACCATATTGGTTGATCCAACTGCCAACAGTATTCACTTCGATTATGGCGATTATGATGTTACTAATGGCGCCTCATCAACAGTAGATGTTCTCTTCACTGTCACCGTTGAAGGTGATCCCTTTGCTGATGGTTTGTTCCTCACCAATCAAGCTCGCGCCAGTGAAGGTTCCACAAATAATGGCTTTGTGGTTGATGATGATATTGAACAAATTATTCTGACCGAACCAGTTCTTGATATCACAAAAGGTGTGGTCGCCACCAATAACTCGGCCGGGGTATTCACTCCGCTGCCAGTGGGGCCAACCGCCTTCACGCCACCCGGCGGCGCCTGCCCGCGCTTTACCCCGATCATCAGCTCGTCCAGCCTGGCGGCCAATCCCATCAATAGCAGCCTCACCGGTTTGGATGCTGCAGACCGGGTCACCTTTGCCATAGTGATAGAAAATACCGGCTCTGGGCTAACCGGTGCCTTTGACGTGCGTTTCAAAGACACACTGCCATCCGGCTTTACCATCCCAGGGTCTGGCCTGAATCTTTGCGTGACCAACGGCGCTGGAACCGCACTGTCCTATACAGATCTGGGCGGCGGTCTTTTTGGCACGGGTCTCGAATTGACGGATCCTGCCAATGGCGCACTGGCCCCCTACGATGAGAATAACGGACTCAACCTCCTGGTTGTGACGTATGACCTTGAACTCACTGCCGCGGTTGAGCCGCTCCAGACCCTGACCAACACCGCCACGCTCTTCAACTATGCCGGTTTGGAGGGCGGGACAGATCACACTGCCACAGACCTGACAGATGATGCCGTTGTAACCATCGCACCTCCGGCCATCACCAAGCAGATGACCGGCACCAATCAGCCTTTCACCACCGATCCCAACGTAGCAATTGGAGAGATTGTCACCTATCAGGTGACTGTCCGGATTCCTGAAGGTACAACATCCAACGTGACGCTGCGCGACATTTTAGACCCCGGCCTGGCCTTTATGGATTGCACCAGCATAACGGCCTCGGCGGCACTCAGCACCAGCATTGGCGCCTGGAGCAATGCCTGTAACCCTGGCACAAACCCCACTGTTGGCCCAGAACCCGTTGGCAGCCCTGCACCTGCCGATCAGGGCCGGCGGGTAATTTTTGACTTTGACACGATTACAAACACAAATACAGATAACACCACCGCCGAAACCATTACATTAACCTACCGCGCCGTTGTTCTTAACGCTCCCGGCAATAACCGCGGCGTCGCGCGCAATAATGCAGCCACCTTTATCTGGGATGGCGGTAGTGTCAGTGCTTCTGCGCCCGATGTCGTCATTGTTGAACCCACCATTACGGTTCAAAAAGATGCCTCCCCGACAACTGGCGATGCGGGTGATGTGATTACCTTTACAATCATAGTTCGCAACCAGGCACCCAGCAACGTTAACGGCTTTAATTTGGTTTGGACAGATATTGTTCCCGCTCAGATGACCTATGTGGCCGGAACGTTCGCCAATACAGCGGGTCTCGCACCAACAACAATCAGCGATGCCGGCGCACCAACACTAACCGCCACCTGGGACACCTTTGCTCTGGGGCAAACCAGTACGTTAACTTTCCAGGCCACCCTCAATGGCACGGTTATCCCGGGACAGGTCATCACCAATACCGCCACCCAGACCTGGACCAGCCTGCCGGGGGGTGTCGGTACACCTCAATCCCCTTATAACCCCCTGTCGTGTGAGCGCACCGGAAACCCAGCTGATTGCGGCGGCGCAGAGAACGATTACACCGCCACCGATCCTGCTGCTGTAACCGTTTATGCGCCTGCACCAACCAAGTCCATCATCCAAACGTCAGAAGGCCATACCGGCAGCCCGGTTGGTGTTGTTCGTCTTGCCGTCGGTGAAATTGCCCGTTACCGGTTGGTAGTCAGGCTGGCCGAAACGACAATGACAGATCTATACTTGATGGATTCTCTTGGGACCGGATTGCAGTTTCTGGATGATGGTACAGCCCGGGCGGCTTTTGTCTGTTCTGGCGGTCCCAACTGCATCACCTCATCAAACCCCTTGATTGCCAGCCTGCCTGTGATTGCAGGTGATGAAACAACGCTGGCCTCCATCACTCCAACTTTTTCCCTGCCCGATGATGCTGTCTCGCGCCTGCTGCCATCAGACGATGACGCCTATGGCAATGGCACAGACTTTTATGTCAAATTCAGTCAAGTCCAGAACAACGATCGGGATACCAATCAGGAATTTCTGGTGGTTGAATTTAATGCCGTGGCTATGGATGTTATTGGCAATCAAAACAACACAGCGCTGAACAACAGCTTTAATTTGTATATCAATGGAGCTCTGAATACCAGTTCTGCCACAATCACGGCCCGCGTGGCTGAACCGAATTTTGTGCTGACCAAAACTGCCACCACAACCCCATCCGATGCTGGCGACACTGTGGTCTTCACAGTTGTAGCGACCAACAACAGCACAACCTATGGCAACAATGCCGCAGCCGGATTTGATTTGAATCTGGTGGATACCCTTGATCCCAATCTTGTTTTGCAAAGCGTTGCTGTCACGGTACCGGCCTATGCAACCTATACGGATAATTCCGCGGCACCAACCGTCAATGTGATTGTTTCGCGAATCAATCCAGGCGATTCTACTACCATTACCATTACTGCCCGTGTCGCCGCGGGAGCTCCCAACGGTCAAACTATCCCCAATCAAGCGCGGTTGACCTATACCAGTCTGCCGGACCCCAATGGCACCTGCCCCAACCCGACAGGCTCATGTACTCCCGGTACGCCTGGTGCACCAACCGGAGAACGTGACGGCGTAACCGCCCCCCTGGCAACCAATAATTACGCGGTTCAGGCTAACGCAAGTGTTACTCTGGCAGTACCCGTTTTCGACAAGCTTACACCCGCCCCGGCGACCTACACAATTGGTGATCTTGTAACCTATAACCTGCTCGCCACACTGCCCGAAGGCACTACTCGCGGTCTGGTCGTTTTTGATAATCTCCCGGCTGGTCTCCAATATGTCAGCCACAGTTTGATCACCACAACTGCAGCCAGCGGTGGCTTACTGCCAGCCGATTATGCTGGTGTTGTACCGGCGCCGGCATTTACCTGTGCCGGTGTGTGCGGCAGCGGTGATGACGTCACCTTTACGTTTGGCGACCAGGTGACGACAGACGACAACCTCGCCAATACCAATGCTTTCATTATCCGCATTCAGGCCCAGGTTATTGATCTCTTCCCCGGAAATATCGATGGCGCTGTATTAGCCAACACGGCTGAACTTCGCTACATCAACCCCAATACAGGCGCAACCATCACCCTGCCTGATGGCCCTGAAAATATCACCATTATCGAGCCGCGGATTGAGACGCTAAAATCGGTAGTTCCAACCAGCGGTGTTCAAGCCGGTGATACCCTGACCTATACGGTACGGTTTACCAATACTGGGCATTCAACCGCCTATGATGTCACCGCTGTAGATACCCTGGCTCAGGGCGTTACATTTACAGCGCTGACGGGCTGTGTGGATGATACTGCTGCAGCGATCCCTGCCACGGCGGTGCCAGGCCCTGGCCCCAACCAGATCACCTTCGATGGCTCCCCGAATGGCAGTTGGGATATCGCTGTTAATGCTTATATTGAATGTACTTACACAGCCTTAGCTGGCCCCGATATCTACATCGATGGCAGCCATACAAATATCATCGATGGTGACTGGAGCACCCAGGATGGCGGTGCCCCGGTGGAGCGCGAATATGATGACACTACAGCCTACCCATACGATGATACCCTGGATGACGATGATGCCAGTTTCACAGTAGATGCCATTACATTTGACAAGAGCGATAATGGTGCCACAACAGCCACCATTGGCGAGACGATTACCTATACTCTGACGTTGAATTCGCCGCTGGGCACGATCCGCAATCTGACGATTACGGATGCCTTGCCTCAGGGCTTGATCTATGATGTCGGCACCCAGGTTGTTAACGGCATCAGCACGGTTCCGACTTTTACGGTCAGTGCCCCTAACGATGGTTCTGCGCCTGTAACCCTTACCTGGACCTTTGGTGATGCTGAGATCACAACGACACCAGTGACCGTTACCTTTACAGCTACAGTAGCCAATGTCATCGGCAACCAGCAAGGCAATTCACTGCTAAACACGGCTACTTTGACTTATGACGACGCTGCTGGCGTGCCCCAGCCGCCATTAACGGCTTCAGATGATTTTGTGTTGGTGGAACCCGTCCTGGATATTTCCAAGAATGCCACATATGCTTCCCCCATTGACGCTGGCGATTCCGTAGCCTACCAGGTTGTGGTCACAAACCCAGGCGGCGCCAATGTCAGCACAGCCTATAATGTGCGGATATATGACACTCTCCCCGCAGACCTGGCATTGAATTTGCCCGTTACAGTCACCCTGGCAGGTGGAGCCGCCGGCGTAACCGACCTATCGGTTGGCAACCTTATGGATATCACCGTTGACGAGATCCCGGTCGGCGCCAGCGTGACGATAGACTATACGGCTGTCTTACAGGCCAGTGTCACTCCGGGCGATACCATCACCAACCTGGCTCAGGCGCGTTGGACAAGCCTGCCCGGCTCTCCGCCCCAGGAACGCGACGGCACCCTGACCCCGCCGCCGCTGAATGATTACTATATCGATGATGGTCTTGGAATCACGACCGGCGGGCCCGCCTTGTCCAAGATATTGGAATCAACTTCTGCGGGTCATACTAGCGGCAGCAACGTAGCCATAGGTGAGGTGATCACCTACGCCATTGCGGTCACTCTGCCCGAGGGCACCACACCAGCAGTCACAACCGTGGTTGATGCCCTCCCAGATGGTCTGGCTTACGTTGCCGGTTCGGGTTCTATTGACTTGACAGGCTTTGCCGGAACAGTTGATGCCGCTGACCCTGCCATCGTTAGTGTCGGCGGTTCAGGAGATGATGTCACCTTTACATTTAATACGCAAATATCTGTTAATCCAGATAATGACCCAACCAATAACAGCTTTGTTTTGCGTTTGGATGCGGTCCTTCTAAATATCTGGGACAATCAAAATGGCGATGGATTGCTTAACAATGCCACATTGAACATCCCCTCAACCAACCCCATCACCACGCCTGACGTTCCGGTAACGGTTGTAGAGCCAGAGCTTGATCTTACTAAGTCGGTCAACGACACAACCCCAGGCATCAATCAAGACATCACCTTTACATTGGGGTTGTCTCATTTGCCCACCTCAACCGCCGATGCCTTGGATGTAATCGTAACCGACACACTTCCAGCAGGTTTGACGCTTAATCTGGCTACCGTGAGTGTAGCAGACACACCGGTCGGATGCGCTGTCGGCGTTGACACCACAAATTCGGCTGGCAGTACCGTAGATTTGCGTATAGCCGAATTGCCGCTTGCCTGTTCTGTTGCCATCACCTTTGATGTGACCGTCTCTGTGCCGCCTTTGAATCTTGGAGATACACTGATCAATGACGCTCATGTCGAATGGTCGTCTCTTGCTGGAGTGGATCCCAATGAGCGGGATGGAGATGGAGGCTTAGATGATTACTTTGATGATGCCAGTGTGGGCATTACTGTAGAGGGCATTGACCTGACCCTGACAAAGGACGATGGCGGCGTTACCACCACCCTTGGCGGCGTGGTGATCTACACCCTGACCTATGCCAATGTGGGTAATCAGGATGCCACCGGTGTGGTGATCAGTGATACGGTACCGCTTTACACCACCTTCAACGCGGCTAATAGTGCCGTTGGCTGGTCTTGCACTGATGGCGATCCAGCAGGCTCAACCTGCGCCTTTACAATTGGCTTGCTGGCTTCGGGCGCGTCTGGGTCGGTTGATTTTGCTGTCCAGGTGGATAATCCCCTTCCAGCCGGTATAACTGAGATTGATAACGCAGCCTTGATTGCCGACGACGGTGCTAATGGAGATGACCCAACGCCAGACAATAACAGCGATGACGACCAGACACCGGTTGAGGCCGCGCCCGACCTGACCATTACGAAAGATGATGGCGGTGCTACGACTTCCCCCGGTGGCGTGGTTGTTTATACACTTAACTATGCCAATGTGGGTAACCAGGGTGCCACCGGTGTGGTGATTACCGATACCGTGCCGTTGAATACTACCTTTAATGCATCTGGCAGCACTGCTGGCTGGTCGTGCGTGGATGGCGACCCGGCAGGCACCCCCTGTACTTTCACGGTGGGGGCACTGGCGGCAGGCGCTTCTGGTTCGGTAAACTTTGCGGTGTTGGTAAACAATCCCCTTCCGGCAGGCGTTACGCAAATTGATAATACTGCCCTGATTGGTGATGATGGTGCCAATGGAGATGACCCGACTCCTGGCGATAATCAGGATGACGATCAGACCCCGGTGGATGCGGTGCCTGACCTGACCATTACGAAAGATGATGGCGGTGTCACCACCGCCCCCGGCGGCGTGGTTGTTTATACCCTTAACTATGCCAACGTGGGCAACCAGGGTGCCACCGGTGTGGTTATCACCGATACTGTGCCGTTGAATACTACCTTTAATGCAGCTGGCAGCACTGCTGGCTGGTCGTGCGCGGATGGCGACCCGGCAGGCGCCGTTTGCTCATTCACAGTTGGCGCTTTGGCGGTTGGTGCTTCTGGTTCGGTAAACTTTGCGGTGTTGGTGGACGATCCTCTACCTGCCGGGGTAACGGAGATAGATAACGCCGCCTTGATTGGCGATGATGGTGCCAATGGTGACGACCCGACTCCTGGCGATAATCAGGATGATGACCAGACCCCGGTGGATGCGGTGCCTGACCTGACCATTACGAAAGATGATGGCGGTGCTACGACTATCCCTGGCGGCGTGGTTGTATATACGCTAAACTATGCCAACGTGGGCAACCAGGACGCCACCGGTGTGGTTATTACCGATACGGTGCCACAGTACACCACCTTTGATCTGGCTGGCAGCACTGCGGGCTGGTCCTGTGCGGATGGCGACCCGGCGGGCACCGTTTGCTCATTCACAGTTGGCGCTTTGGCGGTTGGCGATTCTGGTTCAGTGAACTTTGCGGTGCAGGTGGACAATCCCTTGCCTGCGGGTGTGGATGAGATCGATAACACCGCGCTGATTGCCGATGACGGCGCCAATGGCACTGATCCAACCCCGGGTGACAATCAGGATGATGACCAGACCCCGGTGGATGCGGCGCCTGACCTGACCATTACGAAAGATGATGGCGGTGCTACGACTTCCCCCGGTGGCGTGGTTGTTTATACACTTAACTATGCCAATGTGGGTAACCAGGGTGCCACCGGTGTGGTGATTACCGATACCGTGCCGTTGAATACTACCTTTAATGCATCTGGCAGCACTGCTGGCTGGTCGTGCGTGGATGGCGACCCGGCAGGCACCCCCTGTACTTTCACGGTGGGGGCACTGGCGGCAGGCGCTTCTGGTTCGGTAAACTTTGCGGTGTTGGTAAACAATCCCCTTCCGGCAGGCGTTACGCAAATTGATAATACTGCCCTGATTGGTGATGATGGTGCCAATGGAGATGACCCGACTCCTGGCGATAATCAGGATGACGATCAGACCCCGGTGGATGCGGTGCCTGACCTGACCATTACGAAAGATGATGGCGGTGTCACCACCGCCCCCGGCGGCGTGGTTGTTTATACCCTTAACTATGCCAACGTGGGCAACCAGGGTGCCACCGGTGTGGTTATCACCGATACTGTGCCGTTGAATACTACCTTTAATGCAGCTGGCAGCACTGCTGGCTGGTCGTGCGCGGATGGCGACCCGGCAGGCGCCGTTTGCTCATTCACAGTTGGCGCTTTGGCGGTTGGTGCTTCTGGTTCGGTAAACTTTGCGGTGTTGGTGGACGATCCTCTACCTGCCGGGGTAACGGAGATAGATAACGCCGCCTTGATTGGCGATGATGGTGCCAATGGTGACGACCCGACTCCTGGCGATAATCAGGATGATGACCAGACCCCGGTGGATGCGGTGCCTGACCTGACCATTACGAAAGATGATGGCGGTGCTACGACTATCCCTGGCGGCGTGGTTGTATATACGCTAAACTATGCCAACGTGGGCAACCAGGACGCCACCGGTGTGGTTATTACCGATACGGTGCCACAGTACACCACCTTTGATCTGGCTGGCAGCACTGCTGGCTGGTCGTGTGCGGATAATGACCCAGCGGGGACGGTCTGCACGCTCCCACTCGGCACGCTGGCCGCTGGCAGCAGCGGTTCTGCAGCCTTTGCCGTTCAGGTTGATGCCTCACTCCCGGATGGCATAACTCAAATTGAAAATACTGCCTTGATTGATGATGATGGCAGCAATGGTGACGATCCTACACCGGGCAACAATGAAGACGATGATGATACACCCACAACCGCAGCGCCTGACTTGAACATTCTCAAGGACGATGGCGGTGGCAGTACCGTGCCGGGTGCGGTCGTCATTTACACACTCACTTATGCCAATGTGGGCAATCAGGATGCCACTGGCGTTGTGATTACTGATACCGTTCCTCTTCATACCACTTTTGACCTGGCTGGCAGTTCCACAGGCTGGTCTTGTGTCGACAATGACCCGGCTGGAACGCTGTGCACCTACACAATTGGCAATCTGGCTGCTGGGGCTAGCGGCACAATCACATTTGCCGTTCAGGTGGATAACCCCTTGCCGGCAGATGTTACTGAGATCTTAAACAATGCCTTGATTGTTGACGATGGCAGCAATGGAGAAGACCCAGACCCTGGCAACAATGACGATGATGACGACACACCCACAACTGCTGCCCCAGACCTGACCATTACGAAGGATGATGGTCAAACGGTGGTTGGCCCTGGTGTTACCCTTACCTATACTTTGACGATTTCCAATGTTGGGAACCAGACAGCCACAGGGGTTTTGGTTGCCGATACCCTGCCGCTATTAACGAGTTTTGTTTCTGCCAGCGATGGCGGTACTGAATCCTCAGGCATTGTCACCTGGCCTACTTTTACCTTACTGGCTGGCGAAACAGTAACCCGTACGGTAACTGTACAGGTCGCCACAGAAATCCCGCCTGGCGAAACCAGTCTGCTCAACCTGGGGACCGTGGTTGATGATGGGTCGAACGGTGACGATCCAGACACCGGCAACAACGAAGATGATGATGAAGACCAATTGATCACTATGCCCAACGAGGATTTGTCCAAGGTGCTGGCGGGTTCTAGCGAACCTTCCACACCCGATCCCAACGTGGCTATTGGTGAAACCATTACCTATCAGGTTGCCATGCTCATCCCGGTTGGCAGCCTGGAAACAATGACCCTCACAGATACCCTTGATCGGGGCTTGGCCTTCCAGGATTGCATCAGCATTACCACTAGCTCTCCTGAAGTCACCACAGACATTGCTGGAGGATTTGCTGGAGTTTGTAACACTGCAGTCTTTAGCGCTTACCCAACTGGCAGCCTCGACCCGGTTGACCAGGGTCGTGTCATGCAGCTTAACTTTGGAAATGTCACCAATGCCGGCGCCGATGAAGCTGTTCTGACCGTTCGATACACCGTTGTAGTACTGGACAATGCTGAGAATACCCGTGGCAGCACCCTGCAAAACCATGTCGTCTGGCAATGGGATAGCGGCTCACTTGAGGATATTGCCGATCCCATTACGATCCTGGAACCCGATCTGACGCTCACCAAATCTGTTGATCCGGACATGGCGCTGCCAGGTGAAGATGTCACCTTTACATTAACAATTGCCCACACAGATGCCAGCAATCAAACAGCCTGGGATGCGATGCTGACGGACATTGTTCCCTCACAGCTAACCTACATTCCAGGCTCGCTGACCTATGTCAGTGGGCAGGAACCCACACAGTTAGATGCCAGCCTGGCACCGGTTCTGCGAGTATACTATAGCCAGTTCTTGAATAATGGCGAGAACAGCGTAATCTCTTTCCGGGTACGCATGGGCAATCTGCCTGCCGGATCAACAGTAACAAACACGGCTTCTCTATCCTGGACAAGCCTGCCCGGTGACTTGTCAGACCCGCAGTCAGATTACAACGAATTATCCCACGAGCGCTTCTATGACCCCGCATCTTCGGTTGATATCTATGGCACAACATCCAGCGCTTCTGTCACTGTACCTGAATTGCCCGCAACTGGCTTTGCTCCAGGTCGTGTTACAGTCTTGCCAGCTTCTCCGACTGCGCAGCCTTATGCCAGTCTGGGACCCATCTGGCTGGAAATTCCCCGCCTGGGTGTCTCAATGCCAATTGTTGGTGTGCCGGTCAAGAGTGGCGAATGGGACCTGACCTGGCTTGCCAATCAAATTGGCTGGTTGGAAGGTACGGCTTATCCTACCTGGACCGGTAACTCAGCGTTGACCGCCCATGTCTATGACGCCAATGGCCAGCCTGGTCCCTTTAACCAATTGGGCTCTTTAGTCTGGGGAGACCAGATTATTGTCCATCTGAACGGCGAAAGATACATATATGAAGTTCGATCTATCCGGCAGATATTGCCAACCGATTCTTCTGTCCTGCGGCACGAAGACCGGGCCTGGTTGACCCTGATTACCTGCAAAGGGTACAACGAAGACACAAATAACTACCGGCTGCGCGTGGCGGTCAAAGCCGTGCTGATTGGAGTTGAAGGAGAATAAAACCAGCCGCTTTTTAACGGCAAATTATAAATCAACACATCTATCAGGGCGCATCAGGTCAAATCTATGCGCCCTGAACTGTCATAAAAAAAGACGCCTCTCGGCGTCTTTGAGGCGTCCCTGGGCAGACTCGAACTGCCGCTTCTGGCTCCGGAGGCCAGCGCTCTATCCGCTGAGCTACAGGGACGCGAACAGATCGATTTTACCACGACCTGCGCTGCTTGGCAAACTGGAGATCAGCCGGCTTTAATCGCCGTCTTCATCCCCGGCAGGCGGATGAACAACAATCCCTTTGGCGGTCAGCATTGCGCCGCCAATGTCAGGGCGCACCACCACAGTGACCGAAGCACCCACATCCAGCAGATTAGCCCGATGATGCGGCACAATTTTTACATTGGGGCTCAACCCATAAGAAACCACAGCGCCATCAGCCATCTGAATTGTAATGCTGGTTCCGGCGATATACTCAGTTACAATTCCCAGGCTTTCGTCTGGCTCGGGTGCTTCCATGTCGTCATCGCCTTCGCCATCCCCCATGATTACATTTACACTGAGCGCCGTCAGTATCCCCGCTTCATCGGGGCGCGCCTTAACCATCACCCGCATCTCAGGCAGCAGATCCGCCGCGGTCGCGGTCAGCCCCAGTGTGGGCACATGCAGCCGGGTTTCGGTGGTCAAAGCCACCGTAGCCGTTGTGCCATCCTCCATTTGGACGGTCAGGCTGGCGGCATCCACGCTCAAAATAACCCCGTGATAAACTTCTTTCTTACCCTGATTTAGCTTGAATGGTTTATCCGGCTTTCCTTTATCGTCATCAATCTGTCCATCGTGGGGCTTGGGGGTGGGCTTCCCAGTCAGGTCGGCTTGTGGCGCGGCAGCAAAAGCCTGTGCCGTAACTAAAAGGAGCGCCGCGATCACACCAATCACAATGATTAAAGTTGAACGTTTCATTACGCATTAACCTCCATTAAACTGAGTGCTTCTGGCAACCGCCAGCAGCGGTTCACATCATCCGTACACCAAATCCAGATTAACCATACCGGTTTTGCCTCCCCAAATCAATCCGTAGATATACCTAATTTGACGATGGTAGTCTATGCTTATGCTGTAGGGGTTTCGAATAGCCTTGCAACCTCGTCGCGCTCAACCTGATAGAGCCGTTGCGGTCCGCAGGGTGTGCTGATTTGCACATCTGCTGCTCCTTCATCTACTTCTCCAATCACAGCGCAGGCAATGCCGGCCTCTGCCAGCGCCCGGCAGATCACCGGGCTGTCTTCTGCCGCCGCAGTCAATAACAGCGCCCCCGATGAAATCGCCGCCAGAGGGTCAATCTCCAGGGCGCGGCACAGCTTTTCGGTGATCGGGCTGATGGGAATCGCTGCCGGCTTGACCTGCAGGGTCTTGTCACTGGCTTCAGCCAGCTCCCACAGCGCCGTCACAATGCCCCCCTCTGTCGGATCGTGCATGGCGGTCACGCGCCCGGCCTGTTGGGCAATCTGCGCATCTTTACGGACGCTGATCCCGGGTTCGTATAGGTAATTACGGGCCGCCTCAATCTCTTCGGGGGTTAGAGCATCCCGCAATCGTTCAGCCATTTCGCGTGCCAGGATTGCTGTGGCTTCAATCCCCGCGCTTTTGGTGAGCAGTATCTTGTTCCCCACCTGCGCGCCTCGCGGCGTAATCAACCGCTCTGCTGTTGTTTCACCTACCAGCGTAGCCACCAGAATAGGGCGGTCCAGGTCCGAAGTGATCTCTGTGTGCCCGCCCAAAACCGTCAGGTTATGGAGCCGGCAGGCTGTAAAGATTTGCTCCCCAATTGTTTCAACCAGCGCTGGGGTTGTCTTTCCCTCCGGCAGCAGCAGGCTCAGCATAATCCAGCGCGGCGTTGCTCCGGTGGTCGCAATATCATTCACCGCCACCTGAACAGCATACCAGCCGATCTGATCGGTTGCAAAGGTGATCGGCTCGGTCTTGAAAACCTGCAGCACGCCGTTGGTTTCAATTACGCCGCAGTCCAGCCCCACGCCCGGCCCTAACCGCACCCGTGGATGTGATACTGGTGCGCCGTTCAGCAGCTGCCCCAGTAGTTTTGGAGGTAATTTCCCGGTTGGTAAAATTGTCATCAAAATTCCTTGAAGTTTGTGGCCTAAGAATAACCCAAAAAGCTTAGCTTATAATAAAATAGGATGAACAAATTGACAAGGAGACGCGCACAATGCAGTTTTACTTTATCCGGCACGCCCAATCTTCAAACAACGCGTTGTACGATTCTACGGGTTCCTGGGATGGCCGCAGTGCAGATCCTGAATTGACCGAAATGGGCTGGCAACAGGCCCGGGCCCTGGCAGATTATTTACAGCGTTCCCCGGCAGACCCGCAAGCTGCCGGGCGTGATGCTGCCAATCACGGCGGCTTTGGCATCACCCATCTTTATTGCAGCCCCATGCTCCGTGCGGTGGATACGGGATCGGTCGTAGCCACCGCACTCGACCTGCCCCTCACCGTCTGGCCCGATTGGCATGAAGGCGGCGGCATTTACCTGAACGACTCCGAAACTGATGAACCCTACGGGCTGCCTGGCGCAACCCGTCCCCAATTGCAGGCCCGCTGCCAGCGCATTGTTCTACCCGATTCCGTCACCGATACCGGCTGGTGGAATCGCTCCATGGAGGTCAAAGAAGAGCGCCCGGTTCGCGCCCGACGCGTGATCGATGAACTGTTGGCCCGGCATGGCGGAACAGAAGATCGTGTGGCGGTCATCAGCCATGGCGGCTTCTACAATCACATTATCTGGGCTGCTGCCCGCGCCGAGCGCCCCGAAAAAATCTGGATGGTTCTGAACAACACTGCCATCACACGTATTGACTTTAACGAAGACTGGACTGATATGGTCTATCTCAATCGTTTGGATCACCTATCTCCAGGGATGGTGACCTGATCGCATAACCTTCAGGAGGTTTCCCGTGTCAATCATTAGAACGCTGGTCCTTTCGGGTGGGGGCGGTCGGGGCGCCTTTCATGCGGGCGTTTACAAATACCTGTGCGAAACTTCCAAACCCGGTGTAGATGACGAGCACCAGGGGAGTTGGACACCGGATATTATTGTGGGCACCTCCATTGGCGCTGTCAATGGCGCTGCCATTACCCAGGGCTACTCCGGAGAAGACCTGGTCGAGCTCTGGCGTGGGCTGCGTGAGCAGGATATTCAGGGCCTGCCGCCCACCATGAGCTGGTTGAGCCGCCGGGTTGCCAACCGCATCCTGCGTGGGATGATTGGCGTACCGTTGCCCCGCGTCCCCAAAGATATTTCCACCTCACCGCCGCCAGAAATCAGCCCGGCCCTGCTGCCAGGCATGGGACGCTTTTCCCGCTGGCTGCTGGGGCGCTGGGGCAGTCTGCTGGATACCGGTCCCCTGCGCCGCACTCTGGTTGAACGAATGAAAATCAATGAGCAGAGCCTGGCCCAAAGCCAGCGCACGCTCTTGATTAACGCGACCAACGTCAGCACCGGCCAACGGGCCGTCTTCAGCAACCGCCCCATCTATAAGCGCGGCACCACTCAGCCCCGCTCAGATGTCACCCCCGGCATTACCATTCAGCGCATTCTGGCAAGCTGCAGCATCCCTCTGGTCTATCCCTGGACGGTGGACGACGAAACCCATGCCATTTATTGGGATGGTGCCCTGGTATCCAACACGCCCATGGGTGCCGCGCTCGATGCTGCCGCCAACTGCCCGGATGATGACGTGATGGAAGTTGTTGTGGTGATGATGACGCCCTGGCGCACACAGGAAGATCTGGGTACGGCCAAGGCAGCCATCATGCCCAAGGATTTTGGCGAGGCCATCACTTATGCACTGGACTGGGTCCTGTTGGCCTCTTTCCGTGAGCGCATTGACCTGATCGAGGCCTTTAACCGCCTGGGCAAAATTGGCCGCGAGCTGAACGACCCGCTCCTCAGCAAATATCGCGAGGTGCGCGTGACCATCGTTGCCCCTGAAGATTTCTTCCCCGCTGCACGGATTTTGGATTACGACGAGCACAACAAATCACTGATTGCATCCGGCTACCAGGCTGCCGAAAAAGCCTTCTGCAGCGCTTACGGCAGCTCGCTGACCTCAAACCCTTCATAACGGGTGATTTTGCCTTCAATTTCATAACCCGTATAAAATCCAGTACACACCGCCGCGTCGCCTGCCACAATTTTCTCAGAAACGTCCAGCGCTGTAATCCACTGGTTGTTGACGTATAGATTCGCGGTTCCGTCTTTCACCCACAGGTTCACCAGGTTAGATCCTCCCGCCGTCAGGTCAAGATTTGCAATCGGCCCAACCGCTAACTCTGGTCGGTCATCTCCCCGGGCAATGATGAAATGCCACTGCCCATCAGAGCTGATAACCAGCCGGTATTGTTCATTGGTATCTGTGTGCCGGAACATGAAACCATAATCCCAGAGCCCCTCTTCGGTGCCATAAGGATTATAGAAACGCGCTTCAATAATTAAATTTGTGACGGTGACATCTGCCCAGGCAGTCTCGATGAATCCATCCACCTTGTGCAGCAGCTCACCGTCGGTGGGCCCGTAAATCACCTGTCTCATATCAACCATCACCGCGCTCAGCGTGGCCTGAAAAGCCTCTTGCTGCAGCCGCAAGGATTCTTGATCCGCCGCAACCTGTGCGGTGCTGGTCGCACTGAAAGCCAGTGCCTGATTCTCCAGCGCCGATTGTTGGTCCAGCAATTGTGCTTCGGCCGCACTCTGGGTTGCCAGTTGGCTTTCCAGGGTAATTTGCAGTCCCGCCTGTGCCGCGGTAGCCGTTTGAGCTACCCGATCCAGTTCCCCCTCGACTATCAATAAATTCTGGGTAGTGTTGAAGAGAAACCCCAGTGCCACAACCAGCCCGCACCCCAATACCAGCGCCAGAATCCCCAATCCCAGCAGCCAGCCCATCCCATTGCGCTTGGGTTTGCTGTCTGTTGGCGGCGGCGTGACCGTTTCAGGCTTGGTCTGAATCTCTTCTGGTGAGACAAGATCGCCACAGTTTGGGCAGGCTGCCCAGCCGGGCTGCAGTTCCCGCCCGCATTTCTGACATACTGCCGGTTTGACCACCGGTTCCTGTGCTGCTGCCTTCACACTGGCTGGGTCAATCGCCTCAGCCAGGGGCGCTGTTGGCTGGCTTATCACTGTTCCACATTTGGGACAGACCATGGCCCCCGCCGGTAACGATTGCCCGCACTGTGTGCAAAAAATAGTTTTACCAGAATCCGTGTTCATACTGCAGCTCCTTCTGCTTCCGGTAATACCGGGAGCTTCTTCTTTCCAGATCGATCAAATAGGAATAGAGCAAAACCCAGCAGCCGGATGACGCCAGAAATAATCAACGCTGGCCCAATGCCAATGGTTTCAGCCAGAAACGTGCCGAGCAAGGGAGCAACAATTGATGAAATGTATTGTGCGCTCTGAAAGAATGATACAAACGTAGCGCTATATTTCTCGGGCACGGTGCGCATCAGTTCATCAAAGAACACCAGGTCAATCCCACCCTGGAAAAAACCCGCCGTGGCCGCAAAAACCACAATGAGTTCCGGTTTATGCGTTAACGCAGTCAAGATCGGATAAAACGACATCCCAAAAGTAGACCACAGCATCACAGTACGTGAACCGCGTCGGTTGCCCTGAAAAGTCCAAAACAGATAGCCGCCGATGATGATAGCCGATTGAACCGTGGCAATGGCCGCAATCCAACTGTCGGTCGCCTGAATTTCCCGCACAAAGTACAGGGGAAACAGCGGCAAAGACATGGATATCCCGGCTGAGTAAATGATCCGTTTGACGATGAATGAGATAAATGGCTTTTCAGAAAACACCAGCGAGAGATTCTGCAGTGGGTTTGTTTTCTCACCCGGTGATCGCTCAACTGATGGGATGATAATCTGTCTTGAAAAAATAAAACTCAATACCCCACCCAGTGATAGCACCAAAAAGGCAAGCTGATAGTTCACCGGGAATAATAACCGGGGATTATCCAGCAGTTGCCCAATCAAAAACACCGTCACCGCGGTAGTAAAGCCCAGAATAATCCACCGCCGAGACATCAACTCAAACCGCCCGTTAGGTCCGGCAACAGCATTCATCACCACTGAAAAGCAAATTGCCAGAACGGTTTGCGGGATGGTAACCAGCGCCCAGATGGCCAAAATACCCCAGACCAGCGCCTCCCCTCGCAGAAAGAACGCTGCCAGCCCCGATAGCGCATATCCGGCAATCACCAGCACCCGCGCCACGCTGTACCAGGGCACCACATTGCGCCGCGTCTGTAAAAACTGCCCCAATGGGATGGATAACAGCAGACCTGTAATCGCTGGCATGGAACTCAATAACCCAATCTCATAACTGCTTGCCTGCAGACGGGCTAAAAATACAGGTAAAAACGGCGAAGCCGCATTAGCCAGCCCGACGCCAACCCCATCAACCTGCACATTGATGTAATTCTTACGCCGCTGTGCATCCAGGTCCAGTGGCGCCATCAGGCGTTTGAGAGTGGTCTTAAGATTAAAGCTCAATGTCAAATTCTCCCAGGTGGATGGGACGGGTTTCACCAATTTGAATATCGTATCGTCCCTTCCATCGCATCAATTCTAACAGATAAGCCAGCCAGTTGCGGATGGCAGTTGTTTGGTTCGGTCGGGCCAAATCAATCTCCAATTGTTGAATCTGTGTGGGTGAGCTTAATTCAACCGGCCTGCGTGCCAGCAGAAAGGCTTCAATGCCCCAACAGAGTATCTCGCCATCTGCCATGGCCGTAACCAACACCGCCTCCGATTGTTGCAGCGCCAGACCAATGATGGGCTTACTCTGCCGTTCAATACGCAACAGTTCGCTGCCGGTGGATGTATTCCAAAAAGTGATTCGCCCGTCCATTCCGCCACCCATCAGAACTTGCTCCGCGGGGTCAAAGCACATTCCCGTCAGCGCCGCTCCCGGCACAACCATTTGCCGCAGTTCCCGCCCGCCGATTGGATTCCATAATCGAAGGGTCTGGTCACGCCCGTAACTTGCGGCCAACTGCCCCGATTCAGACAGGCTGAGGCACGTAACGCTGTCTTTATGCCCTGCAAGATTATGGGCTTTTTGCATTGTCGGCCAATGGATGGTTTGCAGTACGCCATTTGCCCCGCCGGTTATCAGCAGTTCCCCTTCCGGGGCAATCGCCAGTGCGAAGAGTTCTCCGGCGCTCTCAAAAACCACCTGGCTGTCTGGCCCCAGCGGGAATCGCCAGGCCCGCACCTGCCCGTCAAAACTGGCGCTGAAC
>Ga0208040_1001884_pt1 | contig 19697 bp, 17 predicted proteins | sample AD_UKC083_MetaG_FD_184431 | JGI IMG/M metagenome (GOLD analysis project Ga0208040, IMG submission 184431) | Active sludge microbial communities of municipal wastewater-treating anaerobic digesters from USA - AD_UKC083_MetaG (SPAdes) (version 2) | ecosystem: Engineered > Bioreactor > Anaerobic >...
GGCTATTTTCATCATAATCAGTTTCCGCTTCGTTAAGATTTAATGAATCCATCTTTTGAATTGTATCGTCTATATCCTTTATTATTGGTTGAATACTCTTACCATCATTATCCGTGTCTTGTATTTCTGTGTTCTCATTCTGTGTATTTTGATTTAAATTAGGTTCAGTATTACTCGTTGTATTTTCTGAGGATGTTTCATGATTGGTTTCCTGTGTAATACTTTGTTCGTTTCTTTCTGTTGATATAACCTCACGTTCTTTAATATCCAACCTGTTTGTAATCTGAAGAAATGCCAGTACAGCTAGAGCTGCGAATATTAACAATAAAATAATAATCAGTAGTGTGTTATTTGTATTTTTGTTATTCTCCATATTTTCATCCATATCATTCCTCCTCGGAAATTAACTGCTGTTTGAATTCCAATATATCCGGTCTTATATCTGTATAATAATATGTTTTTATATCAACCACATCTTTTCTGACTTCTTTTAATGCATCTTTGGCAGCTTTTATTGAATTCTTATATTCATCTTCAGTATGTGTACAGATGTTGTTTTTTATATTCATTAATTTTTCCAAGTAGATATCATGATCCTGATTATATTTATCTATCTTTTCATTTAATGTTTTCAGATCTTTTTTGATTTCACTCATACCGTATCCTTCTGATTCTCTTTCCTCTATAAAATCCTCCAAATCTTTAGATAGGCCAATATATTTTTTGTAATGTTTTTCTTCCTGTTCATTTATTTTTTCTATTTTTTTGTCAACAAGACCCTCATATACAGTACATCTTATATTCCAAGGTTTAACTGTTAAAATGTCCGGATCAACTTTTATCTTAGGATTTTGTACTGATGGAGCAATATCCGGAATGGGTACTAAAGCATGTGCTTTAGAGATAGGAGATAAGAATACAAAGGCAGAAATTAATAAAGGGATTATGTATTTAACCTTAATTATTTTCATACCATGATAATACTATTTTTTTTGATAAGGGCAAATTAAAAAAGATGGGGAGCTGCCTGTTTTGGCAACAGACAGCTCCCCTAAATCATTTACAGAAATTCTCTCCTTCCTTCCATTCGTTATACCAATAACCATTCATCATATCCTCAAGGGTACAAGGATGGGGTCTCCCGGATATCCCACTCGAGTTGGGAGGGAGAACTCTGGGGATTTGGAAATAATCCTCAGGTATCCTCTTTGCAGAGTTGTCCTTAATTGGGTAGGTGTTTCCGCCAAACCCTACAAAGAACCCTACTGTATTAATTTTCTCTCCCCAATCAGGTACCGCCTCAAAAGGCCAGGTCAGGGCTTGAACCTCTCCCCCCGTGCGGTCTTCAATAATTTCCTTTGAAAGGAGAAGTTCCTTCAATCCCTCACTCTCTCCTACCAAAGTAAAGTCCCTGTGTGTGATTGTGTGGCTGCCTAAACTGGCGTAACCACTGTTGTAAGCGTATCGATACGCTTCCCAGCAGGCGTTGCCCTTACACCCAAGAGACTCATTGGGTTCCATTTCGGATACCCAGATGGTAAAGATTACCTGCATTCCTGTTCGTTCCAACAGAGGAATTATCCTATAAATACTGTCCATTGACTTGTTACCTAAATCAAAGGTCAGCACTACAGATTTCTTTGGAAGGTCTATCTGACCCTCAATCCACTGTATGATTTCCTCTGCAGTAACTGCATGGACATCTTCTGCCTGGAACCATTCCATCTGACTTTCAAAGCCGGCGGGATCCAATTCAACTACCGCGCCGTTCGGAAAGGGTATGCGGTAATCGTCGGAATGGTATTCCAGCACCGGAACGGATTCTGCAATCCCCTGTTCCTCTATCCTTCTCAATCTTTCGGTTTCGTGAAAGAGGAGGACCTTATCCCTTTCAGATGGTGTTGAAGTTGGTACTATCTTGGGTGGGAAATAATCCTTCGGTATATCCAATGGATAGCCATTCTGAGGCGTTTTATTTTCCACCGTTGCTTTTACCAGCGGAGTTACCATTGTCAATTCCTCCGCTGCCGATACTTCTTGAATTCCCTGCCCAACATTACATCCAGTCAGGAGAATAAGAAGAATAAAGAAAATACACACACTCGCACAGTTTTTCATCAGGGTCTCCTTACTCGGATATATTCCCGGCGCGGTTACTCAGCCCGCACCGGGATATTCTTTTTTGAATTTTTGAGCAATTTATCCCTGAGGAGGGGAAGAAAAATTTGCTCAAAATACTTATCCCCGGGATCCGTTTTTCCGCTACCGGGTTGCATATAATGCCCCTCGATATTTCCTAAGGGTATTTTATATGCAACCATGAGTTTTACCACGAGGCTTGTCGTTTTCCCCGTGATTAACTCTACAGCCTCTTTCATTTCCCGGTCGGCCGTTCCCTCTACAACCTTGTTGTAGTCACGGCCACACATTTCTATTTGGATGGAATAAGCATCCTTTTGGGATGCTCGTCCTTGCATTACCATATGCTGGTACATAGGTAACATTTGGACAATCCCATCCACTCCCACAGCGAAGTGAACAGACCTACCGCCTTCCTCACGACCGGAAAGGCCGTTCCACGTAACGGAGGTCTTCCATTCGCTGGCATCCCTTCCCGGCTGATCATCCGTGTGGATGACAATCCAGGTAGGGGTAACCTTGATTTTGTCGTAGGAGGATTCCGGGAGAAAATGAACCCGGTCCTCTTCGACAAAAAAAACCTGATTGTCCTCCGGCCCCATTGCTGAGGCTTTGCCTCCCATTAAAAGGGAAATGAGGAGGGCTAAAGAAATAACAAACAGATACTTTCTCATCTTTCCCTCCTTTCTTTTGTATGTTTAAGTTAGAGAAAATATACCCTATAAAAAATCAAGGTCAATGATTATTTCCTATAGTATATAAATAAACCTATAGTATCTTAGTAAGAAAGTTTGGGTGTATTTAGGATAAAATTAGAACAATAGTCATCATTTCTTTGAGGTAATATAGGTTTATCCAATAGTGTATTTATATCTTTATAATCCTCAGGAATGTAGTAGAAGCACTGAGATATTTTCCAATTTATCCCGTTGTCTGATGAGCTGATAAGTTTAGCAATACCTTCTCCGCTTCCTGCCCCTGTTTGATCTACTATTAATGCATAAATATTGTTATCTCTATAAAGCATATCGTATACATTATTTGCTGAAGTGTCATAGCCTGTTTTATCTCTGACAGTCAATATTTTTGTACATTTTTTATTTTCTGCTGATATTTCTATAATTCCTGATTCCTGCGGTTTAACATCACATACTTCTTTAGGGTGGGGAATATTCATTGAACATCTCTGATAAATTGCATAGTTTTTACTTCCGTATTTTACATTTTTATATATAGAGGAAGGAAGTATATTGATTTGAGATAAACATTCTTCTAAAGGAAATACTTCTTCATCACCTTCTTTATTAATATCGATATTTTGTTGAATCTCATTATTGTATTTGTTTTTTATAAATAAGACGGAAAATATAAGTGTTATAGAAAGGAATACAATAATATATTTCAACTTCATGAATATATTATACATATAATCTATATTAGGATACACCAGACAGTACTTATCTTATGATATTTTTCTTCCCATAATATAGTATGCTTTGGTATCTGATTCTCCCATAGAAAATGTTTTTCTTGGAGTTACTCCTTCTTTAGCTACTGTTTTAAACAAATCAGATTTATTCATACCGGGTAGAAGAAATCCAACATTGCTTTTAACTCCCAAATTATTTAGTAAATCTTCAGTACCATGAATGTAATCAATTTCCACATCATTATTTCTTGATAAATAATCATCTAAAAATAACTGAAGACTTCCTACGGTAATGGAATGTATACCGGGGTTTAGTGTAACAGTATAAGTTAATATTTTTTCTTCGGACATATCCTTGTGCATAATCCAATACATTTGTGTTTCTTGCTCCTGAATTTTTTCTTCAAATTTATTATCGATTAAACTGTGATTTTTATATTCTTCTTCCGATATTTCAATTTGTTCAATACTGATACCAATACCCTTGTTTAAATAGAATTCCTCTATTTCTTTATGGAATAGATCCATATCCTTTATGTTGAAAAGAACTCTATGAATAGGTTCAAATTCGAGGGATTCGTCATGTATATTCACTACTTCTGCCATAGCATATCTTGCCGGGTGATTTTCCCAAGCCTCATTATTTTCCATCAGGTTCTTTTTTGTCTTTTCCCATATTGATTTAGCTGAAGCTAATGAATGATTCCCATCTCCTACTGCTATTACTATTGCCGGTTCCTCTCTATCAAAGCCGTACCTTTTGGAGAATTCTATAGAATTAGATAATCTATCCAATCCCGAGAAAATATTATTTTCATATTTTTCAGAAGTTATAGCATAACCTTCAATATGGCCCCCTCCCATCATTAGATCAAAATCAAAAAGTTTATGATGTTTATCCAGTGTATCTCCCAACGGCTCAATGATTCTTTTATCAGGATCATCAATAAGCATAAGAATATGGGGAAATTCTAAAGGAGCTCCCTCTCTTATTTTTATTCTAATGGGAAGTCTTTCTTCAACAATACCTTCTGTAGGTCTGATTGGAGATTTATCCCCTTTCTTGTATGAATATTTCTCCAAATCAAGTAGGACTGTTAATCCCTGTCTAATCTTATTATTTGAAAGTTTTCTTCTTGTGTATATAAAATTACCTTTGCCGTTATTGCCATATATAAATTTTTCTACTATACCGTCTTTTAAATACTCTTCCATTTTCTTACGGATTAAGTTTATTCTTTCTTCAGTGTTATCTTTATCGTTTAAATAGTACTCGGGGAATATTAGCTTGAGAGTAGAGGGATTATCTCCTACATATTTCTCCACTTCTTCCCAGTAAGTACTATTGGGGGATGTATGCTGATCACAGGCAATTACAGCCCATTTATTGTAATCGATGCCATTTTTAGGAAGAAATACTTCCGGTTTTTTTATTATGCTGTTATTTTTATTTGATATATTTTGCATTGGTACAAAATACTAGTCTTTGGAATAATTGACAAGCATATTTATTCTAAGTTGACAATATGTATGGGTACTCTAAACTTAACATACACAGCATGAAAAAGAAAAGATTAATAATTAAAGCATTAAGTGTTTTCCTTTCTTTGTTTCTTTTATCCCAATCGAGTTTTTATTGTTATGCTGATTCTCTTCCTACTTTTATCAGGGCAATACCGGAAAATACACTAACCTTAGAATCTCCATGGGGAATTGCAACTGACAGTGAATCGGAATATTTCTATATTACGGATACCAACAACAATAGGGTTATACAATTCTCTACAAGCGGTGAGGGGATAACTGCCTCGTGGGGAGGTTTGGGAACAGGTGAAAGTGCATTCGATCATCCTAGAGGTATTGAATTGGACGGTATGGGGAACGTATATGTAGTTGATACAGGAAATGATCGTGTGCAGAAGTTTAATTCCGATGGGAGCATCTTTATCCTTGAATGGGGAGAAAACGGAAACGGGGAGGGTGAATTCGATTCCCCTGTAGGTATTGCAGTAGATTCTTTTGGAGATCTTTTCATTGTAGATACAAATAATAATAGAGTACAGAAATTTGATTCAAATGGTAATTTTTTGTTTGAGTTCGGATCAGCAGGATCAGGAGATGGCGAATTCTTAGTTCCCAGGGGGATTGATATCGATGAGGATGACAATATATACGTAGTTGATACAGGAAATGATAGAGTACAGTATTTTGATTCCGGGGGAACTTATCAGGGTGAATTCGGTACTTCGGGTTCAGGTGATGGGGAATTTGATACCCCCGAAGATATTGAAATAAATGATATAGGGCAGGTATTTGTATCTGATTTAGGTAATGATAGAGTTCAGGAATTTGAATTAGACGGAGATTATATTGGTAATTTTGGAACTACAGGTATAGGAGATGGGGAATTTTATGGACCAGCAGGTCTCGTTTTTACTTCCGATGGATATATTAATGTTATTGATTTGGGAAACGGTCGTATCCAATCATTTAATGGCTACAATTATGAACTATACAGATCTACACGTGGTTATAGTACTGAAGATGGTTTTTTCTATACCCCCCAAGGTATGGGATTAACTAAAGACGGTACTCTCTACATTTATATAGCCGATTCAGTAAACGATAGAATTCAGAAATTATATGGGGAAGGAGATTACGTAGATTCGTGGGGTATGCATGGTACGGGTGAGGGGGAGTTTGATATGCCCGTTGATGTAACTACAAATATTAACGGGGATGTTTTTGTGGTTGATAGAGATAATCATAGGATTCAGGTTTTTACATCTGATGGTACGTTCATTAGAGAGTGGGGGTCGGAAGGTTCGGGAGAAGGGCAGTTTCAAAGTCCGATGGGGATAGCTATAGCTTCGAGCGGAGATGTATTTGTAGCTGATGCGGGAAATGATAGGATTCAGAAATTTACTCAGGAAGGACTATTTCTAGATGAATGGGGTACCAGTGGAAGCGGAAACGGCGAATTTGATAATCCTACAAGAGTAGAAGTGAATTCTTTGGGTATGGTTTACATTACTGATACAGACAATGACAGGATTCAATACTTTAATTCTTCAGGTGTTTTCCAAGGGATATTTGGCGGTTCCGGAGATGGGGAAGGGGGATTTAATAGTCCCCAGGGTATTGTTATTGATGATGATAATAACATTTATGTATCAGATATGGATAATTATAGGTTCCAGAAATTTAATCCAAATCATGATTTTATTTATGAGTTTGGGGATGCAGGAGCTCCTTTGAATTATTTTGGTGTGAGAGGAAGTTCTATTGCAGGTAATAACCACGGACCTCTTGATATTGCAATAGATGCTGAAGGAAGAATATATGTGTTGGATGGAATAAATAATAGAATACAGGTATTTGGAGAAAGCAGTGATAGTGAAGGAAAAAAAATAACTGAAGATAAAAGGTGTCATTATTCTGATCCCGGTGAAACCACTTGGATAAAAATGATGCCCGGTGAGAAAGATGGTATTGAAGGTATGTATATTACATGGACACAGTATTCAGCAGATAAGATAAATATAAAGATAGATGATGGAACGGGTAATTATCCTTGGGTTTATTCAAATACCTTAAATGATGGACACGAATTTCTGCCTAATGTTTTTTCATGGCAGAGAATTAAAATTCAACCAATAAATCATTGTAATAAGGGAGATTATTCTATACCTGTATCATACTCATCCTATCCCATTGGATGGTATAACATAAATTGATATTTCAAATATCTACTATCTTGAACATGTAAACAATATTTATAGATGTTTCATCATTATTTATAAGGGTATTGGTAACTGAGGTTGACTACATAATTGTGCATTCCTAATAACAGGATTTTGCGTTCTATGGCTGGGGCTGATAGACGAGTTTGGGTCTCCAGACTGGCTACAAAGCATAGAATATCCGAGTTTGGTTTTACAAGAAGCTGATGTTCTATTAAGTGTTTTTGTCTGATTTTTACCCCACCATACTACTCACCATATTTATTGGCTTTGCGTTTGGTTCTGAGGTATAAAACCCATTGGTCTTCTTATTCGTTCCTCAGCGAGTTTTCGTGATTTGATTAAGGCAACTGCGGTCTCTAAATGCTGTTGGTTAACAAATGACGCTCCAGTATCGGGGTCATAACCCTCGTTAACCGCAATTGACAATGCTTCTTGAATATCCGCAGGTGAAAATCTTTCAGAAGCCTTAGCAATAATTGAGAAATCTACGTTTTCCCATTTCAAATCTGCCCCAGTTCTTTTACCTGCTTCTCTTTCGAATATCTCTTGTCTTCCGTCTTCATTTGGCATATCAAAAGCCACTAAGTACCCAAGTCTTTGATTTCTGACTATAGCTGGGTCTGCCTGTCTCGCATCTCTTGGATCAAGGTTTGTAGTTAATATATAAAAAACATTTGAAGGCTCTTGAAACTCTCTTAATAAAACTGCTCGTATTTCTGACGCATCTTTGGCAGATGTAAAACCACCAGCACCTCCATTTATAGGCATAAGTATCGTATCTGCTTCGTCGATTTGAACTACAACGGGTCTATCTTTCCCAGTAGAGTTAGTTTTTATTTCTCGTAATTTTTCACCTAATCTGTGTGATGATTCGTGTATGTAGGCAGTCATGTATTCATCGATTTTCAAAATAACTCTTTCGCACCCAGCTTCTTCTGCGAGTGCTTCCCCAGCTAAAGTTTTACCTGTACCAGGAACACCCCAAAATACAGCACCGTTGGATTGCTTAAAACCGTATTTTTTCATAAACTCAGCACGCCTGGGGTCTTGTAGTCTTTCCTTTATTCGGGTTAATTCTGCCAAAGTTTCTGGTGCTAAACCTGCGAGTCTTTCAAGTCCAAAACCCTCCGTCGTTTGAGTTTCAACAAGGGACAAAGGTTCTACTGTACCTACAACTTGAGACGACTCACGCATTGTCATCTTTTCAACAAGCGTTGGAGGTAACCAATCCATGTTCATATCAGGGTATCTTTTCCCAGGAGAAGTAACAGCAACAAGGGCAAATGCGGTAATCTCAGTAATTCGCCTTGACGCCTCAATATAACCCAAGACCTGTTCCTTGGACTCCAAAGGAAACCCTTCTGGTGCGGACCCTGGATGTGAGTTAGTTATACCCAACCTGAACTCCGTTTTATTTTTCCTCTGCATTACTGCTTCGCTATTATCTAACCCAAGACCAGGGTGTTCCTTACCTAATTGTATATAGTACTGAGCTAAAGCATCTGCGTTTTCCCATCCGATAATTAGTTCAAAACTATGGTCGCCTTGTTTTAGTGTCATCCTCCTATTACCATTACCAACATCCTGTATGGATGTTTCGTATCCGCACATTTCAAAAATCTGTGTCATTTGGGTAGTTCTGGTGCTGTCTATATAAACTGAATCAGGAAGGCGAAATCTTGTTTCTATATTGAATTCTTTTATCTTTTCACCAACTCCTTGTCGATGCCCTGGTTTGTCTGGAACATCCACAAACTGTGTGTGTCTCATGTTGCCATGTACTCTCGTTTCTACCTCTCTTAACGGGTGATTCGGGTTGTCTGGTCTTGAAAAACCTATCTTTTCGCCTAAAAAACCTCTCGCCATACCAATAGAATCAGTCCTTTCAAACTGACTCTCAATAGCTTCGTATATCGTAGATGGAAACTCGCATTTTATTTTGAGGGGTGGGTTCTCTGGTGGTTCAACTTCTCGTCTTTCTGTAGGTTCGGGAGTTTCTGTGGGCATTTTCATATAAGAAAATAATATCACACATAGCCTGATGTGATAAAGCTACTTAACAAAACTTAACACTCTTATAAGAAATACTGCATTTTTGTGCTATTTTTAGTTCATGAACCAAGGTTTAACGGTTCGTGAGCGTGTCTTTGTCGAAAAATATCTTGAGTATAAAGATACAGTCAAGGCAGTTCTATCCGCTTACGATATACAAGGTAGGAATAAGAACAGGATCGCATCGGCAATGGGTTGCCAGATACTAAAGCGTGAAAGGGTGCAGGTGTATCTGGGCAGGTTTATTTCAGATGAACTTCTGATTGATCTCCTAAAGCGTGGTATGGATGCCACAGAGCTTGTAAGGAGGAAGAACGGGACAACTGTAGTGCCAGACTGGAGTATACGCATCAAAAGCCTGGAAATAGCACTCAAACTAAAGGGCTATCTGAATCCAAAAGAGCAACCTCGCAAGAATAGAACAGGTAGGATTACGGTAAAGTTCAACAAAATGAAACTAAAAATGCGGTAGGCATTTGGACACCTGGAGTCCCACCAAGCCACAAGGTATTGCCCCTCTTGTACAAAAAGTTTTTAAGGAACTTGTTTTTTAGGTAAAATGTAGCTGTGGATGCGATTATGAAATATAAAGATGAGCGGGATTTCTATTCCGAAAATATAGCTCAAATAAGTGCTGACCCCGTTGTATTGTTTTGCGTCTCAGTAAACCCCATTTTTTGTGAAAATGTTAGGAAGATGAGAAAAGACAGGGGTATTGATGTTAAGGTTTTACGGGAAAAACTTAAATCTTTTGGCTTTGGTGTTGATTTGTATACTAAAGCACTTGAGTATACACATAACCTGACGACTGACGAGTTAAATGTAAATGGCTTTAAGGATTGGAAAATAGGAACAAACATAACTGGAAAATCCAGAAATATAGACTTTGACCGTATGATGCGGGAAACTCCTTTGTTGCGGGGTTTCGAGCAAAAGTATTTACCTAAACAAATGCTTTCCGCTTTTCTACATACCTATCATCTAAGTGAACGGTACTCTCGAAGAATAGCCAGTATCATTTTGTACGATGACTTTCCAAAACTTGATGACTGTATCTCTTACCCAAAAAAACAAAGCTATGTTATGAAGTCAAAATCACATAATCAAGAGAAAAGAGCTGAGTTTCGAAAGGGATATGGTTATATTCATTACCCAGAGCTATTACCAAAAACGACAACAGACGCAGATTATATGGAAATCCGAATATACGGAGATACAGAGATTGATTGTCTGGCATTACCCAAGTATCTGTCTTATCTTAAAAAGTTACAAAAAGTCTTACCAGATTTTAGATACGCTTCTCTTTCTAAAAAAAGAAATCTTGACCGAGATGCCACATTTTACTATCTCAGAAAAAAAGAAGGGTTGAGCTACAAAGAAGCAAACAAAGCCTTAGAGGATCGGTATGGTTTTGAGCCGTACACAAACCATAGGCAGGCTTATGATGATATTAAGCGTTTCGACAAATATGCAAGAGATGAATCTAAGAATAGAAAACCTCACAATGTTGAGTTTGATCTATCCACTTTATCTAAAAGGTAGTTTTCAAATACATTAACTCATACTGACCTGACTTTCCTGTTTACAGGGGTTACCCTGTTTGTGTAATCGCATACACACCACAGTAGGGACGGGGTAACTCGTTTGTGGATTTAACCGCTCCACCCTACGGGGCGGTTTTTTATTTCCTGCCCAAAAAGTTAAATATGTTAAGTGAAAAACTCGTTTTAGAGTTAGGTCAAATCTTAAAAGAAGAATACGGTGTTGAACTTACGGGTCAACAATTGTACGAGTTTGCCATTAACCTTGTTAAGTTGTTTTCCCTGCTTTCGGAGATCGAATATGCAGGAAGGTAGACGAAGACTTGATATTAAAAGGTTCGATTTCTTTGTTGATTTGCTTTGCAAAAAGATTGACCAGGATTCGGAAGTTTTTATGGAACGGGTTCGCGCTTTGATAGACAAAGACATGGAACAAGTTGATTTTATTGAAAATATGAAACTTAAACCGATTAACGATCAAATAAAGTATTTAGTTGCGAAAGTATCGCAAGTTTTGGAGGAAGCGTATGGAACAAGATCAGATAATTGATGAAAAATTACCGCCCATAGATACAAGCAGTTTCGCTCCGATTTATTTTGCTGATTTGGAGGACACACTAAACCTTACAATCAAAAAAGATAAATATAGCAAGGTTTTAACTTTTCTTGTTTGTTTATCCGCTTATGCACCAGACAAATGTCAATTAAACCTGGCTTTTGTCTCGCCAAGTTCAAGCGGTAAATCATTTATTCCGATGGAAATAGCCCAATTGTTTCCAGAGCAGGATTTGAAATCAATTGCTTATTGCTCACCCACAGCATTTTTTCACGACCACTCAAATGAGTACGACAAAGAAAACAACCAGTATGTAATTAACCTTGAGAGAAAGATACTTTTATTCTTGGATCAACCGCATACGATATTGTTGCAACATTTACGCCCTTTGTTGTCTCACGATGCCAAATCTTTACAACTTAAAGTAACCGACAAAACGATGAAGTACGGGCTTAAAACAAAAAACATTAAGATTATCGGTTATCCTGCTGTGTGTTTCTGTTCTGCAAATCCCAGAATGGACGCACAGGAAAAAACCAGATTTATTCTGGCAAGTGCAGAGGTATCTCAAGAAAAAATATCACAAAGCATTTACGAAAAAATCTTGAAGGAATCCGATGTGAACACATACAACGCAATGGTAAATGCAGACCCCAAAAGAAGACTATTAAAAACCCGAATACAAGCAGTAAAAGAAAGTAACATCAGAGACATTATTATTTTGCAGGCAGAACGGGAACTTGCTTTGAAAATGTTTAAGGAAAGAATCAAGGGCGGACTAAAACCAAGACATCAACGAGACATCGGGAAGATCGCAAGTTTCATCAAGTTGTTTTGCTTGCTAAACCAATGGCACAGGGAATCAAAAGGATTGTCTTTGTTAGCTCACCAAAATGATGTTGAGCAGGCGTTTACTCTATGGGACGGCATCTACGAAGCACAGGAAATGGATTTACCGCCCTACATTCTTGATCTTTACCGTGATGTTGTTGAAAAAGCGTTTTTGAAAAAGAACCAGAACAACCATAACGCTGTGCTTGGTTTGACACGCCAGGAGATTCTCACAACCCATTACGAAGTCTACGGCAGGGTTATGGCAGATTTCTACCTTCGGCAACAAATACTGCCCGTCTTGGAGGCATCGGGGCTTGTTTATCAAGAACCAGATGACCTAAACAGAAGAAAAATGCTTGTTTACCTTACCGATTACGACAAGAAACGAAATAGTGAGTCGGATGGTGGGGTAGAACATGAGGATTATGGTGATCTATTTAATCAGGATTTAAGTAACCTGGATTTGGATTCTGCCTAAAGAAAGGATTTAAATGTTTAAGAACAAACCAGTTAAAGTCGTTTCTAACAGTCGTGTTGCTTGTGCTGAGCAAGAAAAGGGTTTCGATAGCCTGGTACACCAGGAGAAACTTAATAACGATTACATAAAGTGTAAGCACATGAAAAAAACAAAAAGTTTTAGTGTGCATGGATCGGGACTTGATCCATCTCCAATAAAGGAGATGCTTGTTTACCTGGAATCTACAGGAACAGGTATCTTGGTTTGCAAAGATTTAGCAAGACTTACAAGAAGCCATGAGATTTATCTTTCGATTTTGGCGTGGTTAGGCTGTAAGCCTGGTAGAGAAGTTTATTTTTCACAAGACGGTACAAAGTTATCATCTCGTATATAATTAGCTTAGAGGATGTAAATATGGATTATTCAATCGAGTGGGCAAGAGTCTCAAGTCGTGAGCAAGACTTAGAAGGCTTTTCCCTGCAATCGCAATCAAAACTATTAAGAGATTACAATAAACGCCTTGATCTTAGGGTTAAGATGTCTTTTGTTGTGCCAGAATCAGCATCAGGCAAACAAGAACGAAAAGAGTTTGTTTTAATGTTGGATTTTCTTAAAAAGCACCCAGAGATTAAGCACCTTATATGTGAAAAAGTAGATCGATTATCTCGCAACTTTTCAGATGCAGTAAAACTCGATGAATGGTTAAATGCAAATCCAGAGAGAAAAATACATTTCGTTAAACAGGGCTTAATAATCCATAAAAACTCATCTTCACATGAAAAGTTTCAATGGGATATCTACCTTGCTCTTGCCCGCCAATATATAAATAACCTATCAGAAGAAGCTCGAAAAGGATTAACTGCTAAAGCAGAATCTGGTCATTACCCAGGTAATAAAAAGTTTGGGTATATAACAACCGAAGTAGATAAAAAGAGAGTTTGGATCAAAGACCCTGCTAAAGATCAGGACTTAGCATACCTTAAACAGGCTTTTGAGCTATATGCTTTTGAAAACTACACCCTTCTTTCTTTATCAAGAAAAATGTTTGAGTTAGGATGGAAAACACCAGCAGGAAATCCAATACCGAAAAGCACATTACATACTTTCTTAACAGACTGTTTTTATTGTGGTGAGTATTACTGGAACAAGAAGCATTACACCAATGCAAAACACGAACCGCTTATCTCAAAAGAAATCTTTTATAAGGTTCAAAGTCGCATTAAGCGAAAAATAACAGCTAAATATAATAAACACGCTTATACTTTTGGTAGCGGGCTTATGACCTGTGGTGTTTGTGGCAGATCAATAATTGCAGAACCTCAAAAGAATCTTATTTATTACCATTGCACCCGTTACAACACAAACTGCACCCAAAAACACTACACAGAAGAACACTTAATTGAGAAGCAATTAGTAGATATTCTGGATACTATGGAGGTTAAAAATACCCGCTTAGCGGATTGGATTCAGAAAGCCTTAAAGGAACATCACTCAACTCAAAAAGATTACCAGTCCCAGACCTTAGAAGGCTTAAACAAAGAGTTTTCAAGGATTCAGGAAAGACTTGATGGCTTATACGATGATAAGTTGGACAAGAAGATTACACAGGAGTTTTATGATAAAAAGTTTGAGCAATACTCCAAACAACAAGACACGGTACTTGGTGCGATCCAGAGATTAAAGGAAGCAAATATCAACTATTACGAGCTTGGGTCAAAGATTTTTGAACTATCTCAAAAAGGTGGACAGATATGGCAAAAGAAAGCAACTATTGAGCAGAAGCGTCAACTACTAAACTTTGTATTTTTGAACCTAAAACTAAAAGACGGAAAGGTTGAACCTACGCTTAAAAATGGCTTTGATGTGATCTTTAAGTATGCGAAAAACGGTAATTGGCTGGGGGACCTGGATTTGAACCAAGATAAACGGAGCCAGAATCCGTTGTCCTACCGTTAGACGATCCCCCAATATTTTTAACCTAGCTATTTTATCATTTCTTTCATTGAATCAATGATAACTGTTTCAAAATCAGTGCGGAGTGAATGTTTTTTAATTTCTCCAGCATTACTGCTCTATCCCCATCACTATATTCTTCAGATAGTATTCTAACTGTCATTTTTGTTATTGTATTTATAACAGAAGTTAATCTCTCTAGCGATCTTTTTCCATTAAACAACCAGAATAAAAAGAAATTTCCTTCATTAATAATTACACTTCCGTTCATAATGTCATCTTTAGATGGAATATTTTCCAGCATGTCTGAAATATCATCAGAACTGTTAACTAAAGATAATATCCCTCTTTCATTATGTATCTCTCTAACATTATTCAACATGTTACCTATGAGTTCTTTTATCTGCATAGGGTCAGGCCTATATCCCCGTTCAGGATAAAAGGAAGATACTGCTACCGGTGCTTCCATTATTTTATTATCTTTTGTTACTGTAATATTGTTTATACTAGTTATTGTATCCATAACAAAATCAGGGATATCCGAATCATTAGCACACATAAATATTGTGGATCCTTTTCTAAAAAACATTATTCCTTCGTATCTTATTTCTTCTACTCCCGTATATTCTGTATCATCTTCTTTAAGTACAGATAGAATTTTTTTCCATACTTCTTTTATTGCAGCATCTCCTACATCTAATCCGAAAATATCATTAATTTCTTTTAATCCTGACATATCTATAACAGTAATTCTGGAAAAGGGTTTATCCATATGTGTTTCAACCATTGATCTAATGGTCTCAACATTGTGTGACAGTAAGGGATCACATACAATATTTCTCAGAAATTTTTCAAATTCTATATATAATTCGTCCCTTTGTTCCGGACTTATATTATTAGCGATAATATTTACCTGTTCCATCATTTCCCTTAGTTTCGGATTAGAACCGACAATATTAATAATATTTGTACGTGTAGACAAATCGTCTGTTATAGATGTTATTTCTTCCTTATCCTTTTCATATGGAGAAGATGAAGAGCTTTTAAAACTCACAGGTTTATGTACGATAGTTTTATTATCTTCATCAAGAAATATACCTTCTATATCCGTTGTGATGCTTCCGTCTTCTTCTATTTTCCCCCCTGTAAGATAAAGCTTTAAGAGTGGGCAAATATCAAATGAATCTGAGTTATAGTTATTAATGAGTCCTTTAACTATATCTTGAATTTTATCTTCATCTTCCAGATTTATTTCATATAGTATTCCAAACTCATCTCCTCCGTATCTGCAAACTGTAATCTGGGATTGTATACCCTCATCTTTAAATATTTTATTTATCTCCTCGCACCTTTCAGTAAGTTTTTCAGCCACTCTTCTTAATACTATCTCGGCTCCATTTTCTCCATTAGGGCTTTTTACCATATCGCAGCGTCTGAATTCTTGAATATCCAATATTTCTATTCTTCTATCAAAACCATCATCTATGTTTCTTTCTTTAAGATAGTTCATAAATCCACTACGGTTCAATATGAATACGGGGTTTTCGGTTATGGGATCTTTACCCGGAAGGAACAAAGTGATACTAGGTCCGCCACACCCCCCATCTACAAGATATGAAGATCCTATTCTTACAATAGTAGCAACCGCTTCATTGACTATTCTCAATTTTTCAGGATCAGTATTTTCCGGTATTATTTGTGAAAGATAAGAAAAGAAATTAGGTAGATTATTTTGAGGTATTCCTATTTCATTACTTTCTATCCGATTATTTGATGTTTCTGTCTTGTTCATAATAAATATTTTATACTACTTTGTTCTTTGCTAGAATAAACAAGGTATGATTCCTTCACAACAAAAAGAACAAAGAGTGGCAATATTCGTAGATGTACAAAATATGTACTATTCCGCCAAGAACCTTTTTTCCTCAAAGGTTGATTTTGGCAGACTTCTTACTACAGCAATAGCAGGAAGAAAATTAATAAGGGCTTTTGCCTATGTAATTAAAGCCGATGTTGGTGCAGAGAAGGATTTTTTCGAAGCATTAAGCAAAATAGGCTACGAGGTTAGGGAGAAGGATTTACAGGTATTTTACGGCGGAGCTAAGAAAGGAGATTGGGATGTTGGTTTGTGCATGGATGCGGTTAGAGTTATGCCCAAGATTGATGTAATGGTTTTAGTATCAGGGGATGGTGATTATACAGACCTTTTGGACTACGCAAGAAGTCAGGGAGTAAGAACCGAAGTTATTGCTTTTGGTAAAACAGGATCAAACAGATTATTCTCTGAAGCTGATTATGTTGTGGATATTGGAGATACTCCGGAAAAGTACCTAATTGGCCGAATAAGAAAAAGACCTCCTAACATCAGAGTTAACTCACCAAACGGTCGTCTATCATTTATTCCCGGCAGAAAAGAGCCATCTGATTTTTACGATAAAACAGTGCAAAATAAAAATATTCAGATTGATAAATCAGATTCATTAAGTGATACATTTAAAAATGACAAAGATACCATTATATAAAATAAAAGAGCTTATAACTTTTGAAAGAATAAAATCCACCATCTACGTATTATATTTTCTTTTATTCATATCTGTTGTATTTCATTTTTCCTATGCAAGAAGGATAATCCCGGGAGTAAAAATCGGAAGTGTAAGAGTAGGGGGAATGACTTATCTTCAGGCAATTAAAACATTAGAAGAACATGAAAAGACAGTAAGCAAAGAACTAATCTTAAAGGCGGAAGATAGGGAATTCATAATAAAAGCATCTGATATTAATCTAGTATATGATTGGGACGCATCTGTCAGCAGAGCTTTTGAGGTTGGCAGAACGGGTAATATATTTATCGATAACAAAGATAAAATTGCCGGTTTTCTTAGAGGACTATATATAGGGGCATTTTATGAATATGACGATAATCTTTTGGCATCTAAATTTTCCTTAATTAAAGCTGAAACAAACATTGATGCACAAAACGCAGGTGTGGGTTTTGACCCCAATGGCAAATTGATTATCACCCCTCCAAGAGAAGGATTAAAAGTTATTGATGATTCTCTTCACAATGGTTTTGCATCGTCCTTTGATAAGATGGATTTTCAGACTAAAGTACTTCCTACAAAAAAGATAAAACCAAAAATAAGTGAAGATCATATTAAAGCAAATATGCCTATGATAGAGAAAATATTATCCAATGAGATAACTATAAAAAACGGGGACAAATCGTGGGTAGTAAATAAGGAACAACTACTCAGCTTCCTTGAACTAAGAAATAACAATAATAATATCGAGTTTGTACTAAATGAACCCAGATTTGAAGCATTCTCTGAATCTGTAGCTCAGGATGCAGATGAACTTCCCAGGGGAAAAGTTACTTCAGTAAATGGGGAGAGGGTGTTAGGGTTTGAATTAATAAAAGATGGAAAAGAGCTTGATAAGAAAAAATTTGCAGATGCTTTTAGAGATGCTGTATTTCATTTCAAACCGATTGTAGAACTTCCTATGAAAGTTATTACCGGACCGGCCAACAAGGAAAAGTATGGGATATTATCTTTACTGGGGGAAGGGGTGTCAACATATAAGGGCTCCGGAGAAGGAAGAATACATAATCTTTTACTTGCAGCCGAAAGAACGGATGGTGTTCTTGTGGCACCCGGTGCAGTTTATTCAATGAATGCAGCTATTGGGGATGTTAGTTATGAAACAGGGTATGACTTTGCATATATTATAAAAGAGGGAAGAACTGTTTTAGGAGCCGGAGGAGGTGTTTGTCAGACTTCCACCACCCTATTTAGAGCTGTATTAGATTCAGGATTGCCTATTATTACGAGACACCCTCACGCATACAGGGTAAGTTATTATGAACAAAATATGCCTGTAGGTTTTGACGCAGCTGTGTTTCAACCATCCTGGGATTTTCAGTTTAAGAATGATACAAACAATTATGTACTTATTCAGACAAGTTTTGATAAATCACAATACTCTCTAACCTTTAGAATATACGGCACCCCGGATGGAAGGGAAGTTGAGATTTCCGAACCTGTGATAACCAATCAAACACCCCCTCCTCCGGCTTTATATCAGGACGATCCCACACTAAATAAGGGAGTAATAAGACAGGTGGATTTTCCTGCATGGGGAGCAAATGTTTCATTCAGTAGAAAAGTAACCAGGAATAATGAATTACTATTTGAAGACATATTTAACAGCAGATATCAGTCCTGGAGAGCAGTATATTTAGTAGGAACAAAAGAATAGTATTATTTCCTGTCCGATATTTCTATACCAACTAGAGTATATATTTTTTCATTTCCTTCAGTATTTGTTGCTTCTTCCTTAGATATAATTTTTGCAATCTTATCTTTGCTTTTATATTCATATACAGATGAATTATTTTCTTCACTAATAGATTCAATTTCCCAATCTAAATCAGTAAATATGTTTTTATAAAAGGATTCAATTGATGATCTGGGTTTTTCAATACGATATGACGTTTGATATATATTTCCTATTTCATCTGATGATATAGTTTCAGCTTTATCGGGATAAAGAAGATTTATATCACTTATACTTTTAGCACCCTTAACATCTTCGATCTTCTTTAATATCTTAGGTTGATATCCGGAGAAATTTATGTAGGAGATTATTGATATTGATAGAAGAATAAAAAAAGCAGTGAATAAGACGATATTTTTCTTTTTATTGTTCATGGTAAGTTAATTATATGTTCTAAGTCGGATTAAGAGCAAATTTTTGGTAAAATGCTTTATACAGTCTTTGATAGTTTATTTTAAAGGCCCCATCGTCTAGTGGTTAGGACATTGGATTCTCATTCCAAGAACCGGGGTTCGAGTCCCCGTGGGGTCACCAAAGAAGGTGTTTCAGAACCAATAAGGCGAATTTGCTTGAAAAGAGGGCAAATTGTGGAGTTCGAAAAACCTGTAGAATCGTAATTAACGCCTTTAGGGAAAATAAACCTCTGTAAACGAAT
>Ga0208040_1001896_pt1 | contig 19627 bp, 14 predicted proteins | sample AD_UKC083_MetaG_FD_184431 | JGI IMG/M metagenome (GOLD analysis project Ga0208040, IMG submission 184431) | Active sludge microbial communities of municipal wastewater-treating anaerobic digesters from USA - AD_UKC083_MetaG (SPAdes) (version 2) | ecosystem: Engineered > Bioreactor > Anaerobic >...
TGCCGATGCAGGCGACCTTGGCCAACCCGAAGGGTTTTGTATCTGCAATCCAGCGCGCCCAGCCGGATGAGAAAACACCGGACTGGCCGATGATGGAAACGCCGCCTGCCTTGATTGGATCAAGACCGACGATGGAGGTGGACATGCCGGCAGACGGATTGAGCGTGCCGATGCTGTTGGGCCCCATGATTCGAATGCCGGCCTTGCGTGCCTGATCGATGATCCTGTTTTGCTCCTTAGCTCCCGCCTCTCCCATATCTGAATAACCGCCTGTGCTGAGGATGATGCCGGATACTCCCTTGGAGGCGCAGTCTTCGAGCGCATCGGGTACCGCGCTTTTGGGAATGACAATCATGGCTGTATCCACCGGGGTCGGTACGTCAGAGACTCTTGCGAAGGCGGGAAGACCGAGGATTTCTTTAACGGAGGGATTGATTGGATAAATGGCACCTTTGAAACCCGCTTTCAGAAGATTGCGCAGAATGATATTTCCCCCTTTGCCCGGACTTCTTGAGGCACCAATTACAGCTATGGATGACGGTTGGAAGAAAGGCGCCACAGTTAGCGGGTCGTGCCGTTTTCTGGGGACTATGGCGGGTCTCCCGTCCATTCGGACGAGAGCGTCAACGGCAACACCTCCTTCCGGATAAACGATAAAGGGGTTCACGTCGATTTCGAGAATGTCCGGACGGCTTGACAGCAGCATCGAAAGCGCCGAAACAGCTTTCGCGACAACGGTGATGTCGAGGGGTTTTTGTGACCGGTAGCCTTCCAGAAGGGAGGCACCCTTGAGACGGCGCAGCATTGCTTCCGCATTTTTTTCGTCTACGGGGGCGAGATCGATCACCGTATCACGGAAAATTTCGGTGAAGATACCCCCGATGCCCACCAGCACCACCGGACCGAACACGGGGTCGCGTCTGCCTCCCAAAATGATTTCATTGCCTGGATGGGCCATTTTCTGCACGAGGAGTTGATGGGAAACAGAGGAAAATCTTTTTTCCATATCGCGGGCGGCTTTTTCCAGGGCTGCGGTATTTTTGATGTTCAAAACCACGCCGCCCTGTTCGGTCTTGTGGGGAACAGCATCAGAACAGATCTTCAATACGACCGGAAAGCCCAACCGGTCTCCCGCCGCTGCCGCCTTGGAATGATCCTGGGCTAAAATACTTTCGATGACAGGGATGCCGGCCTGTTTGAGCAGGGCTGCTCCCTTAAATTCATTGAGTGTGGTGATTCTGTCTCGTAACATAAAGCAACCTCCCGATTCCCGATTCGTGATGAGTGTGTGTTTTAACCGGATGTCTTTAACAGTGTGATGCGGTTGCCATAGACCGTGATTGTTAAGTGGACCCGTTTTCTTTGATCAACCATACAGGAAAAGCATTTTTTAAGTCAATAGCCAACTGTTATAAGAGCCATTCGATTGGCAACATCGACAGCAGAAAAACCAATCCGCGTTTCCAGCAGGTGGTACGGGGGTCGTGGTCGTAGCGTATTTGTTTTTCGCCCTGTTTTTCAATCCAGTATAATTTACCATCCTCGCCTAGCAATACCTTATAAGCATACGTCGGGACGGCACTGTCGAACAAGGCGCCGATTTGTCGGGCCAGTGCCGGACTGTCGATCACGAAGCCGAGTTCCGTATTAAGATTGAAAGAGCGCGGATCGAAATTGAAGGAACCGACGAATATACGTTTGCCATCCACTGCAAAGGTCTTGGCATGAAGGCTGGCCCCGGAGCTTCCGATGGAGGATTTGCTTTTCCGGCCGGCCGTTACGGACGAGAAGCTGTTCATCTCAAAAAGAGTAATTCCGGATTTCAACAGGTCCTTACGCCATTTGGCATAGCCGGCATGTACGGCCGCGACATCCGTGGCGTCCAGGGAGTTGGTGAGGATACGGACTTTGACTCCGCGCCCCGCCATTTTACGGAAAGCATCAACTCCTGCAGCCGTGGGAACAAAATAAGGCGAGACCAGCACCATGTCACTGCCCGGCGCACCGATGACTTCTTCGAGCTGATGACTCATCAGTCCTTTGGCTTCGGCTTTGCCGAGGCCTTTCGCAGGATCATCGCTTACCATTCGGGTATGCGCCCATTCCAGATTCAGGCTGCCCGCCAGCAGTTCATTGATAAAAACAGACCGCTTTACTGTATTCACAAAGGCTGATGCAGCCGGGTCGCGTTCCACAGCATCAGCGGCCATTGTCAGCTGTTCCATACGGTTCCCACGGACACGCGTAAGAATCAGGCCTACGGGGTAAGATGATTCACTGGCCCAGTAGCTGTCGAATGCACTGGACACACTGTCCACGACTGTGCCCACACAGAGAACATCCAGGTCGGCAAACAGCACGCCGTTGGAGGCGCCGAAATATTCGTCTCCAACATTGCGCCCTCCAACGATAGTTGCCTGGTTGTCTGCCGTGAAGGATTTGTTGTGCATGCGCCGGTTTGCCCTTGAAAAATCGGTCACGTATCCCAGCCACTTGGTGGGTTTACGCACGATGTAAGGATTGAACAGTCTGACTTCAATGTTCGGGTGGCTGTCAAGTGTCTTTAAATCCTCATCCATGTCCGATATGCCGTTGTCGTCGAGCAGCAGGCGTACACGGACACCGCGCCGGGCGGCTTCATGCAGGGCCTCCAGAAGCAGGGTTCCTGTGATATCCTTGTGCCAGATATAGTACTGGACGTCCAGGGTTCGATCTGCAGCCTTTGCCAGGAGCATCCTGGCGGCAAAGGCATCGTAAGGGTTTGGTAGAGGGTAAATACCGCTTTTGCCCGGATGTTGATCTGCCCGGGTTGCGACAGCCGTACCGATTCTGGTCGCTCTGGCTTCACTTTTTAAAAGTGCTGAGGAAATGGTGCGGTTGTCAAGGGAGGGTAAGCTGCATCCGGACATGAGGCTGCAAAAGAAGATCAGTAAAAAAAATTGCGTGACGCTTCTATGTGATGTGGTCATCTCTTATATCCCGGCCTCTGACAATGATCCATGCTCATTACATTTATTATCAAGCTGAAATCTAGCATAAATTGATCCGATGAAAAAGCGGGGTTTTTAGATTTTGAATGAAATTGGTGCTCTTGTCCAGCATTCCCGTGTGTTATTCCCCTCGGTTATATAGCCGGACATGAAATGGTAGCTCGTCTTCGGACGAATCGTCAGGATGTGACTTTCAGCCTTTTTTCATGAAGAAGCCTATTTCATGCTGCTTCCCGGGCAGTCCTTTCGTGTACTCTGGCGTTTGAGCCAGCGATGAAACCGGCATTCGACCTGCCGGTAAAACACAGCGCCGGCGGCAATGCTAATGATCCATGCGGTGAACATCCCGCCTAACTGGATTTCCGGTGAGTGTGGCGCAAAGCGTTCAAAGAGTCCGTTGATAAGCAGACAGACCGGGAAGTGGACGAGGAAAAGCGAGTAAGAAATCCGGCCGAGCCAGCCAACCAGACGCGATCGGGGCCACGTCTCAATGAAGCCGGTATATCGGCCAAGGCCTAGCACAACTGCGACGGTAAGCGCAACGGCAATGCGTGAGCGGAAGTCAATGACGAGTGCAGCGATTGCCAGCACCCCTACAAGGCCAAGCCAGATCGAAGCGGTGTGGCGCTGGATTGCCCAATAGACCAGCGCACCAAGCCCATAAGCGCCGAAAAAGTAGATGGCCCAATTGTCGAGGTTTTCATTTCGGTTGAACCAGAAAAGCGATGCGATGATCAGCAATGCCGCCAGTATGCAACCGAGGTTTTGCGAATCCGGTGAAATCCGGTGCGCTACCCAGAGGGTGAAGAGCAGTAGCGCATAGAGTTGAAAATCGATGGCAACATACCAGGCGCCGGCAAAGAGGCCATCAAAGCCGAGCACGCCCTCTGAGGTAACGTTGCCAGAGGAGCTCTTTTACCGGCTTATTAATCAGGATACCATCGCGTGCCAGCGCACGTGCGGCGAGAAATCCGCCTATTACCAGAAAGGCCTGTACGGCGATACGTGCGTAGTCGTAGAGCCAGGGAATGAAATTGGGCGCGAGCGGCAACGCATAGTCCGACATTGGTCCATAGAAGGCAAGATGATGCATAACGATTAACTGCGAGGCAATGGTCTTGAGTGCATCGATCAGGGGGAGATGCGAGTGATTCGCATTTTTTGCTTGATCTGGATTTTCAGTCGTCATTCGTGATTTTGGTTACGGCAAGCTAAATGGGTCATCGGCCTGCATAGTGTCAAGGCATGTTGTACAGCATAGGTTAGACACGGCACTCCAATAAATTTTGTGTTACGAGAATGCATCTTTTGCATTTTTTGTATAGCTTCGTCAGGGTTGGATGGGTCAAATGTACATATTACTATGTCTTTAATCCCGTTCTCAACTTTGTTGTCTTTGGGAGCTTAGTTTCCGGAGATTGCCGCGGATGGCGGCGTCTTTCGGGACCCTGTTTCACACTGTAAGTTCGTGTTAAATCGAATGCAATGCCCCAGCTTGCACCATTCATTACTGAACTGGCGCGGACGACCCTGCCCATTAATTTCATTTCGTCCTTCTGCTCGAGTTCAATGGAAAGATTTACCATTGCACCTTCAGGGAAATATTTTTCAGAAAAAACATACAAACCGCCTAAAGAAAAATTTACTACATGAACCGGAGTACCTTCAATTATCACCACAATTTTTGCTTTTTCATTTTCGGTATCATTAATTGCATAGCGTTCATAACGTCGTTCGTTCACTTTGGAAGCTCCATGTTCAGTATTGGGATATGCCGATTCTTTATGCAATATTTTTTGGCCGACAATTTACGCCAGTTGTCCTTAATGTGTCAATGGAAAACATGACATTCAATACAAATTTAATTTTTTCGAAAGAGATATACGGGTTGAAAATACTGAATTTGTTTCTGTCAGGATGTATCAGGACAGCAGTTATTTCTGATCTAATATTTCCCTCACCCTGGTTGTCAGATCGTTTTTGGAGAACGGCTTCTGAATGAAATACACACCCTCATCCAGGATGCCCTGGTGGGCAATCATGTTCGGCGTATAGCCCGACATAAACAGACATTTCATGTCGGGATAAATGGAAAGAAATCTTTTCGCAAGGTCCCGGCCGTTCATCCCGGGCATCACCATGTCAGTGATCAATAAATGAATCTCCCCGCTGTGCCCCCCGGCCAGCTCGATCGCCTCTGTCGGCGTGGCCGCTGCCAGAACCTCATACCCCTGCTGCTCCAGCATGATCTTGCACAGGTCCAGAATGGACGACTCGTCCTCCACAACCAGCACGGTCTCATGCCCGCCGGTCATCGATCCCTGCGGTTGTTCCGTTTTTGTCTGTTCGGCTGCCCCTGTGTACCGGGGCAGGTAAATCCGGAAGGTCGTCCCCTGGCCGGGTTCGCTGTAAACATTGATGAACCCCTTGTTCTGCTTGACAATGCCGTAAACCGTGGACAGCCCCAGCCCCGTGCCTTTCCCGATGTCCTTGGTGGTGAAAAAAGGCTCAAAAAGCCGGTTCTGAACTTCCCTGTCCATGCCGTGACCATCGTCACTCACCGCCAGGAGAATGTAGTCTCCGGTGGTGATTAAATAGGGGTGTCCGGCGCAAAAGGCCTCGTCAATATGGATATTTCCCAGTTCAATGCTGATCTTGCCCACTCCGGTGATTGCGTCGCGCGCATTGACGCAGAGATTGGCCAAAATCTGGTCCACCTGGGAGGGATCAACCTTTACCGGCCAGGAATTCATGCACGGCTGCCAGTCGAGATGAATGTCCTCTCCGATCAGCCGCTGCAGCATCTTGAGCATGCCCTCCACGGTCTGGTTCATGTCAATCACCCGGGGGGACACCGTCTGTTTGCGGGCAAAGGCGAGCAGCTGGCGTGTAAGATCGGCGGACCGCTCTGCCGCTTTCCTGATTTCCAGCAGATGGGTGTAAAGGGGCTGGTCCGATTCCGCATCTCCCATGGCCAGCTCCGTATGGCCCAGGATCACGCTCAGCATGTTATTGAAATCGTGGGCGACCCCGCCGGCCAGCCTTCCCACGGATTCCATCTTCTGGGCCTGGTTCAGCCGCTCCTGCAGCTGCTCCTTCTCCAGCTCGGCCTGCTTGCGCTGGCTGATGTTGCGGCATACATGAACGAGTCCGCAGGGGGTGCCGTCTTCGACATGGAATATGCCACTGATGATTTCGTAAGGAATACGGCTGCCGTCTTTCGTGACGAGATGGTATTCGTATGGACCCTGTTTCTTTTCTTCCATGATCCGTATGATGTTCCGGGTCACCCTGTCATGATCCTCAGGTGAAACGAAGTCAAGGATATTGCGTCCCTGCACCTCTTCCATACGGTAGCCGCCTATTCTAATGACATTGTCGTTTGCAAAAAGGATCCTGCCAACGAGGTCGGTGCGGACGACAATGTCGGGGATCGTGTCAACCAATTGTATGTAGAGACCCTCGCTTTCTCGCAGGGCCTCTTCTGCCTGCTTGCGCGCGGTAATGTCCAGCAGGATGCCATCAAAGACAATTCGATCGTCATGGCGTGTAGGTGTGGACATGGCGCGAAACCAGAACATATTCCCCGATGGTTTGATGTATCGGCCTTCAAAGTCCCAGGGAGCGTTTTCTTTCACCGCGATTTGGACCGATGCCGTAAATCTGTCGAGATCTTCTTTATGGATATGAGAGAAGAATATCGGGAAAAGGGAATCCAACTCTGTTTCGAACGGCACTTCAAAGATATCCGAGACTCGTTCACTAACGTAGCTTATGCCGTATTCGCCGCTGTCCATAGCATAGAACCGGAATACAACTCCGGGGATGTGCGTGGTGATTCCGTACAGGCGTTTTTCATTTTCCTGCAGCAACTCATCCGTTTCTTTCCGCTCGGTAATATCGCGTGCAATTCCTCGGAAACCGGTTGGTTGACCTGTTGGATCCTTAATCAGAGATATGGATCCTTGAATATATTTTGTAACACCATCCTTTGTTTTTATCCTCCAGACTAATTCCCTGAGGGGTTCTCCTGTTGTGTATACTTTATGATATGCCTCATAAACTCTTTTCTGCTCCTCCTGGTCCGTGTATTGACGATTGTTCATGCCCATCAATTCTTTCCTGGAGTACCCGCTGACCCTGCAAAGGGTTTCGTTGAAGAAGGTGAAATTACCGGCGAGATCAACTTCAAAATAGCCTTCCTGGATGTCTTCAAGAATGGTTCGGTATCTTTCTTCACTTTTTTTCAGTAATTCCTGCGCCAATTTGCGGTCGGTGATGTCTCTGGTTTCTCCCAAAATGGATGTAGGATTTCCGTTCTCATCGCGGATGAAACTTACGCGATTCTCAGTCCACAATTTATGACCATCCTTATGGTAGGCTTCAAGTTCCATGACTTGGCGTCCTTCTGAAGGCGTCATTGGCGGATTTCCGGTGGCCAGAGAAAGTTTCCTTGAATATACCTCGATAATTTTTTGATAGGATTCTACTGTGAAGAATGTTTTCATGCTCAGCTTTTTGATTTCATCCGACGTGTATCCATATAATTTTTCCACAGACGGGCTGATATAGGTAATATTCAACTTTAAATCCATGATCCAGACGTGTTCGGATATATTGTCTGCCAGAAGGCGGTATTTTTCTTCACTCTGTCTGAGCAGTTTTTCCGCCCTCTTGCGCTCCGTCTCCGATTTTTCCAGCTCGCGGATTCGCTGGTTTAATAAGGCATTCTCTTCGATTAGTTTTGTTTTGGATGGAAGGGGCATCTGCTGTCTCCTGGTTCGATATTCATTTTCCGGCAGTTCAATCCATATGTTCAAGGGACAGCTTGGCAGGTTGCTTCCCCAAAAGGACCATTCCGAAATGCTCGTATTTTTCGGAGGTTTTTGTGTCAATGTCGTGCCAGCGGGCCAGGAATTCCCGTTCCCGGAGCCACGTTCGCCGAATGGTGGCGGGGTCTTCAAAAAGCAAAACATCTTTGTTGAGGCCGATGACAATCGCGTAGTGTCCGTTGTCCCAGTCGCGTCGCCAGTCGTCGAGCGTCATGTAATGGTCCGCCCAGGCCTGTAAAAGAACGATGACCGGTGTCCCGGCGTCGACGTACTGCTTGACCTGGTTGAGCGACCATTGCGTTCCTGCTTTTACCTCGAACCCGTAGTTTTGGGCAGCGGCGATCATTGCCTGGGGAGGCGTTCCCCCTTCCTCGGTTGTGCCCAGCACCTGCATCAGCTCATCCCGATCGACCTCGACACCGTAATAGGTCATCACGTTCAGGAGTGCCTGCACTCCGCAGTCATAGTCGTAAACCTGTTTGCCAATATGCAGATCAATCATCGATACTTTTTGTGATTCCTGTAAAGACTGAATGGTCCGTGTGAGCGATTCGGCAAACGCACGCCTCAGCCGGTTGATCTGTCCGACATTGGGAGTCCCGTCTTCATTTTTGAAGAGGCGTTCGTTGGTTTCCTGAATAAACGCAGGTGCGCGCGCGCCGATTCTTTTGATTGCGTTTACGGAATGAGCCGCACACACGTGCCCATGCACGTTGACATACTCCGATGCATTCACGGTGACCTGGACGTCGGGCAGTTGTTTGCGAAGCTCGGCGGCATAGGTTTCCACAATGACGTCCGGGCAGTAGTAAAGCGGCTTTTCATCGCGGTTCGTGTGTTGGAAATTCATCAGGTCGATCTGGTTGTCAGCGACGCCTCGGGCGGTGACCGTGGAATGTCCATCAAAGATCAACCCTGCGCCGGCGGAAATATTTTCCTCGATGCTGCGGTGGAAGGGCTTGAGATATTTGTCCGACCATGCCGCCCGCATCGAAGCGGAAGGTTCATAGGCGCTGCGGTAGATCGGGCGGCCAAACACATCTTTAACAGGTACACACTCGTCGAGTTCCGCGGGATCACGGTTTACATCGAGCAGAATGCTGCAGTATGGAAACACCAGTTGCCGGTTGGAGAGAATATCGCGGAAATCATAGAGCCACTGCGTGAACCAATCAACGTTTTTCAAAAGAGAGGTAAAGTCATCGGTCAGATCTTCCAGGGAGATCTCCGGCGGAATCACAACGCCACCGTGCGGCACAACTACTAAAACATCCGATCCTGTCATACTTTTTTTACCCTTCATGTTGATGTGATAGATTACGCTAAATTATACAATTATTGTAACGCGTTTCCCTTTTTTTGGAAATCTAAATATTGTGGAATAATATCATCATGATTGATTTGATCCGATGTCCGTGGTTCTGCAATCCGCAATATTTCCTGAATGTCTGGATTCGGCTTATCCGAAGTTGGCGAGGGTTGTTCACCCGTTTCCTTTGTGCTGACGCGGGGTTGCAATTTCATGCTTTCTGTGTTAAAAAATAATAACATTGAGTTAATCAATTATAGAATTTTTTGGCTATCACCTGAAGCAATTCGTCGTTTTTCATTAACGGCAAATCAAAATAAAAAAATGCGGAGAAGGAGAACGCTTTTGCAAAAAGATTCCCCGCGTGTTCGGTCAGGGGAATTCTTTAGAAAAGATTCCCATAAAGTCTGGAAATTAATTCGGATTGCGCCGCCTCTAGACGTCCATTTCCCTGCGCTGCTTCCTGGTCCTGGGCAAATATTTTTACAGATATATTGTCCAGAAGTGTAAAAAGAGAATCATGCCGGCATGAAGTCATAGAATGATTTTTAAAAATGAATTTCGGGAGTTTTTGAATGAATAGGCAAATGTCCTCAAGTTTCCAATCGGTTAAGGAATTCATCAAGAAAAATTTTCGGCATTTTAACGCCGCTGTATTGGCTGACGCCTCCGAAGCCTACATCCAACATCTTCATCAGGGAGGGAGGATGATGGTGGCCATGGGTGGTGCCATGAGTACGGCAGAGATAGGAATTACCCTGGCTGAAATGATCAGACAGGACAAAGTGCATGCCATTTCCTGCACGGGAGCCAACCTTGAAGAAGATGTGTTCAACCTGATTGCTCATCGCCACTATTACCGTATTTCCAATTACCGTGATCTTACACCGCAGGATGAAGCAGATTTACTCAAAAGAAAGTTGAACCGGGTCACCGACACCTGCATTCCGGAAGAAGAGGCCATGCGGAAGGTTGAAAACAGACTGTTTACGCTCTGGGAGCGTGCGGAAAAGGAAAACAAAAGGTATTTCCCTTATGAGTTTATCTTTCAGTTGATTCAGAGTGGTGTCTTAAAAGAGGACTATGAGATTGATGAAAAAGATTCATGGATCATTGCTGCCTGTGAAAAAAACATTCCGGTATTTGTTCCCGGATGGGAAGATTCCACGCTGGGGAATGTCTTTGTGTCCACTCTTCGGAAAGGAAAAATCAAAAACGCAGCGGTTGTCAAGTCCGGGCTTGAAACCATGGATGCCCTGATCGAATGGTATCTGGAGACATCCCGTGACCATGGCGTTGGTTTCTTGCAGATTGCCGGAGGGGTGTCCGGAGATTTTGCCATCAGTGTTGTGCCTCTTATCCGTCAGGATATGCAGATGGAAAACTGCCGTTTATGGTCGTATTTCTGCCAGATTTCCGACAGTACAACTTCATACGGTTCCTATAGCGGAGCGGTTCCAAACGAAAAAATTACCTGGGATAAACTGTCTATTGACACACCCCGCTTCATTATTGAAAGCGATGCGACGATTGTTGTGCCGCTGATGTTCGCCTACATTCTGGCCGAATAAAAGATCACCATGAATATGTTTTTTTCTGCAGGGTACCTTCATAAATGAATGACCCCCTTCTTTTCCAGAAAATGAATATCTCACTGGTCAAACGCTTATTTGTATTTGTCTAAATCAGAAAATCGTTGTATAAAAAAATCATGAAAAAAGATGATGGCATGATGGTTGCGGTCCGGGTCAGTCTGATTTGCAATGTAATTCTTTTTATTATCAAAGCCATTACATTGTTCATCGTCAATTCGCTTGCCGTTGCAGCTGATCTCGGAATATCCGCTGTTGCGTTGTGCGTATCCGGCATCCTTTATTACGCGATCAAAATGTCGAATAAGCCTGCCGACCTTCTTCACAATTATGGCTACGGTAAGGTTGAAAATGTCACCGAAGCCATAGAAGGCGTGGTGCTGATCGGTCTGGCGCTGGCGATGTCTGTTCAGGCCATTCTGAATCTTGTCCACCCCAGCGAAGGAATGCATTCACCTGTCATCGGCCTGAGCACCAGTTTTATGGGTGTCATCATTAATTTCTGGGGTTCTCACTTCATTATGAAACTTGGTGAAAAGCATGCCTCACCGGCCCTCAAAGCCGAGGGGCTGCATTTTCGCCTGGAAGGCTACATCTCTCTATCCATCACCCTGGCCTTTGCCCTCGTGATGATTCTCCATCATTATGGATTTTTGACATTGGCGCAATATGTTGATCCCGTGGCGACATTGCTCGTCAGCGCGTTGATTACCGTGCCGTCCGTACGGCTTCTAAAGGAAGCCTATATGAAACTTCTGGACGCGTCCATTGGCGAAACCAGTCAGATGGACGTTATCAAGGCGCTGGCTTTTCACCATGACCGGTACTGCGATTTTAAAAATATAAGAACGAGATCGGCCGGCCGCAAACAGTTTGTGGACATCCACCTGGTGATGCCCGAGCACATATCCGTCAAGCAGGCCCATCAGATCACCTCTGCCCTGAAGCATGATATTATCAAGGCTGTTGCGGACAGTGAAGTGACAGTGCATATAGAGCCGTGCGGCAGGGATTGTGCGTATGTGAAGAACAACCAGAAATGCCCTTACGCAGACCATCATCTACCATGATCAGCCGGGGAGATCCTCGTCAGAGCATCGGATAATGCCGGCAAAGATGTTTTTCGGAATGTTTTGGCCGGTCTGCCTGTTTTTACAGATGAAAATAATTTTTGATATTTTCCGCCGTGCGGGTGATCAGACGGTGTCGGGCTTCTTTACTGGCCCAGGCAATATGGGGAGTAATAAATAATCTTTCCTTTCGGCGAACTTTTAAAAGGGGGCTATTGTGTGCAATGGGTTCGGAAGTAAGAACGTCCAGCCCCGCTCCTGCAATCCAGCTTTCGTCAATTGCCCGTGCCAGGGCCGATTCTTCCACAATGCCGCCTCTTCCCATGTTCAGAAGATAGGCAGAGGGTTTCATAAGCCGCAGTTTTTCTTCGGTGAGAAGATTTCTTGTCCTGTTGTTCAGGGGGCAGTGAATGGATACAACATCAGCCCTGCACAGTAATTCTTCCAGGGGAAGATGCTGGTAACCCTTCCCCTTCAGATTATTCCCTGATGTTGAGTAATAGAAAACCTTTACGCCAAAGGCTGAAGCGACATCGGCCACCCGCCTGCCGATCGTGCCCATACCGATAATGCCGAAGTTCTTGTCATTGAGCTCCCAAAATTCGCGGGAAATATGCGTGAACATATGGCTTGCCGAATATTGCCCCGACTTGACGAAATCATCATAATAGCGGCTGGAATGCAACAAGTAGAACAGCATGGCAAAAGTGCATTGCACAACGGATTCAGTGGAATAGCCCGCGACATTTTTTACGGTGATCCCTTTTTGGGCAGCGCAGTCCAGATCGACATTGTTCATGCCGGTTGCGGTTACACAGATCAATTCCAGCTCCGGACAGGCTTCCATTATATCGTGGTCGATAACGGCCTTATTGGTGATGACCACGTTATGTCTTCTAATGCGCTCGACCCGGAGGGCCGGGTCGGTTGATTCATAGCTTACATAATCTCCGAGGGATGAGATTTCCGCCATATTGCTCACGTTGCCCACGGTAGCGGCGTCCAGGAAAACCATTTTTACAGGTCGGCTCATATCTTTTTCGTTACCCTTTTATGATATTCAGATACTGTGATTTTTTTATGAATTCTTTGAAGCCTATGCGCCTGTACCGCAATTCAACCAGACGAACTCATGGTTTCAATTGGCAAGATTATCTGTTTTCCGCGACATATTTGACGGGTTTTACCATCTGCTCCTTGAGAATCTTTAAAAATTTTCTGCGGAAGGGAGGAATCTTCGTGAGCAGTGTCATGATCAGATTTAGACGTCTTACTTTGAAGTTTTTCTGGGGGAAGTCGTAAAAGCCGTGGCTTTTATAATAATGGTGATCCGCCTGAAAAACAAAACGCAGGGGACCATAAACTTCATCACGAAAAATTTTTCTTCCGCCAACACCGTTAAAGGTTATGGGCATAACAAAGCCCATGCCGGCCAGACGCACCAGTGATCCTGCCAATTCAGACAGCAGCAGATCAATCTGTTGGTTCTCGCCCGCTTCGTCGGTGATGATACCCGCAAGATTGGCTTCCTGAAATTCTCCATAGGATGTGAGGATCTGGCGAAGATTGTCGTTTTGACTCAATGGTCCTGAAATCAGAAACGCAATCTGCTTTCCATTAAATGCAGGCATGTGTGTATTGAAGAAAGACCGGTCGAAAAACATTTTCCACCGGGCGGAGAGGTAACGGTCATGAATGGCGCCAGCGAACACAACAATGTCCGCCTGCTTGACTTTTGTATTGAAGAAATCAATATACCCGTCTTTGCCCTGATAATCACAGATATTATTAATGCCGCACTTGCAGCATCCGAGGCATCCTCCCTTGATGTCGATATCCATCAGGTTAACGATCTCGACGTTTTCACGGAAGTTCCCGGCAAAAAACTGCACCATGGCGTCGATATTGCCGGTAGGAGGCTGTCCGTCTTTCATGATCAGAATCCGCCTGCCCGTGGTGTCCACTGTGCTATGGGGATGACCCGGTTGATAAATGAAACTGTTTACGGGAATTGGTGGATAGACGAGCGGCGTGGTAATGCGACGGGATACTGCATCAAGGAAATTTTCGGTAAAAGCCAGCCAGCGGGCTCTTTCCGGTTTTTTCATCAAGTCATACATGGCTGCCGAATATCCGCCCGCATAATGCATTTGCAGATCATCACAGATGCCGTGAATATAGTTATGCGCAGTGTGATCAAAAAAATGAACGGATGTGGAGACAGAGACGGCATATTTCCCAATAAATGCATCTTCCTGTTTTCTTTCAAAGATGAGTTCGATAAAACGCTTGTACTGGGAACAGACCAACAAAAAGTAAAGAGGGAATGACCAGATCACGGCATCCGCTTTTTTCACGGCGTCTGTTATTTCCCGAAAGGCCGCCTCGTTTTTTTCAAGTTTCTTGATGTTCTGGGCCACCGGAAAATATTGAAAGGAAGAATTTGGATATTTTTTTGCCGCGTAGCGGATATACTGGAGAGTAATGCTGAGATCACCCTTGGGGCTTCCGTTTAAGACAACAATGTTCATCCGTCTACATTCCTTTCGGGAAACACTGTAAAATTCTATTTTTATATAAAAAACTATAGGATCCCGATGAATGCGTGTCAAGATAATTCGATAAATGTCTCAAGAGGTAATTTGTTGATGATAAACCAATTGACATCAAAGGAGGGTTTTTTTATAATAAAAAGGAAGCCGTTTATGGATTTTTGCATTTTATCAACTTCAATGTTTGAAGGCAGGAGAAAATGATGAAAATATTAGTTGCGTATGTCGGTGGACTGGATGTTGACAAAGCGGTTCTAGAAGTGGCCCGGAAGCACGCTAAAGCATTTAATGCTACCTTGTATGTTGCGAGCTCCATGGAACGTGTGTCCGAAAAAGAACGGCCGGATCTGGATAAAATAGAAAAACAGCTGGATTACGTCAAAGAAACCATGAAGACCGAGGGCATTGCCTGTGAAACGCATGTTCTGGTCCGCGGGCTGACACCTGGCGAAGATATTGTGGACTTTGCGAAAGACCATAAAATGGATGAAATTATTATTGGCATTGAGAAGAAATCCAAAGTTGGAAAGCTCTTTTTCGGATCAAACGCACAGTATATCATCCTGGAATCGCCCTGTCCGGTGGTTTCCGTAAAATAGAAAACCTGAAGTCTTCCCGCTATTTGATGTTTCCTGCATATTTGTAATACAAAGGCCGGTGTCCGTATCAGCGGGAACACCGGCCTTTTTTACGCATCTGTCAGGTTCTATTTCTTTCTTTTAGCGAGTTCTTCCGACCGCAGTTCCTTGCGCAGAATCTTGCCGACCGTTGATTTTGGCAATTCCTTACGGAATTCAATTTCCGACGGAAGTTTGTAGGTGGCCAGTTTTGTTTTGCCGTATTCAATGAGTTCTTCGGCCGTTGCGGTTTCGCCTTCTTTCAGAACAACAAACAGTTTGATATTTTCGCCGCGCTTTGCATCAGGGATGCCGATACAGCAGGCTTCCATGACTTTGGGATGCTCGTAGTAAACTTCATCGACATCCCGCGGATAAACATTATAGCCGCCTGTAATGATCATATCTTTCTTCCGGTCGACAATGTAGAAATATCCATCCTGATCCATTGTGGCAATGTCGCCCGTATAGCACCAGCCGTCGCGCAGAAGACCGGCTGTTTCTTCAGGTTTGTTCAGGTAGCCCTTGGTGACCTGTGGACCCCGGATAATCAGCTCGCCCGGTTCTCCGATGGGCATATCTACTTCACCCTTATCCAGATCGACAATCCGGCACTCGGTATCTGAAACGGGCAGACCGATGCTACCGATTTTACGGACGCCTTCGAAGGGATTGGTATGGGTTACGGGAGTGGTTTCCGTCATACCGAATCCTTCGCAGATGACCGATCCTGCCGTTTTTTCGAAATCATGGATCACTTCCACGGGCAGGGGGGCGCTGCCGGAGAAAAAACCCTTGAAGCAAGTCATATCCGTGTTTTTCATGTTCGGATGGTTCAGCATGCCGATAAACATGGTCGGAACCAGCGCTCCAAAATTTGGTTTGAATTTTCTGATAGCGTCCAAAAGGGGTTCCGGTTGGGGTTTGGGGATCAGGAGATCTCCCCAGGCCTGATAAACAGAAAAGTTCATCGCGCAGGACATGCCGAACACATGGAAGAAAGGCAGGGCGCCCAGATTGATGTTGTAGGAACCGTGAAACTTCGGAAACCAGGAGCTGATCTGCTGTACCTGCTTGCTGATGTTGCCGTGAGTCAGAATAACTCCCTTGGAAACGCCTGTAGTCCCACCGGTGTACTGGTACATGGCCACGTCGTCAAAGGTCAGTTTTGCCTTGGGTGGATTGGGTTTTGATTTGGCAATGCAGTCCTTCCATTTAAAAACGTCGCTCGCCGGTTTCATGGGCTTTGACGGCAGCAGACCTTTCTTTTTGCCGACGAGCGGGAAAAGAAGATTGACGGGAAATGGCAGATAGTCTCCGATGGACGTGAGAATGATCTGCTTCACCTGTGTCTTGGGTCTTAAGTCGATCATCCGGTTGGCCAGAAGGTCGACAGTAACAATGAGTTTTGATCCGGAATCGTTGAGCTGATGTTCGAGTTCGCGGTCGGAATAAAGCGGGTTATTTAACACCACGATGGCGCCCAGCCTATGAATCGCGTAATAGGCTGCCACACAGGGAATGAGGTTCGGTAGAATAATGGCAACCGCATCTCCTTTTTTGATGCCTGCGCCGGCAAGGTAGGTTGCAAAGCGGTCCACCATGTCTTTCAATTCTTTGTAGGTCAAGGTGTAGCCCTGGAAATTCAGCGCCATGCGGTCAGGGTATTTTGCAGCCGACCTGTCCAGAATGTCCGGCATGCAAATTTCCTCGTATTGGATTTTCTCAGGAACACCTTTGTCGTAAGACTTCAACCACGGTTTTGATGCGTATACTCCTTCAGCCATTTTAACTTCCCTCCTAAGTTTGGTTAAGACGATATGAATGAAGCAAACAATGTACCGCTTGTCCTTTGTGTAATTAAATCTCTCTGATTATTCCTCCTGTATTGAATTTTTTTATGACAATAAAAAAACGAAAAACTGCGGAACTTCTGAAGAAACCTTTTAGCAATTTTTTTCGGCAAAATCCATAAAATATTCCCTTTTCTTGGCTATACTTTTATATTTGAAGATATTTCGAATAGTTATGGTTGGCTGGTTTTTTAAAATATCCGGAAAAAATTTACCCGGCTATCCTTTCCGGTTCAATATGAGGGTGGTCTGGCCCTTGACACATCAAATTTTTTGAGGATATTACAGAAGCAAAAGGAGGTATTTATGAAAAAGAAAACAAGAGATCTGGAAAAAACATACCCGACTGCTGAATTTGTTGCCAAGCTTCGCCGTCTGGCAGACGCGCTGGAGAACGGCAGGCGGTTTGCAATCATGATTGCCGGGGAGAGAATCTCCGTGCCGTCTTCCGCTGTCTTTAACGTCGAGCATGAGCGTGAAGGAAAAAATGAAGAAATCGAGTTTCAAATTAAGTGGATCAATAAAAAATGACAGCAGCCAATCAAAAAAGGCAGCAGCCGGAACCGGCGCTGCCTTTTCATAATGGAACGGACAGATTATTTTACTCCCCTTTAAAGAGCGGTTCGCGCTTTTCCAGGAAAGCCGTCATTCCTTCCATGGCATCTTTGCTGGAAATAATTTTTGGGGCCCATTCACTGTCTTTCCGCAGCCCCTCTTCAATTCCTTTTTCCAGCCCCGTATTCATTCCGCTGAGCACCGCGGCAACGGCCAGGGGTGGACGTTTGGCAAGAGCCGTTGCGAAAGCTTCCGCTTCTTTCATCAAATCAGCCGCCGGGACAACTTTATCCACAAGACCGACTGCCAGTGCCTCCTGTGCGGATAGTCTCTTGCTGAAAAGAATAATATCCAGCGCCCTGGATTTTCCTACAACCCGTGGCATCCGGTGAATACCACCCCAACCGGGGGTGATTCCCAGATTGATTTCGGGTAGGCCGATCATCGCTTTGGGGTTATCTGTCATTAGCCGGAAATGGCAGGCCAAAGCTGTTTCGCAGCCGCCGCCGAGCGCGTGGCCGTTGATGGCCGCGATGAATGGCTTTGTCGAGTTCGCGATTGCGTTCATGATCTGGTTTCCATCCGGTCCCTTGGTGATGTTGGCGATATCGGATACATCCATGCCCGCGGAAAAACCCTTTTCGCCTGCTCCCGTGATGATGACTGCGCGGGTTTCCCGGCTTGTTTCAATTTCGTTTACCGCGTTGAAAAGCTCCTCCCGGATTCCCAGGTTCACGGAGTTCATCGGCGGACGATTCAAAACAATCGTCGTCACAAAGTCTTTCGTTGATACCATAATGTTTTTGTATTCCATCTTCTTTTCTCCTTTCAGTATTTTTATGTTTTCCCTAACAGTCTAACAGCCTATATTCTACAGTCTAACAGCCTACAGCCTTTTCCCCCTAAAGGTGACGCAGTGCAGCGGGAATCCGTGATGCAGCTCTTCGAGGCATTGATTGCAGTGAACACAGCGCGGTATTTTCTTCGGATCCTGCTCCCATTTGCGAATTAATCCCGGTTCCGTAATCAACGGGCGACACAGCGCAATAAAGTCAGCCTCCCGGTTCCGGATCATGTCCTCCATCATGTCAATCGTCTTCAGGCCGCCCACGGCAATCACCGGAACTTTGGCATTTTTTTTGATTTCTCTTGCCGGGAGGCGAAAATAACCTTCCCGTGACGGTTTGTTGATTTTTGTTTTATACTCCGTACCCTCATATTTTTCACCGCGCACACCGGAGCTGACTTCAATTGCGTCATAGCCGGTTTCAGCCAGCAGCCGGCATGCCTGCGTTCCTTCGGCCAGGGTCAATCCACCCGCGAATCCGTCTTCAACCCCCAGCTTGATTAAAACAGGGTAATCTTCTCCAACCGCGTTTCGGATTTTCCGGTACGTTTCCCGATGCAGGCGCAGTCGGTTCGAGAGGATGCCGCCCCACCGGTCGGTCCTTTGGTTTGTAAAGGGTGAAAGAAATTGGCTGAACAGATACCCGTGGGCCCCGTGAACCTGAACAGCGTCAAAACCGGCTTCCCTTGCCCTGCGGGCCGCCTGGCCAAACGCATCAAGAATTTCCCCGATTTCTTCTTCCGTTATTTCACGATAGCTTCCGCGGTAGTGTGGATCATCCGCAATGACGGATGGCGCAACGGGAAGCTGCTTTCTGGTTTTTACAAATCGGGCTTCACGGCCGCCGTGATAAATTTGCGCGGCCATTTTTGCTCCGTGCTCATGAGCTTTCGCGGTAAGTTTCCGCAGACCTTGAACCAGCTTGTCCTCGGCAATTGAATTCATGAAAGATGAGATCTGACCGGATGGATGAACGTACATGATTCCGGAAATAATCAATCCGACGCCTCCTTCGGCAAGGTCGGAAATCAGTTTCAGCTGGCTTTCGGTAACCTGGCCGCTGAGATCGGACATGCCGTCATAGGTGGCGGACCGGACAAACCGGTTGCGCATGGTTAAATTTTTTATTTTTGCTGCTTCAAATAGAATACTCATGCGTTTGGCCTTATGCCGTTCAATCTATTGGTGGTGCAAAATGATGCGATCAGAACTTCCGCTCCAGGCGAACAGGGGATTATCCCGTCATGTGGTTGAACACGACGCCGTTCTGTCTTCTTCGATACTAACTGGTGCAGCAGATGGTAGATTTATATTTCGATCACCGGCCGGTGTCAAGCATATTCATCATCAAAAAATCCGAAGGTTTTGCTGTATACAGCAACCGTTGTATATTTATTGGGAAATTGATTT
>Ga0208040_1001899_pt1 | contig 19622 bp, 23 predicted proteins | sample AD_UKC083_MetaG_FD_184431 | JGI IMG/M metagenome (GOLD analysis project Ga0208040, IMG submission 184431) | Active sludge microbial communities of municipal wastewater-treating anaerobic digesters from USA - AD_UKC083_MetaG (SPAdes) (version 2) | ecosystem: Engineered > Bioreactor > Anaerobic >...
TCATTCAGTGCGCTTTGGATCACCCCGTTTATGAGCTCTAAATGAGCTCTGGATGCGATTTCAGGAACAACTCCGAAATAGTCGCTGTGAAGATCAATCTGACTTGAAATTATATTAGAGCGTATAATAATGCCGTCTTCAACAACAGAAGCGGAAGTTTCATCGCAAGAGCTTTCGAGTCCAAGACCAATAGCCATTTATTTAGCTCCTGCAAGTGCAATTGCTTTATTAAGTTCAGAATCAAATTCAAGATCATAAAGAGGTGAAGGCTCTGTTTTGTTGATTTCTTTTTTTAAATAGAAAAGCGCAATTGAAGGTGAAACTTTCAAATTTTTTGATTCAAGAAGTGAAAGAAATTCTTGAGCGGTATCTTTTGTGTATTTCTTTTTTGATTTAGCGAAATTTTCAAGTATTCCGTCGTTGAATACACGGGAAAGATTTTTCTTGTCATCATCACTGAATTTCGGAAGTTCTACTGAAAAATCAGGTTCAATTCCTTTTTTATGAATCATTGTTCCGTTAGGAGTATAATATTTCCTCATCGTAATTGTGAAACCGGAAGTGTTTTCTTCAATATCAACTATTCTCTGAACAAGAGCTTTTCCGAAAGTTTTTTGTCCAATAAGTTTAGCTCTGCCGTTATCTTTAAGAGCACCGGAAAATACTTCTGAAGAAGATGCGCTTCCGGAGTTTACCAGAAGAAAAACATCAGCGGAATAAAGAGGATCTTTCAGAGATTTGAATTCTTCCCCGACACTTGTTCCTTCCTTTCCGCGTGTTGTCGTGATTACTTTACCTTTTGGAAGAAGCATGTCTGCCATGGAAATTGATGTTTCGAAATCTCCGCCGGGATTATCTCTTAAATCAATAATGATTTTTTTTGCAGTTGAGAGATTTTTGAGAGCTTTTTCAAATTCAACACCGGTTTCAGCGTAAAAATGTGTTATTCTGATATATCCGATTCCGGGATGTTCTTTCAAAAATCCCGATTTTATACTTTTTATTTTTATCGGAGCTTTATCGATTTTAAACTCAATAGGTTCGTCAAAGCCTTCTCTTTTTATTAATATTGAAACCTGAGAATTTTTATCTCTGATATCTTTTATCAGATCCTGATAGTTATCACTTTTTACCTGTGTGCCGTTTAGCTGTAATATAGTATCTCCTGAGCGGATGCCGGACTTATGTGCGGGAGAATCCTCGATGGGTGATATTACGACAACAGCGTCGTTTTTAATTGTAAGTTCGACACCTATGCCGGTAAAGCGTCCGGTAACTCCGCCCTTGAAATCTGCGTAGTCAGTTTCGTCAAGAAAACGTGAATAAGGGTCGTTAAGAGATTGAAGCATTCCGCGCATAGCTCCGCGAAACAAAGTCTTTGGGCTTACGTTTTCAACGTATTCAGATTGAATCACTCTATAAAGAAAGTGAAACTGATCTAGATACTTGAATGAGTTTTCCTGCTGGCTTTTCAGAAGAGAGAAAGTCATCCCGAACAAAAAACCGCAGATAAAAATTATGATGCCGAAATGCAAAAATCTTTTTTTATTCATGCCTACTTCTCGAATATGTATTTGTAATCATCTGAGTGTTTATTCTGCATGTAGTTACAAAATAAATCAAAATCAATTTTATATTTCTTGAGATCGTCTGTCAATATAGTCTTTTTCTCGGCGGAGGTTAATTTGTGGTCTATTCCTTTTACTGCAATATTTTCAAATATTTGTTCTCTTAAAATAGTATAACTCTCTTCATCCATTTGCGCTTTTGAGCATGCTGTAAAAGCCGCAGCGGCAATAAATATAATCATAATTATTTTTTTCACGTCAGCCATCCTTTTTTGATAATACGTGACCCTTATATAAAATCACAGTTATTATTTCAATATAAATATTCTCTGTGTCATTGTGAAGGTTTTGCTTGACAGAGCTTTTGAAGCCGAAAAAATAAATCAACGGCGGTGGTTATGGATTTGATTAATAGATCTCAGGTAAAAGATTCCGATAAGTGGAATGTTGAACTTCTTTATTCATCTTTAGAAAATTGGGAAAAGGATTTTTCTCTGGCTAAGGAAGAGGTCGAAAAATATGCATTTTTAAAGGGTAAAACCGGAAAATCTGCGGATGAAATGAAAAAGGTAATAGAGTTTGATCTTGGTGTATCAAGGCTTCTTGACAAACTTTATACTTATGCACATCTTAAAAGTGATGAGGATAAGACAAATAGTGTTTATCTTTCGCTTGTTGAACGTGCGATGTCTCTTTATACAAAAGCCGGTGAACTTTCAAGTTTCATTCCTGTTGAAATTCAGGAAATTTCCGATGATATAATTGTTGAATTTAAAAAATCAGAAGCATTGCATGATTATTTTTTCTACATTGATAAAATAATCCGGTATAAGCCTTACACTAGAAGTGCCGAAATTGAAGAACTTCTTTCTGCGTCAGGTGATTTCTCTGATTCTGCTGCCGATATTTTCAGTCAGCTTGACAATGCGGATTTTACATTCGGCAAAATAAAAGATGAGACTGGAAAAGAAGTTGAATTGACCCATGGAAATTTTATCCGATTTCTGATGAATAAATCATCAGAAGTAAGAAAAAATGCGTTCAAGCAGTATTACTCTGTTTATGACTCTCACAAGCATGCTTTAAGTTCAGCTTTTTATTCAAACTGCAAAAAAGATAAGTTCTATTCTAAAGTGCGCGGTTACGAATCGTGTCTAGATTCTGCATTGTTTTCTGATGATGTTAAAAAGGACGTCTATTATTCACTTTTGGAATCTGTTAAGAAGAACATTGCACCTCTTACCAAATATATAAATTTCAGAAAAGAATACCTCTCTCTTGATAAAATTCATTTCTATGATACTTATGTTCCGCTTGTAGGGAAAATTGATTTCTCCATGGATTATGAAGAAGCTGTTGATACTTGCGTGAAGGCTCTTGCGATTCTCGGTGAAGAATATACCTCAGTTTTAAAGGATGGACTTTTAAACGGATGGGTTGACCGTTATGAAAATAAAGGAAAAAGAAGCGGAGCATATTCCTCCGGATGTTTTGATTCTCCGCCTTATATTCTCATGAATTATGATAAGAATAATATTAACTCACTTTATACGTTAATTCATGAAGCAGGACATTCGATGCATTCATTTCTATCGGCTAAAAATCAGCCGTATCATTATCACAGGTATACTATCTTTGCCGCAGAGGTCGCATCGACTTTTAACGAGACATTGTTAAGCGATTATCTTCTTAAAAAGTATTCCGGTAATGACGAAATGAGGGCATATATACTAAACCGTGAAATTGACGATATCAGAGGCACACTTTACAGACAGACAATGTTTGCAGAATTTGAAATGATTATGCATCAGATGACGGAAAATGATATTCCTCTTACGATAGATCTGATTAGAGCCGAATACCGCAAGCTTCTTGAAACTTATTTCGGAGGCTCTATAGAGATTGATGAGGAACTCGAACTGGAAGCTCTGAGGATTCCTCATTTTTATAACTCTTTTTATGTTTATAAATATGCAACAGGAATATCTGCGGCGATCAGTCTTGCTGAAAATGTTTTGGATAAAGGATTGCCTGCTGTTGAAAGATACATGAATTTTCTTTCGGCCGGAGGAAAGATGTTTCCGTTGGATGCTTTGAAAAGTGCAGGAGTTGACATGTCAAAACCTGAAACGGTAAATTCTGCATTAATTCATTTTTCAGAAAAAGTTGATGAATTTATTAGAGTGATGAAAAAATAACTTCAGGCGGCGGATTATTCTGCCGCTATTTAAAAACACCGCAGCAGAAAATAAGTCCTTTGTGGTTTTGGAAGAATGTGGTTTTGTTTTCGACTTTTCCTGTCTCAGGATTTTTGTATTTATAGTCAACCCATCCTGATCCTTTAACCTTTGCGTCTTCTACAATGTTTCTGCGGAAATATTTTCCGTCGGCGTCAGGGACGTTAAAAAGATTTCTTCCGATAAGTTTTTTGTTTTCGGGATGCGCAAGCATAACTGCGCTATAGTCATAAATGAAAACGTAAATGTTGCCATCCGTGAATTTGCCGGAAGTAACTGCGTTTAATGTTTCGTCTTTTCCGTTTTTGTCATAAAAGTTTATCGCTTTTTTTACCAGTGAAACGGCTTTATCATATTCAGATTCCTTTGAATTAGAAACTGAAAAAAGGAGAAGGGAGACAGAAACAAACAAACAAATTGTTTTCATATACACTCCATAAGATTTGGCAAATTATATATCTCTGCTTTAATAAATCAAGTTAAAAGTGTAATTTGTAATTGTAAAAATGATGCTGAGTCTATATTAAGTGATTCTTAAACCATTTTTGTTAAACTTTTAAAAGGGGAGAATGTAATGAGTATTTTTGAAATGGGAATGATGATCGCATTCGGCTTTGCCTGGCCGTTTTCTATTTATAAAAGCTTTAAATCAAAATCTACAAAAGGAAAATCAATACATTTTCTTTTAATTGTTGTTTTCGGTTATGTTTGCGGATTGATTCATAAAATACTTTATAATCCGGATATTGTTATAATTTTTTACGCATTGAATGCCTTGATGGTAGCAATTGATTCTATTCTATATCTGAGAAATGCTATATATGAAAGAAAAACAAAAGCAGACTGATATGTCTGCTTTTGCAATTGCTAAATCTATTTTCCCTGATAGCTTTTTCTGATATATTCTTCAATAAAGCTTTGAGGCGATTCTGCAGCCTGAACGGTTATTCTGAATTCTTCAAGTTTCATAAGTTTTATAGCATAAGGAAAATCATGAAACAGGTCTTCGCAGATACGCTTCATGCTTTTTTTGCTGTCCTTTGCTTTTTTTTCTATTACCGTTATGGCTTCATCGTCAAAACTCAGATGTATTCCGTGAGAAGCGAGAAAATCACGCTGGTACCCGCGGATGCTGTCGGTGCGCATAATTTCCGAAAGAATACCTTCTGGATCATTGATGAGTTTGTCATCAACCGTCAGCTGTTTAATTTCAAGCGAAGGCAGAACTTTTTCATAGTTTATAAGAAGGCGCTCAACAACTGTCATCAGAGCACGTGCACCTGTTTTTTGCTTGGCTGCTTCCTTTGCAAAGAACTTCAGAGCTTCATCCTTGAATTCAACATCGATTCCGTAAGATTTGAAATCGAGCTTTTTGCTGTTGATGACGGCACTGTACGGATTCTGAAGAATTTTATAAAGTTTATCTTCGTCAACTTCGTTAAGTGTTACTATTACTGGAAGCCGTCCGACAAACTCTGATTCGAAACCGAAATCAACGAGATCCTGAGTTGTAACAGTTTTAAAAAGTTCGGTTAATGAATAATCAGTTTTTTTATTTTCGGTTCCGTCAAATCCGATGGTTTTATAATCAAGACGTTTCTTTATTATCTTGTCGAGATTGCTGAATGCGCCGGAAACTATAAAAAGGATGTTTTTAGTATTAATTTTTTTTCTGGAAACTTTTCCGGTACGCTGTGCTTCCATCGCCGCCTCGACCTGGCTTGCAAGGTCATGAGGTGTTTTGAGATCTACTTCAGATTCTTCCATGAGCTTCAGAAGATTCCGCTGAACTCCTCCGCGTGAAACATCCGGTCCGTTACTGTTTCCGCCTGAAGCTATCTTGTCTATTTCATCAAGATATATTATTCCGTATTCGGCCCTGGCGATATCTCCTTCGGCTTCGTGAACCAATTCGCGGACAAGATCTTCAACATCGCCGCCGACATATCCTGTTTCGCTGAACTTGGTTGCGTCGGCTTTTATAAAAGGAACACCGAGTTTTTTAGCTATCAGTTTTATAATGTACGTTTTACCGATTCCTGTAGGTCCGATAAGCAGTATGTTGCTTTTTATGTTTCCGACTATTCTTTCATCTTCAGGTATTGAAAGTTCAAGTTTCATTCTGTTGAAGTGAGTACACACTTTTGTAGAAATGACACCGATCGCTTCTTCCTGTCCGACTACATATTTATTGAGAAAGCTTTCAAGTTCTTCCGGTTTCATATTAAAACGGATTTCGCTTCTATGCGTGCGGTCGCCTTCTTTTGATCCTACCGGATTAGGTTTTTCCGGAACTGATTCAATTTCCTTGAAAAGTTCCTTGAGCTCTTCGTTTGCGTCAAATACCGGTTTTGGCATAATTCATCCTCTTTATTGTTTATATCCCTGATACCAGAATAATATAATTACAGGCTTTCTTCAATACTCTTTTGGCAGTTTTGCTAAAATAATTTCTTTTTCTTCAAAAGAAGAGAATTTGTCACAACAGAAACCGATGAAAAAGCCATTGCACTTCCTGCTATGAGCGGAGACAGAAAGCCGAATGCTGCAAGAGGAATTCCGAGGCAATTATAGAAAAAAGCCCAAAAAAGATTCTGTCTGATTTTTTTCATTACAGCTGAAGAAAGATTTACTGCATTTACTATTCCATTCAAGTCACTTTTGAGCAATGTTATTGCACATGCTTCCATGGCTATATCGCTGCCTCCGGCAACTGTCAGGCCGACAGAAGCTGAAGCAAGAGCGGGAGCGTCGTTGATACCGTCGCCTGCAAAAAGAACTCGGGTATTCTTTGATTCATATTTCTTAATTATTTGAGCTTTATCTTCAGGTAAAAGAGAATGATAAAAAGTTTCGATTCCGCATTCTTTAGCTGTTTTTTCTGCACTGTTGAAATTATCTCCTGTCAGCATAATCGTTTTAATTCCCATATTTTCAAGCGATTCAACTGTTGTAATTGCAGAGTCTCTGAGTTTGTCGTCAAAAGTTACCGCTCCAATCAGTTTATTGTCAAACGCAGTCAATAAAAATGTTTTTCCGGATTTTGATGCCTTTAAAACCATTTCATTTATTTTATCTTCATGAATGCCTTTATCTTTCATGAATTTTGCATTTCCGCACAATAATACTTTATTTTCATAAATGCACGAAACTCCTTTTCCGGCATAAGACATGAAATCAGAAGGATGAGTTTCATCTGAATATTTTTCTCTGACTGCTTTTGCAAGCGGATGTTCGGAGAATTTTTCTGCTATGGATGTCAGTCTGAGTACATAGTCCTTTTCATTATCGTCGGTAATAACATCATTTACGGAAAGTTTACCGTCAGTTAGTGTTCCGGTTTTATCAATCATCAGAATCGAGATTTTACTTAGCATTTCGAGAGATTCAGCATCTTTAATGAGAATATTATTAGAAGCGCCCATTCCTATTCCTGCAATGAGTGCAGTAGGAGTTGCGAGTCCGAGTGCGCATGGGCAGGCTATTACAAGAACTGCAACTGAATTGGAAACGGCTTCTGAAATGTTTCCTGAATAGAAATACCACGAAATAAATGTTACGGCAGCAATTGAAAGTACCGACCATGCAAATATTCCGGATATTTTATCAGCAAGTTTCTGTACCGGAGCTTTTGATAAAGCTGCATTCTCGACAGTCTGTATTATTCTCGATATAATAGTATCTTCTCCAGTTTTATCCGCCCGCATGATCAGAGAGCCCGAGGTATTCAGCGTGCCTGCGGTTATTCTGCTTCCTTCTGACTTGTCGGAAGGAATACTTTCTCCCGTAATCATGCTTTCGTCAACTGCGGAAAATCCGCTGATAACAATTCCGTCAGCAGGTATTATTTCGCCGGGACGAATTACAATTGCATCACCGGGGATTAAATCTGCGGCAGAGATTTGAATTTCCTTTCCTTCTCTCAATATTCTTGCATTTGCCGGAGAAAGATTCATGAGCTTTTGAATTGCCGAAGATGTTTTTACTTTTGCTTTAGCCTCAAGATATTTTCCGAAGAGAATCAGAGTGATAAGCACCGCGCTGGATTCAAAATACAAATGTGAATGATTTTGAAGAAAGAAAAGATTATAAAGGCTGAAAAAGTATGCGGCAGTCGTTCCGAGAGCAACAAGAAAATCCATTCCGGGAGAAAATGTTTTTAAAGTTATAAATGATTTTTTGTAAAACCGGAATCCTATTATAAATTGAACAGGCGCGGATAAAGCAAGATGCAGATACGGATTATGAATGAAAGAAAAATTCTCTGTAAGATGCATTAGAATCATTGAAAGAAGAAGCGGAAAAGAGAGAATTGATGAAATCGCGGTCAGAACAAAAAGTTTCTTTATTTCTTTTTTCTGAAAATCGATGACTGTTTTATTTTTATCTTTGCCCGCAAACTCTGCCTTATAACCGAGGTTGTCGATGATAGACTTCAGTTCCGAAGGAGTTATTTTGCTTTCATCGTATTGAATTTTTGACATAGAAGAGGCAAGATTTACGGTAGCTTTTACGACACCATCGGATGAATTCAATGTTTTTTCAATACGCGCGCTGCACGCAGAGCATGTCATTCCTCCGATTATTATGCCGCATTCTTTCACCGCTTTATCATTCCCTTGAATATGTAGCCGGCGGATTCGACAGCCGCTTTAAATTCATTTTCAGTTATTTCTTTTTCGGTGAGAATTTCTGCTGATTTTTCCTTTGCCGAAGCCTTAATTTTCATTTTTGGATCCAGATGCGACAATGTTCTTTCAATATGATTTTCGCAATGTAAACAGCTCATTCCGTCAATTAGTATTATATATTTTGTCATTTTATTTACTTAACCTCTTTATTGTTTTAATTACCTCAGCGATTACATCCGTTTTACCGCTTTTTATCTGATCAGAAACGCATTGTCTGACATGATGTTCAAGAAGATGGAAAGCTGTTCCGTTGAGTGCTGATTGAGCCGATGCTATCTGGTTTAGGACATCATCGCAATAAGTATCTTCTTCTATCATTTTACGTATTCCGCGGAGTTGTCCTTCAATACGTTTTAAACGTAACTGCAGAGATTTTTTTACTTCTTCACTGTGATGAGCTTTCTTTTGAGGATTACAACAGGACATACCCCCACCCCCTATAATCAATATACTGTATTATTGATATAAGTCAATAAGTGCTTGCAAAAAGTGAGTTTTGCAGAATGTATAAAACAAATGAAAGTCAGACGAATAAATATCGTAAATTCCTATCTTCAGGACTTACTGAAGAGCGTATGGATTCTGGAAGACAGTTCTTCTTGTACAGGTCATGTTCTCCTTCCTGTGAAGGAGGTTGATTTGATGGTTAATCTGTCGGGGACAATTAATCATTCAGAAGCGGATTCGGTTATTGAAAGAGGGCACATTTTTTCCAACGTAATAAGAAATACTCCGGTTGAAATTTCTCATAATGGAGAACTTTCAGTTCTGGGAATATCTTTTAATTCATTTTCACTTCCGGTTTTAATAGTACGCACCTGTCAAGTTTTGAAGCATAGAATCCGGAAAGTTCTTCGTAAAGTTTTTCCGGATTTTTGTTTTTTAAATCCTCAACCTTGATAATTCCAAGACGGTTTAAGTCCTTGACGGTTGCTTTTACTATGCCAGGAATAATCAGAAGCCCGGATTTATTTTCTTTTTTCATTTGGTTAATGCCGAATTAACATATTTTGCGGGAAGAACAGTCTTTTGACTTAGCAACATCATCAACAAACAAAACCTGTTAAAATGAATTCCATATTATCTCCTATTATGAAGCAAAAGTAAAAATGAATCCGTCAGGATCAGTTACCGAAAATTCTTTTCTGCCGTATGGAGTCACATGCAAATGATGAACTATGTTAACATTGTTTTTTATTTTTTCATAAAAGACTTTTGAATCTTCAACAATCGTATAAAAAGTTAGAGCTCCTGATTCTTTTTCTTTGAGAGTAGGATACTCTTCTTCAATTGATTCCTTCTGCTGAAGCATTATTTCTGCGTTGCCGTTTTTAAGCATAACCCAGACAGGATTTTCATCAGGAACTTTCATATTGATTTTAAATCCGAGTTTCTCATAAAATATAAGAGAATTCGGAATATCAGTAACCTTTAAATTCGGTGTTATGCTTTTCATAATTCCTCCAGTATTATAATATAATACCAAGAATAACATATGAATGATATAATTATTGTAAAAAAAGGACAAAATAGAAATTTACGAAATGCTTTTTAAGAAATCGCCAGGAGTCATGCCTGCACATCGTTTGAAGTCTTTAATAAAATGAGGCTGGTCGTAATATCCCTCTGGGAGAATATTTCCGTAGTTAATGATCTGTCTAAGACTGTTTTGAAATCTTAACACAGAGGATATTTTCTTGCGTGATAATCCGAAGTATTTCATAAAATATCTGTCCATGGTTTTGTCTGAAATGAGAAGATCTTTCGATCCGTTATCTGCAATTGAATTAAAAACATTAAGAGAATATATGAATTTACTTTCGCGTATTTCGATTTTACGGAAGATAAAGGATAAATATGAGTCGAAAAAATCTTTTATTTGACAGGTTGTTTTTTCAAGAATGTTTTCTGCTATGAACTCGCAGTTTATCTGCGGATAGTTGAGTGATGACACTGAGGTATTGGAAAGAGAATCTATTCCCTCGCGGATAAGGTGATAGGTTATTCCGGGTTTAAGACGTATTCCGCAGGCTTTAATTCCGTTTCCGGGAATATAGAATTTGTCTGAAAAAGTTCCTGTTATTTCTGAGAAATCGTCAATATCACGTGCTTTGAGGTTGAATATAATATCAGCACAGCAATCCGGATTTACCAGAATGTCGCCGGATGAATCAGTTGTATCAAAAAACCAGTAACACATTATAAAGTCTTTGAGTGCGTCTGACGGCGGTAATTCGCAGTATCCGCTTGATTCCTTCATTCTGCCGACATTTACAATCTGAATAGGAAAGTAATTCATCAGAATCTTTCTTTTCGCGCCTTGATCAATCCGCCGAAAGTGTTGTCGATGAGATGTGTAATGACAAATGCTTTTGAATCCAGTTCCTTTGAAATTTTGATTATCTTGGGAACTTCAAATCTTGTAACTACGCAGAAAAGTATATCCTGATCAGTCATAGCCAAACCGCGTTTGCCTTTATAGATTGTCATTCCGATAGCAAATTCTTTCATGATGAATTTTTTAATTTTCTCGCTTTCGGAAGATATTATTGTGACTGCAGTGTATTCTTCAATTCCGTTTAAGATGAAGTCAATGCTTTTTGACGCCACGACATATGTAAGTATGGAATACATTGCTCTTTCAATTCCGAGTACTATCCCGTCTACGGAAAACAAAAACACATTGAAGATGAAAATGATACTTCCAACGGTCAGCCCCATCTTTTTGCTTAGAATCAATGATGCGATTTCTGTTCCGTCAAGAACCGACCCGCTTCTTACGGCGAACCCGATTCCGGCGCCGAGAAGGGCTCCTCCGAAAACTGCCGAAAGTATTTTATCATCTGTTATTATGGGGAACTTGAAAATGACAAGAGACAGGGAAAGAAGACTTATAGTTAAAACGCTTTTAATTATCGAGACTTTGTTTAAGGTTCTAAATCCGATAGCTATAAAAGGAAGATTGATTATGATAATAAAAACGGATAGAGGAATTTTTGTGACTTCAGAGAGAAGCATCGACATTCCAGTGACTCCTCCGTCAAGGAATCCGTTGGGAATAAGAAAACTTTCAAGCCCGATAGCGGCGCAGAAAACAGCCAGTGCGATGCCGAATGCGTCTGAAAAGATTTTATAATATATAGTATTTCTCATTGCGTCAATTCTAATTCATGGTACGGCTTTGCAAGAAAAATTTCAATCAATTCGGTCTTTATTTATACAAATAAAACTTGACTGAGAGTAATTTTCTAATATGCTTATCTCAGGCAGGCCTTTATGAAAACCATTTTTTCGAATTATATATCTTCAAAAGTTCACGATACATTCCAATCCAATAGTGAAAATGATAATGCAAATTATATTCCCTTTATCACTTTTTCACGTGAATACGGCTGCGGAGGCGATCATATCACTCAAAAGATATGTTCTGTTTTATCCTCATGCTCAGGTTCTGACGGTAAGGTCTATGAATGGAAGAGAATAAATCATGAGGTAATTGCTGAGGCTGCTGCAGAGATCGGCGTCCCGGCTGAAATCGTCAAAGAAATGACTTATCAGAAAATTGATGAATACTTCGTCAGTTCATTTTTTAATTTTTCATTTTCAAAATATTCAAAACCTTCGGTTGATACTGTAAGAAACGCCATTGCGCGAGTTATTGCAAAGTTTGCCCATGAGGGAAGGGTTATTATTCTCGGGAGAGGCGGTGCTTCTATTACCCGGCATTATAAGAATTCTCTTCATATCAGACTGCATGCTCCGATTGAGTGGAGAGTGAAGCAGGTTGCGGAAAGGGAAGATATTTCGATAGAAAAAGCGAAAGTTCTCATACATAAGATTGATTCAGAAAGAAGTTCTTTGAGAAATTACTTTGAAGGAACTGCGACGGATAAAACAATCTTTGATGCTATTTATAACTCTATGACATTGTCTGAAGACGAAATCATAGAGTCAATACTTGCCATCGCAAGAAAAAAAGGCTTTATCTCATAGAAGTTTTCGGAAATTCTAATTCTCCATTTCTACAAGGGCAGTAATATTGTTGGCATAGACCTGAACGAATCCGCCTGTGATTTTAAAGTCACGTTTTTCGGTTTTTATCCCGGGAATTTCAAGCGAAATCATTCCGTCTTTAAGCGCACTGCAGAACGGAACGTGATTGTTGAGAATTCCGAAACTTCCTTCAGTGCCGGGAGCGGAAAAGAAAAGAACTTTTCCGCTGAATAAAATGCCTTCAGGAGAAATTATTTCCGCTGTCAGCATTATTCTTCTCCCGCAGCAGCAAGGGATTCTGCTTTTGCAAGAACATCTTCGATAGTGCCCGCATACATAAATGCCTGTTCAGGAACATCGTCATGTTTACCCTGAAGAATTTCGGAGAAGCCTTCGATTGTATCTTTTATTTTAACATATTTACCTTCCATGCTGCTGAAGTGTTCCGCAACAAAAAACGGCTGAGACAAAAATTTCTGAACCTTGCGCGCACGGTTTACTATAAGTTTGTCGTTATCGCTTAGTTCATCCATACCGAGAATTGCAATGATGTCTTTAAGTTCAGCATAGCGCTGAAGAATTTCTTTAACACCCTTTGCTGTATTGTAATGATGTTCTCCGACAATACGCGGATCAAGCGCACTCGATGTCGAGGAAAGTGGATCTACTGCCGGGTATATTCCCATTGCCGCGATAGAACGTTCAAGGTTTGTGGTCGCGTCAAAGTGAACAAAAGCCGTTGCAGGTGCCGGATCGGTATAGTCATCCGCCGGAACAAAAACAGCCTGAATCGAAGTTATCGATCCGTTGACAGTTGAAGCAATTCTTTCCTGAAGGGAACCCATTTCTGTTGCAAGATTCGGCTGGTAACCTACCGCAGACGGCATACGTCCAAGAAGTGCAGATACTTCCGAACCTGCCTGAGTAAAACGGAAAATATTATCAATAAATAGAAGAACATCCTTCTTCATATGATCTCTGAAATATTCCGCTATTGTAAGTCCGGTGAGCGCAACGCGCAGACGTGCTCCGGGAGGTTCATTCATCTGGCCGAAGACAAGTGCAGTTGATTCAAGAACTCCGGCTTCTTTCATTTCATGCCAGAGGTCATTTCCTTCACGTGTGCGTTCTCCGACTCCAGCGAATACTGAATTTCCCTGAAGAACTTTTGCAACATTGTTCATAAGTTCAGTTAAAAAGACGGTTTTGCCGACACCTGCCCCGCCGAAGAGTCCGATTTTTCCGCCTTTTGGATAAGGAGTGAGAAGATCAATTACTTTGATTCCTGTCGGGAAAATTTCAACATTGGTAAGATATTCGTCAAATCCGGGTGCTTCCTTGTGAATCGAAAGTTTTGGTGCGTTTTTGACTTCGCCCATTCCGTCTATAGGGTCTCCTGTGACGTTAAGCATTCGTCCGAGCACTGAATTTCCGACCGGAACGGTGATAGGTTCACCTGTATCCGTTACTTTCATGCCTCTTGTCAGACCTTCCGTTGCATCCATAGCGATACATCGAACAATGTTGCCGCCTAGATGCTGTGCTACTTCAAGAATAAGTTTGCGGTCGGTGACGTCAACTATGAGAGCGTTCAGAATTCCCGGAAGCTGTCCGTCGCCGAATTCAGCATCAATAACCGCTCCGACAATCTGTATTATTTTACCTGTATTCATTTTAACTCCAAACTCGAAATTATATATTATGCAAACGAAGAACCCGAAACTATTTCGGAAATCTCCTGAGTTATTGCCGCCTGACGTGCTTTGTTTATCTGAAGCGTGAACGTAGAAAACATTTCTGTTGCGTTCTCAGTCGCGCTGTCCATTGTTGTCATCCGCGCCGCGTTTTCACTTGCGAATGACTCAAGAAGACCGCGCCAGATAAGATAGTTTACATAGCGCGGAAAAATGCTGTCGAAAAGTTCTCCGGGTGATGGTTCTGCCGTGATTTTTGCATGAGCAAGATTTGCTTTTCTTGAAGGAGTAGCCTCGAGTTCAACAGGAAGAAGCTGTTCGCGGACAACTATCTGAGAGAGAGCGGATTCGAATCTGTTATAGATTAGAATTACCCTGTCGATTTTATTTTTCTTATAGAGATCGATCGCCATGGATCCGACAGAAGCAGCCAGAGAAAAATCAAAATTAGAAAACGCATTTACGAAAGAATACTCTGTAACGATTTCTCTTCGCGCAAGATGAGCGGATATTTTATTGCCGACTGAAATAATCTGATCCATTTCGGGTCTAAAATCCGAGTTGAAAGCCTTTATTATATTGGCGTTAAATCCTCCGCATAAACCCTTGTCGCTCGTTACCAGAATATAAAGCGTGCGGTCGCCTGTTCTTTTGATGAAGAAATCGCTTGTAAAAGATTCTGATCCGTAAACAAGCATCTGCATGACTTCGCGGATTTTTGCCGAATAAGGCCGGGCTTTGATCATGTTGTCCTGAGACTTTTTAAGCTTACCAGCCGCGATCATCTTCATCGCTGAAGTAACCTTCAGCGTTGAAGCTACCGATTTTCTTCTCTGTCTTAGTTCTTTTAATCCGGCCATTTTATATTTTGGAAGCTACAGAGCTTTCCTTTACCTCTATTTCTTCATTCAGATTCATATTCTTGAAATCGGGCATTATCTTTTCTTTTGAATCTCCGCCGATTTTTACTTTGCCGCCTTTTGCTTTGCTTGCCTGTATCTGTTTTTCGATAGTAAAGCTGTCGGAAAAAGTTTTTACGGCAGAATGTATTTTCTCTTTCAAAAAATCAGAAATTTCTTTTCTATCACGGATCTCATCAAGAATATACTGATGATTGTTTTTTATGAATGAAAGAAGATCTGTTTCGTATTTAGAAATTGCCATAACATCGATTTCATCAAGATATCCGTTTGTGGCGGCAAAAAATATCATAATCTGTTCTTCAAACTGCATCGGTGAATATTGAGACTGTTTGAGTATTTCGATTAGACGTTCTCCGCGTTTGAGCTGAGCCTGAGTAGCCGCGTCGAGATCGGAGCCGAATTTAGCGAAAGCCTCAACGTCGCGGTACTGAGCCAGGTCAATTTTAAGAGAACCTACAACCTGTTTCATTGCCTTAATCTGCGCCGCACCTCCGACACGTGAAACCGAATAACCTACGTCGATTGCAGGACGGAGTCCCGAATTAAACAGATTTGCCTCAAGAAACATCTGTCCGTCGGTAATAGATATTACGTTTGTCGGAATAAAAGCAGAAATGTCTCCCGCCTGTGTTTCTATAATAGGAAGGGCTGTAAGAGAGCCTCCGCCGAGTTCGTCATTAAGTTTAGCCGCCCGTTCGAGAAGGCGTGAGTGAAGATAAAAGACGTCACCCGGATAGGCTTCTCTTCCCGGAGGTCTGCGAAGAAGAAGCGACATCTGTCTGTATGACCAAGCCTGTTTCGTTAAATCGTCATATACTATAAGAGCGTGCATTCCGTTATCGCGGAAGAATTCGCCCATAGCGCATCCGGAATAAGGCGCTAGAAACTGCAGAGGCGCCGGATCGGATGCAGTGGATGCAACGACAATGGTATATTCCATCGCGCCGAATTCTTCAAGCCTTGCTACAATATTCGCGACAGTTGAAGCTTTCTGACCGATTGCGACATAGACACAGAAAACATCTTTACCCTTCTGATTGATTATAGCGTCGATACAAACAGCGGTTTTGCCGGTTTTTTTATCTCCGATGATAAGTTCGCGCTGACCGCGTCCGATTGGAATCAATCCGTCGATTGCCTTGATTCCGGTTGCAAGCGGCTCAGTTACGGATTTTCTGGTAAGAACGCCTGTCGCTTTTCTTTCGATGGGATACTTCTGCGATGAGGCTATTGGACCTTTTCCGTCAATGGGTTCACCGAGAGGATTTACGACACGGCCGAGAAGTTCTTTTCCTACAGGGACTTCCGCGACTTTTCCTGTACGTTTTACAGTATCTCCCTGTTTGATGAGGTTTTCGCCTGTGAAGAGTACAGCTCCGACATTGTCTTCTTCGAGGTTAAGCGCCATTCCGGTTACGTCATTCGGAAAAACGAGAAGTTCTCCGTTCATGACTTTGTCAAGACCGGAAACGCGCGCTATGCCGTCGCCGACAAGAATAACTTCTCCGGTTTCTTCGACTCCGCCCTTGGACGAATAATTTTCTATCTGCTGTTTCAGAACCTGTGCAATTTCATTTGATTTGATCTGCATGTTACCGCCCGTTATACCGATGAATTCATTATATGGTTTTTCATCCGGTTCAAAGATCCGGATACGCTGTAGTCATAAATGACATTATCGATTTTAAGTATAAACCCTCCTAAAATGGAAGGGTCTGTTTCGTTTTTTATTTCATATTCGCAGTCTGGGAATAATTTCCGGATGAAATTCATAATCTGACTGTTGTTTTTTTCTGATAATTCTGATGAAGTTGTTATTTCTACAGGAACAATCTTTCTATGTCTTTTTTCATAAATATGCCACTCAAAGCAGAATTTTTCAAAAAGAGAAAATCTCCCATTGTCAATCATAATGTTGAAGCAGTTGCTTAAAAGAGTGCTGAGATTTTCGCGGTTGTCTTCAATAAAAACTTTTTTTGCTGAAGGCGAAACTGAAGAAGACAAAAGAAAATTCATTATTTTCTGATCGGCTAAAAACTTCTCGGTGAAAAAAAGCATTCCTCTGGAAACTTCATCAAGCTTGCCGAGCTTGACGGAAGTTTCGCAGAGAGCCTTCGCGTATCTTTTAGAAATCAGTGATTTATCCATCAGTTGATTAGCCTGTCTACGGTTTCAGAAATTATTCTGTCATTTTCTTCAGGAGTTAATGTCCGCATCAGAATTTTCTGTGAAGCCAGTATTGTAAGCCCTGCAATATCCTTTCTTAAATCTTCTATGATGCGGCCTCTTTCAATTTCAACCTGATCGCGCGCCTGCTGAAGAATCATCTGCGTTTCGAGTTTTGCCGTTTCAATTATGTCCGCGCGGATTCTCTCCGCGTTTCTTTTTGATTCGAGCATTATACGTTCGGCTTCTTTTTTTGTGTTAAGAAGAATTTCTTCGCTTTCGCGTATATTCTTCTCGGAATCAATGTTAGCTTTTTTAGAGCTTTCGATTTCAGTCTGGATCATCTCTTCGCGTTCGCGTATAGTACGCAGAATCGGTTTCCAGAAAAATTTTGCAAAAATCACATAAGTTATCAGAAAACTGACTACGATTAATATTGATAATCCGAGATTAAGAGAAACCATATCTGCCTCGATTATTTTCCATTATAAATAAGAAACGCGATAAGCGCGCAGAAGAAGGCAACACCTTCGACAAGCGCTGCACCGAGAATCATCAGTGTCTGAATTTTTGAAGCTGCTTCCGGCTGGCGTGCAATGCTTTCCATCGCTGATGATGCGATTTTTCCTATACCAAGACCAGCGCCGAGTGCTACAATTCCTGCTCCGATTCCTGCTCCGAAGAGCGCTAAACCTGTTCCAAGTTCCATAAAAGTCTCCTTATATTAATGTGATTCATTCAACGAATTTCCTATGAACATCGCCGAAAGAAGTGTGAATACATAGGCTTGTAGAAAAGCTACGAGTATTTCTAAAACATATATGAATACTGCTCCGAAAATGCCGGGGATGATGACTCCGATATTCCAGCTGAGATTAACACTGTTCCATCCGAGAAGAAGAAAAGTTAGGATCACCGCATGTCCCGCAACCATGTTCGCGAAAAGGCGGATTGAAAGAGCAAAAGGTTTTGTGAGTATCTGCATGAATTCTAGCGGAAACAGAAATATGTTCATTCCGATTACGGCAGGCGTTGCCATGTCTCCCTTTTTAATCGGCATGAAAGTTTTAAGATAACCGAAAAAACCGTGTTTGCTTATTGCCGCAATCTGCCATACAATCAAAACAATAAAGGCGAATGCGGAGGTTATTGATAAATTCTTTGTTGCCTGACTCATAAAAGGGAAAAGCCCGATGATATCCTGAAGGAGCAGAAAGAAAAAAAGAGTCAGGAAGAAAGGAAGATATTTGTTATAGTCATGCGGCATTGCCGGTTTAACGATATCGTCACGGACAAAAAGAACAATTGCTTCTATCATCTGTCCCAGAAATCCGGTCTGTACAAGTTTTTTCTTTTTAAAGCGTCTGAGAATGAGAATTAGAACAATAAAACCTATCCAGTAGAAGATAAAATGATTCGTTAAGGAGAAATCAAAGCTGAAAGATCCTATTTGAACCGGTTTGAATTGAGGAAGCTCTATTTTAATTCCGGGAAATTCAATATAACCGTGATCCGAGAGATGATGCATCAGCGGATCCTGTTCGTGAGCGGGTTCAGTGGGTGTGCGGTAGGGCACCGCGGACAGATTTGCAGAAACAAGCAAAGCCGCTATCAGAAACAGAATTTTTATGCTCTGTCTTGATTTCATAATTCCCCTTTTCTAAAGTTTATCTTTTTTTAACATTATATAAAGATAAACCATTGAAGCAGAAAAACCCCATGCCGCGAAAATTATAGTGAAAAGATACTGGAATCCGAATTTTTTATCAACCCATCTTCCGGCAAGTATCAAACCGAAAACCGCGAAGCATATCGTAAAAGCCAAACCGATTACCCTGTCAAAGATCCTTGCGGATTCATGACTTGAAGAAATCGTTTTCTTGACCTCTTTCTGCATAAGTAACCATAGTTTAGAACGAAGCATAAAGACAAGATTAATTTTAATAAATTTTGATAATTAACGGGGATGTTACAGAAAAGAGAACATTTGAAAATATAATTTAATTCAAAATTAAAAAATGTTTAGTCTGGGTGAATTTGTTAAATATCGCTCTCCCCGGGAATCGAACCCGGGCACCCGGCTCCGGAGGCCGGTGCTCTATCCACTGAGCTAGGAGAGCCGATTGTTGAAGGTCTCTTTGAGTCTTTGCTGCGTCAAGGAGATTTTATTTTCAATTAATTGCTTTAGCAGGGCACACCGTACTGCATATTCCGCATAAAATGCATTCGGTTGATGTCACGGGTTTGCCTTCCTTGATATAACTCATGACATCCACATCCATCGGACATGATGATGAGCATTTTCCGCATTCAATACATTTCTTTCCTGAAGGATATTTTTTTATGCGCG
>Ga0208040_1001901_pt1 | contig 19601 bp, 10 predicted proteins | sample AD_UKC083_MetaG_FD_184431 | JGI IMG/M metagenome (GOLD analysis project Ga0208040, IMG submission 184431) | Active sludge microbial communities of municipal wastewater-treating anaerobic digesters from USA - AD_UKC083_MetaG (SPAdes) (version 2) | ecosystem: Engineered > Bioreactor > Anaerobic >...
GGAGCGCAATTTATCTGAAATAGAGGCAGTTGTGATAACACAAGCAAAATGGTGCCAGGCCTCCGATTCCGCCAGGGAATAATATGGGTCGAAGAAAAACAACTCAAAAGTCAAAAAAGTGTTTGACAGATAAACGTAATCTAAATAGGATGTTTTAGATTAGTGCCGGTCTAAGCAAAACGAGTTTAGCTGTACCGCAAGCTGTTCCAAAAAGCACAGTTGCGCAGGCCGGTGATAGATTATAAGCCATTACAAATGGAGGTAATAATGAAGAAAACCTTATTGGTTGTACTGACGCTTAGCTTTGTGCTGAGTCTGGCGTTCGCGCGGGAAATGCAGTACGCTCCCGAGAGGAAAGCCCTGGAATCCCCTGCCCAATGCCGGATTTATCAGCCGAGCCGAACTGCCCCGGCCTACACATTCACAAAGCTGCCCACCAGTGTAATCGTAAATTATTATGACTACATGATCGGCAGCTACAACGGCATCCCCCTGCGGGTAATACCCCAAAGTGCCGGCGGCGGATATTTCATGAACTATCACGGCCGTCGCCAGGCCACAGCCACCCGCCGCATTTTCTACACCTATCTGGATGAGAGTGGTAACGTGATCAACAACAACGAGATCTCCAGCGTGCAAAACCACGAGGGATACTCAACCGTGGCGGTGGACCCCGTTTCCGGAAAACCCATGTACGCGTGGCATGCCGATGCCGACGATGAAAGTGCGTATTATGAAGTGCAATTCACTTCCGACGCCTTTATCGCGGGCATCGCCGGCCTGTTTAACGACCTACAGATAGCTGTGGACAACCCCATCACCATCACCCCGCCTAACGGCACAGCCACTTCAGACAACGAATTCATCTGGCCGACCCTGCATATCGGGCCTTCCCCCGTCGCGGGCAAGAGAAGAGCCTACATGGTGCAGAGAAACTCAACCACCACACATGGCACCGCTGGTCCTTCCGAGAACCCCTACTTCTTATATGCTGATTTTGACGAAAATGACATCGAAAACGGTGTTCCGTTCGCTTGGAATCATACCACTATCCCGGAAATGGATGGCTGGAACCATGACTCTGTGATCTGGCGCCGTCCCTTCCATTCACTCACCGTTGACAACGCCGGCAACGTTTACTATGTGGGTTACCACTTTGCCTATGATGCGAATGATGAGAGCGTGCAGGAAGCCGACCTCGATGTTTTCAAATGCGACAACTACGGTCAGGGCACCTGGACCCGCGTCAGCGGCTTCAGCCACCTTCCCACCTGGAACCCCATGGGATTGCAAGGTGGTGACAACGGTTACTTTGTGGACGAAAACAGCAACGGTTATCCGGATAACGAACTTGTCTGGATGATAGTGAACTCCTCACACCTCAATGCCACAACTGACGTCAATGGCAAACTGCACGCCATCGGCAACTGGAGCATGGGCCACATTGAAGGTGGTTACTGGGCCGATTTCCAACTGGTGAAAGAGTTCGTATTCGATCCCGCAACTGAAGAATTTACCATCAATGAAGTATATCCTCAGAAAGACCCTGCCGACGACTACAACACAGTCTTTATTCCTTGGGACGTGGAAGCTCCCTGGGGTGTCGCCGAATATTATCCAGGCGGAGACGGCAACTACTATCTGAACCCCGTTAAGTTCTGGCCCTTCCCCCACTGGGATTCTGCCGCCCACGGAGATGCCATGTTCTTCCACTACAGTAACCACAAGATCACCGAAGGCAACGAAGAAGGAATGATGGCCGCAGTCTGGCAGGATGCGATGCGCGCCCGCCTGTTCAACTATTATGGCGACACCGATTATTCCAACTTTGCCAACACCCCCGAGATCTACATCTCCGTGTCTCCCAACAATGGCGATCTATGGAGTGAGCCGATCTGCCTGAACAACGTCGAAACACCTGAGTTTGCCGGAATCAAACCCATGTGGGTCTATCCGGCTGACAAAGTGATCTATGTAGGCACCGATCCCGACACCAATAAAAAAATCGGCAAGCTCGGCGTGATGTTCTATAACGACTACACTTGGGGCTCCAATGCCATTACCCCCTCCTACCATCCCAACCCGGACGGCGGAGAGGTAATGTTTATGGAATTGCAGATCACCTTCCCGCTCGGCGAGGCCACCAACGATCCCAATGCTCCCGCGGTTAGCAACATGCTGCGCCAGAACTATCCCAACCCCTTCAACCCCACCACCACCATCAATTTCGATATGCCCGTCGCCGGCCATGCCAACCTTTCCATCTACAACGTGAAAGGCCAGTTGGTCAAGACCCTTGTGAACGACAATCAACCCGTTGGCAGACGTACGTTCACCTGGAATGGCACCGATAAAGATAACAGACCCGTTTCCAGCGGTCTCTATTTCTATCGCCTCACCGCCAATGGCAGCACCGAAACCAAGAAGATGATGCTGATCAAATAAAAGAACTGTCAATATAATCTGTGAAACCCGGCACCCTTCTGCCGGGTTTCTTTTTGCCTGTATCGGAGCGGCAAGAGATTCGGAGGATTTTTATACTTGACAATTATCCAAGCCGCGAATAAGGAAAGCTACAGGCCCATTTACCGCTATGATTTTGCCGCGGATTCGAGCGCCATTTTTTGGATGGCTGGAAAACTGTGAAAGATCAGAGCAAAGACTCAAATACAAATGGAGATGATTATGAAGAAACTTTGTTTATTTATCGTGGTGCTGGCCCTGCTGCCAGCGTTGGCCCTGGCGGAGATCATGCCAGCCGGCCCCCAGTACACTCCTGTGGCCACTCCGCGGGGCAAAGCAATCGAAAGAACCCGCCAGGCGCCCGAATTCAGCTTCACCAAGCTTCCCACCAGCCTGATCATCAATTACTACGATTACATGATCGGCGCGTATAATTCCCTGCCCCTCAAGGTGATCCCCACAAGCGCCGGAGGCGGATATTTCCTTACCTACCATGGACGCAGACAAGCCACTTCCACCCGCCGCCAGTTTTATGCCTATCTGGATCAAGCCGGAAACGTTATCAACAACAACGAAATCACCAGTGTGCAAAACCATGAAGGTTTTGGATCCATGGCCATCGATCCGGTTACCGGCAAGCCCATGTACGCCTGGCATGCCAATGCCGATTCCGACTCGCAAAATGAAGTGGAGTTCACCAGTGACGCCTTTATAGCGGGTATCGCCGGCCTCTTCAACGATATCGACATCCTGGCGGACAACCCCACCACCATCACCACTCCAGAGGGTATTACCACCGATGACAATGAGTTCATCTGGCCCTGCGTGGTGATCGGTCCCTCACCCGTGGCGGGCAAACGCCGCGTCTATGTGGGCATGCGCAACAGCGTGACCCACGCCATGAACAACTATCCCAGCGAGAACATGTATATCGCCTATGCTGATTATGACGGCGATGACATCGAACAGGGCACCCCTCTGGCATGGAATCATACCACAATTCCGGAGATGGACACCTGGAATCATACCACAACATCCTTCAACCGCCCCGCTGGCACCCTCGTAACTGATAACGCGGGCAACCTCTATTGGGCAGGACACCATACCGCGAGGGATGGGGCAGATAATACTATAAGAGTTCAGGATATGGACGTCTTTGTGTGCCCTAACTATGGCCAGGGCACCTGGACCCGCTACAGCGATTATGGCGACATTCCCACCTGGAACCCGGACTCCGCGCCCAGCGATACCACCGGATACTGGGGCAATCCCGACCTGGGAGATATCCCCTACGGGGACAATGGCGAGATGTTTTTCGGCATCATCAATTCCGGCCACCTGAACGCGGTGAGGGACACCGGAGGCAGGATCCACGTGGCCAATCTCTGGTGTTTGAGAGCTTACAGCGGATACTACTATCCCGCCTTCCATTTTGTCAAAGAGTTCGTGTATGATCCCAGCATCCAGGAATTTACTATCAAAGACATCTATCCCCAGCAGGATCCCGATGACGATTACAACCTCACCTTCACCCCCTGGGACATGGAAGCGCCTTGGGGCGAGGTGGACCAATACGGCGGAGACGCCTCCAGCGGCTTTTACCCTATAACAGCATCTGCCTGGCCTTTCCCCCATTGGGACCAGGCAGCGCATAACGACGCCATGATGTTCCACTACAACAACGTCAAGCTTTCCGAGCCAAATGACCAGGGAATGATGGTCTGCGTGTGGCAGGACTCGCAGCGGGCCCGCATGTATAACCAATACAACGACACCGAGTATGCCAGCTATGCCAATACCCCGGAGATCTGGATCTCGGTTTCCCCCAACAATGGCGGCTACTGGAGCGAACCGATCATCCTCAACAATGTGGAAACTCCCCAGTTCGCGGGTATCAAACCCATGTATGTCTATCCCGCGGACCAGGTGATCTATGTGAACACCACCCCCGGAGGTAATAAGGTCGGCAAGATCGGTATGCTGTTCTACAACGACTACACTTGGGGTTCAAACGTGAATTCCCCCGCCTACCATCCCAACCCGGATGGCGGCGAAGTGATGTTTATGGAACTGCAGATCACCTTCCCACTCCCCATTGATCCCAGCAACGACGACAACAGTATTCCCGCGGTGAGCAACATGCTGCACCAGAACTACCCCAACCCCTTCAACCCCAGCACGACCATCGTGTTCGATATGCCTGCTGCCGGAGCTGCCAATCTCTCGGTTTACAACCTGAAAGGACAACTGGTGAAAACCCTCACCAACGAAAGCAAGCCCGCGGGAAGGCATTCCTTCACCTGGGATGGAACCGATTCCCTCAACCGCCCCGTCTCCAGCGGAGTATATTTCTACCGCCTTACGGCGGCTGGACACACCGAAAGCAAGAAAATGGTGTTGGTCAAGTAAACCATAAATGATATAGATATGAAAGGATGGCCTTGAAAAGCCATCCTTTTTTCATAGTTTTACCCTGGCGGCGCTTTGGCAAGCGCCGCTACTTTATACAGGTGGTCTCTTGTATTACAATCGGCCCTCCGTTTCCTGCATGAAGTCCATTTGAGCCCAAAGCGTCTGGTGGCAATATGAAGCCAATCCTGGCTCAATGAACTCCATGCTGGCTTGGGTTTGGAGTTCGAGCCGGCAATATGGGTTTCATGCTTATGCCAGTCCCGAAGCCGGCCCGGACTTCAAACCGCCCTCAAAAGACTGGTTCCCGGGTCAAGCGGTTCACGCAGATATACGCGGTCAAATGGCGCGGATTGGGGTTATGGGGTGCGGGATTTGCCGCTTGTTTTGGGCTGCCGAATTCCGTTCGGCAGAGGCAACGGAGTTGCCTGTTTGGAAGAGACCTCCGGTCTCTGTGGCAAACGGACTTTGCCACCCCAAGGGATCCCGGGTCAAGTCACCCCACCAAACCGCTACGCGCTTTGGCGAGGACCCCGACAGCCCGGGATGACACGGCATATAGTCTGGGGTGCTTTGATTTAGGGTCGGATGGCCACACTATACGGCGCTATAGCAAGCGCCGCTAAAAACACCACCTTTCACCAAGTTCTATTTCAATCTATATCCTGCTGATCCTGTCATCCGCGTTCTATTCCCATTCCACCACATCTGCCCATTGGCATCCGGAATCAGAGTTCGAGGTCGCCCAGATTGGCGAGGATCACAAATCTGGATGAGATGTTGTATCCCTGTCCCGAGATTGCCCGCACCCGCGCCAACGCTTGTTCGTAGTCTCTAAGCTGGGAGTCGTCCATGCTCGTTCCTGTCTTGAAATCCAGGATCAGGGCCTCTTTAGCGTGAGTGTCCAGCATCAGCCTGTCCAGCCTCTTTTCCCGTCCGTCCAGATAGAGGGAAAACTCGGTGAATACCTTGTCCCAGCGGGGTTCAAAGAGATAGGTATGCTCAGCCAGGGAAGCCCGCAATAGTTCGATTCTGCTCACGATCTCACTTTGCGTCAATAACGAGCCATAGAAAGCCAGGCACTGCCTGAGCGCCCGCTCGTGTTCCTCATCCAGATTCCTCTTGATAAAGCTCAGATAGTAGTGCGCCAGGTTGCCGAACAAGTTGTGCCTGTCCTCGATCCAAATCTTTTTCCAGTTTTTTACAGCCGGAGAGTCAGGCGTAACCGCTTCCGGCTCAAGCCCGGCGCCTGGTTCCGGCAGAGCCGCGGCCAGGTCATCCAGGTTAATCTTTTGCAGTCGTTTTTTATCTTCATCAGGAGCTTCATCCGGGGCTGGCAGTGTTGAACGCCAACGTATGCCGGAGCTGAGGCTCTCCGCTCCCTCAAAAGCCGCAAGCTGCCTGAGCGAGGCGTCACAGAGCAGGTGAGGCAGCTTGACCTGCCCCTTGTCCTCCCGTCCTGTCAGGTAGTTGCTCCAATCATCTCCGCCACGATAGGCAAAGCAGATGTGCAGTGCGGTCTTAGCCCGGGTATATGCCACATAGAGATTGTTCAGCTCCTCCAGGTTTTCGCGGCTTTCCATGGAGGCGGGCAGATATCCAAAACTGGAGTGTTTGAGCAAGTCCTCATAGTGATAGGTAAGGGCGTAATCGCTTATTTTTTGCAGGTCGTCCTGATCGTATTTGAAAAACCATTTCAATTTGGTCCAGTCGCTGCCGCTTCCTCCGCTGAGGTTGAAAAAGAGGAACACCCGGTCAAACTGGAGGCCTTTGGATTTGTGGATGGTGAGCAGTTGCATCTCTTCAGAACCTTCCACGGCCACCTGTTTGAGAAATTCCTGTTCTCTATTGTCGTCCAGATAGTCCAGAAAGCCTGGGATGGATTTATCGCGCTGAGCAGAGGAAAGCTCATAATCGTTGGCCAGGGTCAAAAACGCGTAGATATTCAGATAATCCCTTTCGTGCAGTTGTTTGTCTTTGAGGCAGATGTCCACAAAGTCCCGACAAGCCCCGGCCAGGGAACCGGTCGTGCCGTCCGCCAGTTTCAGGAGGGTTGCGGCCAGCGGAATGGCGCTGAGATCAGGAGTCTGATCCCCGCTGCGGTCAATGCTATCGATCACAGCCTTGAGAGGCGCGGCTTTGAGCATGATATAGTTGGAACGCAACACCGTCAGGAAATCCAGCCAGTCCCTCCAGGCTAAAAACCTGAGCCAGTAGATCAGGGGTTCCACCCAGGGATGTTCCGTCAGCAAACTGGTGGGCTGGAAGATATTGGGAATTCCTTCTTCCTGTAAAACCTGCTGAATCCCGGTAAGCTCGTTGGTTTTCCTGCAAAGAATGGCCACGCTCTCCCGCTTGTCTTTGTCGTAATTATTTATGACCGTTCCCTGCACAAATTCTCTGAACACGGAGTGCAGATCATCTTCCCCGCCTCTGGCTCCATAGCTGATGGACCTCACCTCCAACTGAGTGAGATGCTCAAGCTCTGGACACGCGCTGTTGACAGTGCGGTAATTCCATTCCTGACCTTGCTCCGCGAGGTGTTGATGCAGGGCTTGGTCCTGAAACACCGCGTTGATGAACCTCATCATGCCTGGGCTGCTGCGATAGGAGTCGTCCAAATCTTCATTTTGCAACTCTCCCAGGGAGGGAATCAGGACGGGAAGCTTGCGCAGCAACTCACGCTCTCCCCCACGCCAGCCAAAGATGGATTGCTTTTCGTCGCCCACCACGATCATGCCCCCGAAATCCTTGCTGCCCTGTCCCGCGCAGACCTCTTCCAGAATGGGTTTCAAGATGGCAAACTGCATCAGGGAGGTGTCCTGAAACTCATCGATCAGGATAAAGCGGCTGCGATGGGAAAGAAACTGGTAAAACTCGGTGGCGATTACATCATTGCTGAGGTCAAACAGAGGGGGTTCTTCGCTGAACAGCGCTTCCAGGCTGAACCAGGCAACGTCGTCATAGGTCATGTTTTTGTATTTGTAGATCAGCTTGTCATATTCAGCCAGGGTGGTTCCCCAAAGGTTAAGAATCTCCTTTTGCTCAGGCAGGAACAGGGTTAGCATCAGATAATCCGCCAGTTTTACCCGCAGCAGCTCCTGCAGTTCGTCAAGCTGGTTTACCTGCTCCTCCAGTCCCTTGCCTTTGATCCTGCCAGCGTGGTAGATGTTGCCATCGGAAATGGCTTTGAAAAACATGTGGCAGTGCCGGGGCGTGTGGCAAAACTCCCGTGCCCTGGCAGCCAGATCCAACTCCTGCAAGAATTTTTGCGAAAGCAGATCCCTCAGCGATTTCTTGATCAGCCCCTCAGGATCCTTATCCGGCTTGGCAGATTCAATGATGGATACCATCCTGCCGAACAGGTCCATGCATTCCTTCAAGCGGGCCTGTTTAGAGGCGTCAGTTTCTTCCCGGTCAGCCAGTTCCAGGGCGGAAGCCCCCTGTCTGGAATGGAGCTTATCGATGAGATGCTTGAGCCAGCGATGCTGAACCAGAGAGATAAAGAAATCCTTATTATCGTCCAAAGATGGTGTAACCTTCCGCTTTAAGAGACTATCCAGCTTGGATTTTACACCAGGATCCAAGAGATGCTGCATCAGGAATGGCAAGCGTTTCTCCACCGCCTGCAGATCGATCTCAAACCGGTCGATGCTGCGCAGAGGACGCACAATGTTGCGGAAGATGGAATTGATATAGGAGTCGATGGTCATCACCTGCAACTGCTTGCGGTCGATGGAAAGCCTGTTCAGGCTTCCTTCCAGCACCATTCTTTCGGCAGGGCTGAGTTCGCGCGGGCCATCCTGGGGGTGGATAACGGCAAGCAACTCCATACGCTTGGTCTTATCATCCTCTTTATCAGAGAGAAGCAGGTTGATATGGCCGATGATGCGTTCGCGAATCTCTGCAGTGGCCTTGCGGGTGAAAGTGAGTACCAGGATGTTGTCCGGGCTGAATCCATCGGCGTTGTAGTAATCCAGCAGGATGCGAATGTATTCCACAGCCAGGCGGTAGGTCTTGCCTGTGCCGGCGCTGGCAGTAATGATCCGGTTTCTGAACTGCTTCATGCAAGACCTCCATATTTTTTGCGATACAGATCAGCTCTGGAAATCCTGATCAGATTCTGCCTGTCGGTAACCTTCTTCGCCAGCCCGAAACCCTCCGCCAATCTTGCCGCGAAGGCTTCCCTGGTTCTGGATAGCCACTGAGCCCGCTTGGCGGGGGAACTGGATGTATCTGCCATCTTATGATTCAAAATCTCCCAAAAACGGGATTCCAGCTTTGCGTCCTGCTGTTCAGCGTCAATCAAATAGTAAAAGTATTCGTAAAAGACAAGTTGATCCACCTCGTATGAACCGGTCTTGAAATCTATGATGTAATACCGATCCGGACACTCGATCCGCAGATCGGCGCGGCCTTTGATCAGCAGGGAATACTTCTTTCCCTGGTGGGTCACGGTGTGCAGCAGCTTGGCATCAGTCTCGTCTTTGGTGGTTTTCAGATCCTCCGGGATCAGGCGGTAGGGGCCGGATTTCAAAGTGGGAAGCAGGTAGTTACGATAGAACTGCAACACCGACTCCACCAGACAATCCGAGATGATCCCCCGCAGAAATTCGTAGTTGTAGTTCTGCGGAATCTTGTATTGATATAATTCACCAGTTATCCTGTTGTCCAGAATTTCGTGCAAAGCTCCCTTATCTTTGAAAGCGAGTTCCAGCGGAGTAATATTTTGATGGGGGCCTGCCAAGGGACCCAGCACGTCCCTGAGAAAATCGTGCATCAGGCTGCCAAACAACCTGCGGCTGATTGTTTCTTTGGGGCGCAATTCCACCTGTTTCAGACGGCGCAGGTCGCAGATATACCACAGCATGGGATTCTTTTCCAGGTTCGACAGGCTGTAGTAGGAAGCTGTCACCTTTGTGCCGCTGTTTAGGTCATTCGCGGGCTCGGCGGGCAGGGTGAAAAAGCTTGCAGGATTCTCCTCGTCCAGCCCGCACTGGGACGCGTCACCAAGCTGAGGCAAAGTTTTCCAGTCCGGTGGCATAATCTGCCGCCTCGCCTTGAATAAGAGCGAAATCTCAGTTTTATAGGGAACTTCGGAAACTTCCACTCCTTCCAGCCAGCCTTGCTCTTTGGCGTGCAGCAGCTCGGTAACAAAGCTGCCTGGTTCGATATCCCGTTCCTGGTTACGATAGGTGTAGATACACACATTCTGCGAACTCAGGATCAGGCGCAGAAAATAGTACCGCTCCCTCTCCCGCAACACGGGATAGCTTTTGAGACCCAGCAGGCCGCGCTGCGCTTCATTTAATAGCCAGACTGGCTGGGGATTGGAGGGATACTCTCCCTCTATGGCATGCAGGATGGCCACCGACGCGAAGCTCAGATTGCGGCTGTCCAGGAGGTTGCTGACCTCTATCTGGGGGCTGTTGCTGCTCAGATCGCTTCTGATTCCGGCTCCGGCGAGGGACTCCAGAAACAGCCTCAGCAAACTGGATGCCAGATTGATACCTTCCTCTCCGAACAGCTTCTGCCAGTCTGATACAAGCGGCAACTGATCAAGGCTGGCGTAGTTGGCCAGACGTTCGTAAAATTGCTCCAGTATGTCGCTGTGAAGCAGCTCCTGCGGAGAGCACATCTTCTGTATCTCCAGCCCCCCCTCACTATCGATGAGATTAACCAAATCCAGGGGGGAACCGATTCCGGCCAGCCTGTCCAGCACCGCAAAATGGGCAGCCAGCAGGGCACGGGAAAGGGGAAACTCCCCATTGCGCTGGAGTTGGTCAAACACCCTCAGTTCCCGGTCCAGATACAGCACTTCCTGATCAAGCAGAGTCCTGATCTCGCGCAACAGCAGCCGGTGTTCCTGTTCACTCCAATCGGGCTGGTAACAGGCAATGAATTCACGTTTGGAACAAGCGTCCAGCACCAGACGGGTGTGCAAAAAACCCTGATCCAGAGTGCCCGACATGGCGGTGAGATGCGTATGATAAGTGAGCAGCATCCTGTACAGGCAGGTGCCCGTCATTCTGGAGGAAAGTCCGTTGGGATAGCAATCCGGGTTTATCAGCCGGCTGTAATGCCTTTCGTAAAAGTGTGGGTCGAGGAGTACAGCCTGCCCTCCCTGCTGGCGCATTTCCCTTGCTTGAATGGCAAGAAACACGCTGATCATCTGGTCTTCATTTTCGCAGTTGACTACCCTGATCGTTTTGGTCCTGATCTGATCCGGGCTGATTTTGTCCAATCTTAGCGCTTCGGAAGCAAGGCCTTGCTCCTCTTCCTGCTCCACATTCTGCGACATAATGAGCAGTTCGCAGCCCGAGCCTTCCAACCCGTCCAACAGCTTCAGCTCCAGATTGCTGTAGTAGTATTGGTTGACGAAAACAAAGCGATAACCCGGCCAGGGGTTGCTAAACTTGTCAGGCGGCAAACAACTGATGAGGTCAGTGTAGCCTTTGTCTTCCAAAAAAGCGAGATAGCGCTGCCGGATGGAGAGCACCTTTTGGATGTAATCCTGCTGCCAGGCAAGCAGATTGACCATACCCGAAGCTCCCATCCCGCTTAGGTCTGACACTGGCACCATCTCGTCGCAAAGCTCGGTAAAGAACTGGAAGAAATGATTTCCCCACTCCACAATGTCAAAATAGCTGTTCAGATGAAAGAATTCCCGTTCATCGGCGCTCAGGATCTGCCAGAGGCACAGCAGGCGCTTGTCTTCCTGAACCACAGGCCTGTCTGCCAACAGCAGCCTTTGCTTGAACTGCTCCATGGAAAGAAACTCGCAATCCTGCAACTGCCAGGCGGCGATGAAGCGTCGCCGGGCCTGATTGGCAGAGACCTTGGTGGGATACACCAGGACAGTCTTGTCCCTGGCCTCGGCCACGGAGACCGCAATGATATCCTCAGTGAAAGGAATCCTGATAAATGTGCGCAACATTACCTCCTACAGCAGGGGTGAAAACAGGCGGCAGAGCGACTCCACGCCTTTTTTGAAGATGGATCGCCGCTGAAACTCTGCCAGCTCTATCTTGCGGCTCTTGCTCATGTCCTCCGCAAAATGCTCCAGCGCCTGGGCTGTAATGCTTTCATCATAGATCATGGCTGCCACCTCAAAGTTGTGGTTGAAACTGCGCAGATCCATGTTTGCCGTGCCCGTGCTAAGTAATTCATCGTCCACGATCAGCACTTTGGCATGGATGAAGCCCGCCTGATACTCGTAGATCTCAATCCCCAATTCCAGCAATTCACGGTAGTAGGAACGGCTGCCCCAGAACACGATGAAGTGGTCGGCCTTGCCTGGCAGGATGATCTGGATTTTGACCCCGCTCAGCGCGGCTGTCTTGAAAGCCATCAGCAGGCTGCCATTGAGGATCAGGTAGGGTGTGGTGATCCTGATGCTCTGGCGGGCATTGCTGATCGCGCAGAAATAGGCCTGCATGATGCTGGCGTGGTCGGTGTCCGGGCCGCTGGCAGTGATCTGCACAGGATTATACAACTCCTCTCGGGAAGATGGTTCCGGCAACTGCGCGAAATTGGCAAAAGACTCCCTGGTCAGCAGATTCTGCTTGCTCACAAAAAACCAGTCCATTAGGAAGATCGCCTGTAAAGCCATCACGCTCTCGCCTCGCAGCTTGACCTGCGAATCGCGCCAGTAGCCGAAATACTTGCTTTTGCCCATATACTTGTCCCCGATGTTGAGGCCGCCCAAAAAGCCGATGCTGCCATCCACGATCACCAGCTTGCGATGGTTGCGGTAGTTGAGCCGACTGTTCAGAAAGGGTATCCACACCGGCATGAAGGGCACAAACTGCACCCCCGCCTTTCTCAGCTCCGCCTTGAAACGCGGACCCAGATTCCAGCAGCCCACGTCGTCGTAGATGAAACGAATCTCCACCCCTTCCGAGGCTTTGCGGATCAGCAGTTCTTTCAATCTCTTTCCCGTGGAGTCGCGCGCTATGGAAAAATACTCCAGATGCACGTAGCGGCGGGCCTTGGCTATCTCTTCGCAGATAAGGTCCAGGGCGTCGTTTGTGTCAGCCAGGATATCCACCTCGTTCCTGTAGGTGAGAATGGCCTTGCTGTTGTTATCCAGCAGCTTGCTTATGCGCTTCTGCAGAGGGGAAAAGTTTTCCCGGCCGTCCGGCTTGAAAAATTGCCCCGCCACATCCTCGAAGCGGAAACTATCCTGCAGCTCTTTGCGGCTGAACAGCCTGCTTTTGCGCCAGTTGCGCCCGAAGAACAGATAAATGAAAAAGCCCACCACGGGGATATAGAGCAAAACCAGAATCCAGGCTAGGGTGTGCACGGGATCTTCGTTTTCCAACACCAGCACCACAATCATCAACACAATCGTGATCCCAAAGATGATCTCCACCGCTCTCAGCATCCAGGCAGACACGTTGGAAAAAAGCGATCCGCCCAGGATCACCTGAACCAAGCCTATGGGAATGGCCAACAGAATGATCAGAAACATAATCAGCGTGATGCTGTCCAATGCTTTTTGGGAAATCACAGCGTCTCCTCAATCCGATAGTTTTCTAAGGATTAAAGCGTGTTCAATTCTGTCAAGTCCTAATCGGCGAACCGGAACGACCAGCCTGGCAGACCTCCCGCAGCGGACAATCCCCGCACCTGGGTTTGGCTTTGCAGATGTCTTTGCACAGGCAGACAATCTGCGCGTGAAAGTCCTTATAGAGCGCCAAATCCCTGGGTATCCGCCTGCAGATGTAGTCCTGCAGTTCGTCATAACTCGCTTTTTCCGCGGTAAGACCCAGCCTGTACAGCAAGCGCCGGGTGTAAGCATCAACCACAAATACCAGCCTATCGCCCGCGTAGAGCAGCAGCGAATCCACCGTCTCCGGCCCCAGTCCTTTCAGGGAAAGCAACCGCGAGCGCAGGCCATCTATTTCGCCGCCGAACAGCCTGGCGAAATCGGACCCTGCCTCAGCCTGGAAATAGCGGGCAAAACGCAGTAGCCGCTCCGCTTTCTGGTTATAATAGAGGGTGGGCACGATCAGGGCGGCCAGTTCATCCTGCTCCAGTTCCGCCAGCTTTGCCAGGCTGCATACACCCCTCTGCTTCAGGTTCCTCAAGGCTTTTTCCACATTCTGCCAAGCCACGCTCTGGGCCAGGATCGCGCCGATGGCGATCTCGTCCTGGTTCTCCCCCGGCCACCAGCCCCGGTTTCCGTAGAGTTCCAGCAGCAGGCGATAGATGTCTGTCAGCTTTGTCTGTTTCATATTTTCCCCGAAGCGCAGCCTAATTATTCGCGTGCTGCCTTGTCAAGCCCAATTTCCTTCCCGGCATCGGGAAAAAGCAGTTGACAGATTGCCCGCCCCGCCTGCTTTGTATTGGAACACAATGCGGGATAGCTCCCGGATACAAGATCAGAGGTGATATTGTGAAGAAGACTTTTAGCATCATTAGTTTGGGGATAATCCTGCTGTTTGCGGGTGCCGTCTCATCCTGTAAGGCCAAAACGGCTGATCCCGTCTCTCAGCAACAGGCGGGCTCGGAAGCGGATTCCAGCGCCGTCATCGCCTCACTGCCGGATTCCACCGATCTGGAACTGGCATGGGCCAACCGCCAGCCGCGCAATATCAAAAGAGGATATTACATCACCATCTTCAAGAGCAAGTTTCAGCTCAATCTCTATCGCGACGGCAAACTCTTGCACAGTTTCCCGGTGGCTGTTGGCAAAAACCCCGGCGACAAGAAAAAAGCTGGCGACTACACCACTCCCGAGGGCTGGTACAACGTTAAAAACATCAAACCCTCCTCCGGCTGGAGCTTCGACTTCCAGGACGGTAAGGGTCCCATCCCCGGAGCTTACGGACCTTGGTTCATCTCCCTCAACACCACCCGCGCCCAAAACTTCTCCAAAGAGGGCTGGACAGGCATCGGCATCCACGGCACCCACGATCCCGCCTCCATAGGGACAATGGTCACCGCCGGATGCATCAGGCTGGATAATGCCAATTTGCAAATCCTGAAGAAAGAACTGGACCATGCTCCGGATCTTTCCCAAGTACAGGTGGATATTCTGCCATGAAAAGAAGACTTTGTTTTATCGCCTGCCTGCTGCCGCTTCTGCTCGTGACCATCTCCTGCCAAAAAACCCCGCCAAGCTCCACAGAGCCGCGCCTGGTTGTGCTCTCTCCCGAAGTGGCTGAGATCATCGCCGCCCTGGGTGCGGAGGATCAGATCGTGGGCCTCACCCAGGAATGCGACTATCCCCCGCAGCTTGCGGAGATCAAGAAAGTGGGCAACTTTGGCCTGGTTGACCGCGAGGCGGTGATCGCCCTCAAACCGGATATGATCTTCACCTCCTCTCTGGAGCACGATGCCCTGGCCCAGGAGTTTGGCAAGCTGGGCTACACAGTGCATCAGATCTATCCACGCTCGGTGAGGGATATCTCCCACGCTGTAACTCACATCGGCGAAAAGATCGGCAGGGTGGAGGAAGCCAACTCGCTGGCCCGCGAACTGGAAGGCAAGATCGAGGAGCTGCGCCGCCGGGCAGAGGGCAAGCCCAGGCCCAGGGTTTACATGGAAATCTACCGCGATCCTTTGATGAGCGTCTCGGATGCCTCCTACGTGGGCGACCTGATCGAGACCGCCGGCGGCAACAACGTGTTCGACGTCCTGGAACGTGACTATTGCCGCATCGACGCCGAGGATGTGGTCGCCGCCAAGCCGGATATCATCATCTGCTACTCGCAGGAAACCTTGCAAACCATCCTCAACCGCAAGGGCTGGCAAGACATCCCAGCCATCCGAAACAAGCGCGTCTATTTTGAAAAAGACATCAATCCGGATTGGATGCAGCGCGCCACACCCAGGGCAATTCTGGGCATGGAACGCCTGCGTGAACTGCTGGACACTTTTTAGGAACTCATGCCAAGGAGGTTGATCTATCCCCTGATCATTCTGGCGCTGGGCGGCGCGGTGGTCGCGGTTTATCTCTTTAGCGGGTCTCCGGATGCCAACGTGATCGTCAACATCCGTCTCCCCCGCCTGATCCTGACCCTTTATACGGGGATGGTTCTGGCCGCCGTGGGTTCCGTCTATCAACTGATGCTGGCCAATCCGCTGGCAGAGCCGTATATCCTTGGCGTCTCTTCCGGTTCAGCCTTTGGAGCCATCTTCACCGGCGTATTGGGACTCACTTTGCTCATGCCGGTTGGGGGCTTCCTCGGAGCGGGGATAACCCTGTTGGTGGTGTGGTCCCTGGCTCGCCGCAAAGGCAGTTTCGACCGCAGCCGGCTGCTTATCGCGGGCGTGATTGCCGGGATGTTCTTTTCGGCGGGCATCTCTCTGTTGATGTATCTTTTTCAGAAGGATAGCATGGTTATTCTGGGCACTTTGATGGGAAATCTGGGGCATGTGTTCACTTTCCGGGAGTGGAACTTCTTCCTGGGATTGCTGGCCATCTCCCTGCTGCTGATGATCTGGCTCTATTTCAAATCCACGGCGCTGGACATCCTCAGCGGCGGCGACATCTACGCGGGCAGCGTGGGCATTGACGTACCCGCGCTGAGAAAGAAGATCTTTATCGTAAGCTCGCTGCTGATCGGGATCACTGTTTCCTATGCCGGGATCATCGGTTTTGTGGGGCTTATCATCCCCCATATCGTCAGGTTTTTCATCCCTTCCGGACAAAAAAGGATCTACCTCTACTCACTGCTTAGCGGCGGCGTTTTCCTGCTGCTTTGCGACCTGATCGCCAAAAACATCGCTGTGATCGAACTTCCGGTGGGCGTCATCACCGCGGCTGTCGGCTGCCCCTTCTTCATGTGGCTGATGTTGAGAAAGTAGGAATCCAGCCCCGGTTCTGGCTCCAATTTCTTTTCACGCCAGGGTTTACCGCCTTCTTCCTCATGCGTCGGTGTCCCGCCGATGGCCTGTTGACGTCCGGTCAAAAAACTGTCCGGCAATCGATGCCATAGCGCCTCTTTTTCACCATTTCACCTTCTACCCTTCCACGGCATTTCCAAGGCATAGCACCTATTATTATGGGGGCATCATTTGCAACCGGCAGCTAAGTCTCTATTTTCCTTAGGTCATCCTTAACCCGGTGAGGGATGACCTAAGGATGATGGCACCAAAGCCAGTAGCAGCAAGGGACGGAGCTATGAAGTAAAATCGGGACAGTTAGCTTATTATATTCTGTAAAGCAAGTATGGCGGGGAGGTCTTAATACCAGATTCAGAGCGGAAAAAACCAGGTTTTCCGTCCTTACCCTATATGGGTTCCTGTCCATTTCTCCAGTATGAAAAACCTCTTTGATTCCGTCCTCCTATACTCCATCTCCCAGTCATGCCTGTATCTTATTCGTAAGATATGACCTTACAAACGCGTTGTTTGAAATAATCAAATAATCTGTTATTAACAATCTACTCCCATATTTTGAAATATAGCCGATTTTCCTTGACATCAAACACAAGCACGGCTATCATGCCGCCCAGTTCTATCAATGACGTAAGGAGTGATCATTATGCGTTGGTTAATAGCTCTGGTTGTGCTTTCCCTGGCGCTTGCCCCCCTGGCAGGCCAGACCGAAGAAAAGCAGGAGCCCGAGAAGCAAATGAAAGTCAGGTTTGAGGCTCGCAAGCCTTTCTCCGTGATGGGCTTGGAAGCTGATAACACCATGGAAAGCGAAGCCATGGCAGAAATCTGGAATAAGTTCATTTCCCTCATGGGCGAGATCAAGGAACCGGTTGGCAACTGCTGCTATGGAATCCACTTTACCGGAGAGGATTATGACCCCAAGACCCAGAAAGGCTACAAGTATTTTGTGGGAATGGAGGTCAAGGAATCGGAGAAGTTGCCGGAAATGTTTATGCTGCACAATGTCCCGGGCGGCGATTATGCCGTTTTTGACTATGTTGGCAACATCAAAGGCATCGGCTCCGCCTATGGTTATATCTTTGGCGAATGGCTGGCATCCTCAGGTTTGACCCCCGCCAAGGGCGATATGTTTGAGGCCTATGACGAGCGTTTCGCAGCGGATTCCGATGAATCAGTGGTTGAAATCTGGATACCCGTACAAAAACACGAACTCAAGGCTGCTTCGGATGATGCGCCGCTCAAGGAGAACAACCTCAAGCAAAAGAACTCCGAATAAATCCGTCCGCATCCCTCTGGGGCTGAGCGGGATTGGCGCGTCTAACGCCAAGGTGTATTGTCAGAGGATGACCCCCTCAGAGTTTTCCAGGAGGGGGTAATGGCGTTTGTGAATTGCTTGCCGGGCCTGGCTGGTGATGGCGGGGTCTGTAAACAAAAGTAAAATAACGATTATTAGCGCGGGAGAAAGATATGACCGACACTAAACTGATTCCTTATATTGTTGAATCTATACAGACTTACTGGGACATGCCGGCCTTAACCGACTATCCTGGAAAAGCCATGAGCTATGGCGATGCCGGCAGGCGGATCATGTGGTTGCACAGGCTGTATAAGGCCTGTGGCATGAAAAAGGGTTCCAAGGTCGCCGTGGTGGGTAAAAACTGCAGTTCCTGGGCTCTGACCTGGCTTTCCACCATTACCTACGGCGGCACCATCGTGCCAATCATGGCCAGTTTCTCCCCTGAGGATACGCAATACATCATAAACCATTCCGACTCGGAACTGCTGTTTATCAGCAAGGAACGATTTGAAGCGATCGATGAAGACAAGTTGCGCAAGATAAAGTATATTTTTGCTCTGGAAGATTTTCGCCTGCTCGTCAACCGGGTGGACAACAAGAAGGAACTGTTGCCAGCCCTGGAAGACACGCCAGAATTGCTCAAGCTGGGCCCGTCCGGCTTTTCTCCCCCGGATGTGTGTGACAACGAGGATATAGCGTCGATCGTTTACACCTCAGGTACCGCCGGCTTTTCCAAAGGCGTGATGCTGCCCCATCGCTCCTTGCTTGCTAATGTAAATTTTGCCGTGGGTAAACTGTGCTTCAAGATCGGCGCCAATGTCTTTGCCTTCCTGCCCATCGCCCACGCCTATGCCAGCGCGTTTGACTTGCTCTATCCCATTACGCGCGGCAATCACATCAACTTCCTGGATAAAATTCCAGCCCCCAAGCTGCTGCTCAACGCCCTGCAGGACCTCAAACCCAATGTGGTACTGACCGTTCCCCTGCTGATCGAAAAGATCTACAAGCGCCAGCTGCAGCCGCAGGTGGAAAGCAGGAAGATCAAGGCCCTGCTCAAGATTCCGCTTGTCAAAAACGTGATCCTGAAGAAAATCCACGACAAGCTGATGGCAGCTTTCGGAGGGAACATTGTGGAACTGATCACGGGCGGCGCGCCGATGAACGCGGAAGTGGAACTCTTCATGAAGAAGATCAAGTTTCCTTTTACCATCGGCTACGGCATGACAGAGTGCGGGCCCCTGATCTCCTATGCCAATTGGTTCGACCATCGCTTTGAATCCAGCGGCAAGATCGTGGACGGAATGCAATGCAAGATTCTGTCGCCTGATCCTCAGAACATCCCGGGAGAGGTGGTGCTCAAAGGCGACCAGGTGTTCAGCGGCTATTACAACAACCCCGAAGCCACGGCGGAAACCCTGGTGGACGGCTGGCTGCACACCGGCGATATCGGCACTCTGGACAAAGACGGCTTCATCTACCTGAAGGGCAGATCCAAAAACATGATCCTGGGCCCCAGCGGAGAAAACATCTATCCCGAACTGGTGGAACAAAAGCTGAACAACCTTCCCTATGTTGGGGAGAC
>Ga0208040_1001906_pt1 | contig 19576 bp, 15 predicted proteins | sample AD_UKC083_MetaG_FD_184431 | JGI IMG/M metagenome (GOLD analysis project Ga0208040, IMG submission 184431) | Active sludge microbial communities of municipal wastewater-treating anaerobic digesters from USA - AD_UKC083_MetaG (SPAdes) (version 2) | ecosystem: Engineered > Bioreactor > Anaerobic >...
GGCTGCGGAGCTCCGTGGCGGAGAACCGCGTCAGTCATGCCCTGCTCTTTTATGGTCCCGAGGGAAGCGGCAAGTTCGCCCTGGCGCTGGCGTTTGCAAGGTATATCAGCTGCGAGAAGCGCACCGCGGAAGATGCCTGCGGCATTTGCCCGTCTTGCGTCAAGTATGACAAGCTGATACATCCTGACCTCCACTTTGTCTTCCCGGTCATTAAAAAGAAATCGGGCACTGAATCTGTCAGTGATACCTTTATTGCGCAATGGCGCGAAATGGTACTCCGGTCACCGTGGTTCTCGCTCAGCACATGGACAGAAGCTATGGAGGTCGCCAACGAGCAGGCCCTGATACCTGTGGCCGAGGCGGCAGAGATTATCCGGAAGCTCAGCCTCAAATCATTTGAATCTGACTTCAAGATAATGATCATCTGGCTTCCCGAAAAGATGAATGCCGAGACGGCAAACAAGCTCCTCAAGATGATTGAGGAGCCCCCTGCCCGCACCCTCTTCATACTTGTTTCCGAAGAGGATGACAGGCTGCTTCCGACGATCACCTCGCGATGTCAGCATATAAGGATTCCTTCAATACAGTCAGATGAACTCAGCGCACACCTGGTCAAAACCATGGGCATGGACCATGCCAGGGCCTCGGAGATAGCCGCTATCGCGAACGGCAACATGGTCAGGGCTATGGAACTTGCCCGGGAAGATGACAACAGCGCGGTGCACCTCGAGCGGTTCACGAAGCTGATGCGCACGGCGTGGACCCGTGACATCCACTCCCTTGTGACATGGTCAGAGGAGACCGCAACGCTGGGAAGGGAAAGACAGAAGAGCTTCCTCTCCTACTCGCTGAGGATGATACGTGAAAATTTCATACTCAATTTCAACGGGAGGGAAAACAGACTTGTATACCTCACCCGCGCCGAGGATGAGTTTTCTGAAAAATTCCATCCCTTCATCAACGAGAAGAACATCAATGCCCTCAACCGTGAGTTCAACCTTGCATACGCCCACGTCGAGAGCAACGGCAATACCAAAATGATTTTCCTTGACCTGGCCCTCAGGACCATGAGGCTTATCAGGTAAACGAGGGGAATCACTTGATAATAGCTCTTTTATTCCTAATTTTGCATTCACCCTTGCGGAAGGCATGAAACTGACCCTTTCTTCCGCCAGCGGTTAACATGATGTTATGATAAACGAGGATATACAGGTCCAGCCCGGCGAGGAGCCGCCAAAGCCTGAAATAAAATACACAATCGGGACACACAAGCTTAATGAGTACAACTGGCTTGCCGACCTCCCCTTCGACATACGTCACAATGATGTTGTTGAAGTCCGGTTCAAGAACACCAGAAAGGGTTTCTACCGCAATGTTAACGGCCTGAAACTGGAAGTTGATGACATTGTTGCGGTGGAGGCCTCTCCCGGACATGATATCGGTTATGTGTCAATGACCGGTTTTCTTGTCAATCAGCAGCTTAAGAAGATGAAGACAAGGCCTGTCATCGATGAGCTGAAGAAGGTCTACCGTAAGGCCCGGCCTGTTGACCTTCAGAAATGGGAGGAGGCAAAGAGTCTTGAGGTTTCCACCATGCTTCGCTCGAGGAAGATTGCAGAGAACCTTGGGCTGGCAATGAAGATCGGCGATGTTGAGTACCAGGGTGACAAGACCAAGGCCATCTTCTACTACCTTGCCGATGAGAGGGTTGATTTCCGCCAGCTGATTAAGGTCCTTGCCGAGGAGTTTCATATCAGGATAGAGATGAGGCAGATAGGAGCACGGCAGGAGGCAGGGCGTATCGGAGGCATAGGCACCTGCGGCAGGGAGCTGTGCTGCTCCACCCATGTGACAAATTTCATTTCGGTGACCACCTCCCACGCACGCTACCAGGATCTGTCCCTCAACCCGCAGAAGCTCGCCGGGCAGTGCGGCAAACTGAAGTGCTGCCTGAACTATGAGCTTGACTGCTACATTGATGCGCAGAAGGAATTCCCCTCGAAGGAGATACCCCTTGAGCTTGCCGGAGGCACAGCCTACTTCATGAAGATGGAGGTGCACACCGGCGTATACTGGTATTCGACTGATCCGCGGATTGCCGCTAACATGACTGCAGTGCCTGTGGCACGGGTACGTGAGATCATCCAGCTGAACCGTAAAGGAGTCAAGCCTGATAACCTGCTGGCCGGACCGGCGAACAACCGCATGGAAAGAGGCAATGACCTGCTTCTGCAGAACAGCGGGCTTGACAGGTTTGAATCAAAGAGCCGCCCGCGTGAAGGCAAAGGCAAAAACAGACCATATCACAGGAGAAATGAGAGGAAGCAGAAGTAAGATCATAGCAGCCGCACTGATGATCGCAGTGGCTGCCATGGCATGCGACCGGAGCATACGGTACTCGGAGAACTACAGCCTGGATGAAGGCAAATGGAGCATGTTTGATCCGGCAAAATACACCTGCGCCATTGATGACACTGTAAAGACATACGACATACAGCTGTCATTGCGCACCTCAACGGATTACCCGTACCGCAACATCTACCTCTTTGTTGTTACATCCTTCCCTTCAGGCACTTTTGTAACTGACACCATTCAGGCCATGGTGACCGATGAAAAAGGCAGGTGGCTGGGCAAGGGAACGGGTGATCTGCGTGAACTGACCATCCCCTTCAAGTCAAATGTATATTTCCCCGAGTCAGGCGACTATCACTTCAGGGTTATCCACGGTATGAGGGACACCCTCCTTAACGGCGTCTATGACATGGGGATGAAGATTTCGCTGACAGGCGGGAAAGCAAAATAACCTGGGTTTTGGGCAAGAACAAACACGCCCGGTGGGCTGAGATGAAAGGGTTCGACCGTGTTATCGAGCCCCCTTTTGAGGAGGTATTCAGGCATGACCACGAGCTTAAGGGAAAGTGGCACAGGGAATGGTTCGGCAACAACAATCCCATTATCCTGGAACTCGGATGCGGCAGGGGAGAATACACTGTGGGGCTTGCAGGCCTGTATCCCGGGAAGAATATAATCGGCATTGACATCAAGGGGGCGCGCATGTGGCGGGGCGCCAAGGATGCACATCTCATGGGGCTTCCGAATTCCACATTCATCCGTACGCGCATAGAGTTCACAAGCTCGTTCTTCGCCCCCGGCGAAATAGATGAGATATGGCTGACCTTCCCTGATCCCCAGATGAAGAGGATAAGGGAAAAGAAGAGGCTCTCAGGCCCGCATTTCCTGAATCTTTACAGGCAGTACCTGAAAGACAGGGGCATAGTGCACCTGAAGACCGACTGCCGCGAACTGTATGACTATACACTGGCGCTTGCGAAGGCAAACGGCCTCGGGATAATCACATCCGTCACTGACCTTCACCGGGAAATGCCGGGTGATCCGCTCCTCTCAATCAGGACACATTACGAAGAACTTTTTCTGAATCAGGGTGTTCCGATAACATATCTGTCGTTCAGACTGCCATATGAAAAAGAGATCATCAGTCCCGGTGAGTGACAACGAAGGCTTCTTCAGCCGTGTGTACGAGGTAACGAAACTGGTACCCTATGGCCGGATTACCTCATATGGCGCCATTGCGAAGTATCTCGGCACCGGAGGCTCCGCGAGAATGGTGGGATGGGCCCTCAATTCATCGCACGCCGGTCACGGGTACGTCCCGGCCCATCGGGTGGTAAACCGCAACGGTATACTCACAGGGAAACATCACTTCGGTAACTCGTCAACGATGCAGCAACTATTAGAGAATGAGGGTTTTACGGTTGAAGACGACAGGGTGGTTGAATTCAGGGAACGGTTCTGGGATCCGGCCGATGAACTATAGATGGAAGATTGTGTTGGTAAACAAGAAGGTCTGAAGGTCTGAAGGTCTGAAGGTCTGAAGGTCTGAAGGTCTGAAGGTCTTGAAAAAAATCGCAAATCGCAAATCGCAAATAATCAATATCATGTACAAAAAAGAAGATATTCTGAACGCGCTTCGCAAGGTCACCCACCCGGAGAAGGGTACTGACATCGTCACCCTCGGAATGGTGGGAGACATTACCCAGACCGGCGAGGGAATCTCCCTGGTGCTCGTACCGGAAAAATCAAATGACCCTTTCATTACATCCGTCAAGAGCAACTGCGTGAGGGCTGTAAAGGAAGCCCTCGGCCCTGATGCGGTCATCGCATCGATAGAGGTCAAACCGAGGATCGTGGTTGAAAAAATGGCAGCGCCGAAAAGAGATGTGCTGCCGGGCGTGAAGAACATCATTGCAGTTTCCTCGGGCAAGGGAGGCGTTGGCAAGTCAACCGTGGCCGTGAACCTGGCAGTGGCGCTGGCACGCAAGGGCTACGCCACCGGCCTGTTAGACGCCGACATCTTCGGCCCCTCGGTGCCGAGAATGTTCGATGCCGGTGAATACCATCCCGATGTACGCAGTGAGAACGGAACAGACATCATTGTCCCGATGTCAAAGTATGGCGTGAAAATACTCTCAATAGGTTTCTTCGTCAGGGGCTCTGACGCCGTCATCTGGCGAGGACCCATGGCCAGCAGTTTTCTGAAGCAGCTTATCAGCCAGGGCGACTGGGGTGAGCTTGACTATCTCATCTTCGACCTGCCTCCGGGTACAAGTGACATACACCTGACGCTTGTTCAGGAGGTTCCGGTTACAGGAGCCATTGTGGTGACCACACCGCAGGAGGTGGCTCTGGCAGATGCGCGGAAAGGGATTGCAATGTTCCGCAGCGACTCCATCAACGTGCCGGTTCTGGGTCTCGTTGAAAACATGTCATACTTCGAAGCTCCCGAGCTTCCCGGCAGGAGATACTACATTTTCGGCAAGGAAGGCGGAAGCAGGCTTGCCGCCGAGAGCGGCACCTTGCTTCTGGGGCAGATACCCATCGTGGAGAGCATCTGTGACGGCGGTGACTCTGGCAGGCCGGTGGCGCTGGGAGACAACGCAACAGGAACTGCTTTCATGAACCTCGCTGAGACAGTTGTAAGGCAGGTGGAGATACGCAACGCGGAGATTGCCCCGACGAAGAGGGTTGATGTAAAGTGAGCCTGCTGCCGCCGCCGGCAGTCTTACCCCTTTTTTCCCGCCTCTTTTTCTTAACTTTGGATACTTTCGGAGTACCTCTTCAGTTATAAGAGTATAAACCATATTTGTTGAGATTACGGCATAGGGAATACACTGCAGCGGTGATGGTCATTATCGCCCTGATTCTTGCCGGGTGTTCTGCTGAGAAGAACACCGGTGCGAGCCGTTTTTACAATTCACTGATCTCAAAGTACAATATCTGGTTCAACGGCAATGAAGCCTACAAGGCCGGTGTGAAGAAGGTGAGAGAGTCACACCGCGATGACTACAGTGACCTCCTTCCCGTTTTCGAATACTCCGATGCGGAGTCGGCCCGCATGGCCTCATCCGACATGGAACGTGCCGTTCAGAAAGCTTCCAAAGTGATAGCGCTGCACTCCATAACCGCAAAGCCTGAAGAAAAGAACCGGAGGAACGCATCCGCGAAGAGCGAGGAGTTTTACAACAGGAGGGAATTCAACGAATGGGTTGATGACTCTTATCTCCTTCTTGGCAAGGCGCAGTTCTACCAGAAGAATTATATGGCAGCCCGCTCCTCACTCTCATTTGCCGTAAGCATTGCCACTGACCGCGACCTCGTCACCGAAGCCGGGATATGGATGGCACGCATTCAGACTGAGGAAGGAAATTATACAGAGGCATTGCGCGTGCTGCAGGAGACAGCCAGTCCTGAGAACCTGTCACGCCCGCTGAAGGAGATGTATTACTCCACACGTGCAGATATCATTCTCAGGCAGAAGAAGTATCGCGAGGCACTTGAGCCTCTCACAACCGCCACTGAGTACGCCGGGAACAACAGGACAAAGGTGCGGCTGACCTATCTCCTTGCCCAGGTCTGCAGGGCCGCCGGTGATAATGACCTCTCAACACGCTACTTCAGCCAGGTGATGAAAATGAATCCTCCCTATGACCTGGAATTCAACGCAGGCATCAACCTGGCAGGAGTGACCGATATCTCGCACGGCGACGCTGATGACCTTTCCAAATCACTGCGAAAGATGCTTCGCGACTCCAGAAACAAGGATTATCTTGACCAGATCTACTTCGCCCTGGGTGAGCTCGAGCAGCGCCGGGGAAACACTGACGAAGCCCTGAAGCTCTGGTCACAGGCAGCAGCCAGCAGCACTGTCAATACCAGGCAGAAGGCACGTTCATACCTTGCCATTGCCGGACACTTTTACGAGAAGCCTGATTACCTTAAGTCATGGCAATACTATGACAGCGCCTCATACCTCATAGACAACCGTTTCCCAAACTATGAGATGATCAGCCGCAGGACCTCTGACCTGGGCGAATATGCAGGCTTTCACACCGTGGTGATAACCGAAGACAGCCTCCGCAGGGTGGCCGCCATGAGCACTGCCGAGCGCGATGCACTGATAGCGGGCGTGATAAGAAACGTAGAGGCGGAGATGACCAGCCAGCGAACCGGCGACGGCAGCGACAGGTACAACATGGGGCAGTATTATGAGAACGAGCAGCGATACCGCGGCGCCATCTCGGCCGAGGGAGGATGGTATTTCTACAACCAGGCGGCTCTCACCTTCGGACGTACTGAATTCAGGCGCCGGTGGGGAGACAGAAGACTCGAGGATAACTGGAGGAGGACAAACAAGACCAGATCGGCATTCGCCCCAGGAACACAGCAGGAAGCTGAGAACCAGAAGGAAAAGGCTGACAGCGCCGGAGTGGCGCCGGAACGGACAAAAGAATATTATCTCCGCAACCTGCCTCTAACAGACTCGCTCCTTAAAATATCAGTGAAACGGAGTGCGGAGGCGCTCCTTGGAGAGGGCAAGATACTTGCATCGAGGCTCAATGACACTCTCTCTGCCGCCACCTCACTGGAAGAAGCCGCCAGAACAGGAACTGATGACAACACCAGGGCAGAAGCCCTTTACGAACTATACCGTCTGCTGAGCAAAACCAACCCGTCCAGGGCTGACAGGCGCAGGGCCGAGCTGCTGGCATCATATCCCGATTCGGAATATGCCCTCATCCTGTCCGACCCTGATTATGCCAACAGGCACAAGGAGATGGCAGCAAGGGCTTCGCGAAGCTATGACGTTGCTTACCTGGCATTTACCGAAGAAAGATTTGCAGATGCAATCAGCCTCTGCACCGAAGCCGAAAGACTCTATCCCGAAGATGAACTGTTGCCAAAGTTCATGCTTCTCGATGCCATGGCCACTGGCGCCCTGGAGGGCGAAATGGCTTACAAGGCAAAACTTGACTCGCTGGTGGCGAAATTTCCCTCAACACCTGAAGGGCAAAGGGCCGCCGAGATCACCGACTTCCTCCGCAAGGAGAAACCGGAGATCAGGATTGCAGAGGATACCCGAATAGCGGAAGAAATATACATTGCGGACACACTGCAGCCGCATTATGTTATAATCATTGCCTCCAATCCGCGTGCAAACATGAACCAGATGGTGTTTGACATCATCAACTACAACCTCGACGTGTACCCTGACAGGAGCTATCGCACCGAAGGAGCTGCAATAGACGCCGGGTACCTTCTTATTACCGTCGGTCCGTTTGAAAAAACAGCCGATGCAGTGACATGGTACAGGTCATTCAACCCCGAACAGGCTGTCAGGGAGGCAGCAACCGCAGGCCTGGCAGTATATCTTATCAGCCGCGACAACCTGCAGAAATTCCGGGAAGACAAGAATACCGACAGATATGCTATCTTTCACTCGAAAGCGTATCCCAACCTTCGGTAACCTGAAAGGCTGCAAATGAGACAAATACGAATTCTCTGGGTCGATGACGAGATAGGGGTTCTCAGGTCACATATCCTTTACCTCGAAGAAAAGGGCTTTGAGACTGACACATGCCATTCAGGCAATGATGCAATCATAATGGTCAGGGAGAAAGCCTATGACATCATCTTCCTTGATGAGCATATGCCTGGCCTCAGCGGTATTGAGACCCTGCGCCGGATAAAAGCCATAAGGCCGGCCATCCCCGTTGTCATGATCACCAAGAGCGAGGAGGAGGATATCATGGACGCCGCCATCGGTTCACAGATAGCCGATTACCTCATCAAGCCCGTCAAACCGCAGCAGATACTGCTGACCCTTAAGCGCATACTGAACATCGAGGAGATTGTGGCAAGACAAACCACCACCGTCTTCCGGGAAGAGTTCAGCAGCATTGCTGACATGATCTCATCAGCCTCCACCTTTGAACAGTGGTGCGAACTCTACCGCCGGCTCACCTTCTGGCAGGGAGAACTGATCAGGTCAGCAGACACCGGCATGCGTGAGGTGCTTCGCATGCAGGAGTCAGACGCCAACAGGGCTTTCGCAAAATATATATCCGGCAATTACATGAAGTGGGTTTCCGCCGAGGCGGCTGACAGACCCCTTATGTCGCCGGCTGTGATGTCGAAGAGAATTTTTCCCATGATCAGCAAGGGGACTCCGCTCTTTTTCATCATCATTGACAACATGCGCCTCGACCAGTGGCAGACCATAGCAGGCGACCTGCGGCAGGTGATGCGCACCGTTGATGAGGAGCTCTACCTGAGTATCCTCCCCACCACCACCCAGTACTCGCGCAACGCACTCTTTGCCGGTCTCATGCCGGCTGCCATCGAGGAATTGATGCCTGAATACTGGATTGACGAGCATGAGGATGAAGGCAAGAACCTGAACGAGGAGAAACTGCTGGCAAAGAACCTGCTCAGGGCCGGTATCAATTGCCGGTGGAGCTATCACAAGATCAGTTCCGACGCTGAGGGCAGAAGCGTCAACGACCGTATCACGCAGCTCATGGGCAATGACCTTAACGTGCTGGTATACAACTTTGTTGACATGCTGAGTCATGCCCGCACCGAGATCAACATCATCCGTGACCTGACTGCTGACGAGGCCTCCTGGCTCACCCTGACCCACTCGTGGTTCATCCACTCTCCGCTGATGGAGCTGCTGAGGTTTGTCTCCTCCCGCAGTGCACGGGTGGTATTCACCACTGACCACGGATCGGTCAGGGTGCAGCGGCCGCTTAAAGTGGTGGGCGACAGGCAGACATCGATGAACCTCCGATACAAGACAGGAAGGAACCTCGATTACAATCCGCGCGAGGTGTTTGAGATCACCGCACCTGCAAAGGCAGGACTGCCCATGGTGAACATAACCTCCAGGTATATTTTTGCATGCGCGAATGACTTCCTGGTCTACCCGAACAACTACAACAGCGTTGTCTCCTACTACCGCGACTCCTTCCAGCACGGTGGCATATCGCTTCAGGAGATGCTCCTGCCGCTTGTCTCCCTCGAACCGGTCTGATTTGCTATTTTTGCAGCATGAAAATCGTTATTGCTGACAAGAGCCGACTGCATGATGCTGCAAGGCATTTCCTGAAGGAGACAGCAGGGAAAAGGCTCTTTGCCTTTTACGGTCAGATGGGCTCCGGAAAGACAACCTTTATCAGGGCGCTGAGCCATGAGATGGGCGTGGCCGACACCGTCACCAGTCCCACCTTTACCCTGGTCAATGAGTACCGCAGACCGGGCAGCACACCTGTTTATCACTTCGACTTTTACAGGATAAAGAAGATTACCGAGGTACTCGACTTCGGCATCGAGGAGTATTTTGACTCCGGCTCTCCATGTTTCATGGAGTGGCCCGAAATGATTGAACCGCTGCTGCCGGATGAGACTATGAGAATCTCAATCACCGTCGCCCCTGACGGAAGCAGGATCATCGAATCCATGGAAACCGGGACGCATTCGTCTCCCCTCTGAACCCCGGGGTATCTTAAGTAACATAATCCGCAACGCCTTCTGTTCCCTGCACTGCTGGCTCTTCTCTGATTTATGCCGTTCTTCCTGTCATCTGTGCAATTAAAATCTTAATTTTGATCTGGTGAGTTTTTTCCTCACTCCTAACCTTTTAAAACGAAGCCAGATGAATGAACCGGCCAGAAGCGCTTTCCTGCCGAGGGAAGAGCAGATTGAAAAAGCCGTGGGCAGGAAACAGATGTCGATTGGTCTTCCCCGTGATGTTCATGATGATGAAAAACGAATATCACTTACCCCTGAAGCGACCAAGATCCTCACCGATGCAGGCAATGAGATCATCATGGAGAGAGGTGCCGGACAGGCCGCCGGCTTCACCGACAGGGAATACAGCGACAACGGTGCAATTGTGGCTGACACTGCAGCCAAGGTATATGAGTGTGACATTATTATCAAGACAGCTCCCTTCAAGCAGAAGGAAGCCTCACAGCTCAGGGTCGGGCAGACGGTTATCTCATTCATGAATGTCGCCACCATGGGCGAAGATGTTCTTTCGACACTCATGCGCAAGAGGGTGACGGCCCTGGCAAGCGAAAGGATAAAGGATTCAGATGGAATGCTTCCGGTGGTTGAGTCGATGAGTGAGATCAGCGGTGTTACATCGGTGCTTCTGGCTTCCGAATATCTTAGCTCCACTTCCGGGGGCAAGGGAGTGATGCTCGGAGGAGTGACCGGGGTGACTCCCACTGAGGTGATCATAATCGGCGCCAACACGGCCGGCGAGTATGCAGCCCGGGCAGCGCTGGGGCTGGGGGCCATCGTGAGAGTGTTTGACACGTCGGTGCATCGCCTCCGTAACTTTCAGAACCTGCTGGGGCAAAGAATATACACTTCGACATTCCACCCACAGGTGCTGCAGAAGGCGCTTAAGTCGGCTGACGTTCTCATCGGAGCCCTCTCTACAGATATTCTCATGCCCTGGTTTTACGTCACCGAGGAGATGGTGCAGGGGATGAAGCGCGGTTCGGTTATAATCGATCTCAGTGTTGACACCGGCGGCTGTGTTGAGACGGCTGAGCCGAGGGCAATAAAGGACCCGATTTATGAGAAGCATGGAGTGATACACTACTCTGCCTGGAACCTCCCTTCGCGGGTGCCCAAGACAGCATCAATAGCTCTGAGTAACGTCTTCAGGCCGCTGATGCAGGAGATAGCTGACGCCGGAGGCATAACCCATATGCTCAAATTCAATCCCGGACTCCGGAGCGGTGTCTATATCTTCAATGGCATCCTCACCAATGAGGTGCTGGGCCAGAAGTTCGGTATCCTGTCAAAGGATATCAACCTGCTGCTGGCAGCGTTCTGATCAGCAGGCAGTAGTAATAATGGCTGCAGGCCATAAAGCATTGCAGCCTGTGGCGGATCAAATCGACTCGGCCCGCCAAAGATCGGATTGAGTCAATCCGGCTACGAATCAGATCGAGCCGGCCCGTCATGGATCAGATCGAGCCGGCCCGCCACAGATCAGATCCAGCTCATGACAGCTTCACTGCCTGACTGTGTGATCCTTGCATTCCTTCCCAGGTAAATTGCCCTGTTGTCAGGTATATGTCCTGCCGGAAAGTTGAAGAGAACGGGATAATCATACCCTGCCACCACATTCATCACCACCTCCTCAATGGTCTGGTTAAACACGTGCTCCCCCTCCGTTATCTTCTCCATACCTCCTACCACCAGTGCCGACAGGTTTCTCAGCACTCCTGCCATCCTCATTGCTACCAGCATCCTGTCGAGATGATAGAAGCGCTCCCCTATTTCCTCTATGAACAGGATTGCCCCCTCTGTGTCAGGCTGCGCAGGTGTTCCGTTGAGGCTGTATATCAGCGATATGTTGCCACCGGTGACGTGGCCGGAGACCTCAAGCGAGGCCTCATGCAGAGGCAGCCAGCGTACCGGTTCAGCTTCGCCCCGCAGTGCTTTTACCAGGGTGTCATAGCATACCGGAAGGTATTCAGAATTGGAGTAGTTTAGCGGCATCTCGGCATGCAGCGAGGCAATGCCGCATACCCGGTTGAGCCACATGTGCAGTGAAGTGATATCGCTGTAGCCCGCATACCACTTAGGCTGCTTTTTCAGAGCTGAGAAGTCGATCCGGTCAACAATCCTTGACATGCCATAACCGCCGCGTGAACAGATAACAGCCTTTACATCCGGGTCATCCGTAGCCTGTTGAATGTCATGCAGCCGCTCTGCCTCATTTCCTGCAAATGGGCCGCTGCGGGTAAAAACATGGCTGCCCAGGGTGACACGGAAGCCTGATTCCTCAAGCATCTGTACGGCACTGTGTACCACGCCCTCTTCGATATGACTGGCAGGGCTGATGATCTCAATACGGTCGCCATCCCTGAGGTATGGCGGAATCAAAAGTGATTTCATAGACTCTCCTGATACGGTGAAGTATCAAAAATAGTCATTTCATGAAAGAAATCGCGCAGCAGTGTCAAAGAGCCTGTCAAAGGTCCGGTCAGCCTCATTTGCATTATCCCCGGCAAGAACCGGGAAAGGTGACTCATGAGTACACGGGTATCCCGGATTCCAGACCTCGGTATCTGCTCCGCTGAGTGTCTCCATTACAGCCTTTGCCGGAATGACGGTATCTGATTCAAATGTCACTGCCTTAAGCCTGCCGTCATATCGGCTGAATGGTCTTCCCCGCAGGTCTTTCAGTCGCTGCAGCGAGGTCATGGCATAAAATGCTTCCCCCTCGGGGGTATTGTTCATTAACCTGGTAAGTCGCTCCCTGCCGCCATTCATCGCACTATCAGGCCAACCGACATAGAATGAGAGCAGCATCTCGAAAGCGCGGCTGTCCATTATCAGCTTCGAGGTTCCGTTCATCATGCTGAAGGCGCTGCCGCCGCAGAAGAGCATGATGCGGCTGTCCTCAGGCAGCGGTGACGGATCGGAGAGCATCATGACCTGTGTCATCAGCGCCCCGATGGAGTAGGCAAAAATATCTGTCGGCCCGCCGGCAGCTATTCCGGGGATGCTGCCTTCCCTGAGTGAACGGATAAGCGTTGTAAGATCACCGGCGGTTTGATAACCGGAAAGCATGAACCGCTGCGGGGAGACTGTCATCCTCGTGCTCAGCGCCACATTGACGAAGGTTGAGAGCCTGGCGTCAGGCAGCAGCGCCTGGCGCGCTGACACCAGGGGCATCATGATATGCCTGTCAATCCAGCTTCGTGGTGAGCGGTTCATGTGATACGCCAGCGGGAAAAGAACCACCGGGCGTCCGGTTCCATCCGCCAGTCGCGCACCCCACTGAATGTACTTTGACCAGCTCCGTTCATTAAGGCCGTGAAGAAGTATAATTGAACCGCGCCCGGCGCAAGGTTTGCCTCTGTCCCCGCCGGGGCTCAGGATATAATAACTGAACTCCCTGTTGCTCTCTTCCACCTCGTGTGAGCGGAAAAGAGAACGAAACAGTCCCGGCACATCCTGCCCGTCAGGAAGGGAGCTGTCAACGGCAGAGCTAAACCTCCGGGCAGCAACAGTCACCCCGGTGCCCGGGATCACCCCTTCCGCGATGCCCTCCCTGAAGTGTGAGGAGATTTGCCGTTCACTGGCTGTATAACCCATATCTGAATTTTAGGGCAAACAAAACACAGGATGAGCGGCACTCCAAAAAATAGGTGGCTTCCCCCCGCCGGTGGGCCGGAATCCTCCGGGCAGGGGCGAAATACAACATTCAGGGGTGAAAATTCCTGCCATACTTCAGGCCGGAAACGGCAGATCCGCAAAAGTGTTACTTTTGCAATTGCAACTGATCCCATGAATATTGACCTGAGCAAAAAGCTGCCCGTGTACCTTACGGAAAAGGGGAATATTGTTACCACGATACTCTTCACAGCCGGCTTTGCACTGCTCTTTCTCAACCTGTACACCCCCTTTGGTGTAGGCACCTGGTTTGAAGTTTCGAAGCCCACCCTGCTGCTCTATGCCAGCGGTGTCATCCTGGCCGGAGTGCTGGTGGTGGCAATAAGCCGCATTCTGATGTACCACCACGTCAAACGCGGCAAGAGCCTCCTCATCTGGCATTATCTTATCTGGGTAGCCGCTGAAATCATTGCAATGGCTCTCTTCTTCACCCTTTTCGAGATAGTCATCCTGCATGATCAGCGCCCCTTTCCCGAGCTCCTCGTAAGGTCGGTTCAGAACACCTCGCTCACGCTGCTTCTTCCCTATACAATCCTGTGGCTCTGGTTCGCATGGCGCGAAAGCAAGAAAACACTCTCCGGGATTATGGAGCAGCCCGAGACAGCTTCGCAGCGCCCGATGATACACCTCCGTGACGAAAAGGGAGTGCTGAGGCTTTCACTGAAGCATACCGACCTGCTTTATATGCAGGCAAGTGACAATTACGTCACAGTCTTTTACCAGGCCAAGGAGAAACTGACCAGGTACATGCTGCGAAATACTCTCAGGACCCTGGAGGAGGAACTTAAGGAGGAGGCCATAATCCGATGCCACCGCTCATGGCTTGTGAATATTGAGAAGGTCAAGCTGATACGCAGGGAGAAGGAGGGGCTTCTCCTGGAGCTCGACAGCACCCCGCCGTCATCAGTACCGGTGTCACGCACGTACATGCACGATGTGCTCGCTGCCTTCGGGCATGTTGAATAGCTTGCATCCCGGCGCTTTTTGAAAATCATTATCTTTGCCGGGTTAAAATCAGCAATCATTTTCCTCAAATGAAGAAGTTCAAGCGCCATCTGGTTACATCAGCCCTTCCGTATGCCAACGGACCAATACACATAGGGCACCTTGCAGGGGTTTACGTGCCGTCGGATATCTATACCCGTTACCTCCGGATGCGCGGCGAGGACGTCATTTCCATCTGCGGCTCTGACGAGCATGGAGTTCCTATCACCCTTAAAGCCCGCAAGGAGGGCATCACCCCGCAGGAGGTGGTTGACCGCTACCATGAGCTCAACAAGAAAGCCTTTGCCGACTTCGGCATCGCCTTTGACATCTACTCACGTACATCTAACAGGATTCACTACGAAACCGCCTCGCAGTTTTTCCGCAAGCTGTATGACCAGGGGGAATTCGTTGAGAAAACCGCCAGCCAGTATTATGACGAGGAGGCCGGTTGCTTCCTGGCTGACAGGTATATCACCGGCACCTGCCCTTACTGCGGCAATGAGAACGCCTATGGCGACCAGTGCGAGAAGTGCGGAACATCTCTCAGCCCCACTGACCTTATTAACCCGAAATCGACCATCAGCGGCAGCGCCCCGGTGATGCGTGACACACTCCACTGGTACCTTCCGCTTGACAAGTACGAGCCCTGGATCAGGAAGTGGATCCTCGAGGAACACACCGAATGGAAAACTAACGTTTACGGACAATGCAAGTCGTGGCTCGACCAGGGACTTCAGCCCAGGGCCGTCAGCCGTGACCTCGACTGGGGCGTGCCCGTACCCGTCGAGGGCGCTGAGGGTAAAGTGCTGTATGTCTGGTTCGATGCCCCCATCGGATACATCTCTGCAACCAGGGAGCTGACACCTGACTGGGAGAAGTACTGGAAAGACCCGGAGACCCGCATGGTACACTTCATAGGAAAGGACAACATCGTGTTCCACTGCATCATCTTCCCGGCCATGCTTAAGGCAGAGGGGAGCTATATCCTTCCCGACAATGTGCCGGCCAATGAGTTTCTGAATCTCGAGAATGACAAGATCTCCACTTCGAGGAACTGGGCAGTGTGGCTGCATGAATATCTCCAGGATTTTCCCGGCAAACAGGACTCGCTTCGCTATGCGCTCTGTGCAAGTGCACCCGAGACCAAGGACAACGACTTCACCTGGAAGGAATTCCAGGCCCGCAACAATAACGAACTAGTTGCCATCCTCGGCAACTTCGTCAACCGCACACTGGTACTGACGGCAAACTACTACAAGGGCACTGTTCCCGTCCAGGGCGTCATGAATGATTATGACAAAGAGACGGTGAAGTCGATCATGACCTGCCGTGAGAACACGGAGAGCAACCTTGAGGCCTTCAGGTTCCGCCAGGCGCTTGCCGAGGCGATGAACCTTGCGCGCCTCGGGAACAAGTACCTTGCTGACACCGAACCGTGGAAGGTGGTCAAGACAGATCCCGAACGGGTGAAGACTATCATGTATGTCTCCCTGCAGATCACAGCCAACCTGGCAATTCTGCTCGAGCCGTTCCTCCCCTTCTCGATGGACAGGCTGAGAGGATGGCTCGGCATCGCAGGGCTGCACTGGGATGCCGCCGGCCGTTCAGATCTCCTTTCTCCCGGCCATACCGTATCATCAGGCGAGCTGCTATTCAGCAAGATCGATGATGCAGATATTGAGAAACAGATACAGAAGCTTCTTGACACCAAAAAGGCAAATCAGAACGCTACGGCTCCTGTCCTGCCTCAAAAAGAGGATGTCTCCTTTGACGAGTTCACCCGGATGGATATCCGCACGGCAACAATACTTGAGGCCGAGAAGGTGGCCAAAACCACCAAGCTGATAAAGCTGAAAGTTGACACGGGGATTGATGTGCGTACCATCGTATCGGGCATTGCCGAGCATTTCACAGCCGATGAACTGCCCGGGAAAAATATATCGGTGATTGTCAACCTGGCCCCGCGTACCATCAAAGGCATAGAGTCAAAAGGAATGGTACTGCTGGCCGAGGACGAGAACGGCAAACTGGTGTTTGTCACCCCCGAGAAGAAAATCAAGAACGGAAGTCCCGTAAAATAAGGATTTGCGAGTTGCGATCTGCGGGTTGCGACCGCGAACACGGTAGTGCTGACTGGTACTGTCTATCGCTGACTGGTACTGCCGACTACCTCGACTTATGGACCCACGCTCCCGGATACTCCCGGCGCAGCTTTTCGAGCACAACCTTCGCCTCGTCGAGCGTGGGGAATGCCTGTGCACTGACCCTGAGGAACCCGTCGGGTCCGCCAGCCACCTCCGGGTCAAATCCCTGACGGCGGAGTTTTTCAACCATGACAAGGGCATTATCCTCCCCCTTGAAACTGCCGATGATCACCATGAACCTGTACTCCTCCACCACAACCGCAGTTGTTCTCCTCGCAGGAGCCCTGTTCACCGCAGTGTCCGGGGCGGTTTTGACCGCCGTCTCCGCCGGCCCGGAAACTGGTCCTGAATCCTGAACAGTCAGCCCGAGAGAGGCTTTCATCTCATTGACTGTGTTATCCGGATTGCCCGTATCCCGGGTGATATTGATTTCAGGCGCAGCAGCTGACCTGTCGGCATCAATCTGTTCACGGTTGAACTCAAGTTCAGCCCTGGCGAGGGGGTTGAGGTTTGATTCCTCAATATTGCTTCTGAATATCCGGTCATTGAAAGGCACCAGGGCAAGAGCCACCAGCACCGGAATTATCACAGCGGCCCTTGTCAGCAGGCTTCTCATCGAAGGCTGGCTGACGGCAGGGGTATGGCGCCTTTCAATGGCCATCTTCCTGACATCTAAGCCACTCACCGGTTTCCGGTGAAAGGCGCTGAGCCCGTATGAAGAGAGGAGGTAATTAACTGTAAGGTCAGGTTCAAACACAATCGCCCTGTCATAATTCAGCGAGAAGGTTCCCAGCCGGTCAATCATCACCGGGTTGCCGGTCATGATTTTGCTTCTCAGTTCCCCGGACCAGTCATTCACAATATCGCGTGCCTCACCGTATCCGGTCCCTGTCACGGCAGAGACATGGCCTATCAGCAGTCCGTCGTTCCCGGTGAGGTGACGGTTGAAGGTGATCTTCCTTGAAGGGGGTTCAAAGAGACCATCTTTCCGGTCAGCGCGTGCGGGAAAATAGTTCCCGATGAACGCACCAAACCCCGGTATTATGACGCAGTCATGCTTTAAAAGAAGTTCCTTGATAAGTTCGCTGATATCCCTCGCCATGTATAGCAAATAATGAACAAAGATAAAAAAGAAACCTGATCCGGCTCCGGAAAAAAGGGTTAATTAAAATCTATTATCTTCGCTATTAAGATAGCGTTCAGAAGATGAAAAAGATAGAGATGGTCGACCTCCGGTCACAGTATGAGAGGCTTAAGGCCGACATTGATAATGCAATTACCGGGGTGATCAGTTCCACTGCCTTCATCAAGGGTCCTGACGTACGTCTCTTCGAGGAGGAGTTGCAGCGTTACCTTGGCAACCGTCATGTCATCTCCTGCGCCAACGGCACAGATGCTCTCCAGATAGCTATGATGGCACTGGGGCTCAAGCCTGGTGATGAGGTCATAACCACCAACTTTACCTTTATCGCCACCGTTGAGGTGATTGAGCTCCTGGGGCTGAAGACAGTGCTTGTTGAGCCTGATTACGGCAGTTTCAACATCAGCGTTGAAGCCATCCGCAGAGCCATCACTCCTCGTACCAGGGCCATTGTGCCGGTACATCTCTTCGGGCAGTGCGCCGACATGGAACCGATACTTGACCTGGCCCGGCAGCATGATATTCATGTGATAGAGGATGTGGCACAGGCTACCGGAGCCGAATACCGCTTCAGCGACGGCACCGTTAAAAAAGCCGGCACCATGGGAACTATCGGGTGCACATCCTTTTTCCCCTCAAAGAACCTCGGATGCTACGGCGACGGCGGTGCACTCTTCACTGATAATGACGAGCTGGCTGCGCTGATCAGGAGTATTACCAACCACGGTATGAAGGTGAGGTACTACCATGACACCATCGGGGTCAACTCCCGTCTTGACACTATCCAGGCAGCCATCCTGCGGGTCAAGCTGCGGCATCTTGACGCGTTCAACGAGGCACGTGCCAGGGCAGCAGCATTCTATGACACACAGCTGTCGGGGTTATCCGGAATCACCGTGCCTGAAAGATCTGCCTTCTCATCACATATCTTCCACCAGTACACTCTCAGAATAGCCGGCGGCGAGCGCAACAGTCTCCGGGAGTGCCTAGAGAACGAGGGTATACCGGCAATGATCTACTACCCGGTGCCTCTTCACATGCAGAAAGCATACCTGCACCTGGGTTACAGGCCTGATGACTTCCCTGTCACCACAAACCTCTCCGGCGAGGTACTCTCACTGCCGATGCATACAGAGCTTGACGACGAACAGCTTGCTTACATAACCGGCTGCATCCGCTCGAAATTCAACTGAAAACATGGAAAAGGAATATTTTGCCCACCCCACCGCTGTAATAGACGAAGGCTGCACTATCGGCAACGGGACTAAGATCTGGCACTTCAGCCATATCATGAAAAACTCCGTCATAGGTACGAACTGCAATATAGGCCAGAACGTGGTGGTCTCTCCGGGTGTGGTTCTCGGAAATAATGTCAAGGTACAGAACAATGTATCTATCTATACCGGAGTTATATGTGAGGATGATGTATTCCTGGGACCGTCTATGGTATTCACCAACATAATCAACCCCCGCAGCGCCGTCATCAGGCGCGACCAGTACGTGACCACAATGGTCAGGCACGGAGCCTCCATAGGCGCCAACGCCACCATAGTGTGTGGCAATGAGATAGGGCAGTATGCGCTCATCGGGGCGGGGACAGTGATCACCAAATCTGTTAAGCCATATGCCCTCGTGGTGGGAAACCCCGGACGCCAAACCGGATGGGTATCAGAGTACGGTCATAAGCTCTCCTTTGATGAAGGAGGCCTTGCCGTATGCCCTGAGAGCGGTCAGCAATACA
>Ga0208040_1001924_pt1 | contig 19458 bp, 21 predicted proteins | sample AD_UKC083_MetaG_FD_184431 | JGI IMG/M metagenome (GOLD analysis project Ga0208040, IMG submission 184431) | Active sludge microbial communities of municipal wastewater-treating anaerobic digesters from USA - AD_UKC083_MetaG (SPAdes) (version 2) | ecosystem: Engineered > Bioreactor > Anaerobic >...
GAAGAATATGCTTGCGGGTGCGCCTGAAGATTATCATGCTGATGGGGAAGGTTCGGTCGGCTCGCCTGCGTGCGGTGACATGATGATGGTTTTAATCAAAGTTAAAGACGGAAGAATCGCCGACTTCAAATGGAAGACATTCGGATGCGCTTCGGCGATCGCGTCAACTTCCGCTTTGTCTGAGCTGGTTCTTGAAAACGGCGGTATGAAACTTGATGACGCGTATAGAGTAACACCTGAACAGATAATCGCCTATCTCGGCGGTCTGCCTGCAAACAAGATTCACTGTTCGGTTCTAGGCGACAAGGCTCTTCAGGCCGCTATAGACGATTACTATACTAAAAACAATCTGACCAATCCAATAAAGAAAGCTGAGTCTCCGATTGTCTGTCAATGTCTCAATGTGTCTGAAGAAGATATCCGCATGGAAGTTCTTGAAGGTGCAACAAATTGGGAAACTCTTCAGGAAAGAACGAAGATTGGAACTGTCTGCGGCAAATGTCAGGAAAACGCAAAGCAGATTCAGGCGAATTTTGTGAAAAGATATTATTCTGAGAAAACATATAATCCTGATAAAGAGGCGTAAAATGAGAGTCTATCTGGATAACAATGCAACCACACCTTTGCATCCCGATGTGATTAAGGCTATAACGGATTTTCTTCCATACTACGGAAATCCGAGTTCTCTTCATGAGACAGGCCGGGACGCCAAGATTAAAATAGATGATGCGATTCATTCTATATCAGAATATTTCGGATGCCCCAGAGAAGACATGATTATTACCTCATGCGCTTCAGAATCGAATAATATCATTCTGAAATCGTTTATGAATAAGAAGTATGATTTCAGACCTCATATAATTATTTCCGCTATTGAGCATCCGGCGATTCTTGAAACTGCGAAATATCTTGAGAGCAACGGATTCGATCTTTCTCTCGCGCCGGTAAATGAGGACGGTGTTGTTGAAATTGAAACTATTAAAAACTTAATTAAGAAAGAAACGGTTTTAATTTCTGTGATGTGGATTAATAATGAAATTGGAACAGTTCAGCCAGTTGAAGAAATAGGCCGTCTTGCTAAAGAAAAAAATATATTTTTCCATGTAGATGCGGTTCAGGCTGCTGGAAGTATTCCTATTTCTTTTAAGGATTTGCCATTTGATTCAGCATCGATTTCGGCTCATAAGATGTACGCGCCGAAAGGAATCGGACTTCTTTATGTAAAAAATTTCGCTAAAAGAAAAAAAGAACTCACTCCTTTGATTCACGGCGGTCATCAGGAAGGCGGATTCCGTGCCGGCACTGAAAACACGATCGGGATTGCGGCTTTCGGCGCGGCATGTTCTGCATTGGAAAAAGAGATGGTAAATAATCATGCGCAGGAAGAAAAGATACGTGATCATTTTGAAGACCGTGTTCAGAAAGAGATTCCGCATATAATTATCAATGGAAAGAATGCAAAGAGAAAGGTTTCAACATCTAACATCACTTTCAAGTATATTGAAGGTGAGTCAATTCTTCTTCGTCTGGATCTTCATGGAATTTCTGTTTCTACAGGAAGCGCGTGTTCAACCGGCTCACTTGATCCTTCTCATGTTATTATGGCTCTGTCTGACGATAAGGAAAGAGCTCATGGTTCTATCCGTTTCAGCTTCGGAAGAGAAAACACTATGGCTGACGCGGATTATACGGTTGATAAACTGAAGGAAACTGTTGCTTTTCTCAGGAGCATCAGTCCTCTTTATAAGGGGGAATGATGAAACCGGATTTTACTAAAACAGGATTGGTTCCTGTGATTGCACAGGATTTCCAAACCCGTGAAGTTCTGATGCTTGCTTATATGAACGAAGAAGCTTGGAATTTAACTCTTGAAAAAGGTTACGCCTGCTATTTCAGCAGATCGCGTAATAAGATTTGGATGAAGGGCGAATCATCGGGTCACACTCAGCGCGTCGTTGAGATAATGATAGACTGTGATCTCGATACCGTTCTTCTGCTGGTCGAACAGAACGGAGGTGCGGCGTGTCACGAAGGATATAAAAGCTGTTTTTTCCGTTCGATAAAAAATGGCGAGGTTGAGATAAATCAAAAAAGAATAAAAGACCCTGAAGAGATTTATGGAAAAAAATGATCCTCGTCCGGCAGTATTTCTTGATCGTGACGGTCTTTTGATTGAAGACAGAGGTTTCATCGGCGACATCGCCGATGTTTTCTTTTATGATTTTACATTTGAGTCTTTAAAAAAGCTTCAGAGTCATTTTGACTTGTTCATAGTAACTAATCAGAGCGGAATAGGCAAGGGAATTAACACTGTTGAACAGGTGAAAGCTGTTAATGATTATGTACTAAGAACTCTTTCTGATAACGGCATCGTTATAAGTGAATTGTTTGTATGTCCGCATGATTTCGGAGAAAACTGTATATGCAGAAAACCTTCTCCGCATTTCGCTTTTGTTGTGCGGGATAAATACGGAATTGATTTGTCAAAATCATATATGATCGGAGACCATAAGTCTGATGCAGACTTCGCGCGCAATTTCGGCGGGCAGGGAATTTTTGTTCTTACCGGGCACGGAGAGAGTCACAGGGATGAGATCACGGAATATCCGGTAATGCCATCCCTTAAAGAAGCAGTCGAATTAATCCTTTCCGAAATTGAGTCTGACAGGCTCCTTTGAAATTTCAGGCGGAAATATCATTATTGCATATCCTTCAACCTTGAAGTCTCTTTTCTTCTCGTCGAAGAGAGAAATCAGCGCTTTATGGAAAGACCTCGTGTTAAAATCATTTCCCATTCTGGCTTTTGATATTTGTCCTTCATTGAGAAGCAGATCCGTTTGACCGGATATAAATGAAATATTGTTATATTTTACATTATAATGTATTGAATCGATGTTAACCTTTCCCTTGGATTTATTTTCTATAATGACATCAAAATTAAGTGATATCATAAGATCCAGATCTGTTAAATCTTTTGCTGCTTCTTCATTTTGTTTTCCCGCGAATAATCCTAGGATGCGGACAAGTGCCAGAGGAGATTTTCTCGCTTTGACCAGTGCCTTTGAAACAGCTTCTTTCGTAGGAAAAACAAGGCTGAAATTTTTGAATGAAACCTCCGGTTTAAGTGCAGGTATTATTTTTTCAGTTGTATACGAAAGCATTACAGTCTCTGGAAGACCTGGAATATCTGGGAGTTTGATGTCGACAACGGTTATTATTTTTACTGTAAGATCGTCTTTGTCCATATAATTGGTAGAGGCTTTGTCAAGTTCAGCCCATTTGAGTTTAACTTTAAATGATGTCTTCATGGTTTCTCCGCCTCTGATATTTAGCGGCGAATTGTTGACAGTGTAAACAAGACGTTCATTCTCAACATAAGTTTCCATTATCGCTTTGTTGATATCAACACTCAGAATATAAGGATTGTTGATTGACATATCTATTTTGAGAGTTATTGAAGAAAGAGAAACCGAGTCAATTGAGACTTTATCTATTTTAGCCAATGGACGTTTTTTAGCTTCGCCGTTAACGGTGAAACAAGATGAAAATATTGCGGTGGCTATAAGAAGAACGGATAATTTTAATAAACGTTTCATAATATCTCCGAAAGACAGGTTTAGTAAATATATTAATGTAATTTTAAAAATGTTCAGTCAAATATAATTTACAGAAATGGTTATAAAACAATAATCAAAAAGAAATCCGTTAATGATACTTATGGGAGTTTTTATGCTGTCGAATCAGATTGATTTATGCCGGAAGGCTTTTTTCGAGTATGTAGAAGAAAAATTACATTCTGCTGAAAATATGCAGGACTCCTTATTTATCAGAGAAAATATGCTGCTTAAGCTGAATCATTCGATGAGAGTATGCGGAATAGCTAAAAGAATTTCCAATCATCAAGCTTTTAATGATAATGAAAAGAATATTGCCTATCTATGCGCTCTTTTTCATGATATTGGAAGGTTTGAACAGTTCCTGAAATTTAAAACATTTCTTGATTCAAAATCTGTTAACCATGCCGAGTGCGGTTATGAAATTCTATTAAACTCGAAAGTTCTTGAAAGAGTTGATGCTGAAACCAGAAAGATTGTAATCAAAAGTACCAGACTTCACAATCTTCAAAATGTTCCGGATAGAACAGATCCGTATGTGCGCAGATTTGTAAACATCACCCGTGACGCAGATAAAATTGATATTCTTGAATTGTTTTGTAATTATCATTTGTCGCGTGTTGAAAGGAGAAATGACGCTCTTGAACTTGATCTTCCTGATACAATCGGGTTCAATAAAGAAATTGTTGATTTGATTTATCAAAAGAAGACGATTTCAAATAGTTTACGGAAGAATTATAATGATATGAAACTGATTCATCTGGCTTGGGTTTTCGATTTAAATTACTCCGAATCTTTCAGAACAATTAAAAGGCGAAGAACTATTGAAAGGTTTTCAGAGTTTCTTCCTAAAGAAGGTGAAATTGCGGAAGTAATATCTTTTGTGCATGAATATGTCAGGCAGAAATCAGAATAGAATATTCATAAATTTCTTGTATTTATTAAGAGGATACATTATAAATATACAAAAGGGGGAATTTATGAAAATATTGTTTTCGGTCTGCGCTTTTCTTATGACGGTGTCTCTTTTCTCTGCGAATCTGGTAAATAAGGATTCCAAGAAATATGATATCGAAGTTAAAACAGTGGGAACTACTCACACTTCGATTAACGGAAGCACAACTCAGATGGGCGGAGCTCCTGACGGTGCTGAGATTAAAATCAAAGATACCGGTTCTAAAATAAAGGTAAGCGGAAGTAAGGATGTTGTTATTAAGGACGGCAAACTTTCCCAGTAATGTATATCGGCCGCTATGAGCGGCCTTTTTTGTATTGATATTCAGCCATTCCTTTCATTAAATGACAGAAGTATGGAATTTGCACTTATTGAAGTAAGCGTTCAGCCAAAATCATCTAAAAGCATAATTGTAAAAACTGAGACGGGTTTAAAGGCATATTTGAATTCTCCGCCAGTTGACGGTAAAGCAAATGCCGAGTGTATCCGGTTGTTTTCAGAAACATTGAAAATTGCTAAAAGCAGAATTTCTGTGATAAAAGGAGAGAAATCTAAGAAGAAAATATTAAGGATTGAAGGCATTTCAAAAGATGCTGCGTATTCCATTCTCCTTGGATAATTTATTTCTGAAGAAGTTTTGCTATTGCTTTGCTGAGAGGCGCCAGCCTGAAAGGTTTCTTAATAAAGCCTGTATTTTTAGACATTAGAAATTCATCAAGAGAAGCATCTCTTGAAAATCCTGACGTAAAAAGAACTTTTACTTCCGGATTTATTTCGAGAAGCTTTTTGTAAACATCAATTCCATTCTGGTTCGGCATTATTAAGTCTAGTATTACGGCAGCAATTCTGTGTTTTTCTGCACGGTAAATATTTATTCCACGGAGACCTTCATCTGACATTAATGTGCTGTAGCCCAGATAAAGGAGCTGTTCGTAGGCGGTTTTACGGATTATATCTTCGTCATCTATAAGAAGCAGACAATCATTACCGTATATTAGACTGTCGTTTTCTGCAGAGAATTTAATAGTGTCGGTTTTAAGCACAGGGAAATAAATTCGAAAAGATGTACCTTTTCCTTTTTCGCTGAAGACATTAATAGTTCCGTTAAGATTCTTAACATTTCCGAAAACTGTTGAAAGTCCGAGTCCCTGATGATTAGAATCACTTTTTGTTGAAAAGAAAGGATCAAATATTTTATCTATTATGTTTTTATCTATTCCGCTTCCAGTGTCGCTTATATCAACCTCGATATAATCTCCTGGTGCAACTTTGCTAACACATGTTTTGATATAAGTTTCATCGAGATATACATTTTCTGTAGATATTGAAATACTTCCGCCTTCAGGCATGGCTTCTTTTGAATTTACACAGATGTTTAAAAATATGCTCTGCAAAGAAGGAGAGTCTGCAAGGATGAAAGGAGTATTTGATTTGAAGTTAGTGCTGATTGTTATATTGCTTTTTGAAATTCGACTGAGTGTTGTTGATATGTCTTTTAAGGAATCATTCAAGTCGGTTTTAATCTTTGCGGAATCTGTTTTGCGTGAAAAAGCCATTAGCTTTCCTACAAGCTCGGAAGCTTTTTCTGAACCGTCTATAATAAGATTAACATAGTCTTTGTAGGGCGAATTTTGCGGGAGCTGTGTTAACAGCATGTCGGCGTTGCCCATTATTCCGCCAAGCATATTGTTAAAATCATGGGCAATACCGCCTGACAGCTGAGCTAAAATGTCCATTTTTTCGGATTGATTCAACTGTTGTTCAAGATTTTTTCTTTCAGTGATATCCAGAGCAAGACCAAGAACTCCGGTAATTTTCCCAGTTGACGTTTTCAGGGGAATTTTTGAAATCAAAATTGTTGATATGTTTCCGTCTGAACTTCTGAGAGGTTCTTCAATATTGATTATAGGTTTGCCGACGGTAATAACAGCTTCATCCATTTTAATATAGGCCAGACGGTCATCATTTCTCCATGGGAGTTCATTGTCTGTTTTTCCTATAATTGATTCCGGAGAATCTAGTCCGGTTATTTCTGCAAAACTTTTACTGCATCCTCTGTATATTCCGGATACATCCTTCCAGAAAATGTAGTGCGGCACATTTAAAAGAATGTCATTGAGAATATTCGTTTTTTCAATTAGTGTTTTCTCTGATTTTTTCTGCTTTATGATAATAATAATTGCACACACATTCAGGATTAAAGATGCACAAAAAAATAGTATTATGAATGATATATTATGAGAAAAGAAAATACCTGCAGAGACAGGCAAATCGGTCTGGATTGCCAAGAGGTGGGTTTGGCTGAATACTGATAATAATGCTGATATTATTAATATTAACATTAGATGATTGTAATTGATGATAAAGCATTAATCAAATGAAAAACATCATTGATTAATGCTTTATGGCTTTTTAGTTTTTATCTCTTCCGGTAAGCTCTTCTTCAAGTTCGTCAGCTTTTGCGGCGATATAAAAAAGAGATTTAATGAAACGTTCAGGTTCACAGTTTTTTAACAGCATGGAACTTCTTAAAATGAGAGATTTTCCGGTAAGAGCAATTGCTCCGTATTCAAGTGTGGCGTTCATTTTCAGAGCAAACTTATACAACTCGGCAGAATCTTCTTTTAGTCCTGCTATTGCAGAATAATAATGAATAACTCTGTCTCCTGATTCATCTTTTGCAAGAGAGATCAGAACTTCTTGCGACCTGTTGTTGTCAAAATCAATTTTTGTCGAATAATGACCTTCCTCAGTTTTATGAAACTTAAGTTTTAGCTCTGAAGCTATAGCCGCGATAAAACCGTCAAAAACCTGCATGATTGCTCCTATAAGATTGAATTTAAATTCGCTGAGTTTATATTTCCCTGCGCCTTCAATGCCGAAAAAGGGTCGCTCCTTATGAAAGAAACAGCATATTCCCTTGATTCTTCAATATTGTTTTTTGCCGGAATCTGTTGTTCATAATAGTTTGCGTTTGCGGCAAGATTCTGATTAGTTTCAGACAAATTATTGTTAATTTCGGACATTTTATTGAAGTCAAGTTTTGACTGCAGCATTTCGCGCATTGTAGAAATATCTTCTTTTGCAAGAGCCAGATTATCCTGAGTCTGCGGATTGAAAGGCGGAATGGTAATCTTTGGCCCGAACTGACCAAGCTGATTACCGATGTCTGAAATTTCTGTATTGATTTCCTGACGGCTGGTATCGCCGGTTATTATAGTTTCAGATGCCATATTCATCAGTCTTGATGATACGGAAAGAGCCTGGCTTACTATTGCCTGAGCCTTTTGGATGATCATGAAAGCGTCCATTATGCTCCTTCCGGACGACATCATCGGCTGTTCGGCTCTTTGAGGCTGTTCAATTCTAATCTGACGAGACGTACTGCGGTTTGCCCTAACCGCGGCATCATTCTGCAGATGCACACCTTCTATCTTCATGGTTCCCTCCCTGAAAACAACATGAACAAGATAATTTAATAGATTTTCGGCATCATGTCAATTACTTTAAGAAGTCAGTTGTCTATCCGAGATAACCTGATATGCGGGAATAAATGTATTCCGGTTTCCGGTTCAGTTTATTTCCGAAAGTCATTCTGCATAAACTTTTTTGTTCAGTAAAACCGCGAGATAATGCATAATGTATTGCCGCAAAATTTGCTTCCGGAATGGATAATATGAGAGGATTTTTATGTTTCAGAAGAGATATTCCGGATTCGGCGTCAACCGCTGTAATCAATCCTTCTCCGAGAGACGGAATAAAGTAGCCTGAGAGAACTCCTTCTTTAATGCAGACAAAACTTTCAGAAAGCATATTTTGCAGTACTTTTATTCTGTTTTCTCCGCTTGCTTTTTGATCGAGTGAATATATCTCTTTACGATACTTTTCGATAAACGGAAGAACTTCGCAGTCTGGAATTTCTTTTAAAGCTTCTGTATCTTTTGCTAATACTAGATAATTTTCGGTTTTTTCAAAATCGAATTTTTGATAAACAGGCAGTCCGTCATCTGTTGCAATCAAAGAAACGGTTTGAATATTTTTGTCTGTAAGAAAATTCATCAAATGAGATACAATCATTGATCCCAAACCGTTTCTTCTGTATTCAGGACTGACTATTATATGGGCAAGCCATGCTGTTCTTTCGAGAACAATTGCGCATCCGCATCCGGATATTTTATTATCTGCGATAAGTTTGAAAGGATAACAGAAACCGGATGCGCAGTAAAATTTAAAAGCAGGAATAATATCAGACCAGCCTTCCGGCTGGAGATTTCTGATATCATCAAGATCAGCGTTTTTTATTGTGCTGATTGAAATACTCATAAGGACTTTTATTGTTCTTTAATGAGTTTTTTTAAAGCTTCTTCTGTTGAAAGTATTTCAACACCAAGACATGAAAAATCCTGAATCTTGTTGTTTCGTCCTTCGTCGGTCTTTGTAACAATAGCATCTTTGATTACAGAGATTTTGTATTTTCTGTTGAGTGCACCTTTTATTGTTTTGTCGACGCAGTATTCGGCATCGGCGCCTGCAATATAGAGATGGTTGATTTTATTTTTTACAAGAAAATCATTGAGTTCCTTGTTTGAAAATGAATCAGAAATATGCTTTATGAAAAAGTTATTTCCTTCAACTTTAATGCGTTTATCCATTAAAGCTCCGTCTTCTCCGTGACGTAATGCACCTTTGGTAATAAATTTGATTATCGGATTAGTCTCTTTAAATTCGTGCAGAATATAAACAGTTTCGGCTCTATTTGTGCTTATTATTCTGTTGATGTTTTCGATTGCTTCATCAGACTGAACCGTATTTGTGGCTATTTTTCCGTCCGGAAGTGTGATGTCATTCTGAAGATCAATGACGAGCAGAGCTTCTTTTTCTTTTCCGTAATCCTGAATCTTTTCTCCTGTTGTTACAACAGAGGCTTTTTTCATTACGCTTCCGACATACAAGAACAGGACAGCTCCAGAGACGATTAAAACTCCAATCAGAATTAATAGTACTTTTATTATCTTTTTCATAATTTCCCCCTTCTAAAAAGCTTTTATGCCTTTAATTATGAAATTAATGGACTTTCCTGTAAAAGGGGTGTTTTTATCAATTCTTTTTGACTTTATTTGAAATAATTTCGGAAACTCGTTCTTCAAACATATCATAATGAATTTTCATGTGTGAAAAGTAATCACTAAGCAAAAAGCCTAGTGACTTGTTGCCCTCGGATGTTTTCCATACATTCTCCAGATTTGCCGGATTGATATTTATGATGATGTGTATTAAGAAGTCATTATAATTTTTCCAGAGAGAAATAAGTTGTGAACAATCGACACTATTGACTTTTGAAATATTTTTCCATTCTTCCGGATCATAGTACGGAAATATGATTTCTTTTTCGGTTTGAAGCCGGATGAATCGCTGATGATTGTTTGATGCTGAATCAATGAGATGACCGATCATCTCTTTTAATGACCATTTTGTTTCGTCAATACGGATGGAAGATATATTCTCGTGATTTTTCATTAACGTGAAAAAGTCATCTATTAGACTGCGATATTCCTTAGAGGGCATCTGTCTGTCTCCTGTAAAAAAGGTTCATAATGCTTGTATTGTATAGAATATGGTTTTCGGCAAGAGTAATTTCCTGATTGCTGAAATGCCGCCGGTAATCCCGGCGGCATGAATTGATAGAGAATTCCTTTTTGTTAAAAATGATTTATAGAGTATAAGTCATTCCGAGAATTCCGTAGTATGAATTCTGTTTTTCCTGCATTCCGCCGAATTCATAAAATTTGCCGCTTGAAAGAAAAGCTCCTTCAGTAAAAATTGAAGCTTCAGGGCTCAGTGCGTAACTCAGATTTGCGTCAACTTCAATCCCCATTTTTTTGCTCCAGCCGGAAGGAGTTTTCATAGCAGATACATAAGCCCCTTGAAGTTTTGCGGAAAAATCACCGAATCCTCCCTCGAAAGATAATCCAGCAGCGTAATAGCCAGGTGAAAAATCCGTTTCGCCGTCTCCGTCAGTATCAATTCCGTATTTTCCGGCATTAGTTACATCGGTTATTGAACTGAAAGATCCCCCGTCTTCGACAATATATAGTCTGAAATTGTTGATTCCGGCTCCTGTTCCGTCGATTGTTGAAAAGAGAAATGATTCATTTTTGCCTGCAGTATCTGGGTCGTCTCCCGAAACCGCGGTAAAAAATGCACCGATCTTAATGCCCTCGGCAGGTGAAATGTAAGGTGCTGCATCAAATGCATACCCTCTATATTTAACATCATCAACTTTATCTTTTCCAGACGCGAAAGCAGCTGCTAAATCGATTCCTGCAGAACCAAAAACCAGATTTGTATTGAGAGCTCCGATATATCCCGTGCTGTCGCGGAATTGCCCGTCTGAATTTTCTTTAGTTCTTGTCATAAAAAAACCGGGAGCAATTTTTGATTCACCGAAATTTACAAAAGCGTCGAACCAGAAAATATTAGAGTCATCACTGTTTTTAGAATATTCTCCTTCATAGGTTTTTACGTAGTAAGCATTGAAGCCTGCTTTTTCGGTTTCGTATGAAAAACCGGCGAGGGGAGCATTGTCTCCGAAGATCATCGCATAGTCGAGTTCTGCGATTCCGGCTTTTATCGATAGACCTGGAAGTGAAAGTATAGATGTCTTGAAATATGCCTCAGCAACTTCTAGACGGATTTTTCCTCCGCCAAGACCTACATCCTCCGAGGTGTCGGTATTTTCGGATGGATTTACACCGTAAAGACCGTTATATTCCAGAGACAGAACTCCTTCAACGATGCCCTTTTTTAGTGAAAGGGAAGGTGCAAATTGTATCGCGGAATAAGATCCGTTTTCATCTTTTACAACAGATTTATAAGCTGTTCCGTAGAAAGTTCCCTCTGCAGAAAATGAAACTTCAACCGTTTTTTGTTCCTCAGCTACAGCCGTTATGCTTACAAGTAAGGCAGCTGCTGATAAAATAATTTTTTTCATTATTGATTCTCCTTTAATTTATTTTCATTGCATGTATTTTTTCCGCAGGTGCAGTGAGAGCACTCGCATGTATTGTTTTCTTTTTTCCTGCCGAAAATTTTAAACAAGCTGAAAGACAAAGCTGCAACAAAGATCATAGACATGATAATAATTTCAGTATTCATCACTTGTCCTCCTTAATCTCTCTGAATTTCGGAAGAGCGAATTTGAAACTGAGAATCATGACGGCTGACAGACCCGCAGCGAAGCAAATCCAGAAAAAGCTGTGTCCGGTGGTAATCTGATAGAAAAGAGTTGAGATAATCCATGCCAGAACTGTAAGATAAGCAGCTACTCCGAAAGCGAATTTGAGACTGGTTTCCCTTTTTATAGCTCCGAAAGCTGCTACGCATGGAAAATATATTAAAACGAAAAGAAGATAGGCATAGGCCTGCATATTTCCTTTAGAGAAATTATTTCTCATTGAGGTGAAAATTCCTTCATCAGTTTCAAGTTCTTCAGCTGCGTTTTTTTCGTCAGATGCGGTTTCAAGACTGCCAAGTCCAAGCGGATCTGATAGAGAGTCGAATACGCCTGAGAGATTATCAGGAATGCTTGTAACAGCCTCTTTTAGAGAGCCAGATATAGATGATTCTTCTTCGGTTTCAGGTGATATCTCGGAATTATCAGAGACGATTTCAGATGATTCATCAAGAGGTTTTTCTTCCGAAGGTGTTTCGTTCGCCTCAGATGAATTTGCTGCGTAGAGTGAATTTAACGTTCCGACAACAGCTTCTTTTGCAAATATTCCTGTAAAAATACCTACCGTTGCAGGCCAGTTTTCTTCTTCGATTCCCATAGGAGAGAATACAGGTGTAATTTTTTTACTTATTGAAGATAAAACTGATTTGTCGGAATCTTCATTGCCGAAACTTCCGTCTGTTCCGATTGAATTGAGAAAAGAGAGGATTACTACAATCGTAATGATAGCAGAACCGGCTCTGAGAATAAAAAGTTTCAGCCTGTTCCATGTATGAATCATTATATGTCTGAAACGCGGAAGATGATAAGGAGGAAGTTCCATTATAAAATGTGAAGCTTCACCTTTCATAATTGTTTTCGTAAGAAGAAAACCCGTTAGAACAGATAATATTATTCCTGTAAGATAAAGTGAAAAAACCATTAATCCTGATGATGCAGGAAAGAAAGCGGCGCCGAAAAGAACATAGACCGGAAGTCTTGCTCCGCATGACATGAAAGGACTCATGAAAATTGTAAGCAATCTGTCTTTTTTTGATTCAAGGGTTCGAGTAGACATTATTGCCGGTACTGTACACCCGAATCCGACTATCATTGAAACGAATGCTTTTCCGGGTAGACCGAGAAATCTCATGAAGCGGTCAACGACGAATGCCGCTCTTGCCATATATCCCGAATCTTCAAGAATTGATAAACCGAAAAACATGGCAAAGATTATCGGAACAAATGTTGCTACGGTCTGAATACCTCCGCCTATTCCGTTAGCAAGAAAAGTTATGAGTATTTCTGAAGCTCCTGCTTTAGCGAGAAGAAGAGCGAAACCGTCTACAAAAACAGCGCCGAAAGCAATGTCAAAAAAATCAATAAAAGCTCCGCCTACACTGATCGCAAACCAGAACAGCAAATACATCACGAATAAAAAAATCGGAATTCCCAGGAAACGGTTAAGAGCAAGAGAATCAAGTTTCGAAGTGAATGAATAGCTTACACCGTTTGTTTTAATTACATCTGCTGAAATTCCATGGATAAAAGCATATCTGCTGTCGGCACTGATCATGTCGATTTTATCGCCGAGTTTTTTTTCAAGTAAGTTTACTTCTTCTGATAATTGTATTAGAGAGTTTGAATTTGTTTTATCTGAAAAGAATGATCCCTCAAGAAAACTAACAGCTTTAAATCTTGATGCCTTTTCTTTGTTGAAGTATGATTCAGTTTTGCTAATCATGTTTTCCATTTCAGCAGGATATGATATAAGGCTTTGTGAAGGGTTGATTTTTCCTATATTATCCGTTATGTAAGAGGATAATGTTTTAACATCATTCTTGTTTGTGGCGCTAATTGCTAATACGGGCACGCCGAGATGTTTGGAGAGATGTTCGGTATCAATAGTCATCTTTTTTCTGATAACAATATCCATCATATTTATAACTGCAATCACCGGAATATTCATTTCGATAAGATAAGTTGTCAGAAAAAGATTTCTTTCAAAATTTGTACCGTCGATTATATTGACAACAAGATCGGCTTCAAACGAAAGAAGATAATCTCTTGCTGCTTTTTCGTCTTCGGATGAGGCTGAAAGAGAATATATTCCGGGAAGATCAACAACCGTAATTTCTCCGTTTGGAGTTTTCATTACTCCTTCTTTCTTCTCAACAGTTACTCCCGGCCAGTTGCCTATTCTTTGATTTGCACCGGTTAAAGAGTTAAAAAGAGTTGTTTTCCCGCAGTTTGGATTTCCGGCAATAGCTATGACTTTATTACCTGTTTTTTTATCTGTCATTGTTCTGCCTCCTTAATTCTAAAATGTCAGCTTCTGCTTTGCGTAGAGAAAGTTTATATCCCCTAACGGTAAGTTCGACCGGATCACCAAGCGGTGCGGTTTTAGTAACAGTAACGACCGTTCCTTTAGTGAGACCCATTGATAAAAGTTTTTTTCTATAAGAAGAATCAGATGAATCATATCCCGTTATTTCACCGGATTCTCCGACAGAAAAATCTCTGATTTTAAACTGCATTTTACCTCCTGAATATGTTATATCTAAGATAGTTAGTTGTGTCTAACATATATGTTAGACACAACTAACTATGAGTATTTTTTGTCAAGTCAAATTGAGATTAATATTTAATTGTATGATGATTTGATGATGTTTAAGGATAAATGGAATGTATGAGATATTGAAAGACTGCGTCAGTTATTTTATATTTTGAAAATAATTGATAATATACCGGAAATCGGTATGATTTCCGGTATATTAAAATTTTATACGATCGCCCATATTGAAGGATCTGCCTGTTCATTCGGAAGTTTGGCTTCATAATGAGTTTTATTCTGTTTGCCGGAAAGATCAAATCTCTGCCATTCATTTACCTGAGGCGAACCGAAACATATATCGGCACTGATTTCATTTAAATCAAAGATAAACGACCATAGTGTTCCAAGGGTATCGGAATAATGATGGCAGGCAACTCCATCCGGCATTTTATCAGAAAGAATTCCTTTAATGTCCGAGTGCGAAACTTTCGGAAGTGAATTGATAAGCCGGCGTTCAATTGCCTCATAACGGTTAATTGAATGTTTCATTCTTCTTGTTGTTTCCTGAACCATTCCATTAAGAGTAAAATGATTTGTTGAATGAACGTATTGTTTTTCTGATTCTGCATTTATCCGTAAAAGTTGTTTTTTCCCGCAGGCGATTTCAGCAAGCGCAGCTGTTCCGTTTTTATCTGCGATTATCAGATTTAAATAAAATGAAACAGGAGTATTCAAAACAGTTTGAACAGCTTCTTCAGTTGTTTTGCAATTATCGAGAAGCGAACGGATCAGTGCCCAGAATTTAATTCCTTCTGCGTTTATTTCACGCATAGGTGAGCCTGCGCTCATTGTAACGGAAAGCCCGTGTTCATTGATTCCGTCAATACGCCCCATCATAATGCAGGAGAATCCCAGATGGGCGGCTTTCCCTTTTACTTTAGTGGTGCAAATTCTAAAGTCATCCTGTGTGTCATTCCATTCATAACTTCTGCCGGCCATAGTATGAGAGTTTTGTGTTATACCGGGAAGAAGAGCAAAGTGACTGCAGTTGCCTTTTGCAGAATGAGAGAAAGCATAATAAATTATTTCTTTAGGATGAACTTTTAAGACGTCAGCCATTCCTTCTATTTCAGCATTGATTCCCGGACAATACTTTTCAAAAAAAGTAACAGCTTCTGTATAATCATTATCGCTCAATGCTTGTTTTCCTGCTGGAGGTGAAGTGTACCATTTAACAAATTCAGGAACTGACAGCAGTTCTTCTCCCTGCTTTTTGCCTATTTCATAATTGTCTCCTTCCAGGACTATGTGTCTGAAAGTTCTTTTTTGTACTGATGTTTCCATTTGTTTCTCCAGAAATTGATGATTCGAGATTAACAAATATAAACAAAAGAATCTTGACCGTTTTTGCTCTTTTTCCAAAAATTTTGATTCTGATGAATAAAAACACAGTTTTCAGAAGTGAAGAATGCCGCCCGGGCTGTGCAGCCTGTTGCATCGCTATTTCAATATCTTCGCCGATTCCGGGTATGCCGAACGGCAAAAAAGCAGGGGAAAGGTGTATTCAGCTTGATGAGAATAATATGTGCCGGCTTTTCGGTAAAAATGAAAGACCGGAAGTATGCTCCGGTCTTAAGCCGTCTTATGAGATGTGCGGAAAATCAAATGCTGAGGCTTTTGCTTATCTAGAAAGACTTGAAAGAGAAACAAAGTAATTATTAATCCTTCCAGAGGTACATGAAACGTGTACCGTACTTGGATGTAAACCAGTCCATATTAATTGATAACACATTAATTGTTCCTTCGTTCGTTATTGAGGCTCCGGCATAAACGTTGGGGCGGTATGAATCAGGTCGCACATAAGTGATTATTTTGGCTCCTTCGATTCCTGCTGATTTTTCGGCTGAAGAAACAGCGTCGTTGAAGTATCCGATTTCATCGATTAATCCGTATTTGAGTGCATCTTTTGCAATAAAAATACGTCCGTCGGCAACTTTTCTCAGATCCTGTTCTTTGAGATCTTTACGTGAATCAAGAATTACCTTTAGAAATCCTTCATACATGGCATCGACGATTTGCTGGAAAAGATATTTTTCTTCATCATTCATGTTTTTGAAGAAACTTCCCATGGTTTTGTTTGCGCCGGACTTTACCGTTTCATCTTCAATTCCTATTTTTCCCATCAGCTGTTTCATGCTCAGCTTTGAAATAAGTACTCCAATGCTTCCTGTTATTGTTGTCGGATGGGCCATAACTTTGTCTCCGGTCATAGAGAGATAATATCCTCCTGATGCGGCCATTGAACCCATTAATACTGTTACCGGTATGGAAGTGCGTTTCTTAAACAAAGTTATTTCATGATGGATAATGTCGCAGGTAGTGACTTCTCCGCCGGGAGAGTCTATCATAAGTATCAGAGCTTTTATGCTTTTGTCTCTTTCAGCGCAGTCAAGCTGTTCCTTTATGCTGGCAGTCATAGGTATTTTTTCTGCTGAATTAAACGGATTGCCGCTTGATACAGAATCCGAAATGATACCGTCAATATGAATGACCAGTATTTTAGAATCATTGCCGTTTCTAATAATATTTTCTTTGTAAGGCTGAAGATGCCTTGCGGTTGAAATTGAAATACATCCTGTAGCTGATAATAAAATAATTGCCGCGAGTATTTTTTTCATAATTTACACCAATCTTATGTTGATTTGAACTCAATTTGAACAAACAGTTACAATAAAAGTAATATCTTAACAATGGGTTAAAAATAAAAAAATTATATTCAAACGAAAGCTTTGGCAGTTTCATCATAATAAACTGATAATGCAAACATTTTTTGGTAGTCTGCCGCGTACTTCTTTGTGGGGGTTTGTCAGATTGTTAAATCTGTTTAAAAAATCAATATATGCCTTCTGCAGGAAGTAATTTAATGAGATAAAATCTGTTTGACTCTTTTATGCAGGAGAGAATTATTCCTTTATGATTAAAGTAGATTCATTAAAAAAATATTATCATAAAAGCAGTTTATTCGGGAAAGTGCGGACAGTACGCGCTCTTGACGGAGTTAGTTTCTGGATAAAGAGAGGCGAGTCCTTAGGTGTAGTGGGTGAAAGCGGATGCGGAAAGTCGACTTTAGCTCTTTCTCTGATGGGACTTAACAATCCCATTGAAGGAAAAATCGAAATAGACGGTACTGATATTGCATCTCTTAAAAAAGAAGAGTTAAGACTTTTCAGAAAGAACATGAGCATTGTTCTTCAGGATTCGCTCGGATCATTGAATCCGAAGATGTGCTGCGGGGATATCGTTTCCGAACCTGCCAGAATATTTCATGATCTTTCAAAGGAAGAGATTAAGGAAAAAACAATAACGGCATTTGAACAAGTGGGTTTGTCCGCAGAATACCTGAAGCGTTATCCACATGAACTTTCCGGCGGACAGAGACAGAGAATTAACATTGCCAGGGCAATAATATTGAAGCCTAAGTTTACAATTTTTGACGAGCCTGTCTCATCTCTTGATGTGTCTGTTCAGGCGCAGATTCTCAATCTGCTTTCTGATTTAAGAGAAAATTCCGAAATGACATCGATAATGATTTCTCATAACTTATCTGTTATCAGATTTTTGTGTGATTCTGTGGCCGTTTTTTATCTCGGAAAAGTGGTAGAATATGCTTCGGTTAATCATATTTTTGAAAGAGCTTTGCATCCGTATACTCAATCCCTTCTTGATTCTTCTTTCGATACATCTAAGATCAACGGTTCGTTTGCGGTAATTGAAGGGGATATTCCTTCGCCGGAAAACCCGCCTTCCGGATGTGCATTTCATCCGAGATGTCCCCGCAAAATGAATATTTGCTCAGAAATTGCACCTTGTGAAAAAACGATAGACGGAGCGAAGGTTTTCTGTCATCTTTATCAGTAGATGATGAAAAAATTAATTCTTCTGTTTTTTCTACCCGGTTTTTTGATATCTTATGACGATTATCATCCGGATGTTTTAAAAAAACTTCTTGATGATATTGCCAGAGATTATGTTGAGGAATTCCCTTCGGAAAAAATATTAAGGAAGGGAGATATGCTCTGGTGCACCGGCGATTCTCCGGCAGCAAAGGCTAATAACTCAGCATTTGATTTGATGATGGAAGGACACTTCGACAAAGCGGCATCATTTCTGGAAGAATGCCTTAATAAGTCTCCTCTTTTTATACCTTTCAGACATAATCTTTCAGTTTGCTATTATCATCTCAGAAATTTCCCAAGAGCTCATATGAATATTGACAAAGCTCTTCAGCAGGTGCCGCAGTATTATTTTTTCTACATACAGAAAGGTATAATTTATGAGCTTTCTTTTCAATACGACAAAGCATTGTTTTACTATAAAAAAGCAGCAAGACTTAATAAAATTGATACAGAGCCTCTTGTAATCATCGGAGATTTATATTTTTTGAGCGGTAGACATTCAATGGCCGAAAAATACTATACCATTGCTGTCAATAAAGAGCCGGATAATCCCAATGCTCTTCTTGGAATGTCGAAAATATATTTTTACCGTGAAAAAATATATCTCAGTTATATGACTATGAAAAAAATTAATAAGACAAAGGATTTTGATAAGTCTTACTACTTCTATTTTGCTGAGGCATCATACAAACTGCGCAGATACCGTGAATCTTATGCGTCATATATCGAGCTTATGAAGTACAGGTATGATAAATTCTTTATTACAACTTCCTTTTCTCTCATTGAATACAAAGCCGATCTCGCACGCAAGTTTGCCGAAGCAGAAGAAGAGTTTTCATATTAGTTCCGTTTTTTTAATGTCGGAAAATATTTAATACATAGAATATTTACCAAAAAGAACCCGACTGATCCGAAAACGGCGAAAAGAAAAGTATAATATACTATTGCGTTAAAAAAACAGAAAAACATAATAGATAATGAATAGACTTCTTTTCTGACGCAATATTGTAATATTGATATCAGTTTTGCAAGAAAACTTGTTTTAGAAAGAGGAGAGAGGAATTCCTTGCTGAAACCTGAAAAAGAATATGAACTGCTGTATTTTACGAGATAAACTGTATTCCATCCAATGATTGCAATTACACCGAGGGCAATCAGCGAAAAAATCA
>Ga0208040_1001925_pt1 | contig 19447 bp, 15 predicted proteins | sample AD_UKC083_MetaG_FD_184431 | JGI IMG/M metagenome (GOLD analysis project Ga0208040, IMG submission 184431) | Active sludge microbial communities of municipal wastewater-treating anaerobic digesters from USA - AD_UKC083_MetaG (SPAdes) (version 2) | ecosystem: Engineered > Bioreactor > Anaerobic >...
TTGGCTATTACCTGGCCCAACTTTTTTCTTGAGAATAAAAAAACCCCGCGCACAGGCGCGGGGTTTTCATTCGCATTGCTAAGCTTATGCCGAAAGGGCGGCATCCACAATTTCGCGTGCTTCCGCCTGGATGCGGGCCAGATGGTCCGCGCCTTTCAGACTCTCGGCGTAAATCTTGTAAATATCCTCTGTGCCCGACGGGCGCGCCGCAAACCAACCGAAGTCCGTGGTGACCTTCAGGCCGCCAATCGAAGCGTTGTTGCAGGGCGCTTTGGTGAGCTTGGCGGTGATTGGGTCACCCGCGAGCATATCGGCTTTGACCATGTCTGGGGAAAGCGCAGCCAACACGGCTTTTTCGCGCGCGCCAGTGGGGGCGTCCATGCGGGCGTACCAGCTTTCGCCCAGTTCTGCTTCCAATGCCTGGTAGTGCAGGCCGGGGTCTTTGCCGGTAACCGCCAGAATTTCAGCGGCAAGCAGGTTCAGGATGATGCCGTCTTTGTCGGTGGTCCAGGTCGCGCCGTTTTTGCGCAGGAAGGAAGCCCCCGCGCTCTCTTCGCCGCCAAAGCCAACGCTCCCATCCAGCAAGCCGGGCACAAACCATTTGAAGCCTACGGGCACTTCGCACAGGCGGCGGCCGATTTTTAGCGCGACTTTATCGATGATGGAGCTGGAAACCAGCGTTTTGCCAATCGCCGCATCCGGCGACCAGTTGGGTCGGTGTTGGAAGATATACCAGATGGCGACTGCCAGGTAGTGGTTGGGGTTCAGCAATCCCACGCTGGGGGTAACAATGCCGTGCCGGTCAAAGTCCACATCGTTTCCAAAGGCGATGTCGAATTTGTCCTTCATGTTCACCAGGTTGGCCATGGCGTATGGGCTCGAGCAGTCCATGCGGATTTTGCCGTCTTTATCCAGGGTCATAAAGGAGAAGGTGGGGTCCACGCGTTTATTGACCACTTCCAGCTTAAGGGCGTATTTTTCCGCGATTGGCTCCCAATAGCCAATGCCTGAACCCCCCAGCGGGTCAACGCCGATATGAATGCCGGACGCAGCGATGGCTTTCATGTTCACAACGCTGTCCAGGTCATTCACGTAGGGCGTGATGAGGTCAATGTGGTGGGTGGTGTCGGCTTTGAGCGCTTTTTCTAGCCCGAGCCGGCGCACTTCGCTCAGACCCCCACGGATGATTTCGTTCGCGCGGTTCTGAATCCATTTGGTGGTTTCGGTGTCCGCGGGGCCGCCGTTGGGTGGGTTGTACTTGAAGCCGCCGTCATCGGGCGGGTTATGGGAAGGCGAAATGACCACGCCATCCGCCAGGTCGTTCTGCCTGCTGGCGTTGTAGGTGAGGATGGCATGGGAAATAACCGGCGTGGGCGTGTAACGCATGTCCGCGTGGATCATGATTTCCATGCCGTTGCCGGCGAATACCTCAATCGCGCTGTAAAGCGCCGGCTCAGAAAGGGCGTGCGTATCCATCCCGATGAAGAGCGGACCGCTGATGCCGGCCAGCTTACGATACTCAAAAATCGCCTGGCTGATGGCCAGCACGTGGTCCTCATTAAAGCTGCCGCTGAGCGAGGAGCCGCGGTGTCCGCTGGTGCCGAAGACCACTGATTGATCTGGATTTTGCGGGTCTGGATGCAGGGTGTAATAGGCGGAAATCAGACGCGGGATGTTGACCAGCACGTCGAGCGGGGCGGGTTTACCTGCCAGAGGATGGATGGGCATAGATTCTCCTTTTATGCGGAAGCCGGCGGAAAGCCGCCTTCCTGAAACATTTCATTCAGCTCTTTGCGTTGGTTTGGGTATTCGCGGTTCTGGTTGTATTCGGAAAGGTCCTCGATTTTTCCCGGGTAGCCAATCGCGGCCATGCAGTGAATGCTGTATTCTTCCGGGATGTGCAGCTCAGCGCGGGCTCGGTCGTGGTTAAAACCGCCCATCGGGTGCACAACCAACCCCATGGCAACCCCTTGCAGGGCCAGATTTTCAAACGCCAGGCCGGTATCAAAGGCGTGGGTGCTGATTTCCTTGCCTTTAGGTGAGATTCTATTGGAGAGCACAACCAGCAGCACGCTGGCACGCACGCTCCATTCCTGATTCCAGATATCCAGCAGCGAGAAGAAATGGTCAAACTGCTCGGTATTGCGGTGGGCGTAGAGAAAGTACCATTCCTGGAAATTGCCAGACGAGGGCGCCCAACGAGCGGCCTCAAACAGGCGCAAAAGCTCTTCCTGCGGCAAGGCTGCCCCGCTCATTGCCCGGGCAGACCAACGGTTAATAATGAAATCCTCAATTGGATAGAGGTTTTTTCGATAATCCCGCACCTTAATCTCAGAAATATTCATACAAGCTGCCTTTTGGGTATTTTTGTCTTACTGATGGAATTTTATCACAGCGCGAGCTAAAAAAAGACCCTGGAAGGGGTGCTTTCAGGGTCTTTTTATCGTTGGGACGTGCTGGTTTACTTGATGGCGTAGGTCAGGTTCACATCGTAAGTGATGACAATCTGCCCGGCGGAAATCGGTACTGAGGGTTCCAGGCCGGAGGCTCCGCCGCCGCCCATGCCGTACGCGCTGTAAGGCTGCACGTAACTCGAATTGGTGGCGCTGATGGCCTGCACTTCACCAAGCTGCACGCCGGCGACGCCAGCCACAGACAGGGCTTTGCTCTGAGCGTCTTTGATTGCCAGGTCGCGCGCGCTGGCGAGCGCGGTCTCGCGGTCGGCGATGTCAAAGTTGATGCCGTAAATGTTGTTCGCGCCTGAAGTGATTGCGACATCCAGCAGCTTGCCGAGCTTGCTCAGGTCCCGCACGGTGACGTAAACGGTATTATCTACCACATAGACTGTGCCAGTTATCTGACCCATGTTATCGTACTGCTGCATCGGGTACACATTGAAATTCGCGGTCTGAATATCCTTCACATCCACGCCTTCCGCCTGGAGAGCGTTGGAAATAGCAGTGGCCAGGGCGTTGTTGTTGCTCAGGGATGAGCTCACGTCCGGCGCTTCGCTGTGCACGCCAATATTGATGTAGGCGATATCCGGGACCAGAATTACTTTTCCGGTGCCATTAACGCTGAGCGTGCGCACGTTAGCAGCAGGTGCCGGGGCTTGCTGTTGGCCTTGGAATAACGCGCAGCCTGAAAGCGTCAGGGCTCCGACGAGTAGGACGGCGATGGCTAAAACAAAACTTTTGGTTTTCATGGTTAACTCCTTGCTATTTGCTGAGATTATGACGCACTGGACGCAAGCTTTGTTCCCGGAAATCTGAAAATTCACCGGAAGCCCGCGGAAAAGCAGCGCGCATTGGATATAATTAGGCACGGGGTTCTTTTCAAAACCTCTCAGAAAGAGAGCCATGCCAGTAAATTATCCGCAAATTGAAATCAGCCTGGCTGACTACGCCAGCAAGGAGAAAGACAATCAGGCTCTGCTGTTGGCTCAAAAAGAACAGCTCTGGCGGATGCTGTCTGAGCCTGAGCTGGAACTGGATGCCATGCGGGAAAAAATCTCCAGGGCGGAGACTTTGCTGCGCAATCTGTACTGCGCCAAACCGGTGGAGGAGCAGCTATTGACGCATAAAGCGCTGCCCGCGCTGCCGAAAGCTTACACGCTTATTGCCGCGGACGGCTCGCAAATTGTGCCAAACCGGCACAGGCCCGTGCAGTTCTGCGTGTTGAATATTGGGGTAATCAAGGTTCAACGAGGTTCGGGTCTCGCGCCGGAAATCAGCGTTTTCAGCAGGCTTCTGGAGCACGAACGTTTGCTGACGGCTGAGGGTCATCTGGTCGGCGATGAGGACGTTTCCCTTTACCGGGATCTGGAAGAACGCCAGGTTCTGCTTGAGGCGGCAGTGCCGCAAGGTGACCCGATTATCACGCTCACGGACGGCCCGCTGGATGTGTATGAAAACGTCACCACCCGCAAGGAAAGGCAGGAATTGCAGAACACTGTTCGCACGATCCATCAACAGATCGAAGCGCGGGGAGTGCTCAGCGCTGGCTACATCGACAAACCGGGCTCGGAGCTGATCAGCCGGATGCTCAGCGTGCTGCATACGCCGGACGCGGAATTGGCTGCCTATGACGACACCAAACGCGAAATTCGCGGCATCAGCGATGCGGAATTATTGGAAGGCTTGCTTGGGGCTGGCGAGCGTTCGGCGGTATTTGAAGCCGTCACCAAGGGCGACAGCAAAGGCAGCCTGAAAGTGCATTTCTTTTATCTGAACGCGAGCGGCGCCGAACAGCGAAATTTGGCGCGGGTGGAATTCCCGGCCTGGGTAAGCGGCAATCCGCGCCTGGTGGATATGCTTCACAGCGTGATTTACCACGAAGCCATGGTGTTGGATACGCATCCTTACCCCTACGCGCTGCACCGCGCCCATGAGTTGGCGGTCATCACAATGCCCGAGCATGAACAGGTGGAAGCGATGTTGGTGAGGGAGTTGGAGAAAGCTGGCGCGCGCGTCGGGAGACGCTCCAATAAAGACTGGAATAAAGGTCTGACGAGAGCATGAGGGATAAATGAACGATGAAAATAAGATACTAATAGGAAAACTACTGCGGGCGGATAACCGCGCGTTTGTGGCAGGCTGCCGCACCAGGGAATTAATCGCGCCAGCGCTTGGGGCCTTATGCAAGGTTCGGCTGGAGGATGGGCTGGAAATTTACGGTCTGATTAGCAACATTGTGATTAATGATGACAGCCTGGTCCGCCAGCTTGTTTCCGGCATCAGCATTCCTACGGAATACACCGAAGATAACCGCCACAATCGCAATCTTCCGGTGGAAATCAATGTGCTGTGCGTTGGGTTCCAGCAAGGCGGGCAAATTTATCATCGGCTGCCGCCGCGCCCACCCCTGAGCCTGGACGCGCTCTATTTGTGCGATGATGAAGAACTGGCGCGTTTCACCAGCACTGGCAGGTATGGTTACTTCCGCCATATTTTGCGCCTGGAAGACCAACCAGTGGAAGAGATTCTGACGGCGCATCTGGCCCGCGCCAGGCAGGCGCATGCCTCCAGAGGAGATTTGGACTGGTACACTGGCGCATGCAAGGAGCTGATTGTGCTGCTGCGGGATGATTACGTGGGCTTGATGAACGTGTTGAACGCGCTGGCAGCGTTGGAGTGAGGTGAAAATGGACGCGATGATGCACACAGCAGCAAACGAGATAGGTTATGTGGTTGGCGGCGGTTTGGAGGCCAACCTGCAGGTACGCCTGACGGTGCCCCCGCAGGAGGTGCAGGAAGGCTCTTTTGTGGTTATCGACAGCGGCGGATGGCGTTTTTATGGGTTGGTGACAGATTTGCAATTAGGTTCCACCAATCCGCGCTTTGCCGACGAGCAAAGCGAAGAGCGCCTGCCGCGCCAACTGGCTGAACTGCTGCACGGTCAGACCCTTTATACCAACCTGGCCGTGATGCCGGCGCTGATGTTGGAGCGCGGACCGGACCTGGAAACGGAGGAATACAGCCTGTGGAAAAACCAGCACCCGGATGAAGCCCTTCCCATGACGGTCAAGACCGTGCCAAGCCACCATTCGCCGGTGCTGCTGGCAGATGCCGCGGACATCGCCCAGATATTCGGGAAGGAAAACAACCAGGAAATCTTCTGCATCGGCTACACCCGCGAGCAAGGGCACCCGGTCTGTCTGAACCTGGATAAGTTTGTCAAACGCAGTTCCGGGATTTTCGGCACCACCGGCTCGGGCAAGTCCTTTTTGGCGCGCATGATATTGGCGGGCTTAATCCACGCGGACCATGCCGCGACACTGATTTTTGACATGCACAATGAGTACGGACCGGACAGCAGTTCTTCAGACACCGGACAAGCGGTGCCAGGTCTGAAGGGAAAATTCGATGCCAAGATACGGCTGGTGGGTTTGGGCGCGCGAACCTCCTTTGGAAAGCTCAACGCTGATTTCACCCTCGAAATCGCGCAGTCGGATATCACCAGCGAGGATGTTCTGCTGCTTACCCAGGCGCTGAACCTGAACGAAACCGCGCCGGTTGTGCTTGCCGCGCTTGAGCGGGAGTTTGGCAGCAGTTGGTTCAGCGAATTCCTGAACATGGAGACTGGCAGCACGGAGCAGGATGAAAACGGCAAAAGCGTCCCGGCGCCAAACAGCGTCGAATTCTGGGCAAACGGCAGCAACGTGCATCCCAAATCCGCCTTAGCTTTGCACCAAAAATTGGGGCGCCTGCAGGACAAAGCCTACCTGACGGCCGCCGCCAGCACCAAAGGCCTGGACGATATCATCGAAAACCTTGAGAACGGCAGGCACGTCGTCCTCTCTTTTGGCAAAAACAACAACGAGCTGGACTATTTGCTGGTCACCAATCTGATTACCCGCAAAATTCGCGACCATTGGGAAACGAAAACTGAAAACTTCCACGCGGGGAAAGGCAAGGAGCCGCGCCCGCTGGTGGTCGTCGTGGAAGAAGCGCATAAGTTGCTCAACCGCGAGATGGCTTCGCAGACCATCTTCAGCACCATTGCCCGCGAAATGCGCAAGTACTACGTCACCCTGCTCATCATCGACCAGCGCCCCTCGCAAATTTATGACGAGGTCATGTCCCAGTTGGGCACGCGCATTTCCGGCTCGCTGGGGGATGAAGACGACATCAACGCGGTGCTTTCTGGCCTGCCCGGCAGAGGCGCGCTGCGCGGCATGCTTTCCAAACTGCAGGCCAAGGAAGAAGCGCTCTTGCTGGGCTGGGGCGTGCCGATGCCTATCCCTATCCGCTCCCGAAGATACGACAACAGCTTCTGGGAAGCGCTCTTGCGGGACGAGCAGAAGCCAACAAGTTTTGAGGGCGCCAGCCGCAGCCTGGGATTTGGTGACGATGATACCGATTAAACTTTCCCTGTCTGGTTTTACCTCGTACCGCGAGCCGGTGGAGATTGACTTTTCCGGGTTGGACCTCGTGTGCATCTCCGGTCCGAACGGCGCGGGCAAATCCTCGCTATTGGATGCTATCACCTACGCGCTATATGGTCAGGCGCGCCGAAGGGACGAAGCTATCATCCACCACGCCAGCCAGAAAGCGGAAGTGAGCCTGGAGTTCGCGTATGAGCACCAGGTCTACCGTGTCACGCGTTCCATCACGCGCGGAAAAGGCACGCAGTTGGAATTCTATATTCGCAATCCAGAAAGCCAGAACCCCTGGAAAGTGCTGACGGAACGCACGCTGAGCGAAACCAATGCCAAAATCGAACGCACCCTGCGCCTGGATTACGAAACTTTCATTAACGCCTCCTTCTTCTTGCAGGGCAAAGCGGATTTGTTTGCCACGCAAAAACCGGCAGACCGAAAGCGCATCCTGAGCAATATTTTAGGGTTGGACAGCTGGGAAGACTACCGCAAACGTACCGCGGAACTGGTGAAAGAACGTCAGAGCGATGTGCGAATCAAAGATGAGCACCTGAAAGAAATCCAGGCTGAACTGGATGAAGAGCCAATGCGGCAATCCAATCTGCAGCTGCTTGAAGAAAGACTGAAGAACGCCAGGTCGGAAGTCCGTCTGGCACAGTCCGCGCTGGACCAAAAACGCGCGGTGGAACAGCGCCTTGAGAGCCACCGGCAGATTCTGGCCTTGCACGAAGAGCAGGAACGCAAAGCTGAGGACGCCCGGCAGGAGTCAATCCGCCGACTGGACGAAAATGAGACGAAGTTGGAGGGACTGCGGACGCAATTGGCAAACGCGCAGAACGTGGAAGCCGCCTTCAAAAAATTGGAGACCCTGCGCAAGCAATTAGCCAGCCTGGACGCGCTTTCTGAGCGCTTTCATCCGCTTGAACACCGCAAGCGCGACCTTGAAAATAAAATCGCGCTGGAACGGCAAAAACTGCTGGCGGAACAGACGCACCTGGAGCAAGAAAAACAACAGTTGCAGCTTGATGCGGCAGCCGATGCCGGACGCAAAGTCCAACAGGAGCAGCTGCACGCCCAAATAGCGCAGCTGGAAGAACGCGTGAGCCGCAAAGAATCTTTGGAGCTTGAAACCCAAAGCCTGCAAACGCAGCTTTCAGACCTTTCGGCGGAAAACGCTGGCATTGAACGCAAAGGCAAAGAACTCAGCGAGCGGCTGGAAAAGGTTCAACAAGTAGAAGGCGCGGAGTGCCCCTTGTGCGGGCAGCCGTTGGCTTTGCACGACCGCGAGCGCCTTGAACGGGAATTAAGCGAAGAGCGGCAGCTTCTACGCGAGCAATTCAGCCAGAATAAAGAGGAAATAAACCGCATTGCGCAGCGCCAACGCGCAATCGCGGAAGAACGCGCCCAGATTCAGAGCGATGAAAAGAAAGTCCAAAATCTGATAAGGCAGGCAGACCAGCTCGGTCAACTACTGAGCCAGCAGGCAGGCAGGGTTGAGTTGTTTGAAAAAACCAAAGCACCTATGCTGGAGCAAACGCGCGCTGCCCTTGAAGCCGAGAGCTTCTGCGCGCAAGAGCGGGCAGAGCGCGCGCAGATTCTTGTGGAAATGGCTGGACTGGCGTATGACCAGGAGGCGCACTCGCGCTTACGGGAAGAAACCCGGCAGGCGGAACCCGCGCAAACCGCCTATACCGAACTGCAGATTGCCCGCAGTTCGGTCGGGCAGTTGGAACATAACGTCTGGGAACTGCGCGAAATCCTGGAAAAACAAGAAGCGGAGCTGAAGCGCGCCGCGGCGGAACGTTCCAATGCGGCCGCGGAATTGGCTGATATTGAAGGCAGCTTACCGGATATCCAGGTGACCGAGCAGTCACTTCGGGAGATGCAAGAAGCAGAAGCATCACTAAATCGTCAGGTTGGGGCTGCCCGCCAGAACTTGATGGTCTTGACTGACCAGAAAGACCGCAAAATCAGCCTGAGGAAAGAAAAGGAGCAGCTGAACATTGAAATCGCGCGGCTGAAGGTGTTGGAACGGGCTTTTTCTAAGGACGGCGTGCCAGCAATGCTGATTGAACCAGCTCTCTCCGAGCTTTCGGAAGAGGCAAACCGCATCCTGCGCAAACTTTCAAATTACAGCATGAGCGTGAGTTTTATTACCCAGCGCGAACTGAAAGACAGCCGGCGCACGGATAAACTGGAAACTCTGGATATTCAAATCAGCGACGGCTCCTCCACGCGGGAATATGAAACCTATTCAGGCGGAGAAGCCTTCCGGATTAATTTTAGCATTCGCCTCGCGCTGGCGCGGCTGCTCTCGCGCCGCAGCGGCGCCCAACTGCGCACGCTGGTGATTGATGAGGGTTTTGGGAATCAGGACGCTGAGGGAAGGCAGCGGCTGGTGGAAGCCATTGGTCAGGTGCAGGAAGACTTTGCCATGATTGTAGTCATCACGCACATTGAGGAATTGCGGGAGCAATTCCCCAACCGGATTGAAGTGGAAAAGGGTCCCTCAGGATCGCGCGTCAGCGTCGTGCGCGGGTAATCTAAGAATTTCCCGCGATAAAGCGGCGTGAAAATCGGGCAGCGCGGCGCGAACCGACTTGCTCAGCCGCGCGGAGATTGGCTTGCCTGCAAACTGCGCGTCCAGGGCGCGCGCGATGGCAGAAGGCAGTGGCAGGGGCGGCTGATTGTCCTGGTAACGCCGGGCGAGCTGGGTTTTATCGTATTCCAGTACTCCGCGCTGTACCAGCAGGTAATAACGCATTAGCACCAAGGCGTGCTTGAGCAGTTCTGGAACAGCCCCCCGCGTGAAAAAATCTTCCCCTTGTTTCTTTTGCAGGTATTCCAGGTAGCGCTTGAAGGCGCAGGCAAAATCTTGCTTCGTCGGGGCTTCCAGCCTTTTTAGGTCTGGTTCTCCCCACAGCAGTTCACTCTGGGAAATGAGGCGCTGCGCAAAGTCTGCGTACGGAAAGAGCCCTGTAAGCGGGTCGCGCCTCAGGCGCGTTTCGTGCAGAAAGAGCAGTTCAATTTCGTATGGAGCAGCCTGAATGGCAAGAGCTTGCAGGCGTTCTTTTTCCGTTAACTGCGCCGCGGTAAACGTGTTTTCAAAAGAGGGAGCGCCCTGGAAGATGACAAGCACATCCAGGTCGCTTTGCCCAGGGCGAAAGTACCCCCCAGGCAAGGAGCCAATTGAAAATATCGCGCGGGTTTCAGTCAAGCCCAGCGCCTCAGCGCTGTTGGCAAAGTTCGCCAGTTCTATTCGGGCTGCTTCCAATGGCGCGGCGGAGGTCATCCGGCTGCCTCTCAGAGCGTCTCCGCGGGTTGGTTGGTCTTAATCCGCCCCAAAACTAACACGGAAAACAGGAATAAGAATCCATAGATGCTCATCAGCACCACAAAACCAGCCCCGTCGCCAATCGGGCCGCCAATGTAAGCGCCAATCGCGCCGGCGCCCGCTCCCGCCAGGTTGGAAATACCGAGGTAGCGCCCGGCCTGTTCGCGCGGGACCAGGCTGGTCCCCAGCGCCCAGTTGGCGGTATAAAAGATGCCGACTCCCAAGCCTACCAAAACACCACCTACATACATAACCGGAATGGCCGGAGATGCAATCACGACGGCTGTGCCGAGCGTGGCAAGGATGCCGCTGGCCGCAATTAAGGGTTTGGTGCCAAACCTATCGGTCAGCCAACCGCCAGGCAGCGCGGCTGCCAGGATTGCCACCCCGACAATCATCACCAGAAAAGCTGAAGGACCTGCCGCGGCGTTTCCCTGCAACTCTGGAAATCGCTCCTGGATGAAGTAGAGCAGAAAGCTGGCGAGATTGTTCGCGCCAACCAAAAAAGCCAGGCGATTGACCACCCACCAGGTAAAAGCCGGTTTTTGAGCGGCTTCCGCGCCCAGGCTGATGCGCATGGAAAAGATGACGCCCACGGCAACGGCAACGAGCATGCCTGCCGCGCCAATCGCGCCGGTCAGAAGCAGCCGGGAAATCCCAGGCAGGGTGTCCGCCAGCGGAACCAAGCGTTTGACAGCCTCTCCCGCCAGGAGGATGACGCCGGTGAAAAGGGCGGTCATGCCCACCAGCCGCCCGATAGCCGGCCAATCCATGGGCGAAGGGGCTTTTTCTTGGGGCGTTTCGCGGACGAACATAGCCAGGATGGTGCAGACGAGAAGCGTGGCAATGACGGTAATAATTGCCGCCCAGTAGTTGCCGGTTTTGACCATTTTGGAGACAAAGAAAGAAACAAAAATTAGCGGGAGCGGAAGTTCAAAAAGCGTTTTCAGCCCCGAGTAGCGTCCGCGCTGATTCTCCGGCACCAGGTCTGGAATGAGACCCTGCGCTGCGCCGTGGCCGATATTGGAAAAAATCATTGAAAGCAATACCGCGGCGAATAGCGCGGCATAACCTGCCTGCCCTTCCATCTGCGCGGCGATTACGCCAATGCCTATGAACGCGGCTGTTTCTAAAATTGTGCTGGCAAGCATAAACGGCCTGCGTTTGCCCCAGCGGAGGGTGCTGCGGTCCGAGAGCATGCCCATGACAGCTTGGACAAGCAGCGCAATCATTAATGAGTAAAGCCGGATGCTGCCGTAACTACTGCCTTTGGTCGCGTCCCCGACAAACTGCTGAACCAGCAGGGGCAGGATAAGCGGGGTGAGGGTTTGGCTGCGAACGGTCAGGCCAAGGTAATAGATATTGATGAAAATGCTATCGTACCAACGCAGGGACTTTTGCATGAAACCTCCAGGCAGCCACAAGCAGGGCGCAGGCTTAGTGTATGCCGCTAAAAAATCTGGATTGAAAACCGCGGTCCATTTCCCACGGGTAGATGATGTGCGCGTCTGTGGTGGCCGCGTAATAATCGGGGCGCAAGTTTCCGAATAAATTCCGATAGGGATTAAAGTGTAAGACGCAAGTGGAAGGGCTGGCGCCCGCGGACATGACGCGGTTTTTTACGGCTGTGATGGTGCGGCCAGAACCCCAGACGTCGTCCACAATCAGCACATTTTGGTCAGTCAGGTGGCTGGCCTCTGGAAATTGGAGAAACTTTGGCCAGGTGAGGAACTTAGATTGGGGGGTGGTGGGGGTGTGCGTTTCAGCCGGGAAGTCCACCGAAGCGGTGAAAAGCATCTGGATGTTCATTGCTTCGGCAAGCATGCCGCCTGGGATGATGCCGCCGCGCGTGACCATTACCATGACTGTGTAAACGCGATTAAACTGCGGGAGCAAGTGGTCTATCAGTCTTGAGACTTCGTCCCAGGTTATTATTTCATTGCGTTGGTTCATCACATCACCTGAGTTTCAGCTTTCCCGGCGATTCAGGCTCTTAGGCAAGCCCGGAGTTTTTGCGCGCGAAAATATTATAGCAGGTTTGGCGGGTCCACTTCCACAGTCCATCCCATCAGCGGCAGACCATTCAGAATTGAGGTTGGGTCGGGACCGCGCAGGATGATTTGCCAGCGGAAGCGACCAAATAGTTTGCGGGTATAGCAGGGCACCGGCCCGATAAAGTCGGTATGCGCCATCCCGAGCCCTTGAATCTCCGCGCGCAAAATTTCCGCCAGCAGTTCCGCTTCTTGCCGGCATTTGTCCTCGGAGGGGCTGCGGTATTCCAGCCGCACCAGCCGCGCGAAGGGCGGGTAACCCAGTTCGCGGCGGTGGGCAAGCTCCTGCGCGTAAAAAGAGGAAAAATCGTGCTTCGCGGCAGCTTGAATGACATAATTTTCAGGCTGGTAGGTCTGCATAATAACGCGCCCGCCCAAGGGGCTGCGCCCCGCGCGGCCGCTGACCTGCGTGAGGACCTGAAAACTGCGTTCCGCCGCGCGAAAGTCCGGGAGGTTCAGTCCAGTTTCCGCCAGGATGATGCCCACCAGCGTCACTAACGGCAAATCCAACCCTTTTGCCAGCATTTGCGTGCCAATCAGGATGTCCGCGCGATGCGCGCTGAAGTGGGAGAGTATCAACTCGTGGGCGTCGCGGGTGGTGGTTGTTTCAGCGTCCCAGCGCAGCAAGCGAGCCTGTGGAAACGCCAGCTGAACCAGCGCTTCCAGGCGCTCGGTGCCAATGCCCATCTGGCGAATCTGTTTACTGCCGCAGTGCGGGCATTTGGCCGGCATGCCGCGCGTGTAGCCGCAAATGTGGCAGAGTAGCCCGCCGCGGTCTTGATGGTAGACCAATGGGCTCAAATCCCGCGGACAGAGCAGCGCGCTGCCGCAATCGCGGCAAAACACATAGGTGGCGCTGCCTTTGCGGTTGAGGAAGAGGATGGCTTGCTGATTTTTCGTAAGCACTTTTTCGAGATTGGAGTGCAGCGCGCGCGAGAGCACGCTGGTATTGCCTTCTTTGAGCTCGGCGCGCATATCCACCACATCTACCGGCGGCAGTTCCAGGCTCAGCAGTTCGTCCTGGTCCGACGGTGGCAAGAGCTCGGCGTGCAGGCTGGCGGCTTGTTGGCGCAGGGTTTCGCGGTGCGCCAAAACGCGCCGGGGCAGTTCCAGGAGCTGCCAGGCGCCGGTTTGGGCCTTGTAATACTGACTGACGCGCGGCGTGGCGGAACCAAGTATCAGCGCGGCTCCGCAGATGCGCGCGTAGGCTTCTGCCGCTTCCACAGCGCGGTAGAACGGCTCCCGTTCAGTTTCGTCGTAAGACTCATGGTCGCACTCATCCAGGACGATGAGACCGATATCCGGGAGCGGTACAAAGAGCGCGCTGCGCGCCCCGACAATGATAGATAACTCGCCTTTGCGCGCGCGCCGCCAGGTGTCATAAAGTTCGCCTTCAGAAAGCTTGGAATGATAGAGACCCACGCGATTTGGGAAGCGCGCCATGTAACGACGCACTGCCTGGGGGGTCATCGCGATTTCAGGGACGAGGACAATCACCTGCCGTCCGCGCGCCAAAGTTTGCGCGACCGCGCGCAAATAAATTTCGGTCTTGCCCGAACCGGTGACGCCGTGCAGAAGGATGGGCTTGCTGCCGGGCGCGTCCAGCCGCGGCTGCAGCTGTTCCCAAACGCGCTGCTGGTCCTGTGTCAGCGCAGGAGGCTGCGCGGTCTCTGTACGCAAGCTTTCCAATGGGTCCCGCCAGACCTCGGTTTCGTTAAAATGCAGGTAATCCTGCTCGGCGAGGGCTTTCAGGTCCGCGTAAGCACTGTTGGTTTGCGCGTAAATCCAGGAGAAATCCATCGGGAATGGTTCAGCCGCAAGCAGTTTTAGTATTTCCAGGCGGCGTTTGCCAGTTTCAGCGCGCGGGCTCAGCTCCTGTGGGTTTAGCGCGGCAACAGACGCGGGTGGAATGGTCAGTTGGGCAGTACGCACCACTTTTGGGCTCACGCGCGGTGGAGGGAAAACGCTCCTGGTGCGCACTAATCCGGCTTTGCGTAACCTTTCCAGGCTGCCGCGCCATTCCAGTTTTGGCAGGGCGTGGTCAATTTGAGCTCCGCGCAGGGGGCCCCCCCCCTTCTCCGCCAGCAGTTTGAGGAGGCGCGTTTGCAGTGGAGGCAGCTCCGTGGGGATATCAACTGCATCAGGGCTGCGTTCCACCAGAATATCCGCGCGCTGCGAAAGTCCGCGGGGGAGCATCAGGTTGACTGCCGCGCCCAGAGGCGCGAAGGTCTCCCGCGCCAGCCAACGCGTCAGCTGCAGCTGCTGCGGCGTGAGCACGGTGTCCTCTGAATTCAGCGAGAGGATTTCGAGGGTGTTTTCTACTTCGGGCTTTTCGAGCAGCGCTAGCACCACGCCCTGCACAATTTGTTTGCCAAAAGGCACCACGACCAGGCAGCCAGGCTGCAGCTTGCCCTGCAGTTCTGGCGGAATCGCGTAGTGGTAACTGCGGTCGATGGCCGCGAGATTGATGCTGATATCCGCGTATTGCATGCTGCTGACAGGCTGGGTATCCATCAAGGAATCACGATAATCAGGTATTCGGCTGAGAAAGACAAGCCCGCCTGGGCGATATCCGTTGGGATGGCCTGGTTCTGAAGCAGATAAGCGCTCCATGCCTCGGCCATACGGCTTTGGCTTGTAAGAATGTCGAAGGCGTCGTGGTCAAAAAAGGCGTCCAAGCGGGCAGCTTGCCCGCTGAGGCGAGACATATCCAGGTCCGCCTGTGCCCAATCGTCCGGGCGCCAGATAACCGGATGGTGCGCCAGCAGAATCACCCTTTCGGGCAGGTCGGCGAGCAGCTGCTCAAAATCGCTGAGGGTCATCTGTTGAAAAAGATTCTGGCGCTGGTCAAAAGGAAGCAGCCAGTCGGACTGTATGCGCCAGGGCTCAAACACCGCGTCGGAATTCTGACTGCGCAGATTAACAAAGGCGGCGCCGTCCGCCGGCAAAGCGCTGATTGGCACAGACTGCCCAAAGTAACCCGTGAGCACCAGTTTGGTTTCAATCGGTATCTGATTGTAGATATGGCTGACGCGCAAATAATAGATGGTCACATCCTTGTCGCGCACGCGGGCCGTTTCGGAGTGAATGCCGCGGTCTAAAAGTTGAAACGCGACTGTGGCAGAAAGGCTGAGCAAGCTGTTATCGTCGCGCAGTTCTCTGCGGCTTAGGTAGAAATAACTCCAGTTGACGGTGTTTGCCCCTCCGGCTTTAAGCGGAAAGAGCACTGCCGGGCGCGGCGGGATAGGCGTTGGGGTTTCGGTTGGCGTCGCGCTGGGCAGCGGCGTGGGCGTGTTGGTGAGTGTTGGCGTAGGCGAGGAGGTCGCGGTCGGGACTGGCGGTGGGGTGCTTGTGATGGTGGGCGTATAGGTCTGAGTTGGGACGCGGGTTGGCAAAGCGGTAGGCCGGCCTTCAAAACGCGGCTGGCAAGCAGCGCTTAGGAGCAGAATGCTGAGCAATACTATCAGCAGGGCAGCGCGCGGTGAGAAGAAAACTGAACGCCGCAAACGCCACCTCCTATACTGTTTTTGTAATAACTGCTGAAGCGTAACCCACCACGGAATCCGGATCGTGGGTTACATCCGCGGAAGTGCGGTAATCGGCGATGATAAGCTGATTGGCGTCCAAATTCTGGCAGGTTTGCAGCACAACCGCAATCGGGGCTGCGCCGCAGGCCTGACCCTGACCACTGGCGTTCAGGCGCAATAAAGCTTCTCCATCCATGGTCTCAAGCGCTCTCAGCACGCGGCCATCCAATTGCTTGGCTTGCTTCTCAGTAAAGAAATGGGAAAGGTCGCTGGAAGCGACAAGCAAGGTCTTTTCCTCAGGCGGGAGACCCAGCAGGTAAGTTGTCAGAACTTTAGCGAGAGCGCTGACAAGCGCTTGGGATTGGTCCACCAGCATCAGCGGAACTAATTGAAAACCGCCAGGAAGCACCACTTGCAGGAAGGGCAGCTCAATTTCCAGGGAATGCTCTCTGTCGCGGCGCACCGGCGCGATGCTAAGGCCAAAGCTCCCTAACAGGAGAATATCGAGCAGGGAGATTGCTTCGCGGTCTACTGGCACCATGCCCAGCGGGGTGGCATAGGCTTCGTGACCGCTGGTTAGCAGCGGCTGACGGTAATATTGGTGCGAAGGGGAGAGTAGGACGACGCGGGTGAAAGCGCTGCCAATAAGCGTTTTAAAGGCGTGCGCGGCGGTGAAACCGGAATAAACCAGGCCAGCATGCGGGACAATCAGCGCGCTGATATCCCCGGTGAGCTTTGGCGCGGAAGCTTTTTGTAAATAGCCTTCCACCAGCGCGCGCAAATCGTCTGGCTTACCAGGATACCAGGTGCCAGCGATAGGAGAGGGACGCGCGTCGGAGTAGACAGGGCTTTCCATACCTGTATTATAGCGCAAGCAAATACCGGAATGGATGCGTTGGGCTTGAATACTAAGCGAGCTGCCAGAAGGCAAGCAGATTTTGGGAGGCTAACGGAGAAAATCCCAGGGGTTCACACGCCCATAATCGTCGCTGCGCAGTTCAAAATGCAGATGTGGGCCGCTGGAATTGCCGGTGCTGCCGACTGTGCCGATGATATCGCCTTGATAGACTTCCTGACCGCAGCGCACGTCCACCGTGCTGAGATGCGCGTAGAGCGTTTGCCAGCCTTGGCCGTGGTCGATGACAATCATCTCGCCGTAGCCCCAGTCGTTCCAGCCAGCGTAGACCACCACGCCGTTGTCCGCGGCAGAAATTGGGTCGCCAATCTCTCCATGGATATCGATGCCAAAGTGATTGGCTTCGGGGTTGTAATCGTAGCCGGAGAGATAACGGCTTGGGACCGGCCAAATGAAATTGAGCGTGCCCATCACCCCGTCAAAAGAACCTGTGCAAGCGCCAGGACCGACATTAATTGCCGTGGCCGGGTCTTCTCTGGTGATGCGCGGCGTGCGCCAGTCCGGGAATTCGCCTTTGCCGCCCGGGACAATGAGCAGGGTGCCCGGAGCGATATTCGGCAGTGCAAAATCACCTATGGCCGCGGCGTTCAGATGATTGCCGGGATAATTAACAATAGCTTCGGGGGTCACGCCGTAAAATCCAGCTACGCCGTTCAAACCCTCACCCGCGCTCCAGCGGTGCAGCGTGCCGTCCACTGGCAGGATAAGCAGTTGCTGACCCGGGAAAACCATATGCGGGTCTTCGCCCAGAGTGTAGCGGTTGCCCCACAGGAGAGACTCGGGTTTGAGGCCGAACTTTTCCGCAATGGAAAAGAGGGTGTCCCCAGCCTGGATGATATAGGTAAGCAGTTCGGTGCGCCCACGCGAGGGCAGAATGGTATGCAATGAAACCTGCGGCGCAATGCCCAAGGGTTCCGCCTGTGGCTGCGCTTCTTTCTGAAAGGCAAGCGCGACCGCGGCTGGCGCGCTGGGCGTGAGCACTGACTGCGCTGGAACTTGTTCCTCGGGGGTGCTGCCGCTGACGCTGGCATAAAAACGGCTGAGAACGAGCAATACGCCCGCCAGCAGCAAAGCTGTGAACAGCGCGGAAGCAACCCGCAGCACGCGGTCGGCAATACCGAAGTTTATCAGCCTGGCCCACAAGCGCTGCAGTGGATAAGGGGACGCGGCAGGCTCTGTGCTGGTTTGGCCATCTTTTGGTGGAGGAATGGGGCTTTCCATCAGGCTGATAATAACATGAGTCCCAAAAACGTGGAAATTAGGCGCGCCGCGCTGTACAGCTGAGCGATTGCTTGTTTTATTGTCTCGCAGAGTATGGTTACGAGCCTATTTCTTCTGTTTGTAAAGATTCTTCACTTCGTTCAGAATGACAAGCATCAGGATGACCAGCTCTATATTTTCCTGAGAGCTGCCAAAGTGTCTCCGTTTAACCTGGAGTGCTATGATATTCGCTTCTGCCGCCTTTCACTTGATATAATCACAAATAGAGAAAGGACGGAAAAATGCACGCGCTAATCTCAACGCTACCAAAACCCTACGAAGACCAGGTGCTGCGGATGTGGGACGCGTTGGAAGAACGTTTTGGGTCTAAGTACGTGCGCACGGCTACTGTGCCGCACTTCACCTGGCAGTTAGGAGATTCTTACGCGCTGGAATCGGTCATCCCGCTCTTGGAACAGCTCGCCGCGGAAGTGGACTCCTTTGACATTGTGGTGCAGGGCGTCGAGCACTTTGTGAGTCAGGCTCCGATTGTTTTTTTGGAGATTATTAAGAACCCCAGCCTTGTCAAAACGCATCTGGATATCTGGCAGCACATGGAAGCACACACCATTAACCCTAACCTGTTGTACAGCCCTGCGCTCTGGCATCCGCATATCTCATTAGCGGTTCAGGACCTGAGCTGGAAGGATCTGCCGGACGCGCTGGAGCTTATTCGGGGCAAGAATCTTGACTGGCGCGTGATGATTGACCACTTTTCAATCCTGAGGCAAGACCCGGACGGCGCGGTAACTCTCGAGCATCACTTTCAGTTCGGCAAAGGCCTGATTTATTGACCCCGCAGCCTGGCGTTTAGCGCTGCTGCTGCCTGCGCGGGTTTGGAGGATGTCACGCTCACTGCGGATAATCCTTGCCAGCTCGCGTACGCCCGCAGCGTTTTTGCCAATTCGTCCAGCAGCGCTTCTTCCGGGGATACTCCCTCTTCCAGAAACAGCTTGATAACTTCCAGCCGTTTTTCTTTGCGGCGCGCTTTAGCATCCAGGCGGCCGACCAAACTGCCTTTGTGCAAAATCGGCAGCATAAAGTAGCCGTATTTGCGCCTGGAGGCTGGCAGATAGCACTCCAGCTGGTAATCGAAGCCGAACAGCTGTTTGGTACGCGCGCGGTCAGAAATCAGGGGGTCGAATGGGGACAAGAGCGTGGTCGTTTGGGCCTGCAGGGAGGCAGCGCGGACTTGCTCAAGCAGAGCGAGGTTATCGGGGTGTACATATACTGGTTTGCCTTCCAACCCCGACACTTGCACCGGAAAGATATGACCTGCTGCCTGCAAATCCAATAGGATAGACGGAACCAGACGTTTGGGCAGGTAAAAGCAAGGCGCAACCCAGGGCTCGCGGGCAGCGCCCAAGGCTTTCACGCTCATCAAAACCAACTGGCGCAGCGCGTCTGGGTAGGGGGGAATGCGGGCGTCGTTCCAGCCGGGCAAAACACGCTCGCGCAAGTCGTACACGCGCTGAAAAC
>Ga0208040_1001932_pt1 | contig 19389 bp, 18 predicted proteins | sample AD_UKC083_MetaG_FD_184431 | JGI IMG/M metagenome (GOLD analysis project Ga0208040, IMG submission 184431) | Active sludge microbial communities of municipal wastewater-treating anaerobic digesters from USA - AD_UKC083_MetaG (SPAdes) (version 2) | ecosystem: Engineered > Bioreactor > Anaerobic >...
ATTTATAATATACTTTATTAGTCACGGGCCATTAGCTCAGGGGATAGAGTGGCAGACTTCGAATCTGTTCGTCGGGGGTTCGAATCCCTCATGGCTCATTGATTGCAAATTAAAAAGTTTGGATTATTTTTAATCCAAACTTTTTTTATCTTAATTAACGATCTTCATCCTTAATCATTGCAACCATTCTTCCCTTGATTCCGCCGGCTTTGAGCTTTTCAAGACCTTTTGCAATTTCATTAAAACCTATTTCAATTATCTCAGGGTCAAGATCTCCTGTTGCAATAAGCTTATAAACCTCAGCTATATCTTGCGAATTACCTCCGTTGCTTCCTACTACTTCAGCTTGTTTTAAAAATTAAAGTCATGGTGTTGAGTGTAGTTTCCAATTTTGCTATGCCTACAACAACAACACGTCCGAATTTTTTTACTGCTTCCAGAGATTGTGCTGTTGTTACGCCGGATCCTGCAAAATCTATAATTACATCACATTCAAAAGGTGCTAATTTATCAGGAGTTTCAACAACATCTTTGCATCCTAATTCAAGTGCTCTTTGACGAGCTGCAGGATTTCTTGATGAGTCATAAACCTCACAGCCTTGAAGAACTGCTATACGTGCTCCGATTTGGCCTAGTCCGCCTACTCCAACTATACCGACTTTCATTCCTTCTTTTACTCCGCCCATTCCAACTACAGCGTGGTAAGAAGTCATGCCTGCATCTGTTGCTGCTGCTGCCTGAGCTAAGTTAACTCCATCAGGCACAGGAACCAGCATTTCAGCAGGAACTGCAGATTTAGTTGCATAACCGCCGTCTCTTCCATAGCTTGGACCGGTTCCGTCAGAAGCAAACATAGGACAAACGCCTACTCTGTCTCCTATTTTGAATCCTTCAACTCCGGGACCTATTTCTGATATAACTCCAGCAAATTCATGTCCGAGTATACATGGTCGTTTGCTTATAAGACCCAGCCAGCTTTCATCTTCCAATGCACCAACATCTAAATGACATAACCCTGCTGCCATAACATCCAGTACAACATATCCTTCTTTTGCTACCGGGTTTTCCTTTTCAATTAATGTCAGCGGTTCATGTATTTTTGCATTCAAGATATTTTAGAATATGCTATTATTCTCAAGATATATTTCAACTTTTATTTGCTAAAGTGCTTTTTGATGGTATAATTTAAGAAATGTGTAACCAATGGAAGATTGAATAATTTCGAAAGTTAATATAAGGAGGAGAAAAATGTCAAAATATGCAAGACGTATGAAAACAATGGAGGAGCCGGCTAATATTATAAAAGGTTTATTCGGCTCGATGAATGATCCGGATGTAATTTCATTTGGGGGTGGGGCAATAGCAAAAGAATGCCTGCCGGTTGACAAGGTAAGGGAAATCACCTCCGATATTATGAAGGTTGAGGGAAGAGGCTATGAAATATTGTCCTATGGGCCGGTGCTTGGCGCGAAGGATTTAAGAGATGTAGTGGTAAATGACCTGCTGGCTCCAAAAGGGGTTAAGGCAAATGCAGATAATATTATTATAACAACCGGAGGATTAGAGGCAATGTCTTTAATGTGCCAGCTTTTCATTGAGCCCGGTGATGTAATTTTGGTTGAATCTCCGACTTTTGTTCATTCAGTTGAAACATTCAGCATGTTTGAAGCAAAATGCGTTGCTGTTGAAATGGATGATGACGGAATGGTAACAGAGGACCTGGAGGAGAAGATTGTAAAATATAATCCCAAAATTGTTTATGTAATCCCTACATTCCAAAATCCCACAGGCAGGACCTTATCCCTGGAGAGAAGACAAAAAATTGCTGAGCTCGGGAGCAGATATGACGTAATTATTCTGGAAGATGACCCCTACAGGGATATAAGATACAGCGGCCAGGAACTCCCGCCAATTAAGGCCTTTGACAAAACTGGCCACACCGTACTGGCCAACAGTTTTTCAAAAATATTTTCACCGGGAAGCAGAATAGGATATGTTTATGCCAATGATGATATAATTTCTAAAATGACAGATGCAAAGTCTGCTTCAAATTCACATACATCTCTTCTGCCTCAGATAATATGTGCTGAGTTTTTCAAGAGAGGGTATTTTCCGGACCATCACAAACAACTGTGTGATATCCACAGAGAAAGAAGAGATGCAATGATAGAAAGCATAGATAAATACTTTCCTCAGGGGTGCAAGAGAACATTTCCCGACGGAGGATTATTCACATGGGTGGAATTGCCGGCAGGAATAAATACAACAGATTTATTGAAGGAGTCAGCAGCAAATCCTGATATTAAGGTAGCCTTTGTTGCAGGAGAAGGATTTTTTACTGAAGGCGGCGGCAAGGGGAGCAACTGCATGCGGCTCAGCTTTGGTGCCAATCCCCCGGATAAAATAAGAATTGGAATTGAAAAATTGGGTAATTTAATCAAATCAAAGTTGGTGGAGGAAAAATGATAAAAAATAAGCTTAAAGAAAAGTTACGCGCAGGAGAGACTGCGCTGGGAACATTCATTGTGTGCAATGCTCCGGATTTAGTTGAAATTGCAGGTTTGACAGGGTTCGATTTTGTAATAATAGATAATGAACACGGACCAATGAGAGCGGAAAGCTCACAACACTTAATAAGAGCAGCAGAAGCAAGGGGCATAACTCCCATAGTGAGGATTCCTGACAGGCTGGAAAGTACTATACTTCATACTCTTGATATAGGAGCTCACGGAATTCAGGTTCCCCAGGTCAATGATGCAAAAGCGGCTATGGAAATTGTAGAAAAAAGCAAGTACCATCCGACAGGCAAGAGGGGGCTGGCTTTCCCAAGGTCGGCAGATTACGGCTTGTGCGATATATCGGCCTATACCGGTAATGCAAATGAGGAAACCCTGATAATCACCCATTGCGAAAATAAAACATGTCTGGAAAACCTTGAAGAAATATGTAAAATACCTGAAATAGATGTAATATTTTTAGGACCATATGACATGTCCCAATCCATGGGGGTAACGGGGCAGGTAACTCATGAATTAGTTGAAAATGCAGCAAGGAAGGTCCTTGAAATAACTAAACGATACAATAAGGCAGCAGGAATTTTTGCGGGAAACGGAGAAGTTGCCAGGAAACGTGCAGAACAAGGTTTTAAATACATAGCCATAGGCATGGATACAGTATTCTACAGTGCTAAATGTGCTGAAGAAATCAGAAAATTTCAGATACAGTAAAGCATATTAATTTTGCTGCATATATGATATAATTTCAAATATTGGTTAAGGCTCAATTAATTATTATAGGATAAAATAATATAGCTGGCATATAAATAAATATAAGCGTTTAATATCAGCTTAATTTTAATAGCGGGAGTGAGTATATGGTATCGAAGAGGAAATACATTCTTACGATTCTTGTGGTTGTTATTGTTACGGTTTTTCTTACCTTGTCATTTGGGCAGGTGTTCTTGGCTGAAATAGGACAAAAGGTATATTTATCAAAAGAAGAATATGGACAAATGAGAGAAATGTATGAAAAGTACGCTAAACAAGAAGGCTTAATGCAGATAGCAAAAAAAGAGTTCCTGTATGAAGCGGATGAAGAAGTTATGCTTGAAGGAGCGCTGCAGGGAACACTAAAGGCCTTGGATGATCCATATACACAGTTTATGACCAAGGAAGAATTTGAGTCTTTAATGCAGGATACGGAAGGTTCATATAGTGGCATCGGGGTTTATATAACTGCCAGTGATGATAATAAAATAATAATAGTATCACCCATAGAGGATACACCTGCAGAAAAGGCAGGATTGAAGACAGGAGATAAAATTATCCGAATAAACGGTGTTGAATATACCGCAGATAAAATTAATGCGGCTGTAAAAGTTATGAAAGGCGAACCGGGCACAAGTGTCACATTGACTATTCAAAGGGAATCAGCTGACGGAACTCAAAATGTGTCAGATGTGGTAGTAAACAGGGAAAAAATAAAAATGAAGACTGTTAAGCCTGCAATGCTTGGAGAGGACATAGGATATATCAGGATTACAACATTTGATATGCAGACGGCAAATGATTTTAAAACTGCATATGAGACACTAAAAAGCAAGGGCATCAAAGGACTGGTCATAGATTTAAGATTTAATGGGGGCGGCATGCTTAACGCCACAGTTGATATAACAGATATTTTTACAGGGGAGGGCATAGTGACCTACACCAAGACAAAATCAGGAGAAATCGAATACTTTAAATCAGATGAAGAAAAGGAAGATATCCCAATTGTTTTACTGATTAACGAAGGAAGTGCCAGTGCCTCAGAAATCATGGCAGGAGCCATGAAGGATACCAAAAGAGCAGTCTTGGTAGGAAAGAAGACATTTGGCAAAGGAATAGTACAGAAGGTCCAAGAATTCGGGAACGATGGTGAAGGAATCAAAATGACTGTTTCAGAATATTTCACACCCTCAGGAATAAACATTCACGGCATAGGAATTGAGCCGGATATTGAAGTAGAACTGCCCGAGGATGCAGAAGGTTATGGTTATGAATTTTTCGAAACCGACACCCAGCTTAAAAAAGCCGTTGAAGTATTGAACAGATAAATAAATGCAATCCTGAACAATCTTGGATATGCTGTAAATAAAGAAGAGACAGAAATTACCTGTCTCTTTTGTTTTTAATAAATAAAAATATGAAGTATCCTATTATCATAATAAACAAAATCGGGTAAATCATGATTATATATCCAAAATCAACAGGCATAGCCCACCTCCTAATAAATCAGTACAGTCTTGTTGGGATCATCCCAAATAACGGTTTTTTTAATAGCTTCGCTGACAAATCTGAGGGGTATCATTATGCGGTCATTCACTATTTTTGCAGGAACATCCAGGGAATTAGCTTCCCCGTTAATATAGGCCGTGGTTGAGTCTGCCGGTATTATTACTTTTGTTGTGCCGTATTCCACAACTGCAGACTTGGAAGATTCCTCCCATTTTACATCACAGTTTAAAACTTCAAACACAGCTCTTAAAGGGACCATGGTCCTTCCGTTTTCAATAAAAGGCCACTGATCTATTGAACTGAAATCTATATATTGGTCATAAACCTTCACATTTACATAATTATCCGGCTTTTTATCCGTAATGTAATTAAATGCACCTGCATTCAGCCCGGTAATGGATATTGTTTCGCGAAGACCTTGAAATTCAAACAATAAATTATAGTTTCCCGGCTCCTTGAATTTCAATGTTCCGTTGGAAATATCAATTTTATCCCTGTCATAAGGATAAATATACACATCCTTTGTAATGTTCACTTTTTTACTTCCGTACCTTGCATAAACGTTATAGGCTACTTCCGTAGCAGTATTGTAAACATTTCTTGCAAAGTCCAAAAGTATTTCATCAGGTGTTTCCTTGTATTTAATAAATAGGTTCAGAACTTTCCATTTGCCTGTAATATCAATTTCATTTGCATTATATTGAAATGCCGATATGAAATCATAATTAGCTAATTGCGAAATTGCATTCATTATGCTGTCCTGAGAAATTGACTTGTCAAATCTCAATGAAATCCTTAAAGGCTGATGTTTTATTTTGCTGGTTAACAAATTATTTAATTCAGTTTCGTCTTTTACCGAATTTTCCTCATCGTACATATCAAGCCCTGTTTCAACCAACAATACGTCATATGACAATTCTTTAAGGTAATCATAATAGTTCTTGGCTGATCTTGGAACCTTCAGTCCCTCATCAAGAGTATGGTCTTTGGATATTTCTTTTTCTGCAAGCATGTAATATGTATAAAACAGCGCATCCCTGTCAGAAACCGGGTCATCCCATGTTACATCAAGGTGAAACCAATAATCGCCAAGCTTAACCATATTCCATATATGTGCTTCTCCTCCGGCTGTACCGTAAACCAAACTGACCGGAATGTTCAGCCTGCTCAGCATATTATAGGTTAAAAGGGCATATCCGTTGCAGACAGAAGTTCCTTTCGTAAGCAAGTCATAATCTGAATAATATATTTCACTTTTATCATATTTGCTGTTTAATACAATATAATCATGTACAGCCTTTACTTTTTCGTGGTCATTCATGTTAGGTTTTATAATATCAGCCAAAATGCCGTCAATAATTTTATCTGCTTCAATTCTTTCATCCCTGCTTATAATATAGCTTACCTTTACATTTATGTAAGTTACAGCCGTGCCACGGGGTATACTGTAATTGTAATCTACACGACTGATGTTGGATTTCACATAGACATCCTTATCTACCATGTTTTTTAAAACTTCATCAATGTTGTCCAGTGAGCCGGTATACTTTATATCAAAATTCGTGTTATATTCTCTCATTTGCTTAAGCATGATATTTTCAAGCTCATAATGGTTGCTTGCTTCATTAGGCAAGCCGTAAGCATTAAGGGTGAAAATCAATACCAGGATAATTACAGCGAGAACCGTTTTAACACTTTTCATTACATCACCTTCCTGACCTTGTGTTATATTATATAATAAACTTGATGAAAAATACAGTTTAATTTTACAATTACGTGCGCATGTAATATAATTGTCACTGTACATCCGCAGTACAAAGGATGACAGCCATGAACCATGCATTATAAATTAGACGCAATCAAAGAATAAAAAGTTTCATAAAAGGAGAAATATGTATAAAAAGGTTTTAAACCGAATATTGTTAAGCGAAAAGCCCTCTGAGGAGATATATGAATTAATTGAGAAGGGCGATATGAATAATATAATCCCCGAACTTTTAAAGCTTAAAGGTTTCGACCAGCATACCCCTTATCATGACAGGGATGTCCTGGAACACACCATGGCTGTTGTAGACGGGATTAAGCCCAGGTTAAGCTTAAGAATGGCAGCTTTGCTGCATGATATAAGCAAGCCCGATTGCTTTTCCTTGGATGAAAAGGGGATAGGCCACTTTTACGGCCACCATATAAGCTCTGCTCTTACAAGTGAAAAAATTCTTCAAAGGCTTGGATATGAAGAGGAATTTATTCAGGATGTAACAATTTTAATAAAACACCACTATATAAAGTATATAGCCAATGTTATAACGGAAAAGGGAATAAAAAAATTTGTGGAAGCTGTGGGGGCAGAAAGGCTTGATGATTTGTTTGAGCTTATCAGGGCTGATATGGAAGGCAAAGCTTCCGCAAATCATGAAGTTATCGAACGATTAAGAGCCATGTGCAATCTCTGATGCCAGTTTCCATTTGATTATTCTTAAAACAGATTCATTTATTCTGTCTTCTGATATGTCTTGGTTTTTAATTGAAGTCAAAAGTGCCTTGTATGATTTTTCAAGGTCTGAAACTATAAGCATGTCGCATCCTGCCTTAACGGCCATTGCCTCCGGTGAAGGGATTTCTGACAGGGCACCCATTGATAAGTCATCTGTCATTATTATTCCCGTAAAGTCCATATCATTTCGTAAAATATCGATTACTTTTTTTGAAAGTGAAGCAGGCAGCTCTGAATCAATTGATTCCACAATATTGTGTGAAACTAAAACACTTTCAGCTCCTGCATCAATACCTGCTTTAAAAGGCAGAAAGTCGCTTCTTAAAAATTCCTCATAAGGTCTTTTATCATAGGCAGAACCGGTATGAGTATCTGCATTGTTTCCATAGCCGGGGAAGTGTTTTAAGGTTGAGGAAATCTTATTTTTCTTTGCTTCCTCTACAACTGCTGTAACATATTCTGCTGTTTCTTCGGCTGATTTACCAAAGGCCCTGTCAAAAATAAAATCTCCTTCATGAGTTGACACATCAGCTACGGGACTTAAGTTTAAATTTATGCCCAAGGATTTTAAAAGCTTTGATTTTTCCTCAGTTTCTTTTTTTATTTCCTCAAAACCGCCCAGATTGAATAATTCTTGTGGTGATCTAAAGGGTTTTGCTGCAAGATTGGGGTTTGAACTTACTCTTACAACTGTTCCGCCTTCCTCGTCAACGCCGATAATCATGGGTATGGGACTGTTATTTTGATAATATTCAATATTATTTATTACTTCTTCCCTCATTTTTGAGTAAAAGTCCCGGCCAAACATTATGAATCCGCCGGGCTTCATGGACAGATAAAATTTTAAATGTTCTTCTTCAGGGCACCTTGCAAGAAACATCTGACCTATTTTTTCTTCTATTGTCATATTGTCCAATAATAATAAGGCTTCTTCTTCAAATTCATAAAACAAGCCTTTATCTTCCTTGGGAACCTCATTCGGAATTTTATTATCAGGAGTCCGGGGACCTTCCAGGCATCCTGATAATAACAGCAATAAGCATAAAGTTAAGATTTTCATATTCTGCTCCTTTTTATCATCACCTTAGTAAAAAAAGTGCACCGGAGTGCACTTTTCATCATCATTGCTAATTAAAGCTCTTCTTCAGGTTCAGTTTCCAATTGTTCAAGCAGCTGGGACATGTCAGGTGCATTCAGGGCTTCTTCAGGAATTTCAAATTTCTCTGCACTGTTGATATTTAATATCTCCATTGTCATTAAAGCCTTCAAGCTCTTTAAAGCTTCAAGCTCCTCAGCAGGTACACCTAATGCTTCCGTCATGCCTTGCAGCATAGATACAACCATGCCGCCTAAATCCATTTCCATTTTAACCATTTCACCTGTAGCTTCATCAATATATACTATGTATGACAAATCTCCCAACTCAATATCTGCAAATCCTTCCAGCATTTCAACCGCCAATTTTTCCTCTTCGGTTGCAGGCTCAGGCATTAATTCTGAAGTTTCAGCAAAAATATCCTTGTATATTTCTCCTGACAGTGTATACTCAAGTCTTAATAAGGTTTTTCCATCTTCAACATATTTGCCGAAGTATTTAACATCTTCTGTATGCTCTTCAATCATTTCTTTATTCTTGGCAATTGTTTCTTCGTCATATTTCATAAGGTCAGACAGCATTCCCATTGCCGTTGTCTGCTTAATCCACTCAAGCTCTCCGGTTTCGTCAGCCATGCCTATATACTGCTTAATACCTTCTTCATCAATTGTCATGTACATTTTCACCATCGGGACAAGGACTTCCTCTTCCATGCTCGGTACAAGCATTGAAGCAGTAATTTTTGCTTTGAAAGGCTCCATGAACATTGACATATACATATTCATATCCATGCTGAAGGGCTGAACGCTTCCCGCATCATCGGGAACATCCATGGACATATGTATTTTTGCATTAATATCATAGTTTTTCCAATCATAGGATTTTTCGTTTGCTGCAAAATACAAGGCTTTAGCATCAACAGGCTCTGTGGTCACTACAACAGTCTTCAATGCTCCGTCCCATTCAACATCTGAGCCGAAAGCTTCAATGACCGCTCTTATGGGCAGATAGGTCCTGTCATTTACTATTCTTGAAGCAGTATCAACATCAATTTTTTCGTCATTTTTCAGTATGTAACTTTCACCGATCGGAACCTTTACAACTATTCCATCCTTTGTTGCAATCGCGGTTCTTGTTTCATTGTCCCAATCAACTTCAGCACCGAACTTTTGAAGGACAGCTCTGAATGGGACCTGAGTTCTGTTGTTTTCATCGATAAAGGGGAAACCTAACACTTCAGTAAATTCAACCTTGTCAGAATCGATATTTATTATGACAACTTCATCTGCAAAAGCTGTTACAGATGATAATGCCAAAAGCAATATCAAGCTTAACACAAATACAAATCTTTTCATTAATTCCTCCTAATTTTTATACTTACCTTAATGATATAGTATTATTGTTAAATATTCAACACGAATTATGTAGATAGTGACAAATAATTTTTACTTTGCCAAATTAATAACAATATATGGGAGAAAATAAGGGTTTAAAATTGAATAAAAAGGGTGTAAAATAGTAAGAAGAAAGGGTTTACATAACAATTCAGACTGAGATTATAAGGAAACAAGTCACTTAAGGACAAAAACAATAAAAAAGAAAAAGGAAAGATTATGGGAGCTGCGTAATCTCATATATCAGGGGGACAGTGTCCCGGTTGGAAAGGGGAGAGTTATGGAAAAGAAATATGTTCTTGCCTTAGATCAAGGCACAACAAGTTCAAGAGCAATACTTTTTGACAGAAATGGAAGAATTGTAAGCATGTCTCAAAAGGAATTCACTCAAATTTATCCTGCTCCCGGATGGGTTGAGCATGACCCTTTGGAAATATGGGAAACCCAGATAAATGCTGCAAAGGAAGCCGTAAAGGATATAAATGTTTCAGAAATTGCGTGCATAGGAATTACAAATCAAAGAGAAACCACAATTCTCTGGGATAAAAATACAGGAGAACCTGTTTACAACGCAATAGTTTGGCAAAGCAGGCAGACTTCAGATATCTGCGATGAGTTGAAGAAGTCCGGCTTAGAGCCCTACATCAAAGAAAATACGGGACTGGTTATCGATGCTTATTTTTCAGGGACAAAAATAAAGTGGATTTTGGATAATGTACAAGGAGTAAGGGAGAAAGCCGAAAAGGGTCATATTTTATTCGGGACCGTGGATACCTGGCTCATGTGGAATCTCACAGGCGGGAAGGTCCACATAACCGATTATTCCAATGCTTCAAGAACTATGATTTACAATATTAAAACTCTGAAGTGGGATGAAAAGATACTCGACATATTGAACATACCTCATGAAATATTGCCGGAAGTCAGGCAGTCATCAGAAACATACGGCAATACAAAGATGGAGATTTTCGGCACTGAAATACTCCTGTCGGGAATTGCAGGAGACCAGCAGGCTGCTCTTTTCGGCCAGCTTTGTTTTCAGGAGGGAATGGTAAAAAATACTTACGGCACAGGATGCTTCATGCTTATGAATACGGGAGAAAAGCCGGTTATGTCCCGCAAGGGCCTTATTACCACAATTGCATGGGGTTTAAACGGCAGGGTTGAGTATGCCCTGGAGGGGTCCATATTTGTGGCAGGAGCAGCAATACAGTGGCTCAGGGACGAGCTTAAGCTCATACATGATGCAGCTGACTCAGAATATTTTGCAAATAAGGTTGGAGACACAAAAGGAGTCTATATGGTTCCTGCATTTACGGGGCTTGGGGCTCCATACTGGGATATGTACGCAAGGGGAGCGATTGTAGGACTCACAAGGGGTGCTGGCAGGAATCATATTATAAGGGCAGCTCTTGAATCCATTGCATATCAGACAAAGGATGTAATTGAAGCAATGATTGATGATTCAGGAATTAATTTAACAGCATTAAAGGTTGACGGAGGAGCATCTGCAAATAATTTTCTGATGCAGTTTCAGTCAGACATACTTAATGTTAATATTGAAAGACCTGAGATAACAGAAACAACTGCCCTTGGCGCAGCATATCTTGCAGGTCTTGCTGCGGGATTTTGGAAGTCAAAGGGTGAAGTGATCCAAAATTGGAATATGGATAAAAGGTTTAAACCGGCAATAAATGACGATGAAAGAGATAAATTATACAGTGGCTGGAAAAGGGCGGTTGAACGAGTCAGATGAATGGGGACAAACCAGACCTCTTCTTCAGGGAAAGTCTTTCGGAGAAATGTCCCAAAACATATGGAGGAATAAATGAAAACAGAATTTTTCATAAACAACAGAAGAAAATTTGCAGAAAAAATGCAGGATTATTCTGCAGCTGTATTCTTTTCAGGAAAGGCACCCAGAGAAAGTGCTGACCAGAAGTATTCATTTTCCGTTGACAGAAATTTCTTTTACCTTACGGGAATAGACAGAGAGGATATGGTTTTGGTAATCAGCAAAACAGGAGGCAGGACAGAAGAAACACTGTACATACCCCCCGTTGATGAGCATTTTGAAAAATGGTACGGCATCCTTATGAGAAAGGAAGAAGCCCTTGAGGCATCAGGCATTAAAACTCTTGAAAACAGAAATGATTTTCTTTCAAAGTTTTCCGGCAGGCTGTCGTCTGTTGACAGACCTGACAATGTCTATATTTTCTCATACATAACAGATGCAGATGAGCCTTATGATTGTTACAGAAGTTTAGCTCATTGGATGAGAGCTCAATACCCTGCAGTAAATATTAAAAATTCATTGGATATTATGATTGAGCTGAGAAGCAGCAAGTCAGAGGAAGAAGTTGAAGAAATTAAAACTGCCATAGGACATACCAGGGAAGCTTTGGAATTTGTAATGAAAAGTTTAAAGCCGGGCATGTTTGAATACCAGGCAAGGGCAGATTTTGAGTACCAGCTGATGCTGAGAAATTCAAGACCAAGCTTTGCCACAATTGCTGCTTCATCAGGTAATGCAGTAATATTGCATTATGTTGATTTGCAGCGTAAAATGCAGGAAGGCGATATGATTCTTCTTGACCTTGGTGCACTGTCAAATAATTATGCCTCCGACATTACAAGGACATATCCTGTAAAAGGTAAATTTACAAAGAGGCAGAAGGATATTTACAAGGTGGTTTTGGAAGCACAAAATGTTGCAGTTGAAGCCATGCACCCGGGAGCATCCGAAACAGATGTAAACAATAAGGTTAAGGAGTATTTCGCCAAGGAATTAAAAGTGCTTAATTTAATCAAGGATGATTCGGAGGTTGACAAATATTATTATCACAGCATTGGTCATCCTCTGGGGCTTGATGTTCATGATTTAAGAAGAAGAGACAAAACAATCCAGGAAAACAATGTTTATACCGTGGAGCCGGGACTATATATAAAAGAAGAAGGAACAGGCATAAGAATCGAAGATAATGTGTGGGTTACAAAAAAAGGAATAGTTAACTTATCAAATGATATAATCAAGTCAGTCGATGACATTGAAAATTTTATGAACAGGAGATAGTTGACCGGCGGCAAACTTATATTGAGTTTGCGTACAAATAAAATTGTGTGTAAAACTGCAGAACCTTCATTTCTAATCATTTTTTAATTTAGCATTAATCGATTTTGAATTATTTATGTGTACTATGTAAATATAGGGATATTCTTTAATAAGACATTCCTGCATGACAAATGATTTGAAATCTTATACAAGTTAAAATATGGAGGTAGAAATGGATATACTTATTGGCTTGTTTTTATTTATAGTATTAATTGGAGCAGCGTTGAAAGTCGGTGTTGTACTGCTTAACGTTATCTTCACATTCTTTGGGGCAATAATCGGTTTTATTGTGATTCTTGCATTAATCCCTCTTGGAATAGGACTTTTGCTGATTCCGGCAATAATAATCGGGATAATTGTCGCTATAGTAAAATGCATTAAATTAATTTTTTAGTTGACAAAAATAAGTTATTTATGTATAGTTTATCTATTGAAAATACATAATAACTTAAGCGATGAAAAGAAGAGTAGTTTTAAAATCATGATATAGAGAGCCGGCGCATGGTGGAAGCCGGGGATTGGTTTTAAAACGAACATGGCCTTGGAGCTTTGTACCTGAGCACAGGAGTTAGGGTACGACGTTAGTATACGTTATAATACAAGGTTTAATTGAACCTGTTGAGGCACATGTTGTGAAATATGTGCAAAAAAAGAGTGGTAACGCGCTATTCGCCTCTTAGCTTATGCTAAGAGGCGTTTGTATGCCCTAACCCCATTTTTATGACTCCTTTTTCATAAAAATGGCGGTAGGTCAACCGCAAAGAATTCCCAATTTATGCGAGACAAAGCGAGCAGATAAATTGGTGAATTCCCCTGCGTATGACACTATAGAGAGAATAAATAAATTAACAAGGAGGAAAATACATGAATAAAGGCAAATATTATTTAACAACCGCAATTGCATATACATCAGCCAAACCTCATATAGGAAATACATATGAAATAGTTCTTGCCGACAGTATTGTAAGATTCAAGAAATTGAACGGATATGATGTATATTTTCAAACAGGAACAGATGAGCACGGACAGAAAATACAGCTTAAGGCTGAGGAAGCAGGCAAGTCACCACAGGCATTTGTTGATGAGGTAGCTGCTGATATTAAAAGGATTTGGGATTTAATGAATACTACTTATGATAAATTCGTAAGAACAACAGACCCCGAACATGTTAAGACTGTGCAAAAAATATTCAAGAAGCTCTACGACCAGGGAGACATTTACAAAGGCTACTACGAAGGATGGTACTGCACTCCTGATGAAGCGTTTTTTACGGATGCCCAGTTAGTAGACGGCAAGTGCCCTGACTGCGGAAGAGATGTTTATATGGCAAGAGAAGAGGCATATTTCTTTAAAATGAGCAGCTATGCGGATAGATTGATGAAGCATATTGAAGAAAATCCTAAGTTTATCCAGCCGGAATCAAGAAAAAATGAAATGGTTAACAATTTTATCAAGCCCGGCCTCCAAGATTTGTGCGTATCAAGAACATCCTTTGACTGGGGTATTCCCGTTACCTTTGATGAAGGCCACGTTGTATATGTTTGGATAGATGCATTGAGCAACTATATCACATTCCTGGGATATGATACTGATGGAAACCACGGTGATCTTTACAAGAAATACTGGCCGGCAGATGTACACTTAATCGGCAAGGATATTTTAAGATTCCACACTATTTATTGGCCTATACTTTTAATGGCATTGGATGTAGAGCTTCCCAAGCAGGTTTTCGGTCATCCCTGGCTGTTGGTGGGCGAAGGCAAGATGAGCAAATCAAAGGGAAATGTTATTTATGCTGATGATTTGGTAGACTTGTTCGGAGTGGATGCAATCAGGTACTTCGTCCTTCATGAAATGCCCTTTGCTTCTGATGGAACACTGACTTATGAATTGATAATAGAAAGAATCAATTCAGATTTGGCTAATATTTTAGGCAATTTGGTTAACAGAACAATAGCAATGACAAATAAATATTTCGAAGGAGTGATTTCAGCTCCTACAGCGCCGGAGCCTATAGATGATGAATTAATTAAGCTTGCTCTTGAAACAGCCCTGAAGGTTGAAAAGAAAATGGATGAACTTAAAGTCTCCGATTCCATCGATGAAATATTCACCCTGCTTCGAAGAAGCAACAAGTACATCGATGAAACACAGCCCTGGATTCTTGGCAGAGATGAAAGCAAAAAAGAAAGATTGGGGACTGTTTTATACAATCTTTTGGAATCCATAAGAATTGCAGCAGCGCTTCTGGAACCCTATCTGCCGGAAACATCCGGGAAAATACTAAAGCAGCTTAATACAGGCAAAAAAGACTGGGACTCCCTCCTGCAGTTTAACGGCATGGTACCGGGACAAAAGGTAGGAACACCTGAAATTTTATTTGCACGAATAGATACTGCAAAGAAAATTGAAGAAATCAATAACATAAATGAGGCTAAACATTCAAAAGAACCTGCAAAGACGAAAGAAACACCGGAAAAGCCAAAAGATGTCAACTATGCAACCATGGAGGATTTTAAGAAGCTTGACCTGAGAGTTGCAGAAATAATCAAGGTTGAAAGACATCCAAACGCAGATAAGCTCCTTGTGTTTCAATTGAAAATAGGCGAAGAAACAAGACAGGTGGTTTCAGGCATTTCACAATGGTATAAACCTGAGGACCTGGTGGGTAAAAAAGTGGTAATGGTTTATAATTTAGAGCCGGTAACCCTGAGAGGGGTTGAATCCAACGGCATGATTTTATCGGCAGAAAAAGGGAAGAAGCTTTCAGTGGTATCCACCTTGGAAGACATGCCCGGCGGTTCAACAATATCATGATGCCCTAACCCTATTTTTCTGACCGAAGGGAGAGAAAAATAGCGGTAGGTCATTCGCAACGAATTCCCAAAATATGCGACGGAAGGAGCAAATATTTTGGTGAATGAGACTGCGTGATGCCCGACGAAGCCTGTATGAATAAAAGGCGAACCCCATATAAATAAAAGATGACCCCTCAATAAATATTTTAAAAAGGATTTGAATCGGGATTCAAATCCTTTTTTATAAAAAAATCATTAAGGAGAGACTTATAAACCTTGTAACAATTATATTTCTTTCTTCCAGAGTCCGTGAAGATTGCAGTATTCATAAGCTGCAACAACTTCATCGCCTTCAACCAGGGCAAATACAGCTGCAGGTTTTTCTCCCGGAGACAAGCATGCTCTCTGAGCGCCATTTTTAGTTATTAGGTAGATAAACTGGATATAGTGTTCTTCAACCATGGGGTGTTCAACACTTCCAACCTTTACAGTTACTTTGCTGCCTTCAACTTCTATTTCCGGTATATGTTTTTCATAAGCAGCTTCCTTGGTATTTGCTACAAGTTCCTTCATTGGCTCTCCGCAGCATACCAATTCTCCGCCGCCTTCCAGCACCAGCCCCACTAAATTTCCGCAAGTTTCACAGATAAAAAACTTTCCTCTGTTACACATAAAATAATACCTCCTAGTTTTATATTCTTCAATATAATCCTTATACCCCGAAAAAAATACTTAAAACAAAATTAATTAACTTTTTCAGATTTCATTTTAGCAGCTCCTATGCTTACTAATGCTATAGCTATTGCCATAGCAGCTATGTTGCATGTAGTAGCAGCCCCGATTTCAAGCGCTGATGGGATATCGTTTTTAACAAAAGCCAGCATTGTTTCATAGAGGCCAAAGCCCGGAACTATGGGAAGGACTGCAGGGAAAATAAAAATCGTTACAGGCATTTTAAATTTGCGGGCAAAAGTTTCACCCATCAAGGCAACAAAAGCTGTTCCTGCAAAAAATCCAAGGGTAATATTTATGTGGGCAGAGCATGCAGCATATATGACATAACCTATTGATGCAGCTGTAGATGTATGTATTAAGATTTCTTTAGGAGAATTTATTGTAAGTGCAAAAAATAATGTTGCTGCAAAGCAAAAGATTAAATCTAAAATTATATTAATCATGATGAGTCCTCCTATAATATTCCTGTGTAATAAGCAAAGTAGACGACAATTCCCGCTCCTGCCGCCAAAGATGACGCGACCAGCAAAGCTTCCGCTCCCCTTGCCATACCTGAAATCAAATCTCCTCTAATAGTGTCACGAATTGAATTGATCATTGCAAGACCCGGCAAAAGAGGCTTTAGGGAGCCGACAATTATATTATTATAGCTTCCTTCTTTTACAAAAAATGTTACGAATATTGCTATGTATGCTATTATTAGCCCTGAAAAAATGCTTGAAAAAAACTGATGGGAATGTAAATTATTTAAACGTCTTGACACCATGAAAACCATAATTCCCGCAAAAAGAGCCGTGAAAAATTCAATTGCATGCCCCCCGAACAAGACAGTAAAGAAGGCTGAAGACAAACCTGCATACAGTACACGATACTTTACTGCTGAATCCGGACGGCTCTCAATTTCCTGCAGTTTTGACAATGCTTCATTCAAGGTTATTGAATGTTCTGAAAGCTGCCTTGAAACATTGTTTACATCATTTAACTTATGTAAATCAATTTTCCTTTTGTGTATTCTTTTAACCAATGTGTAATTGTCTTCCCCGTCAACAGAAATTGTAATGTGAAAGCCCGTAGGGGTGGCTATTGATTCTATTTCTTCCACATCAAAGGACCTTCCTATGTATTGTATTATTTCTTCTGCCCGGTATGTTTCCCCTCCGTTTTCAAGTATAATCTGGGCAGCTAATTTAATGACTTTCAAAAGATTGCCGGCGCTGATTTCCAAGATATCACCTCCCTTTATTAATTGGATTATATCATTGTAAATGACAATATTCAAATAGTTTGCACATCCAATAATAAATGTTTAAAACTTTCGATATATATGTTATAATTACATAAATTTAGGCGGAGGGCGAAATGAGAGAGCGGGAAGTTAAGGTCTTAAATATAGACAAGGAAGAAATAGAAAAAAAGCTTATCGATATTGGAGCTGTTCTTGTAAAGGATGAAGACCAAATAAACTACAGATTCGATACAGACGATTATTATTTGAAAAAAACCTACGACGCTTATTTGAGAATAAGGATTACTAAAAATAATTTGTCAGGTGAAACAATTAATACAATGACTTTTAAAAGAAACTTAAAAAGGGATTCCTTAAGGATTAATGAAGAAGTTAATACAGACCTTTCCAATTGGGAAAGTGCCGCTAAAATAATCGAGATACTTGGTTATAAACAAAAAAGGCCCGGCTACAAACATCGCAGGTCCTATATGTATGATAATATATTGTTTGAAATTGATACCTGGGATGAAGAAACCTACGCAAAACCTTATCTTGAAATTGAAGTTTCCTCTGATGAAGAATTGGAAAAAGCAATAATGATATTGAATATTGACAGAAGCCAGATTACAACCAAGCCCATCGACGAGATGAGGAAAGATTAGGAATGATAGAATTAACGGTTAGGAGTGAAAGCATGGTTTTAGTTGTCGATATAGGCAATACAAATATAGTAATCGGTGTTTACAAGGGCAATGAGCTTGTCGGGAATTGGAAAATGGTCACCAAGAGTGAAAAAACATCCGATGAATATGGAATTTCAATAGTAAATTTATTAAGTTACAATGGCATTGACCATAAAAACATCAGCAGTGCAATAGTGTCTTCTGTTGTGCCCAATGTAATGCATTCATTTGAAAATACCCTCAAAAAGTTTTTTAACATAGAGCCCATTGTCGTAGGACCCGGAGTGAAAACAGGGATTACAATAATGATAGAAAACCCAAGAGAAGCAGGAGCCGACAGGATTGTGGGGCTTGTGGCAGCCCATGAATTATACTCAAAGGGCGATACCACGATAGTCATAGGCTTTGGAACGGCAACAACCTATGATGTTATAAATGAAAAAGGAGAATACAAATACGGCATTACATCTCCGGGGATTCAGATTTCTGCCGATGCAATGTGGCAAAGAACTGCACAGCTTCCGAAAATTGAAATTAAAAAGCCGGATACAATTCTTGCAAAAAACACTGTAGCAAGCATGCAGGCCGGGCTTGTTTACGGATACATAGGACAGGTAGAATATATTATTAAAAAAATAAAAGAAGAATTGCATAATGATAATATAAAGGTTGTGGCAACCGGGGGGTTCGGAAGGCTTATATCCGACGGAACCTCAGAAATTGACATATTTGATCCCGAGCTTTTGTTTAAAGGATTAAAAATAATCCACGATAAGAACTTTAAAAAATAAAGATTTGGGGGAAGGTTCTTTTAATTCTTGAGAAAGGAAAAAACAATTGCCAAAATTAGAATATATGATTGGTATAGTTTACAAGAAATTTTTTATGTAAACCCCAATCTTTTTTTATCCCCGGGGGGATGAGTTTACAGAATTTTTTTTATGTAAACTCAAATTTTCAGATACAATTCTTTTTTTGACTTTCCCATATTATTAGGGTTTACAGAACTTTTTTTATGTAACCCAAATTTAAAGAAAAATTTCAAAAAAGGCTTTTAAAATTTAAAAATTGTGG
>Ga0208040_1001938_pt1 | contig 19364 bp, 10 predicted proteins | sample AD_UKC083_MetaG_FD_184431 | JGI IMG/M metagenome (GOLD analysis project Ga0208040, IMG submission 184431) | Active sludge microbial communities of municipal wastewater-treating anaerobic digesters from USA - AD_UKC083_MetaG (SPAdes) (version 2) | ecosystem: Engineered > Bioreactor > Anaerobic >...
CTTGGGCGCTACGGTCTGGGCTACAATTGCCCAGGGGTGCAGCGGCCTTGCACGGCCTCGTTAAACATAACAATACTCTATGAAACGGATATTGTCAAGTTCGCCGGCTTCATAAGTTAACGTATCTTACAATTAATCATTAAATTTCATTTTGGAGGGGGTAATTATGAAAAAGATATTTATGATTGTTTGGGTTTTGGTTTTGGTGCCGGTCTTTGTGCTGGCAAGTTCTTCTGCTTGTAATGAATTTTGCAGGAGCGACCTGAACCAATGTAAAAAAAATTGCCGGATGTTATGGCAGGATAATAACGTCGGTTATAATTCATGTGTTGATAATTGCATGGACGAATATGATAGATGTACGGGGAAGTGCGATTAATGAAATAACATAATTTATTCAACCAATTCAATTATCAGACAGCAAAATATACCTTTTGATTGGGAGAGAAACGGTGAAGGGCGATCCCAGGGAAACCCCAGCCCGACTTCCCCCGCCTCTGCGATCCCTGGCTCTCAGCAGGGAACATTCCAAGAAAAGAATACTTCATTTGATAGAAAAGTCAAGCCAGCCGATTTTACTCTATCATTCTTTTGTTAGCATTTTTAATGAAGCAATAAAATTATCATTTCTTTTCTTGAAGCCGCCCACTGTCAACTCAAGTATCGTTCAGGACAAAAAATTCCTCGCGCGTGCGTACTGGTCTGAAAACTCATTGCAATGTTAGGTTTTGTTAAGTGACATACTTGGCAGAAATATTTACTTTTAACAACTGGCAGCCTTTTTATTCATACTTAATGCTACTGGCTTGTCAGTTCATTGTTTCTGGAATTAATGGAGTCCATAAAAAGAGATTCCCGGATTTTTGCAGTCCCTAAAGAAATCTTTTCCCTTTTTTTAAATTCCAATATTAAGTTTTGTCAGGTTGTCATGGACTTCGTTCTAGACCTTTCGACACCATTCATAAAATTATCTTTGAATGTTAACATTTATTAACATCTCATGGGGTTCGTTTCCTTCTCTGAATATTTTTCGCTTCTTCCAGTTCATAGACGAGCGCCTTTTCCCCCGTTTTGTTCGCGGTCCCGTACTTAATCCGCCGTGTAATTTGCAGCGGCCATTCCTATAAATACCTTTTTGCTTACAGGGTGTTCCTGCGCGTGTCTTAGCACCGCAAGTCATTTCCCTTAGTTCTTCCGGGAAACTAGGCGTATGAATTGATCCCGTGTATCCACGCGCTTCCCATTCCCCAAAAGCCCTATCACATGCATTGTAATACTGCTTCCAAAGTTTTCTAAGTTCTGGTGTGCTCATTCGCATACTCCCATATTTGGCTTGTTTAACGGAGAATGTTTATTACGAATAAATTGTAACCATATTGTAACCAGCATAACTTAAACTAAACCAACATCACCCAACAAAACCAAACTTGATCTTTGTAACTCATCAATATATAAGACTCTAAAAATGATGGGAAATCGCCTTATTTAAAGTTAGCTTTCCTAATCCGTGTGCCGCGCGTTCGACTCGCGCCAGGGGCACCAATAAAATCAGTAATATCCATATTATTCCAATGAAAATCCTTCCTTTTTCATCGTGATATTTATTTATTTCCGGAAGCATTATTTAGAAAACTTTTAAAAAAATTATGGACTTTTACCTTTTTTTCATGCTAAAAGTACTGCAAATTTAACACTGAAAGCCAGCGCCCTTTTAAAACTTTTCTTTAAACACGTTTCACAACAAAGCAAAAAGGATGTAGATCGCTCAGTACAAAAAATGATGATGAACAGAATTTTTTGTACTCATTTAGGATTAAGCCACAACCAATAGGGACACAGGAGAAGAAAGAACGAAAGGAGGTTTTATGCGAATCATAAGATGCAGGAAAGCAAAGGTGCTGTCATGGATCATGACGGTCATGTTTGTGTTATGCGCCGGCACGGTATGGGCATTGCCCGGCGGTGGCACGGTTGTCAGCGGCTCAGATGCACCGGTTGTTGACGGCAGGACCATGACCATTAACCAGACAGCAGCAAAATCAATTATCAACTGGGAGTCATACAGTATAGACAGGCGGGAAACCGTCGCTTATACTGGTCAGGATACCAGTTGGATATCTTTAAACCGTGTGACAGGGGCAGACCCTTCCCGGATATTGGGACAGATCACAGCCGATGGTGCGGTCTGGGTCATCAACCCCAACGGCTTGCTGATCGGTTCCAGCGCCAAGATCAATGTGGGAAGCTTTCTGGGTTCGACCCTGAGCATTACCGATGGGGAATTTAATGGAAGCTCTCCCTACAGTTTCACCGACGGCGCAAACAGCATCATCAATCAGGGCAAAATAACCACAGCGGAAGGCGGCTATGTGGCCCTGCTCGCTCCATCCATCACCAATAAGGGAACCATTACCACGCCGGATGGAGCAACCGTCATTACGTCAGGTAATGAAATTTTTCTGGGTATCAACGGCACCATCAACACCATTGGAATCACCAAAGCAACAGATTCTGAAGCCTTGGGCATTGTCAATTCGGGCAAAATCATTGCTGACGGCGGCTACATATACCTGTCCGGAGAGAATGGTGATTATTTAAAAACCGTCATCAACAACACCGGCGTCCTCCAGGCAAGAACCATATCCAATTTCCCCGTAGGAGGAGTTGGTGGGAGTGACCCTTACGACGAAGGCAACATCTATCTTCTGGGCAACATGAGCAATGATCTTGGCAACCGCAATACCATTAACGTTGGCGGCACGCTGGACGCTTCCGCGCCTAACGGCGGTAGCGGCGGCACAATCGAAACATCCGCAGCCAGAGTGATGGTGGCCAATAACGCAAACGTGACCACCAATGCGCCGAATGGAGAAACCGGAATCTGGTTGATTGATCCGGTCGGCGACTTCAACATCGGTCCGGCATCCGGCGCGGGCGAGGGCGGCTCCATCACCGGTTCCAAACTCGGCAGTTCTCTGGGCAAAACCAATGTGGAAATTCAAACCTTTCATCCGGGCAGCATCAATGTCAACCAGCCGGTTTCCTGGAGTTCAAACAACACACTGACGCTGAATACCGATGAGTATATCAATGTGAACAAAAACATCACGGCCTCCGGAAAAGAAGCAGGGCTGGTTCTCAAGAGCCATGACGGCGATTTCCCTGAAGGGCCTTTCGCCGATCCTTTATATTTTCTGCAACTGAATAACGGTTCCGTCATCACGCTTTCCGGCGCGGATGTTCAACTTAAAGTGAATGGCGACGAGTACACGGTGATTAACAGCGCCAATGTTCGGTTCCTTGATTTTCAATTCAATGCCCCGGATCTTGCAGGCAATTACGCGCTGGGCACGAATATCAATGCATCTCTTACTGCCGGATGGGACGGCGGTGCCGGATTTACGCCGGTAGGCACTGAAGGCGACCCCTTCACCGGTAATTTCACCGGATTGGGTCATACCATCTCCAACCTCACCATTAACCGTCCCGATGCAGAGGGTGTCGGCCTGTTCGGCTGTACCGAGGGAAGCATCATATCTTATGTCGGGTTAACCGGCGGCAGCATCACCGGACGGGAAGATGTTGGCGCTCTGGCCGGAAAAATCCGGTCTGGCAGCTACATCCTCAACTCTTACGCCACAACCAAAGTCACGGGCAACAACGAAGTCGGCGGACTGGTTGGCGAAAATGAAGGCCTGATTCTTAACTCCTACGCCACCGGCAAGGTCAATGGTGTTACCTTCGCCAATGTCGCAGGCAACGGTGTTACAACCGATGATGGTCCCGTTCGGAGCGAAGACGTTGGCGGATTGGTCGGAGACAACGATGGTTGGATTATCAACTCTTACGCCACAGGTGCCGTCAGCGGCACAGACTCTGTCGGCGGACTCGTCGGGTTTAACGATGGATGGATTATGAATTCCAACGCATCCGGCGCAGTTACCGGCGTTAACGTCTATTTTGATGACGGCTTCACAGTTCTTTACCCTAACGAAGCAATTGGCGGGCTGGTCGGAGACAACGAAGGATGGATTAAGCATTCCAACGCATCCGGCGCGGTCACCGGCTTTTACGCTGTCGGCGGGCTGGTTGGAGACAACGATGGCACCATTATGGGTTCGGTCGTTGACGATACGTATGAAGGCTATACTTCCTTCGCCACCGGCAAGGTCAGCGGCTATGCAGACGTCGGCGGACTCGTCGGTAACAATGACGGCAACATCTGGTGGTCGAAAGCCACAGGCGCGGTCAACGGCGGTATAGCCGCAGGCGGGCTGGTTGGAGTTAATTACGGCAACATTCTCGGATCACTGGCCACAGGCGCAGTCACTGCAAACAGCAATGTCATGGGTACTGTCTTGTTCGGTGATACCTTGTTTACCTTCAACGGTGGAGCCGTGCTCGGCGGGCTGGTCGGAGTAAACGATGGCAGCATAAAATACTCGAGAGCCGACGGAGCAGTTAGCGGCGGTAGCATCATTGGCGGGCTGGCCGGCATAAATTCCGGGTTGATATCTGTGGCTCATGCCAACGGCAATGTCACCGGAAGCAGCACCCCCAGCAAAATTACTATTGGAACAATCAACGAAAATCCTGTTTATGAACCGGCACCCACTGACTTTACAGCCAGCATCGATGGCGGCAATATTGTCGGCGGGCTGGTCGGACTCAACACCGGCATGATTAAAAAAACTGACGCCAACGGCAATGTCACCGGCGGCAGCATCGTCGGCGGGCTGGTCGGGCTCAATATCGATTTGCCGTGTGACGATGGTCCCGGCGGAAAAATCATGATGTCGGAAGCCACCGGTAACGTCAAGGGTGTCAGCAACGCAGGAACCATTGCCTTTGATTATAACGGCCCTGCTATGCCAGTCACTACGGGCGTGGGAGATGTTGCACAATCTCCTGTGAATGCAACCATCACGGGCAGCATTAAAGGCGGCAATATTGTCGGCGGACTTGTCGGACTCAATGCCGGCGGAAATATCCTGATGACCTCAGCCGAAGGCAATGTCGAGGGCGGCAGCATCGTCGGTGGACTCGTCGGACTCAATGCCGGCGGTCAGGTCAGGTGTGCACTCGCAAGCGGCAATGTGACCGGTAAAAACAATGTCGGAAACATTGCCTTTGATTACGCCGAAACGCCCTTTATCGCTGCGGACCAGGTAAGTCTACCCGAGGATTCGGTCTTAAGAACCGCCAATGTCAGCATCAAAGGCGGCAATATTGTCGGCGGGCTCGTGGGGCTCAATTTTGACAGTAAAATCGAAAATACATTGGCCGAAGGCAATGTCACCGGCGGGAATTTTGTCGGCGGGCTGGTCGGTCTCAATGCGGGCGCAGGATGTATGGGTGACGGCGCAGTCATTACCGATTCGGCAGCCACTGGCAATGTCACCGGCAGCAAGAGCACCGGCGCCGTCAATATCAGCTATAATGTGGCAGACAGCGATGAGGTCTTTGAAGATTTCAACTTCAGCCTCAAAGGCGGTAACTTTGTCGGCGGGCTTGTGGGACTCAATTACGACGGCGGAATCATCAACACGCATGCTGAAGGCAATGTCACCGGCGGCGGCAATTATGTCGGTGGACTCGTCGGCTACAATCTTGCCACGGTTGATGAAAAAGATGTAGGTGTGTCGGACGACGGACCGCCTCCCCCCGAAGGAGCGTTGATCGAAAGATCCTATGCGATCGGCAATGTGAAGGGTGTCAATTATGTCGGTGGACTCGTCGGCTACAACAGCGGCGTCATCGTTGACACCGATGCCTGGGGTAACGTTACCGGCAAAGAAGCGGTCGGCGGACTGGTCGGATTCAATGACCACGACGGTGTGATTGTCAACTCTTACTCCATCGGCACGGTCAGCGGCAGTAAATCCGTCGGCGGGTTCTTGGGACATAACAATAACGGTGCGATCATCAGTTCCTACTGGGATATGACAACTTCCGGCAAGATCGTGGGTGTCGGCAGCAGCAATGGCAACACCAATCCGATGGAGGTAACCGGTTTGGACACCCCTGCGATGATGCAGGAAAGCAGCTTCGTTGGCTGGGATTTCGATAATGACTGGTACATTGATGAAGGCGTGACCTATCCAATGGTTGGTTATTCGGCACCATAAATTAAATTTTATTAACCTTTAACCCACCATTTCCTCTCCTGCAAACCGGGAGAGGAAATGGTGCTTTTCTAGCCGAGATGCACTTTATAAATTCCTTTTAACAAACGGAGCCTGACGTATGTTCCCCCTGAACAGAAAGAATCCTTCCGCGTCTGTCATTATATTTTTCTTTTTTATTGTCTTACTTGCCCTTCCGGCAGCCGCTCAGGAAAGGGCGGGCGAGATTATCCAGCAGTTCGAGAAGAAAGAGGTCGTTCCCCGCGATCTGCCGGACATGCCGGTTATTGAACAAAAGGAGGAAAAGCCTCAGGAAGCGCCGGTTGGCCCAAAAATTCTGATCAAACAAATTCATGTGAAAATTCACAAAAAAACGACCGCAGAGGAACAATCTATCCTGCTGACACCGGACACCATTGAATCCATAACATCCAAATATGAAAACAGAGAGCTGTCTTTTGCGGAAATCAATCAGATCGCCAATGAGATAACGGCCGCTTACCGCAGCCGCGGATATCTTCTGGCGTACGCGTTCATTCCCCAACAGGAAGTCAGGGACGGGATGCTGGAAATCGGCATCATCGAGGCGCAATTGGGAAAAATTACCGTCGCGGGCAACACATCCTACAGCACCGATTTTATCCGGAAGCATCTGGAAAAAATCCGTAAAGATCCCTCTATTAAAACAGACATTCTGCAGAACTCATTGCTTCTGCTGAACGAATATCCCTCCCTGAACGTTATGGCCGTTATGGAGGCCGGAGAAGAATTCGGTACAACGGACATTGTCGCGCAGGTCAAAGACAGCCGGCCCGTATCGGGAAGTATTTCCTATGATAATTTCGGCTCGGAGTACACCAGTGAAAACCGTCTCAATGCCGATCTGAACCTCGGCAATCTGCTGGGCAGCGGGGACCTGCTGACGCTCAGAGGCATAACGGGACTGGACGATATCGACTTTGACAACCTGTCGTATCTCCGGGCGGAATATGCCATTCCGATCACGTATTACGGAACAAAGATGGGGGGCTACTACGCCGACAGCCGATACAAAGTGGGCAAGGAGTACGAACCGCTCGAGATTCACGGGGAAACGCATCTGGCGGGTCTTTATCTAACGCATCCGCTGATCAAGACCCGAATGCACGCTCTGGATTTGAAGCTGGGTTTCGATTACAAAGACATTTACGAATACATGCTTGATGAATTGGCCAGCAAGGATAAGATTCGCGTCGCCAGTCTGGGAGCGACCTACAATTTCATCGATAAATTCTACGGAAGAAACATCATCAATTTGACATACCATCAGGGCATCCGGGATTTGTTCGGAGGAACCGGCAAGAACGAACGGGAATCGAAGCGGCAGGGCTTGTGGGAACAGCTTTTCGGCAGCAACGACATTGATGTACCCAGAACCCCCACGAGCCGGCTCTACGCCGACGGCGGTTTTTCCAAAGGGACGCTGGATATTGCCAGAATTCAGAGACTCCCCGGATATAATTACATGATCCTGAAAGGGTCCGGTCAGATTTCCGGCGATAATCTGTTTGTAGCCGAACAATTTTTCATCGGCGGAATCAGCACCGTCAGAGGGTTTTCATCGGCATCGCAGGGCGGCGATCAGGGATACTGTGTTTCAGCCGAATTTTATTTGTCACCTCTTTATCCCAAGGCTAAAATTTTCAACCAGACCTTCGGCGACATGTTCAAGTTTGTTTTATTTGTCGATCACGGCGGTGTGTTTAAAAATGACGCTCTGCCGGGAGAAGACGAGGACGAATATCTGACCAGCATCGGAGCAGGTTTCCGGCTCTATGCGGGCAAACATTTTTCCGTCCGTCTGGATTACGCCGTGCCCAGAATAGATGGCTCCTTTGAAATAGACGACGCGGAGCTCTACGGACAGGTGGCATTTGTTTTTTAAAACATAATGACATTCTATGTCTGGCCTGATAAAAAACATCCACATACCGAATGCTTTTAAAAACAAGTTTCCTTACCGAAGGAAATTGGGAGATTCCTTGGTGTGGAAAACAAATTTATTTATTAGAGGCTTTATAAAGAACGGGTAAATACAGAAGATCAACAAATCAAGAGTTAAAAATCAGGAGAAGAACGAAAGGAGGTTTTATGCGAATCAGAAAAGGCAGGAACGCAAAGGTGCTGTCATGGATCATGATGGTCACGTTTGTGTTATGCGCCTGCACGGCATGGGCATTGCCCGGCGGCGGCGCGGTTGTCAGCGGTTCAGATGCACCGGTTGTTGACGGCCGGACCATGACCATTAACCAGACGGCGCCAAAATCAATTATTAATTGGGAGTCATACAGTATAGACAGGCGGGAAACCGTCGCCTATACCGGTCAGGGGAGTGCCAATTGGATATCCTTAAACCGCGTAACAGGGGCAGATCCTTCCCAGATATTGGGACAGATTACCGCGGACGGTGCAGTCTGGGTCATCAACCCCAACGGGCTGCTGATCGGTTCCAGCGCCAGGATTAATGTGGGAAGCTTTCTGGGTTCGACCCTGAGCATTACCGATGATGAATTTAATGATAGCGCCCCTTACACCTTCACCGACGGCGCCAACAGTATTACCAATCAGGGCAAAATAACCACAACGGAAAACGGCTATGTGGCCCTGCTCGCTCCCTCCATTACCAACAAGGGCACCATTACCACACCGAAAGGACAAACCTTAATCGCATCAGGCAATGCTGTGACTCTGGATGTTCCATGGGGCGGGACGAACGCCATTACGATTGATGCGGAAACAGCAGGAGATGCTCTGGGCATCGTTAACTCAGGCAAAATCATTGCTGACGGCGGTCTCATTTACCTTGCCGCAGACAGCGGGAGTGACCCTTTAAAGACCGTCATTAACAACACCGGCGTCATCCAGGCGAGAACCATATCCAATGTCTCCGTAGGAGGAGTTGGCCCCCCGCCTCCACCGTACAAAACAGGCTACATTTATCTTCTGGGGAACGCGAACAACAGTCTTGGCAACAGCAACACCATTAACGTTGGCGGCACGCTGGACGCTTCCGCGCCCAACGGCGGTGACGGCGGGTGGATCGAAACATCCGCGGCCAGAGTGATGGTGGCCAATAGCGCAAACGTGACCACCAATGCGCCGAAGGGAGCAACCGGTTGGTGGTCGATCGATCCGGTCGGCGACTTCAACATCGGTGCGGCATCCGGCGCGGGCGAGGGCGGCTCCATCACCGGCTCCAAGCTCGGCAGCACCCTGGGCAAAACCAATGTGGAAATTCAAACCTTTCATCCGGGCAGCATCAATGTCAACCAGCCGGTTTCCTGGAGTTCAAACAACACTCTGCAGCTGAGGACTGATGAGTATATCAATGTAAACAAAAATATCACCGCCTCCGGAAAATCTGCACGACTGGATCTCAAAAATGATGACGGCTCATGGCCTGATGGTTTTCCGGACGGTCCCGGAGATGGCGCGCCTGTTTATTTCCTGCAATTAAACAACGGTTCCGTCATCACGCTTTCCGGCGCGGAGGCCCAGCTTCAAATCAACAAAGACGAGTACACGGTGATTAACAGCGCGAATGTCCGTTTCCTGGACTTTCAATTCAATGCCCCGGACCTTGCAGGCAATTACGCGCTGGGCACCAACATCAATGCGTCTGTTACTTCCGGATGGAATGATGGAGCCGGAGTTATGCCGGTAGGCACTGAAAGCGATCCCTTCACCGGTAATTTTAATGGTTTGGGCCATACCATTTCCAATCTTACCATTAATCAGCCTGACGGCAACGGCGTCGGTCTGTTCGGATACAATAGTGGATTAATCACCAATATCGGTCTGACGGGCGGCAGTGTCACCGGACTGGCACATGTCGGCGCTCTGGCCGGATTCAATGACGGTTACATCTTTAACGCCTACGCCACAACGGCCGTTCAGGGGCATGTGGACGTTGGCGGACTCGTCGGCGAAAACACGAGTGAAAATTGGATTGTCAATTCTTACGCCACCGGCAAAGTTACCGGGATTAAAGATGACGGTGGTTATGGTGGCCACTACATTGGCGGACTGGTTGGAGACAACGATGGCTTTATCTTCGATTCTTACGCCAAAGGCGCGGTCAGCGGTTATAATTACATCGGTGGGCTCGTCGGCATCAACAACGGCCCGATTGATTATTCCTACGCGACGGGAGCGGTTAGCGGCACTTACTATGCCGGCGGACTCGTCGGCGAAAATAACAGCGTCATTGCCGACTCGTATGCCACAGGCAAGGTCTCCGGTGTCAGCTTCGTGTTTCCTGATGGTGACGAAGCTTTTAGCGAAGATGTCGGTGGACTCGTCGGTAGGAATCACGATAAAGTTGTTGACTCCTACGCAACCGGTGCAGTTACCGGCTATGAAGATGTCGGCGGACTCGTCGGCGATAACGAAGGTGGCGTGGTCGAAGACTCCCACGCAACAGGCAAGGTCTCCGCTGTGGAATACGTTGGCGGGCTCGTCGGGTGGAATGATGGCATGATTGAAGACTCCTATGCCACGGGCAAGGTCACCGGCAATTATGAAGTCGGCGGACTGGTCGGGGAAAACGATGAAGGTATGATTACGAGATCCCATGCCACAGGAGCCGTCACCGGCGTCACTTACGTCTATCCTGAAGATGGTGAATACGACAGCGCAAATATCGGCGGGCTTGTCGGGTGGAACGAAAGCATGATCGATAGCTCCTATGCGACGGGTAAGGTTACCGGCTATGAAGATGTCGGCGGACTGGTTGGCGAAAACAACGAAGGGATGATCACGAAATCCTATGCCACAGGCAATGTCAAAGGCACCTACGATGTCGGTGGACTCGTCGGTGGAAACTACGACGCGATGATTACGGAATCCTTCGCCACGGGAGCAGTCACCGGCGATGAAAATGTCGGCGGGCTCGTCGGAGGGAACTATGGTCAAGGACCTGGTGAAGATGCAGCGATTATCGAGAAATCCTACGCCACAGGCGCCGTCAAAGGCAGCTATGATGTCGGTGGTCTGGTTGGTGAAAATTATGGCGGCAAAATTGAAAAATCCTATGCCACGGGCAATGTTGCCGGTGGAGATTATGCCGGCGGGCTCGTCGGGTGGAACGGCTATGACGATGATTCGCTGATCGTACAATCCTATGCCACAGGCAATGTCAAAGGGAGTTATGCCGTGGGTGGACTTGCCGGAGGAAATGAAGGCTGGATCAGCAACACCGATGCCTGGAGCAACGTTACCGGCAAAGAAGCTGTCGGCGGCCTGGTCGGATTCAATGACAACGACGGTTTGATTGAGAATTCTTATTCCATCGGCACGGTCAGCGGCAGTAAATCCGTCGGCGGGTTCTTGGGACATAACAATAACGGTGTGATCATCAGTTCCTACTGGGATATGACAACTTCCGGCAAGATTATCGGTGTCGGCGGCAGCAACGGTGTCAACCCGATGGAGGTAACCGGTTTGAACACCCCTGCGATGATGCAGGAAAGCAGCTTTGACGGCTGGGACTTCGATAATGTATGGTCTATTGACGAAGGGGTGACCTATCCATTGGTTGGTGTTCTGGCACCGTAAATTAAATTTCTTTAACCTTATTAACTCACCATTTCTTTTCCCTGTTGAAGGGAGAAGAAATGGTGTTTTTTTACCAGAAACGCACTTTAACAAATCCCTTTCAGCCAACGGAGTCTGATGTATATTCCCCATGTAGCGGTATCGGTGGCGGCGGCAAAGATTAATTAATATAAATTAAAGCTAAAAGATCCTTTTCTCACTACGGGAAAAAAGGATCTTTCTTTTTCTGAAACCTTCTTTTCAAAAGCCCGCCTCAACACGCTGATCACGCCAAAAAATCTTCAAATTAAGTCGTTTGCAAAAAATGGCCTATTTATATATAATTTTATAGATAAAGATTGTCGTCTCCGGGCAAACGATGATTGCAGATTTACTTGTTTTTGTGATGGGTAAGTTACTTATGAAATATCAAAGGAATTTTCAAATATTCAGTTATACAGGATTTCTCAACCTGATCCTGCCTGTGATGCTTTTGTTTTTTCTGTCCGCGTGCGGCATGGCGTCTTCTTCTCAGCGCATTGGCGGACCGTGCACTTACAAACAGTACCAAGGCGAAGCAGAAATCGTCTCGGTTAAACTTCGGCAGCAAACAACCGGGGAATATGAAATCAGGTTTGCCTTTCATCCACAGAAAAAGATTCAGGAAGTGTTTGCCCGTGTCGAGGGCAAACAATGGCTGCTTGTCCAGGAAGATTCTTCTTTCCCGAAAAAGGATTTTCTGCAACAATACGATATCAAAACGGGAAAACGATTCCCCTGCTATATGAACGTGATTACGAGGGGAACCTGCACGCCGGTTCTGTTTGATTTTCCCTCAATACGCAACGGCAGGGCACAATAACAGTGTCCAGAATTTTAACATCACACAGGCACGTCCGGAGGTTGCTGATATGAAACAAAAATTCCTATGGCCCAACATTACGGTTTTTATAATATTAATATTTTTCATGCTGCCGGTATACGGCCAGGCGGAAAGTAACTCCACGCAACGGGAACGGTACGTCCTGGATGCCAACCGGCCCGTAAAGACATTTCCCATCATGCGTCCGGACGATTTAACGATCCGAAAATGGCAGAGCAGATTTGAACGAGCACCGCGCGCACACATCCGTGAAAAATATCACCATCGGGCCCATCCGAGAGCGAAAGTGCGCACCGACCAAACAGGCAAGGTATCCTCCATCAATCTTCTTGGGCTTTTGACCTATGCGCCTTCGGAAAACCAGGGGTCGTGCGGCGATTGCTGGGCATGGGCCGGAACGCGTGTTATGAGCATTGATCTGAACACGCAACAAGGCACTGCCGCCAATCTTTCGGTTCAATTTACCAATTCCTGTTACGGAGAAAATGCCTGCTGCGGCGGCTGGCTTTCCGATGTTGTGGATTTCTACAACAGCAAACGGATGGCCATTTCCACAACCAATACGAATGCGTCCTTTCAGGACGGCAATTTCTGGTGCAGCTATTACGGCGCTTCATCCAAGGTGTCCTGCGAAAATATCGCGACAGAGGCTAACTACCCCATTCAATCCATATCTGAAGCCACGGTACACACGACAGGCATTTCGCAGGCCGAGGCTATCTCCAACATGAAGAATGTTCTGAATCAGGGAAAAGCCATCTGGTTCGCGTTTTTTCTTCCTGACAATGCCGCCTGGAATAGTTTCTATAATTTCTGGAACAATCAGTCGGAAAACGCCCTCTGGGATCCGGATCGTTACTGCGGCCAAACCTGGGATGCCTATGAGGGCGGCGGTCATGCAGTGACCCTGGTCGGTTACGATGATTCCGCCTCCGATACGGATGATCACTACTGGATAGCTCTCAACAGTTGGGGAACCACCGCCGGCAGACCCAACGGCATTTTTCATTTAAAAATGTATGTCAATTACAATTGCACGCTTCGCGGTCTTTCCAGCTATCCGCTTGGATTTCAGACGCTCAATATCGAATGGGGCGCCGGAGGGACTGACCCCGTTGACAGGACTGCGCCCGTCGTGACAGCCTTCTCGGTGCCCACGGTTTCAAAATCACTTACGGTGCCTGTCAATGTGTTGACGGCAACGGACAACGTGGAGGTCACCGGCTACATGATTACCGCTTCTTCAGCGAAACCCTTATCATCGGCTGCCGGCTGGTCGGCAATCGCTCCGGCAAGTTATACTTTTCCTTCCACGACATTGGGAACAAAAACATTATACGCCTGGGCCAGGGATGCCGCAGGAAATGTTTCATCTTACAAAAGCGCCTCATTTACGATCAGCATGCCTGATCTGATCATCTCGGCTGTAAGCAACTTGTCCAAGACCATTACGGCATCAAGACGAAGTTTTTCCATCTCCGACACGAATAAAAACCAGGGGAACGCTTCGGCGCCTGCTTCATCAACAAAATACTATCTGTCCACGACAACCGCCAGGACAGCCAATGCCGTGCTGCTCAACAGCACCCGCTCTGTCAGCGCACTGTCAGCAGGCAAAACGTCCAGAGGTTCCATTAAAGTCACTGTTCCCCAAGGTATTGCCAAGACGGTTTATTATGTTGTGGCATGCGCCGATGATTATTTTGTCGTGAACGAAAACAATGAATCCAATAATTGTAAAGTATCATCACGGAAAATTACCGTTAAATATTAGTGACAAAGAAACATCGGAAAGATATCAGACGCCGTGGCTCAATAAAAGGTCGTACACGGGCGATAAATCCATTTTGTCGATCGTCCGATTGACGGAAAAAATACCAATATTAACAATGGCTTTTCTTAAATGAAGCATTTTATACGGCGTTTCAGTTGACTGGAACAAGTATAAATTGTGTCTTGTAATTAATTACAGTTATGATAATGTAATTTGGATGTTCTTTCTCTTAAGAGAACATTGATTAAAACTACGGAATACTGCAAAGTATTTTACCGAAAAAGAGGGCTTATGAAGAATACTTTTCAACTCATCCTGATCATTATTGTGCTTGTTGCATTATCCTTTCCTTCCAGCGGATTTGCCGCAACCCAGGAGGTTTTTGGCCAATATTGCGACGTGTATACCGGCGATATGAAAAACAAGAAAAAATTGGACGATTTCAGAAAAGCCGTGAATGAACAAGCCAAAAAAGATGGTATCAAAAAATTAGTTAAGACATCCCGTTTCGCGAATGTGACGTCTGATTGCGTCAATTATGCCATCAGTAATTACGTGGAAAAAACCACGGTTGTCGGTCACACGGAAAATGCCGAAAATAAAGGACGAAAAATTTGCGAGAAGGTCAAAATAAATTTTGATCCGGATGCAATCAGCAAGTACCTCAGTCAGGAGATCTGTCTCCAGGGCTGGGATGCCGGCCGGGGAAATTCTAACTGGTGTTACGATGTCGACAACATCCTGGCCAAAAAAGAAGGTAAATTGAATGTCGGTTTGATTATCGAAACCCAGATTCCCAATCTGGCGTCAGATAAGAAAGAAGCTCTGGAAAAAGAAGAAGAAAAACAGTTTCTGGACATGGCGGAACTCCACCGGGACAAATATAACATTCTGGACAAAGATGCTTTTAGCGCCGCTGCGGAAAAACAAAAAATATCATTATATGGCATTACAGATAATGACATCATGCAACTGGGCAAAACCCTCAATCTGGATGCCGTCGTGCACCGCATGATTTATGAAAACAACAGAACGACAAAAGTCCGCAAAATTAACACCGGAAAGGTTTTATTATTCAGCACCTATGAAACCGGCAGCGACACGGCTGGTGAAACAACGGACTGGGTGAAATACGGCAAGCACAACAACGGCACGGTTCATTATTATAAAAAAGCCGGAGTTGTCAAAGACGGCGACGGCAGTATTATCAAAATATTCAACAAATGGGTTTTTTCTAAAAAAGAAGTTTCTAATGCCATTCAATATAGACGTGAAAACAGATTATCAACCAGAGGTTACGATCAACTGTCGCACATGATTTATCTTTCGGAAATCGACTGTCAGAATCAAAGCGAGAGAATGATCTATTTATACCTGTACGATAAGGACGGGAAATCGTTGTATTCCCATACATACAACGACCCGGAATGGCATTATATCGAAACGGATTCAAACGCAGAAGCGCTTCTCAAAGCAGTTTGCAAGTAAGGTTGAAAGCATAATCTGCGCGGTAAACGGATTTTATATCGTCGCTACACTGAATCGTATTTTAGAAACCGGTTTTGATTAATGCATGTTCCGGAAAGCGGCATGCATTAATGGTGACACGTATTTTTGACTCGGATAATACGATAAGCAGGGGGGATGCTGCATAATATTGCCCCAACCATGTCGACCGGAACAGTTCGCAGTTTACACAATCGCGAATCTCTCTTAATATCATGAAAACACCTGAAAATATCCTGCTGATAATCAGAAGATCGCTTGGCGATGTTCTGGCAATGTCTCCGGTCATTGACATATTGTCCCGGCAATTTCCAAACGTGTCCATTGATCTGCTGGTCAACAGAGATACGATCGCGGCGGCTAAACTTCTGAATGGCATCCGTCATATCATTGCTTTGGAAGACGATGCGCTGAAAAACAATTTGCTTTTCTCTCTTAAAATGCAAATCGGTCTGACGCGAAGACTATTTCGTAAATACGACCTGGCAATTTCTTTTACCACGAATGAACGAAGCAACCTTTACGCCTATCTGGCCGGTCGGACAGCAGCCGGAGCGATGGAGCCGATGTTCGCAAAAAACTGGTGGCACCGGCTCCTGCTTCATTCCGGTTATCTGATCAACCCGGAAAAACACATCCTGGAAAACAATCTCACCGCTTTGCGCGGTCTCGGTATGACCATCGACCGGATAATCTTGTCTGCCAGGTATCCCGAACCGTCCGGGCTCAAGGTACAGAAAATTTTAAAAGATTTGTCCGTCGACCGTTTTATTATTTTTCATCCGGCCGGCCGATTTCTCTGCAAATCGTATCCGCAAAATCTCCGTAACCGTCTTTTATATTTGCTTGATTCCCTGAATATTCCCATCATGGTCACTGGGGGAAAAAGTGCAATCGATCGACAGGTTAACGCCTCTATCCCGGACTTGAAAAATGTCCGGTCGCTGATCGGCAGATTGTCTCTGGAGGAATGCGTCGCCCTGACCGCCATGTCGCTCGGCTACGTCGGCGTTGATACGTTCAACTGTCATTTGGCTGCGGCTTTTAACAAACCGGTTTTTGTCATGTTCGGTCCGACCATACCGGAACTCTGGTCGCCATGGTCCAATGAATTGCAGCGGGGTGGACGACGGGGTTCGGCTATTCAAACGTACGGAAACATTACCCTTTTTCAATCGGCGAAGGATTGCGTTCCCTGCGGACACTCCAAGTGCGAAAAAATCGACCGGCATTCCGCCTGCATGGAGGCAATAGACCCGCATACTGTTTTCGAGGCAGTCAGGCATTGGCTTTCTCAATCTCAACCGGCGAGCAACGGAAATGCATCCTAGAAACTGTTACCGGCTAAATAATTTTTTTACGCAAATGGTGTGCGACCGGCATTTCATCTCCGATGAAATGAACGCCCTGCTGCGTAATCCCGATGATTATCTCCGGCGGCACCCTTCCCGGATCGTCCAGAACAATTTTAAAAACAGGATCGTTTTTCTGGAGATCGGCGCAACAAAAGCCATTGTCAAAATTCACAACTACAAATCAACGTGGCACAGAATCAAGCGTTATTTCAGAAGAACACGCGCCAGCACGTCATGGCATTATTCTCTGTTGTTCAATGAAAATGGAATACCGACACCAAGACCGATCGCGTATAAAGAAACCCGCATAGGCCCCCTGCGTGGAGACTCCTACTTCATCTATGAATGGGTTGACGGCATTACCGGCGACGAGTATTTCCTCCGAAATGCAAACAATGCGGAAAGAATTCAAAAGGCCGTTGAATCCATTGTGGACATAATGAGCAAAATAAAAAATCTCGGTTTAATTCACGGCGATATTCGTCTGAAGAATATTATTTTCAAAGGCGATGAAATCTTTCTGACCGATTTTGACGATATCGGAAAACGAAGATGGTACAAACCCGGTTTTGTGAACAATCGTGATTTCCGGGGGCTGATCAAGGATATCCATTATAATGTGCCGCAGGCCATTCAACCGTTTTTCTTGTCTCGTCTGGCGTTGCTCGGCAATGATATTAAACGCCTTGTGGAATCCTACCGGCATAAAGCATAGACGATGCATCACGACGGAATCAAGGGGAAACGATAGTTAATGATAAAAATTTAATCTCGCGCTTGACGGACCGTCACCGTTTATCTAGAATCTTTTTCAAGTCAATCACGTTTTAAAGGATTTTCTTATCACGATCACAATAAAAAAAGAGGCGATGAGATCTGTTGTTTTGTTGCGTCCGTCGGAGGGGCTTTATTCCAAAGTATTTCGTCCATGGATCCCTTTGTCTTTATTGGCCGCGGCGGCAAAACTTGATGAGGCCGGTTATCCAATCGTTCTGATAGACCAACGGACTTCTTCAGACTGGAAATCCGAGCTTTATCACGCATTAAAGCAGAATCCGATTTGTGTCGGCGTAACGGCGATGACCGGTTCCCAAATCACCCATGCACTGGAGATGTCGGCTTGTGTAAAGCAACACTCATCCACGCCGGTTGTATGGGGAGGGGTTCATGCAACATTGTTCCCCTCGCAGACGCTGGAACATCCCTGCATCGATGTGGTGGTGAAGGGAGAAGGCGAAGAAACCTTTCTGCAACTTATTTTACGGATCGAACACGGCCAATCCCTGCAGAATCTGGAAGGCATTGCCTATAAAGATCACGGTCTCATCGTTCATAATCCGGAAAGGCCTTTTCTGGATTTGAATACCCTGCCTCCCGTGCCTTACCATCTCGTTCACATCCCTCAATACCTGCACCGTTACTTCGATAATAAGCGCGTGCTGGAAGTCGAGACATCGCGGGGCTGTCCCTTCAACTGCACATTTTGCTATAACCCTCTGTATGCCAAACGGCAGTGGAGAGCGTTGAACGCGCCTCGCTTGCTGGGGCTGTTGCAGCCGCTTGTCGAAACATACGGCGTTAAAGCGTTTCATTTCGTTGACGATGGCTTTTTTATCGATAAGGAACGTACGCGGGAGATTATGACCGGTGTGCTGAAACAACGATGGTCAATCAAAATGGGGTTTCAGGGGGCTCGCGTTGATACGATCGATCAAATGACTGATGCGGATTTAGATCTCGTTGTTGAAGCCGGAGGAGTTTTTTTGCAGGTCGGCGTAGAATCGGGATCACCCCGCATACTGGAGATTCTCAACAAACGCATTCATCCCGATCAGGTGGTGGCATTCAATCGACGCCTGTCCCGTTATCCCCAAATGAAGGTGTATTATAACTTCATGTGCGGATTTCCTTCTGAAACCCGTGATGACGTTCTCAGAACGACTGCTCTGGCCTGGTCATTATTGCGCGATAATCCCAACGCCCTGATCAGCGCATTTCATTTTTACAAACCATATCCCGGCACCCGTCTTCGCGAAAGGATCGTTCATCAGGACGACGTAACACCGTCAACCCTCGAGGGATGGGGAACGTTTAATTGGACACAGTACATCGGACGCGATCAAGATGATGAAACGAGGAAACTCATG
>Ga0208040_1001939_pt1 | contig 19358 bp, 17 predicted proteins | sample AD_UKC083_MetaG_FD_184431 | JGI IMG/M metagenome (GOLD analysis project Ga0208040, IMG submission 184431) | Active sludge microbial communities of municipal wastewater-treating anaerobic digesters from USA - AD_UKC083_MetaG (SPAdes) (version 2) | ecosystem: Engineered > Bioreactor > Anaerobic >...
GAGTTCAGGATATTGATGAAGATGGCGCCGAATCGACACCATCTTCTCAAAATATTTTTCGCTTAATGAAGTGATAGAATCCATGTAGAAATTATTTTACAATCTTCATCTCATCAACTAAATGTTTAGCACCTCCCACCTTGTCAATCACAAAAAGAACATAACGGATATCTACCGCAATGGTTCTTTGTACCTCGGTTTCAAAGAAAAGGTCACCACTCATCGCTTCCCAGTTGCCATCAAAAGCACAACCTATCAACTCCCCTTTGCCATTGATAACCGGACTTCCTGAATTACCGCCTGTGATATCATTGTTGGTCAAGAAACAAGCTCTGATCTTACCATCTTTATCAGCATAAGGACCATAATCTTTAGTGTTGAACAATTCTACCATCTTTTCAGGTAAATCGAACTCCCAGGAACCGGGTCTATATTTTGCAATAGTTCCTTCTAAAGTAGTGTAATATCTTGCTGTTAAAGCATCTTCTACTTCATAACCCTTCACTTGTCCGTAAGTGAGACGCATCATGCTATTGGCGTTGGGATAAAAATGTTTGTCAGGATTCATTTCCATTAACCCTCGCATAAACAATCGATGATTTTTGCTTAAACGTTCCTGAGTTTCATTTGAGAAAACCATATTTTGTAAATAAAATGAATAAAACGTTTGTAACAATTGATACACACGGTCATTTTTCAATGTTTTTGCATTCGGATTTTTAATAAAATCATGGATAGCCTGCTGGTCATGTAAAATCGATTTTTTGTATAGATCAGCTGTGAGTTTATTAAAGTCTTCCTTATATTTTTTAACCATTTTGTTAAACATGTCGGGACGCTGTTCGGGAGTACTCTCTTCATAGAAATAAGCCAACATAGTACTCATAATCTCTTGATCTACAGCAATGTCATAATCTTTATATAAAGTTTCAAAATCTTCACTTAAAGATTCTAAATAGGCAACAATACCTTGGTATTTATCAGTTCCTTTCTTGTACTCTTTCTTGGCTAACAGAGCGTCAAGACCATAGAGAGGACCCCATACAAGGAATAAGTCAGTACTACTGAATATCGCTTCATGATATAAAACTCTTGCCTTTGCAATTTGGGAATACTCTTTATAAATGTTAGCATATTCATCGATTACACCTCTATAGATTTGGCGATCAGGATTGGCGTTAGCCCATTGAATAAATTGATCTTCAATCTCTCTCTTCTTTTCAATAACGCGATTATTAACAACCTGCTCGGTTTGTCCGATAGTGTATTTCCAATAGTTGGAAACCATCGCAGCTTTGTTGGCATACTGGATATCAGTCTTTTTACTTTGTTGACGTGCAGCAGTAATCACATCCAATTTCTTACCTCTGCCGGCAATGATCACCGGATTTTCCTCTTTCATTTTCATCTCAATCGCATAGGAGCAAGCATAACGATCAGTTCTTCCTGGAAATCCAATAATCATAGCAAAATCATCCTCTTCAGGACCCGCTAAAGAAATGGGGAAGTAAAATTTAGGTTGGTAAGGAACATTATCAGCTGAGTAAGGAGCAGGGTTACCATCTTTGTCTGCATAAACACGGAATAAGGAGAAGTCAACAGTATGACGAGGCCACATCCAGTTATCAGTGTCTCCACCATAGTTTCCTAGAGAACTTGGGGGTGCACCTACAAAACGTACATCTGGAAACTCCAGATAAATGAACATGTAGTATGCATTTCCATTGAACATATTGGCAATATGAACAAAATACTTGCCATCTTCATTGTGTGATTTAACCAATTCTTCAGATCTTTCTTTGATCAAGGCTTTTCGGTCTGCTTCACTGGTTTCATCAGTAATCCCTTCTAATAAAATAGAAGTCACTTCTTCCATGCTGATTAAAAACTGAACACTTAACCCTTCACAAGGCAACTCTTCTTCCCGGGTTTTGGCCCAATAACCATCCCCTAAATAGTTATGTTCTTCCGAAGATAAAGCCTGAATGTTGGAATATCCACAGTGGTGGTTGGTCAATAATAACCCATCTTTAGAGATCATTTCACCGGTACAACCGCCTCCAAAAATCACCACACCATCCTTCATACTGCTGTGGTTGACATTGTAAATATCTTCAGCAGTTAATTGTAAACCCATCTCTTGCATCTGACTTATGTTCTTGTTTAACAGCATCATAAGCCACATCCCCTCATCCGCTCTCAGGAACGATAAAGATAATAGTAAACTGAATAGTAATCCTAATTTTTTCATGGTATTATTTTTTGATAAAATTTTAAAATACAATCAACAAAGATATATGTTTTTTCTCACATTATGATGACGATTTTCTTTTTTGAAATAAAAAAAAAGGGGGGACGGAAAGGTGGTGTCTCCCCTGAAAATAATCGCTTAATAAATAAATGGAAATACCCTTTTGATATTCCGCCCGACAAACTCTTCCGGAAATCGTGCACGATACCGCTTATGAATGGCTGCAGCGCGAGGTACTAGATTGGCAAAAGTCCAAATAAAGAAAACCAATCCCGATAAGGACCATGTCAAAATGGCAAATCCCAACCACTCAACCAATTCTCCAAAATAGTTCGCACTCGTAACATAACGAAATAGACCTCCTTTGGGGAAATAGTGCTTCGTATCCTGATCATCTTTTCGTAAATTACGGATGATATGATCCGAATGTAAGTTGATTCCCATTCCAACAAAGAAAAGGATCGTTCCAATAATAAATTGAGGGGTGCTAAACCAATCAATTCCGGCGCGTACAAAAGGTGCGGGATTCGCTTCATTATAAGCTACAAAAAAGATCCAATAACCTTGCATCCAAGCATTTAAGATGTTAAAACCAACCCCCATAGACATAATCCCAATCGGCATCTTGCCTTTTCCTTTAAATAAAAATGGGAAAATAAGAGCTCGTTGAAAATAGTGTAGCTGGAAAAATAAAAGGAACACAAGGGGTACTGTCTCAAAGCGGTGGGGTGATGAAGCCCACATAATCCACATCAGGATAAAAATAGTTACCTCCATCACAAACCAGGCCCAACGATTGGATATTGTTTTACCCCACCGGGGGGAGATCAACATCCCGTAACCCGCTTCCACATAGTATAAAGCAATGAAGGTGATAACCGCTATGACGGTCATCACCCATAAGTAAATATAAAAAGCACTATATAACATGACTAATCAATAGTTATACTCATAGGAATTCGTGCTTGCACACCATCCATTTCAGTAACTGAACGCATCGCATCAAATGTAAAATATAACTCTCCGAAACGTTGCTTTAACAACATTTCAACCTCAGTTTGACTTCCTTGTTTGAAGAATTTCTCGAAAATGTTAACCGGTGCCGGATACTCAACAATTCCGTAATCAGTAAGTTCAGCCAATTCAGCAGCTTTGGCAATGGCATCATCAATATTTCCCAATTGATCTACCAATTTGTTCTCAATGGCTGCAATCCCACTCCAAACACGACCCTCACCAATTTCATCAACATAAGATTGTTCTAAACCTCTGCCTTGCGCAACACGTTGGGTAAATAGAGAATAGACAGTTTCTACTGAATTTTGTAAAATATTTAATTCATAAGGATCCATCAAACGACCGGTTGCAAAATCTGCATACTCATTACTTTTAACTACATCATAAGTGATTCCCAATTTGTTTTTCATCATCTTTTGAATGCTGGCGACAATGCCGAACACCCCGATTGAACCGGTTAATGTGGAGGGTTGGGCAACAATCCAGTCTGAGTTACAGGAAATATAATATCCTCCTGATGCAGCATAATCGCCCATGGAAGTAACCACTATTTTGCCGGCTTTTTTAGCCAATTCAATCTCATTCCAAATTGCCCCGGATGCCATCGCACTACCGCCGGGAGAGTTCACACGAAATACAATTGCCTTGACATCATCCCGTGTGTAGGCCTTGCGAATCTCTTTACACAAGGATTTAGAACCAATATTTTGTCCACTACCCTCACCATCTACAATATCTCCGAAAGCGTAGATAACGGCAATATTGTCTCCCGCTTTTTCCCCTGCAATAACCTGTTTTTTATATTCATTGAGAGTGATGTAGTTGATCTTTTTATCTTTTTCCAATTCCAAAAATGTTCTTAAGTTATCTTCATATCCCGAATAGTAGGATAGGTGGTCAATCATACCTAAAGATTGACATTGATCAGCTTCAAAACAGAGTAATTTATTAGCAATTTGATTTAATGAATCAGTAGAAATATCCCTTTTCTCAGCTATTTTTTCAGTTATAACACTCCATAGCTGATTGGCAATCAGACTTAATTGTTCAGCATTGGCTTCACTCATTTTGTCTAACATGAATGGCTCAACGGCACTTTTGAAAGTTCCATGACGAATAATCTGAACATCAATCTCCATTTTATCGAGCAGCCCTTTGAAAAAGACTGTTCTCATAGCAATCCCTTTGAAGTCAATCATACCGAGAGGATTGAGATGGATCTCATCGGCGACACTCGCTAAAAAATATCCTTTTTGACTGTAGTAGTCCCCATAAGCATACACTTTTTTACCACTCTCTTTGAAACGCTCCAATGCAGTATAGATCTCCTGAACGGAAGCAAGACCGGTGTTGGCTACGCCTCCTTCAAGACTAATTGCTTTGATTTTAGGGTCTGTTGCTGCTTTGTCAATAGACTTAAGAATGTCATCCAATCCTAAATTGGCTTTTGTAAATTCTGCAAAACCGGTATCTTCAAAAGGATTTTTTTCACCCCGCTCAGCAATGAGCCCACTTAACTCTATGCGTAAGATAGCATTGGAAGGTACAGTTGGGGTAGATGTTGTTGCAATATTGGCGATGATACCTATCATAAAAATAATGGACAGGACAAACATCACTATAGAAGAGATGAGAAATCCTAACATGGAGCCGAATACAATTCTCCAAAATTTTCTACTCCCGGACTCTGGTGCGGGAATACGTTGATTGTTGTAATAATTCATAATAAAAAATATTTGATATATATTTATTCTTAATTGGTATTAAAAGAGGATACAAAGTTACACTTTTTTTTGAAAATTTTTAATTCGCCTCTTTTTTGTATATTCGCAAGTTCTTTTTAACGAATATAAATTATATGAATTACAGGATTTTAACGTTTATCGTAGGCTTCTTTTTGCTGAATTGGAACAGTTTTGCTCAACAAGATCAGGTGGATGAGATTTCCGGATCTATGGAATGTACTACTATCACAGTGGGGAAAAAAGCAACCGCTGATGGCTCTGTCTTTACTTCCCATACGGATGACAGTCACCGTACCAGAACCAATATTTTGATTGTACCCGCTCAGGATCACCCTGAAGGAACTACCGTGAAGATGTACAAACGACAAAATGCCCCGGAGGAACCAGGTAAAATGGCTCATTATCAGAATATTGAAATAGGTGAAATTCCTCAGGTTCCTCATACGTACAAATATTTTGCAACTGCTTATCCCTGTATGAATGAGAAACAGGTAGCCGTTGGAGAGTCTACATTCTCTCCAAGAGAAGAACTGAGATCAGATCAGGGCTTGATCGACTGCCAACGCCTTTGCCAATTGATGATGGAAAGAGCTGCTACAGCACGCGAAGCAATCAGGATTGCCAGAGAATTATTGAAAAAATATGGCTGGATAGATGGAGGTGAAGCACTAACCATTTCCGATAAAAATGAGGTGTGGCACCTCGAAATAGTGGGTCCTGGAAAGGGAAAAACAGGTGCCGTATGGGCAGCACAAAGAGTTCCCGAAGATCATGTGGCGGTGAATGCAAATGCCTCCACAATACGGGAAATCAACCTCAAAGACAAAGATTTCTTTATGGCTTCCGATAATGTTTTTGAAGTGGCAAAAGAGAATGGCTGGTGGGATCCTGAAGAGGGACCTTTCAGCTTCGCTTATGCTTATGCCCCTGAAAGTAGAACTATGCTGGCATGCAGAAGAAGAGAATGGCGTGTGTTTGATTTGGTGGCACCATCACTCAAACTGGACCCCAATGCGGAAAATTATCCTTTCTCCGTTAAACCGGACACCCTGGTTACACTCGAAAAAATGATCTCTATCTTTAAAGATTATTACGAAGGAACAGAGTTTGATATGAGAAAAAATCTTACCGTTACAGATAAAGAGGGAAAAACGGTAATTTCTCCATTGGCTAACCCATTTATGAAAGCCGATGAATTGAAACTGAATAAAATCAACGGGGGATGGCACTGGAGAGGGGAGAGGACCATTGCAGTTCATTTTACCGTGTACGCAACGATCTTACAATCACGCAATTTTCTACCTGATGAGGTGGGACCCGTTTGCTGGTTCGCTCTCGATAATGTAGCTTCCTCAATCTATGTGCCGCTCTACGCTTCTATTACAGAACTTCCGGAAACATACAAAACAGATGGCAGAATGACCGGTTTTAGCAAAAAAGCAGCCTGGTGGGGATTTAATCGCTTAGGTACACTTGCCGCCAAAAGATGGGGTGAGATGAGCCTGGTTGTCAATGCAGCCTGGGAGCCAATGCAAAAGGAGATGCTCCGAAATCAGGCTGAAGTTGAAGAGCACGCAATGCAATTGATGAAAGAAGGAAAAAGAGAACAAGCAATCCGCTTCTTAACACAATATAGTATGGATTGTGCCAACAGTGCTTTGCAAAAGGCGTGGGATACAGGGGATCTGATTTGGACTACCTTTGATGGAAAATGGTAACAAATTAATAATGAATTAAATATACAATTATGCTTTGGGAATCAATCGCTTTCGGACCCATTAGAAGTAGAAGATTGGGCAACTCACTTGGGATTAATTTGCTACCGATTGTTAAAAAAATATGCTCTTTTGATTGTGTCTACTGTGAGTGTGGGTGGACACTCGACTCCAAAATGGATACTTCAGGCTTCTTCTCTCTAGAGGAAGTGAATCAGGCAATAGAAACGAAACTGATTCAGTGTCAACAGGGTAAAATTCCTATTGATAGCATCACTTTTTCAGGCAATGGAGAACCGACACTTCATCCCGATTTTTTGGCTATTGTGGATAACTTGATCAGGTTGAGAGACCAATATTATCCTGATGCCATTATCACCTGCTTGTCCAATTCGACACAACTCTATCATGATGATGTGCGTGAAGCACTGATGAAAATAGAAAATCCGGTGTTGAAGCTGGATGCCGTTACGGAAGAACTTTATCAAATGATTAACGCTCCGGTACAGGATGTAAAAGTGGCACAAATTATAGAATGGCTCAAACTTTTTAGGGGTCAATTTGTATTGCAAACGCTCTTTTTATCAGGAAAAATTGGGGGTGTAGAGTTTGATAATGCAAAAGAACCACATCTCTCTCAATGGATTGATGTGGTTCTGATGTTAAAACCCCAAAAGGTGATGTTATATTCACTGGATAGAGAAACTCCTGCGGAAAACTTGACCAAATTATCCACCGAAGAGATGGAAAAAATTGCTCAAATCTTAAGAGATAAAGGAATTCCTACTTCCGTTTATTAAGCTTTATTTTTTCTTCGCTTTTTTGAATTTTAATTCCTCGTGGAATTTAATGTGGATAGGAAGTGTGTATAAACTTCTCACCACTTGTCCATCCTTTTTCGCAGGGGTCCAGTTGGGCATTCTTTCCAAAGCCTGAACATAGTCCTTGAAAATCTCCTCCGATACATTGCCATTCTCTTCGGAAAGCTTGATATCATGGATAGAACCATCTTTTTCCACCACAAACTGAATATCAAAATGAGCTTCTTCACCTTCAACACCATACTTGCCTAAAGTGGTATTGATTCCCAAAAATTTGTGCAACTCTGCTAAACCTCCGGGATAGGAAGCCAACTCATCAACTTCAGTATGAATATCAACATTAGAAGGAGTGCCTTGACTTTGTGCAAAACCTAAAGTGAAAATAAAAATAAAAGCAAATAGCGAAATGATCCGTTTCATAATTCTCTGTTTTTAATTATGCAAAAATACAACTTTTTTAATATGTTAGCCACTTATTTTTTAATAAATCTTACTTTTAGCTCTTTTTTATACATAAAATCCCGAATTTGAGCCAATTGTTCGACCGACATCTCATCCAAATGGCACTCAAATTGATCCATAAAATGAGCCTCATCACCAAATAAATAACGCATATTTTGGCGTAAATAGTGTGTTTCATCCCCTCCAATCTCAGCAAATTGCAGTTTTAAAAACTGTAAAATCCGCAACCCATCCACTTTTTCATGAAAAGCACGCTTGAACTGATCTAAATTCTTGCTGTTTTTACGTAGTGGTCCCCATAAATCTTCTGTTTTATACTGTTTTTGTAAAAAAGAAATAAGGGGGGAGGCAATGTCTCGCTCCCATAACTGCGGTAGCGCTCTATAGCATACGGCAACCTCCTCAAATAGTTCCTGCGGATAGATCGGATAACTGCTCCAATCCCCTTGATTCCCCTTAATCATAGCGGGTCCCGTCCCAAAGTAGACTCGGGAAGAGAATCGCGAAGCGGGATAAACCGACTCACTATTCCAGTTCGAAATGGGCGCCATCTTCTGCAATTTCTGAAGTAGGTAGAAATCTTCACCACTCTTCATCGGGGTGATGCCTCCGATCTTTTTCAAACTACCCACCAGTACGGCAATCGCGGAACCGACAGCTGTGAAACTGTACGGTGAATCAATATCAAACAGATTGAGCAAGTAGTTGCGCATATAAATTTCATACCGCAAAATTGCCCGATTAGCACGCTCATCTTCCCCTAAAGGATGATAGTAGGGAACCGATAGGGCATGCACTCCCTCTTGGGTGAAACGCTCATAGATCGACTGAAAATAGTGCTCCTTAAACTGAGTATCCGCATCTAAACTAATTACAATGTCTTGATCATCAGCGATTTGTACAATGTAGTCAAACAGGACTTTCCTTGCCCAACCCACACCATGCTTTTTCCCGATCCAACCCTTTCCCGGGGAGGAATAATCCAAAATAGTGATAGGAAATGCACTATATTGTTTTAAATAACTAATTAATTGTTGATTGTTTTCACAAACGGCAATTTTTTCAGGATTTTGCCACCACTCCTCCGGCTGATTAACACAAATAATGACTGAAAATAAACCCTTAAAACTCTGTTTTACAATTGATTCCAGAGTAGCCGGAAGATAGGCCAACTCATTAATCACCGGAATGGCAATGTACAAGTGGGGACCTGCCATGCTATTTTACAGTAACGATTTTATAAACAGTAACCCCTTCATCCTGAGGATCAAAAATGCGGGAATTTTTAAAAATTAAGGTGTCCGTTCCTTTTTCTTTAGCTTGAAAAGTGATATAAAGATCCACAGCATTGCCAACCATTCCTTCAGGAGCATTGTTTACCACCCGCTGGGAAATAGAATCCACTATGGTAACCTCATTCTTGTTGAGATATTGCCAGGTTTTCCCCAGTGAAGCATTGGCAATAAAGTGAATCTCAAACTGTTCACCCTTTTTTACCACAAACTGATCCCCTTTAGGGTCATTGGAAATATGCATTTGATGCGTTTTACAACCAACTAAAACGATGGTAATCAATAAAATAACCGTAAATATATGACCTCTTTTCATATTCATGATATTAGAACCAACAAAAATACAAAAAAAATCCGAAATCAAAACCCCCTCCCTTGGAGGGGGCAGGGGGAGGTCAATTCGTAATTCGTAATTGTTCACCGCATATCAAAAATGGTATAATATTCCAGAGTGGGGAAATAAAATGACTGAAAAGGGATTTCTATCCTGCCCCCCATTTTTTTTATTTACAAAATAAGAAGTAAAAAATTAGAAATATGAAATAAATATATTTCTAAATACCTGATAATTAAATAATTCTAAATTCTAAATTCTAAACTCTAAATTTATTTCGACTTTCGACTTTCGACTTTCGACTTTTTTTCATTCCGCCTTCCGCCTTCCGATTTCCGCCTTTTTTATTATTTTTGCACCCCTGAAAACAAAATAACTATGAATAGAATAGAACAAAATACAGTTGATTTTCTTAAAGAACTCGCCCAAAACAACAATCGGGAGTGGTTCAATCAAAACAAAGAGCGCTACCTTTTGGCAAAGCAAAATTTTGATGCATTTACCAGGGATCTGCTCAACTTTTTATCCTCTATTGACCCTTCCCTGGCTACTTTGCAAGTGAAAGATACCGTCTATCGCATCTATCGGGATATCCGTTTTTCAAAAAATAAAATGCCTTACAAAACCCATTTTGGAGCCTATATTGTAAAAAATGGGAGAAGAACATCACCTTTTGCCGGATACTATCTTCATCTGGGAGTCTATGATTCTTTCTTCGGAGGCGGACTCTATAACCCTCAGCCGGAACATCTAAAAATGTTACGGAAAGAGATCTATTACCAAATTGATGAATTTAAAGGAATCCTGAACAATCCCGGATTTAAAAAGTTTTACGATGGCATCGAACCGATCGAAGTACTAAAGAATCCACCGCTCGGTTTTCCAAAAGATTTTCCCGATGTTGATCTGTTGAAACACAAACATTACTGTGCCTCAACGATCTATACGCTGGATGATGCCCTCAAACCCGACTTTGCAGACTACCTGTATGAAGGCATGAAAGAGGTAAAACCCCTGGTCGATTTTATCAATTTCACCATCGAAAACGACACCGGCGAATGGAATTTTGATTTTTAATTCCTCCCAACAATACGGAGACTGGGCATGCACTGTCTCTACAACTGTGTTCATTGTTTTATTTTTCCTCGGACAGGTCGCGACCTGTCCCTACGATAAACGCAATCAATTAAAATTTTCGCTCCCGTAATTCGTAATTAATTCTTTCTACCTTCAAATACTTTCGCCTTTCGCCTTTCGCCTTTCGCCTTTCGACTTTCGCCTTTCGACTTTCGCCTTTCGACTTTTTAATCCCTTCTCCCTTCAAACGTTTCCCAATAAAAATGCCCCTTTCTCCGTCCCCGCATGCCATAAAAAAACTCCTGCATCTTCTGTACATCCTCTTCGTAATTGCCTGTGGGATAGAATACTGGACCCATGCCGCAGCGACGGGTGTTATAGTCGATATAACCCAAAACAAAAGGGACATTCGCCTTCTCCCCAATAGTGTAAAACCCCTTTTTCCAGGTTGAAACACAACGACGGGTACCTTCAGGACAAACCAAAATGCTCTTTAAATTAGGGTCTTTGAATAGAGCGGCAACCTGATCGGTAAACTTGTGGTAGTTGGTATGTTTGACAGGAATTCCTCCCAACCTTTTTAAAATAGGACCTAAAGGAAAAATAAACGCTTCTTGCTTGATTAAAAATGAGGTTTTAACCCCCATAGCAGTAAGGAACAGTTTGCCGATGATGAAGTCACGCCAGCTGGTGTGAGGTGCAAAAACTAAAACATATTGCGGAATATCATGACGGGTACTCTCAAAATCGGGTTTATAACGCATCAGTTTTAGTAAAAATATGCAAACTTTCTTTTTCATTTTAGTTTCTTTCGATGGTTTATATTGTTGGTTTTAGTTTGATATTTCTTTGAGGGTAACTCCTTCATTGTCAATCTTTAACTCTACATCAACTCCCAGTTTAAGAGCTCTGTTGTCCGGAATATGACCCGCAGGAAATCCAAAGCAGACAGGGAATGAATACCTTTCACAATGTGCACGGATAATCTGCTCTGCCTCAAATCCAAAGGGGATACTATTATCGTTCATTTCGCTCATTCCCCCCACGATCAGCCCCGCTAAAGAGTCCAATTTTCCCGCTCTTTTGAGTTGCATCATCATGCGGTCGATGTGATACAAATACTCATCCAGATCCTCAATGAAAAGGATTTTTCCTGCCGTATCCAAAGAGGATGGACTGCCCATTAAAGAGTATAGAATGGAGAGATTCCCGCCCACCAGTTTGCCGTGAGCCACACCCGTCCGATTGAGCGAATGAGAATCAATGCGGTATGTCATCGCTTCCCCCCTTATTATTTTTAATAAAGAAAGAAAACCGGGATCATCATCATCGGCGAGAATATTGACCGGCATGGCACAGTGTAGAGTAGGGATGCCTGACAGTTGGTGTATGTGACTGTGAAACACGGTGATATCACTAAAACCGGCAATCCATTTAGGCGACTTTTGAAACGCGGTGAAGTCGAGTTGATCAATGATGCGAACCGACCCATACCCACCTCTGACACACCAGATCATCCGAATCGCAGGGTCGTCGAGGTAACGCTGAAAAGTAGCAACACGAATCGGATCCTCTCCCGCAAATTGATGAAACTCCGCAAACAGATCCTCCTCATACACAACTCGATAGCCTGCCGACTCCATCTTGCGGATAGCAACGGCAATCTCATCATGGATAATCTTTCGTGCAGGCGCAACCAGGGCGATTTGATCTCCGGCTTGTAAATAGGGTGCGATTTTCATTGTTTATTCTTTAATTCGGTGAGTATCAATTCAGTATATTCTTTTAATTGCCCTTTCCACTCCATCGGGATTTTCTCTGATGGCTTTATTTTGCGCTTTGCTCGCGAATAGAGTCCCCCCGAACTTTGAATCGACGGGTCCAGTGCCAAATAGAGCGCCGGACGGGCTCCGGAACGGGGTGTGCGGACAAAAGGACGGAAAAAGAGATTTGCTAAAAAGTCGATCAACCGATGATGCATGGTCAGGATGGAAGTGTTCACAATCCCCGGCTCATAACTGTTAATCAACAAGCCTCTTTCCTCACAAACAGGAACCAGATTGAGCATTCCCAGGTAAACCGCCAGTTTGCTGTGACTGTAAACCCGAATCGGTTTGTATGACTTTGGATCTATCGGCTTGAATAGGTCAGGACCAATTTTCCCATATTTGTAAACCAAAGAGCAAGTATTGACAATCCTTCCGCCCGGGGGCATGTGAGGGATTATTTTCTGAGTTAACAGATAGGGTCCCAGGTAGTTAACACCCATGCTGTACTCAATCCCATTGGTAGTTGTTTTCGAATGAGGTGGAATAACTCCGGCGTTGTTAAATAAAAGGTCGATGGAGAGCGATTGGGACTTAATCTGTTCAACAAAAGCAAGAATCGATGCAACAGAACTCAAATCCAACTCCATCAAGGTGACCTTCCCGCCCGTTTCTGTAGCCAATTCCTGACGTACAGGTTCCGAGCGGGTCAGGTTCCGACAAGCCATAACTACCTCATACCCGGCTAAGAGTAACCCACGAGAGATCTCCTTACCTATTCCACTATTGGCACCGGTAACAATGGCTACCTTTCGCATCTAATTTAGCTTAGTTTTTCAATGCCCTCTTTAATCCTGCGGCATGCCTCAATCAGTTGAGTTTCATTCGCTGCGTAGGATAAGCGGATACAGTTGTCATCTCCAAATGCAACCCCCTGAACAAGAGCTACATTAGCATCATAAAGAAGATACATACACATGTCAGTTGAGTTTTCGATGACCGTTTTATTGTAAGTCTTAGCGTAAAGCGAGTCCTTCGGTGCATGTTTTCCATACAATGATTTTACAACAGGGAAGAAGTAGAAAGCACCTTCAGGTAAACGGGTTTCAAAGCCTGGAATCTCTTGTAACAGCTTGAAAACCAAGTCTCTTCTTTCTCTGAAAGTTTCTCGCATGGCTGCAATATCTTTTTGTAAGTTTTTAGAAAGCTCCATCGCTGTGATGGTCGCTCTTTGGGCAATCGAGTTGGTTCCGGAAGTAATCTGTCCTTGCAATTTTTGACAAGCATTGGCAATCTCTTTGGTAGCACCAATAAACCCGATTCTCCAACCGGTCATCGCATACCCTTTTGCAACTCCATTCACGGTAATCACCTGATCTTTAATCTCCGGAAACTGTGCCAAACTTTCATGCTTGCCCATAAAGTTGATATGCTCATAAATTTCGTCTGCCATCACATGAACGTGAGGATGTTCAACCAAAACGTCAGCAATAGCACGCAACTCTTCACGGGAATAAAGCATTCCGGTAGGATTAGATGGACTGCTGAACATAATCAGTTTGGTTTTTGGGGTAATATGAGCACGCAATTGGTCAGCGGTAACCTTAAAGTTGTTTTCCAATGTGGTAGGAATAAAAACATTCTTTCCATCTGCCAAATGCACAATCTCTTTATAAGAAACCCAGTAAGGAGTAGGAATGATCACTTCATCTCCGGGGTTCACCAATGCTTGAACTACTTGATATATAGATTGTTTTGCACCGGTAGAAACCACAATTTGCTCCGGAGCATAATCCAGTCCGTTATCTCTTTTGAATTTTTGACTGATAGCCTTACGCAAATCAGGATATCCCGAAACCGGAGAATAGTGAGACCAATTTTCATCGATCGCTACTTTACCGGCCTCTTTGATCTCTTCCGGAGTTTCAAAGTCGGGTTCACCAATACTTAAACTGATCACATCTTTTCCACTATCTCTTAATTCACGTGCAATACGGGTCATGGCCAACGTTTCCGATTCTGCCATGGTCAATACTCTGTTTGATAAAATACTCATAGTCAATTATTTAAAGATTTTTATTACGTCTTAATTGAAACGACAAAGATATAAAAAAAAGTCGAAAGTCGAAAGTCGAAAGTCGAAAGGTTTTCCAAGGAAGAAGAAAGAAGGAAATTATGTTGGCATTTAACACGTAATTCGTAATTGATTTTTCTTTCTTATTTTGGAATTAAAATAAAAAGGGGGGCAGCGAGGATATTCCAGTTCTGCTATTCCATTTCCCTACTCTGGAACTTTACGCCTTGGGGATAAATCATGTATTGAAAACATTGATTATCAGAGAATTAAAAAACGATGCACAGGGTCGTAGAGACGCAATGCATTGCGTCTCTACAGCCATTATTACGATCATGTTTATTCATTGTTCCCCTCCTTTGGAGGGGCTAGGGGAGGTCTAATTCGTAATTCGTAATTGGAATTCATTCCGCCTTCCGCCTTCCGCCTTCATTAGATTTCATATTTCTAATTTCTTACTTATTTCTTATTTCAAATAGATCCGAAATTTTCCATATTTTTGCAGATTAAAACAATATCCCCATGAAACAGTTCCCTTTTTTAATTCTGTTGATACTTCTTTCCGCGTCTGTTGCGGCACAAGATACGGTTAAAACTTACTATAGCAGCGACCGTTTGCTCTCTATCGGAGTAAAAAAACAAGGCAAAGAGCAAGGAGAATGGATATTTTATCATTCCAATGGTGCAAAATGGACTCAGGGAGAGTACAAAGATGGCGTCCAGGTTGGGCTTTGGAGAATGTGGAATAATGCCGGAGATCTCCTGCAGGAGTATTATGCTGATAATGGTCCCTTTAAATCCTGGTATCCCAACGGAAACATGGAATCAAAAGGAGAGATTGTGAATGGAAAAAGGGAAGGGGAGTGGTCATTCTATTATATGAATGGACAACTTTTTAAGATTTCCCATTATCATGCCGATTCAATTAATGGACAAGGAGTTGAGTATCATTACAATGGGACAAAAAAGTTTGAGGGAGAGTACCTGGATGGAAAACTAAATGGCTATGCAAAGTGGTGGTTTGATAATGGAGATTTGGAAATGGAAGGGAACTCTGTTTTAGATCTTCAGGATGGGGAATGGAAGTTCTATTATCCCAATAACATTATTGGCAGTAAAGGTACTTTCAAAAATGGATTGCAACACGGTATCTGGACTTACTACTATGAAGATGGAAGACTTTGGAAAAAAGGAGGCTATCTGGATGGAAAAAGAGAAGGAATTTGGGAAGCATGGTATGAAAGTGGAAAACTGCAACGAAGAGGTGCTTTTCTCAATGACTTTGAAGAAAGTGAGTGGATACAGTGGTTCCCCAATGGACTTGTTATGGATCGCGGTTTCTTCAAACAAGGGAAAATGGATAAAACCTGGATAGGCTACTATCCGGATGGAGTTATGAAGTATAAAGCTCAATATAAGAATAACTTACGGCATGGAAGGTATTTGTTTTATTGGGAGAACGGGAAGCCTAAAACAAAGGGGCGTTATAGAAACGATTTGCGACAAGGACCCTGGATTGATTATGCCGAAAATGGGAAGTATCTCCATAGAGGTATCTACAAAGAAGATAAGAAAAACGGGATATGGAGATTTTATGATGCCAGAGCCCGGGTTGTTCGGGAACAAGCCTTCAAGATGGATATTATGCACGGAAAAGTAATCGAGTATCATCAAAATGGTAGAAAATCAAGTCAGGGGAGTTATAGAGATGGTGAACCGACAGGAATTTGGACTAAGTGGGATCAAGAAGGGGTGATTTACTATAAAGCTGACCTCTCCGTATCTCCTCGAAGAGTAATCATATCCCAATAATTTACCTCCCCCTTTTTATGTTTAATAAGAAAAAAATAAATCTAAAACAACTAATTCAGAGCATGAGAATTCAAAAAGAGCGATTGACAATTCAAATCTTTCATTTTAATCCGATTCAGGTAAATACACTGTTGGCTTATGATGATTCTAAAGAGGCAGTGATTATCGATCCGGGGAACAGTACACCGGCGGAAGATCAAAAATTAGCAGACTATATTGCACAAAATCAGCTGACTGTGAAAATGGTCATCAATACACATCCACATATTGATCATGTGGTGGGAAACCAGTTTTGTGTCGAGTATTTTAAAGCTCCCCTGTGTGCACATCCGGCAGGCGAACCAATCTATAAGCACTCGCCGGGCTATGGCTTTACTTTTGGTTTTATGCAAACAAAATATCCTCCTATTGATTTGGAATTGACCGATAATCAAATAATTCGTTGGGGAAATCAGGAGTGGAAAGTGCTGGAAACATTTGGACATGCAGATGGTAGTGTCTGTTTTTACGATGAGCGTAATCAGTTGGTTATTGTTGGTGATGTTTTATTTGAAGGGGGGATAGGAAGGACAGACCTGCCGACGGGAAATTATCAGCTCCTCTTACACAATATTCACACTCAACTGCTCTCCTTGCCGGATGAAACCCTCGTTATTCCGGGTCACGCGGGAACAACAACCATTGGTGAAGAAAAAAGAAGTAATCCGTTTTTATAAAAATAGAAGTTATGTTTGATAATATTGAAGAAGGCTACGAAAGAAGAGATATTTACAATAAGGATAATATAGATCAATTAGCTCAATGCTATTTAACTATGATCGAAACAATCAAAGAGGATCCTCAAAGAGAGGGGTTGTTCAAAACACCGATCAGAGCAGCCAAAGCATTCCAATTTCTGACTCATGGATATGGATTGGATCCGGCGGCAATCTTGAAAAGTGCGATTTTTCATGAAGATTCCAAGCAAATCGTGATTGTCAAAGATATCGAAATCTATTCCCTTTGTGAACACCACATGCTCCCATTCTTTGGTAAAGCACATGTGGGTTATATCCCCAACGGTAAGATTTGCGGATTGAGTAAAATTCCCCGCGTAGTGGACGCTTTCTCCAGAAGATTACAGCTTCAGGAACGGTTGACGGCTCAAATTAAGGATTGTATCCAGGAGGTGCTTAATCCGATGGGCGTGGCAGTCGTAATTGAAGCACAACACCTTTGCATGTCGATGCGCGGTATCCAAAAACAAAATTCCGTCACCACAACCTCCGAATTCACCGGAGCATTCCTCAAAAATTACAACACCCGCCAGGAATTTATGCACCTGATAGGAACCAAACTACATTGATTTCGGATTTCGGATTTCGGATTTTTTCAAATAAGCAATAATCATTTACTCGGGGTGCGACTTCAAGTTATGTACCGAGTAGTAAGTTACACGAGTAGCAGTCGCGCCCCGAGTAGCTCAATTTAAATCTTTCGCCCTCCGCCTTCCGCCTTCCGCCTTCCGCCTTCATTCATCCTTCATCCTTTTACCTTCTTAATTCTTACCGGTTTATTTTTCTTCTTTCTCGGTTTTTGAAGTTCAAAACGACACACAACATATTGGTTGACCCATGCAGATGGGAAACAGAAGGTTTGAATCTCAGATTGCAGTAAAATCACATTCCTTTTCATAAGTTATTCGAGTTTGATAGAGTTCAGAAATAGACAATAATTCAAAATTTTATGCAAAAATGACACATTTTGACCGAAAAAGAGCACTTTAGTCCCCGTTTTTGACAAATCGACCTAATGACCACACAATCAAAATGATACCTTGCAAAGTTACTCTTTTTTTATGATCCGGATCACCTTGGAAATAAAAGAAAAAATAAAAATTTATAACCTGATAATCAGGCATATAAACATAAAATGAAAGAAAAAATCCGGGAAAAGACCGAGCATATCGATATTTATCCTATTTTTGCAGCCCAAAACAATGGATGTTTAAGTAGCTCAGCAGGTAGAGCACATCCCTTTTAAGGATGGGGTCCTGGGTTCGAGCCCCAGCTTGAACACCAACCAAAAGGTCACTGAATAAGTGGCCTTTTTTTGTATCATATTCCCTCTATACAATATTATATATAATAAAGGACTTCTAATGGATACTCCCCTTTCGCCTTTTTTTCATTCCGCCCTCCGCCCTCCGCCTTCATCTTCCTTCTACCTTCTACCTTCTTCCTTCAAATACTTTCGCCTTTTTCCCAAAATTCTTCAAAAACTACCTTTTTTTACTCACTTTTTCTATCCAAAAACACCTTTTTTTATTCAATTTTCACTCTTTTTTGATTTTTTCTCAAAAAAATAATAAAATAATTACATTGATTATCAACACTTTAGAAATTATTTTTCAAAAAAGAATAAAATTATTTCCGAGCGTATCAAAAATGGTTGTATTTTTGCAGTCCTGTTTTTGAGGGAGAGGGGATGTGACAGAGGGGTTAAGGATTTGTGAAGAAATGATTAAACAGGATGTTCTTTGAAAGATTGGAAAGATGTAGCAAACAACTCGAAAATTTTTTTGAGATCCAAGCGAACAAGTCGGGACAGACAAATGTACTTATTAGTACAAACCTTTTAATTTTATTTAATATGGAGAGTTTGATCCTGGCTCAGGATGAACGCTGGCGGCAGGCTTAATACATGCAAGTCGAACGGTAACAGAGCTAGCAATAGCTGCTGACGAGTGGCGGATGGGTGCGTAACGCGTATGCAACCTACCTGTAATTGGAACATAACGTTGAGAAATTAGCGCTAATATTCCATGTGGATATGAGACGGCATCGTTTTATATTTAAAGATTTATTGATTACAGATGGGCATGCGTATCATTAGCTAGTTGGTAAGGTAACGGCTCACCAAGGCAACGATGATTAGGGGTTCTGAGAGGATATCCCCCCACACTGGAACTGAGACACGGTCCAGACTCCTACGGGAGGCAGCAGTAGGGAAT
>Ga0208040_1001956_pt1 | contig 19205 bp, 22 predicted proteins | sample AD_UKC083_MetaG_FD_184431 | JGI IMG/M metagenome (GOLD analysis project Ga0208040, IMG submission 184431) | Active sludge microbial communities of municipal wastewater-treating anaerobic digesters from USA - AD_UKC083_MetaG (SPAdes) (version 2) | ecosystem: Engineered > Bioreactor > Anaerobic >...
CGTTTTCTTCAAATCTCATTTCAATCAACTCACCCACCCTTTTTGCAACACGAGCCGATATTATACCATCTCCTTGACCAGAAGATGTAAGCGCTTTATAAGCAGCCATTCTTATCTTTTCCAAATCAAAATCAACAATCTCCCCACTTCTTTTTTTAACAGATTTAATTTTGTTCTCCATAATTATAATTAAATTAATGTTTAAAATCCTGTTACGACAACAGTTACTTTAATTTCACCTTTTTTAAGATCTTCGCCTTGAACGGCACCAAATATTATTCTGGCATCTGATGACACCCTTTCTTTAATTGTCTTGGCAATCTCGTTAATTTCCACTAAACTAATATCTTCACCACCGCTGACATTAAAAAGAACTCCTTTTGCTTTATTACACGAAACATCTATAAAAGGGGAATTTAATGCGCTTAGTGTGGCTTCTTTATATCTATTTTCACCTGAAGCTATACCAATACCAAAAATAGCTGAACCAGAATTTTTTAACATTGCTTTTACATCGGCAAAATCAATATTGATAATCCCAGGTAATGTAATAAGGTCAGATATTCCACTTACTGCTTGTCTTAAAACTTCATCGCACATCCAAAAAGCAGAATCAATAGACATTTTAGAATCTATAAATCCATAAAGCTTATCGTTAGAAACAGATATTAAGGTGTCAACACTAGACTTTAATACCTCTTCTCCCTTGCTAGCAATACGCAGCCTTTCTTTGCCCTCAAAAGAAAACGGCGTAGTAACAACCGCTATCGTTAATATATCCATTTCTTTAGCGATTTGAGCAATCACTGGTGCAACACCAGTACCAGTTCCCCCTCCAAGACCGCAAGTAATAAAAATTAAATCTGCTCCTGATATTGCTTGCTTAATAGTTTCTCGGTCTTCTTCGGCGGCTAACCGCCCTAAATTAGGGTTCATTCCAGTGCCCAAACCCTTGGTACTCTCTTTGCCAATTCTTATCTTAGTGTGAGCATTGGTTTTCTTTAAATCTTGCAAATCAGTATTAATAGCTATCAACTCAACACCTTCTAATTTGCACTTCATCATCCTGGTAATAGCATTAGAGCCAGAACCGCCAACACCAACTACTTTAATTTTTGTTATTTTATCCATTATGGTATAAACATTTTGAAAAACCTTTTAATTTTATCTCCAATTCCCGAAAACATACTACTTTCCTCGCTATTATTTAGATCACTCCCAACTACAACCAAACCACAAGCAACTGAAAATTTAGGATCTACTATTTCGGGAGTAAAGTTTAATGGATGACCAATACGACAAGGAAGCTTAAACTCTTTTTTGGCTAATTCTGATATTCCGGGCAACTCTGAGCCACCACCTGTTAATATTATCCCCGATGGAAGTTTTTGATTTTTAGATATTTTTTCTAAATCAGCTTTTATTAGATCAAAAACTTCGGAAACACGAGCCTCAATTATTTTTCTTAAATTGCCACGAGAAAAAGAAACAACCTCTTCTGATTCTTTTGACGTTACTTTTTCTATCTTTTTATCTCCCTTCTGAGCCGAACAAGAACCAAAATTAAGCTTAATTTCTTCAGCAGTATCAATATCGGTTTTAAGTCCAATTGCAATATCGTTAGTAATATTGTTAGATCCAATTGGAAAAACAGCTAAGTGTAAAAGATTACCCTCTTCAAAAACAGCCAACGATGTTGTACTAGCCCCTATATCAATAATTGCAACCCCCCTTTCTTTATCCTTTGAACTGACGACAGAGCTAGCAGAAGCTAAAGGATTAATTACAACATCGTATAATTGTAATTCACTGTCTAGCACTACCTGACTTGTATTTTTAATATACTGAGAAAAACCCTCAACCACTAAGACTTCTACCTCAAACCTGACTCCCTGCATATCAAGAGGATCTTTAATTCCTCTCTCTCCATCAATAATAAATTCTTTGGGGTAAACATCTATTATTTCTTTATTTTTAGAAACCGGAAAAGCTTTTGCCGCTTGAATAACTCTATCTATGTCTTCTGAAGATATTTTCTGATCAGCTCGAGAAACAGAAACTAAGCCCTGAGAAGAATTACACGATATATGACTTCCATTAACATTGACATAAACACCATCTACTTTTTCGTTAATCTGAACTTCAATTTCTTTAATACATTCTTTAACGGTGCTAGCGACATCCTCAACACTAGAAACAACTCCTTTTCTTACACCAAGTATTGGCTTTTGAATTTTTGCCAAAACTTCAAAATTTAAAGTTTCGGGATTTTTTCTCGCCGAAACAACCTTAATACTGCCAGTTCCAATATCTATACCTGTAATAATATTATTAGACATAAATTTTAAAGCTTAATAGCTGAGTATACTACTCTTTTTTTAAAATTACAACAACTATGTATTAAATCATATAAAATCTAAAAAAATGCGTGGAAATCTCTAAGATGAGGCAGTTAAAAGAGTTTTACAAAATTAAAAAAGTTAATGTTAAAAAGAAAGTTTTGGTTAAATAGTTAAATAATTTAACACGACAGATAAAAATCTTCTTTTATTCTCATTAAATCTCTTTCTTTTTGCCCCTTTTCGTGATCATAACCCAATAAGTGTAAACACCCATGCACCAAAACTTGAGACAAATTACTTTTCACTTTTGTTGGGCAAATAATAATTTCGCCAATCATCTTTTCTTGATCTAGCAAAAAAGATAAAACATCGGTTGCTTTATTTTTGTTACGATATTTCATATTAATACTTTTGATTTCTGACTCACTTAGAAAAGCAACTGATATTTCGGCGTCTCTTATTCCCTCGTTTAAAAAAACGGACTTAATAATCCGTCTGACAAATACATTACTAACCTTAAAATCTGTTAAATTGTTAACTGAAACTAATAATGCCATTTATTGCAATAATTCTTTAACAATTGCACTAATTTGAGAACCATCGGCCCTTCCTTTTACTTGGGGCATAACTAATGACATAATTTTACCAAAATCTTTGCCCGATTTATCAATTGCATTTTGAACAATTAATCTTAATTCGCCTTGAGACATTTGTTGAGGCAAGTATTTCATTAAACAGCTTAACTCAGCTTGCTCTTTTTTAACTAAATCAGCTCTATTACCTTTTTCAAATTCTTTAATTGAATCTTTTCTTTTTTTAACCTCAGAAAACATCACATCTAAAACTTCTTCATCTGTCAGTTTGCTTTTTTCAACTAAATCACTTTCGAGCAAACCTTCTTTTGAAAGATTATATCTCTTAGCTTTTTCTTTCTCGTTAATAGCAGCTAAAGACATTCGCAAAGCAGATAGTGTCTCAACATCACCACATTTCATTGCATTTTTAAGATCGTTTTGAATTTGATCTTTTAACATCTAATTATTCTTTAAGCCCTTATTTTTATTAAGGCCTAACTTCTCAGCTTTAGCATACTCTTCTCTAGCCCTTATCTTTCTAAGAGCTGCAGTTTTTCTAGCCTGCTTACTAAGTGGTCGTGTAAAAAATCTTCTATTTCTTGCTTCTCTTAACACACCACTTTGCTTAATCGCTTTAGTAAATCGACGAATTAAGCTTTGAGTAGTTTCTTTATCTTGTTTTTTTATTTCTAACGACATTTGTTTGTATAACTATATTATATCTTTATCTCTAGCATTATTCCAGCCACTTAGCAAGTGTATATGTAAGTGAAATATCTCTTGCCCCCCCTCTTTGCCCACATTGACAACTAACTTATACCCCAATAAATTCTCTTGACTGGCAACTTTTTTGGCAACATACAAAAGATGACCCACTAATAATTCGTCTTCAGGATTAATATGATCAATTGATCCAATGTGTTTTTTGGGAATAATTAACAAATGAATTGGTGCCGATGGTCTAATATTTTTAAAAACTAAAGACAAGTCATCTTCATAAATTATTGATGCCGGAGCTTTTTTATTTACTATTTCACAAAATATACACATATCATCCTTTTTTTATCTTGGCCACAACCTGATCTAGTGGAACTGTTTCTTGTCTTCCTGTTTCCATGTTTTTAATTATAGCCAAGTTTTCAATTGCTTCTTTTTGCCCGATAATGATTATAAACTTAGATCCAATTCTTGATGCCTTAGTCATTTGAATTTTGAGCGAATCTTTACCTAACGATTCAACCACTGGAATTTTAGCCTTACGCAAAGATTCCATCAAAACTAAACTCTTACTTTTAGCTAAAGAGCCAATCTGAGCTAAAAATACCCTATCTTTAGGCTTAAAACCATCAACTAAATTTATATCCTTCATTGCTTGCATAATTCTTTCTATTCCAAAAGCTGCTCCAATGGCAGGAGTTTCTTTACCGCCTAAAAGCTTAACTAGATAATCATAACGACCACCACCACCCAAGGCTAAAGATTTTTCTTCTTTTGTGGTTACAAAAAACTCAAAAACAGTTTTAGTATAATAATCTAAACCACGCACTAAACATGGATTAATTTGATAAGGAAGCTCTAATTCGTCTAAATATTCAAGAGTTTGTTTAAAATGAGCATGACAATCTTCACAAAGATTATCAATAATTTTAGGAGCTTCTGCTTTGACAGCTTGACATTTTGGATCTTTGCAATCAAAAAACCTTAAAGGATTATCTTTTGTTCTTCGCTTACAATCCGAGCAAAGAGAAGAAGATTTTGATTTAAGATATTTTACCAGCATTTTTTTATAAGAATTACGGCACTCTTTGTCTCCAATGCTATTAATCTCTATTGATATGTTTTTCAATTTAAGATCCATTAATGTGGCATACAAAACATTAATAACTTGAGCATCTATAACTGGACTACTATCTCCCAATACCTCCAACCCAAACTGCCAAAATTGACGATATCTACCCGCTTGAGGACGCTCATAACGAAAAAACGGACCAACGTAATATAATTTTACTGGTTGAGGTCTATTAGCCATTCCCTGTTCAATATATGACCTCACAACTGATGCTGTTCCCTCAGGCCTTAGTGCAAGACGGTCTCCGCCTTTAGTCTTTAGAGTATACATCTCTTTCTCAGATATATCTGTTGCTTCGCCAACCCCTTTTAAGAAAAGATCTTCGTCTTCTAACAAAGGAGTATCAATTCTAGAAAATCCATAATAATTAAATATGTTCTCGGCAATATTAATTATACTCCGGAAATATCTTTGATCTCCAAAAATAATATCATGCATCCCTGTTGGTTTTTGAAATTTTGCTTTTTTCATTGTTTTAATAAGTCGGAGCTTCAATTAATTCAAATCTTTGAAAAGGAAAAGCTCTCAAGAAAACTCTTCCAATGATATATTCTTTAGGTAAATAACCCCATCTTCGCGAGTCAAATGAAGCTCCCCGATTATCTCCCATAACAAAAAAACCATCTTCGGGTAGAACCAATTCAACATTACCTAGTTTAGCTGTGCTAAAAGGTAAATACTCAGATTCATCTATCGTTAATATATTTCCGTCGGGACTAATAATTTCTATTTTATCATTAGTTATTACCACCGTTTCTCCTGGAAGACCAATAATTCTTTTAATATGACGATAGCGAACATCTTCTGGGTAATAGAAAACAATCACATCACCCCTTTGGGGCTCTTTAAAACGATAAGAAAGCTGATCAACTAGTAAATAATCATGATCGCAGTAATTTGGTTCCATTGATTGCCCATTAACAATAAAAGGTTGAAACAAAAAATAACGAATTGGTAAAACAATTGCCAAAGCAATTAATACTATCTTGACTAAATCTAAAAATTGATACAATATGTTTTTCATATCGCTAATTCTACCAGAATTTTCTTTTTTTACAAGTAATGGTATAATAGACTATATGAAGACTTGCATTATTGGATTGGGTAATCCAGGAGACAAATATAAAGGAAGCCGACACAATGCCGGCTTTGATTTGTTAGATATTTTTGTTAAAAGTAATAGTTTAAAAGATTTTACTTTTTCTAAAAATATTAATGCCGAAATATCTGAAAATCAAAACATAATTATTGTAAAGCCCCATAGTTTTATGAACTTATCAGGGATAGTTGTTAAAAAAACAATTAAAAAGTTTGGAATAAAGCCCGAAAATATAATTGTTATTCATGACGATATTGATATAGAAATAGGAAAGATAAAAATATCAAAAAATAGAGGCTCAGCCGGTCATAAAGGCATTGATTCAATAATTAAAGAAATTGGTAGTAAAAACTTTACAAGAATAAGAATCGGAATTTTGCCTAACAAAAAACCTACCAAAGTAGATGATTTTGTCTTAAAGAGCTTTAATCCAGAAGAAAAAGAATTATTAAATAATGCATATTTAAAAATATTAAAAGAATTAAATAAATGGATTTAATTATTGTTGAAAGTCCAACTAAGTCAAAAACTATCAAAGGATTTTTAAAGAAAAACTATAATATCATCTCGTCTTTCGGCCATGTAAGAGATTTGCCCAAAACAAAGCTTGGTATTGATATTGAAAATAATTTTGAACCACAATACAAGCCATTACCTAAAGCAAAAAAAACAATAGATAGTCTTAAAAAACTAGCTAAAAAAGCAGATACTATCTATTTAGCAACCGATCCAGATCGCGAAGGAGAAGCTATTGCTTGGCATTTAGTTGAAACACTTAAACTAGACAAATACCAAAGAATATCGTTTCACGAAATTACCAAAGAAGCCGTAGAGAATTCTCTAGACAATCCCAGAAATATTGACATGAATTTGGTAGATGCCCAACAAGCAAGAAGGTTTTTAGACCGAATAGTTGGATACAAACTATCTCCTTTTCTTTGGAAAAAAGTAGCCCGAGGATTATCGGCTGGAAGAGTCCAGTCGGCTGCTTTAAAATTTATCGTTGACCGAGAAAAAGAAATTAACAATTTTAAAAAAGAGGAATTCTGGACAATAGATGTTGAGTTAAAACCTAAAGAAAATAATACAACTATTATTGCTCAACTAATTAAAATTAATAATCAAAAAGTAGATAAATTTACCCTAAAAGCCAAAGATATTGCTAAAGATTTAGAACAAGAAAAATATCTGGTATTAGATATAGTTAAAAAAGATGTTAAAAAAAGTCCTCTCCCACCATTTATTACCAGCACCCTTCAACAAGAAGCCTACAAAAAATTAAATTTTTCCTCAAAAATGACAATGAGGTTGGCACAACAATTGTATGAAAAAGGTATCACTACTTATCACCGAACCGATTCATATAATTTATCTAATTATGCCGTAAATAAAGCTAAAGAATATGTTGTAAATAATTATGGTAAAAAATATTGGTCTGGCAAAACAATTAAAACAAAGGCAAGAAATGCACAAGAGGCGCACGAAGCTATTAGGCCATCTAACCCTAAAAATAGTCCTAATGAAATTAAATCTAAATTAGACGAAAAACAATACAAACTATATAGTTTAATTTGGTCTAGATTTACTGCATCTCTTATGTCGCCTGCGGTAATAAGTCAAACAACGGTTGATATTGAAACAATTTCAAAGAAATTTAATCTGAGATCATCAGGTCAAATAATGGTTTTTGACGGTTTCTTAAAAGTCTATCCTATTAAAACCGAAGAAAAAACAATACCCGAGATGAAAAAAAACGACCCACTATACTTGGTTAAAGTAATCCCCAACCAACATTTTACTCAACCACCAGCCAGATATAGCGAAGCAACACTAATAAAGACACTAGAAGAAAATGGAATCGGACGTCCATCTACTTATGTACCAATATTATCTACAATACAAGAAAGAAATTATGTTACTAAAAATGAAGAAAAAAGATTTGCTCCTAGCGAAATAGGCACTATTGTTAGCGACCTATTATCAGATCATTTCAGAGAAATAGTAGACCCTAACTTTACTGCCGAAATGGAGAAAAAGCTTGACTCAATAGCAGAAGGTAAAGCTAATTGGAAATTAGTGTTATCTTCTTTTTATGAACCATTTGACAAATTATTAAAAGAAAAAGAAATAGAGATTAATAGGGTAGAAAAAGAAACGAATGAGATTTGCGAAAAATGCAAATCTAAAATGGTTTTGAAAGTTGGACGATTTGGTAGTTTTCTTGCTTGTTCTAATTACCCTAAATGCAAAAACACTAAATCCACCGAAAAAGTTGAAGAAAGTGACGAGCCCTGCGAAGAGTGTGGCTCAAAAATGGTTTTAAAAAGAAGCAAGTTCGGAACATTTTGGGGATGTTCCAATTATCCAAAATGTAAAAATATAAGAAAAATGGACACTAAAATTGGAATTAAGTGCCCGAAATGCAACAAAGGAGATGTGGTAATAAAAAAATCAAAAAAAGGTAAAACTTTTTATGGATGCTCTAATTATCCTAAATGTGATTTTGTTTCAAATAAAAAACCTAACTAGCAAGCTCCTGCTCTATTTCTTGAGCTATATCTTCAGGAGTATGATATATTTTTACAATAAACTTCTTAACCCCCAATTCTTCTGTTAATTGCTGATTTTCATTTTCAAAATTAGAAACAACGATAACTTTTAAATCACGAGTACTAAGATTATTTCTAATTTCTCTTAAAACGTCCCAGCCACTAATTTTAGGAAGATTAATATCTAAAACAACCAAATCAAAGCTTTTTGTTTTTAAAAAATTTAAAGCTTCTTCTCCATCCCGTGCAGCTTCAATATTGTAACCCCTTGGCTCTAACTTGGAAACATATATCTCAGTTAAAAAAGGATCATCTTCTACTATTAGAATTGATTTATTTTCCATAAACTTAAATATTTAAAATATCCATATAGCTAGATATTACTCTAGGTATAATAATTATAAGGCCTAATAATGGCAAGACAATCATAACCACCGTCACAATCATGCTAGCTAAAAAATATTTTCTAGTCTTTTCGGTTGATTTATATATCGCATCTAATTTTTCTTCTAAATCTTTTTCCATACTATTATAATATCATTATTTAAAATAAAAACAAGCGGAAATTAATTCCGCTTGTTTTTTAAAAACTTTCTTAGTTATTCTCTCTGGGAGTCATTGGTTTTGCTTCGTTAACGATAAGCTTTCTACCGTCAACTTCTTTTTCGTTGAACATGTCGATTGCCTTTTGAGCATCTTCATCAGTTGCCATTTCAACGAAACCAAAACCTCTTGACCTTCCAGAAAACTTATCAGTAATAACAGATGCTGTTTCTACTGATCCTGCTTCTGAGAAAACCTCTTTCAATCTCTCTTGGTTTGTCTCATAAGGCAAGTTTCCTATATATAACTTCTTAGCCATTTGATTTTTCTATAAACTTAGTAAACGACCTTTCCCCTGTGCCTTTCCCCTTTGCCAGAGGATACGGTCTTCAGGACTGTACAACCAGTATATGTTAAATTTATTATTTGTCAATGTTCGTAAAGACAATTTTAATTTTTTCTTCTATTTCTTCTTCCTTTTCACTTCTTTGTTGGCCATAGAGAGACGAAAGTTTTTTCTCATAATCATCCCATGAATCGTTATTGTCCATAATATTTTTCAATGAAGAGTAGTATAGCAAAAATAATCAATAAATCAAATACCGCTTTTTATTTCCATAATATCACCATCCTGAACAACATAATCTTTTCCTTCCGTTCTAATTAACCCCTTCTTTCTAGCTTCGGCCATGTCTTTAATTTGAATAAATTCTTGATAATTAATAACATCGGCTTTGATAAATGCTTTTTCAAAATCAGTATGTATCACTCCTGCTGCTTGTGGGGCTAAACAATCTTTTTTAATCTCCCAAGCTCTTACTTCGTCTGAGCCAACAGTAAAAAATGTTATTAAATTTAAAAGTTCATAGGATTTTTGTATCAACTGATCAATACCTGATTCTTCCGACAAACCTAAATCTATTCTTTCAGCGGGACTAAAACTAGAAAATTCAAATTCATTTAAAATGTCTAGCGTAATACAGTTTTCAAATTCATCAACTTCTCCTTTTTTCCCATTTAATAAATATATTCTTGGTTTGGTAGTAAGTAGTTGGTAAGACTTTAATAAATCTATATCTTCTTTGTCTAAATTACTATCAATTAATATCTTACCACTTTCAAGCAAATCTTTTGCTTTTAAAAACACTTCCATTTCTTTTTTAGCTTCTTTTTTTTGAGCCCTTATCTCTTTTTCTAAAGAATTAATCCTCTTGTCTACTGTTTCTAAGTCTTTAAATATTAATTCTGTATTTAATAATTCTTTTTCTTTTTTAGGATTAACTTCTGATAAAACATTAACTACATTAGAATCTTTAAAAGCTCTTAAAACATAGATAATAACGTCAACTTCACGAATATTAGCCAAAAATTTATTACCCAAACCTTCACCTCGGCTAGCACCCTCAACTAAGCCAGCAATGTCTGTAAATTGAACCGTGCAATAAATAGTTTTTTTAGGATTAAATATTTTAACAAGTTCAGAAACCCTTTTATCTTTAACTTCCACCACTCCTACATTAGGATCTATGGTGCAAAAAGGATAATTTGCACAGTCAACTTGCTTCTTTGTTAGTGTTTGAAATAGAGTAGACTTTCCAACATTAGGAAAGCCAACGATTCCTACTGATAATGCCATTATATTAAAGTATAATCTAATATTTTTCTTTCAACATCACCGCCCACGACTTTAAATTTTACCTTATTCCCTAACGAATATTTCTTCTTGGTACGAGAACCAATAATTGAAAAATTCTCTTTACTAAATATGTAATAATCATCTCTCATTTCTTTAAGCTTAATCATGCCTTCGGACTTAGTTTCAACATCCTGAACATATATTCCCCATTCTGTGATTCCAGATATAATTCCATTTCTAGTCTCCCCCTTTTTATTCATCATATACTCTGTCTGTTTTAATGCTACTGACAATCTCTCGGCTGAAGCGGCTTCAACTTCGCGTTGAGATAATTTAGAAGACATTTCTTTATAAAAAACGGTATCACTCTTAGTTGTTGGCTTTCTCTCAAGTTTTTTTTGTAAAGCTCTATGAACTAAGAAATCAGCATAACGCCTGATTGGAGATGTAAAATGAGCATAATATTTTAAAGCCATTGCAAAGTGACCTTTGTTGTCTATTGAATAAACTGCTTTTGGCAAAGATCTAACTAAAACAGATTTAACTAAAAACTCTTCATCTTTACCACTAATACTTTGTAGCAATAAATTAAGATCTTTTGACGATAGATTATAGCTCTTAAAATTAAAACTATAGCCGATTTTTTTAAGAAATGATAAAAGCTCTGCTAGTGAATCTTTATCAGGTCTCTCATGAATTCTATACATACACAAATCTTTACTATTCTTGCCACCAACAAACAAAGCAACCTCTTTATTAGCCAAAATCATAAGCTCTTCTATCAGTTTCTGCGAATCAATTCCTTTTTCAACAGAAATACTAATTGGATTACCTTTTTGATCAACTTCAACGTGAACTTCGTCATGGCCAATTTCTAAAGCACCATTATTAATTCTTGCTTTTCTCATCTTTTTGGTGACACTATTAAGATCTTGTAATTCTTTAGCATAAGAGCTTTTAATCTCTCCATCTATTACCGCCTGAGCTTCTTTATAGGTAAATCTTTTGTTAGAATTAATTATAGTTTTACCAAACCAAGAATTTTTAACAATACCGTCTTTTGATATATTGAATACTGCAGAAAATGTTAATTTGTCCTCGTTAGGATTTAAACTGCAAATATCGTTAGACAATACCTCAGGAAGCATAGGAATAGTTCTATCTACTAAATAAACTGAGAATCCTCTTTTGATGGCTTCTTTTTCAATTAAACCCCTCTCTTTAACCCAATAACTTACATCGGCTATATGTACTCCAACTTCAAATAAATTATCAGATAATCTTTTAAAAGATATTGCATCGTCAAAATCTTTAGCATCATCGGGATCAATAGTAAAAGTTAAAGTATTTCTAAAATCTTTTCTCTTTTTAATTTCCGAAATTAAAACTTGATTATATGTTTTTTTAATTAAATTTCCTTCTTCTTCTACTTTTTTTGGAAAACCAACATCAAAACCACGCTCAATAACAATTGATTCCATTTCAGTATCGTTATCGCCCTTCTTCCCAATAATAGTTAGTATTTTACCGGTTGGATTTTTTCTAGGATCGGTCCATTTTATTATCTGAGCCAGGACTTTAATTCCATTCTTAGCTTCTTCTGGGGCATTAGGAATAAATATCGGCACATACATTTTGTTGTCATCGGTTGAAACAAAAGCAAACTTATCTTTTGGCTTTCGCTCAATTGTTCCAACAAACTTCTCCTTTTTACGATTAATTATTCGAACAACTTCACCTCTTAATTTATCTCCAGCAATTTGAGGATAAACAATAACCTCAACCTCATCTCCATTTAAGGCAGTATTAAGTAACTGAAAAGATATGTAAATATCTTCTTTTGATTGATCACTTGAAAAATAGCCCGAACCTAATGATGTTATGGCTATTGTTCCTCTTAATTTTTTATAATTTTTTTTCATTTAGCAAGAGGCAGGGTAATATAGAAAACAGTTCCTGTCAAGGTTTTAAGATTAGGATTAGGAGATTCAAAAGATATTATACCACCAAGATTTTCAACAATTAATTTTATAATATACAGATCAAGTCCTGTTCCATAAACATCCTTACTTTTATCTGATCTAAAAAACTTAGTAAATATCTTAGACCTATCTTCGGGTGATATTCCACAACCATCATCCATTACTTTGATATAGGCATTATCGCCGTCTTTTTCAATTTCAACCCATACATTTCCACCGGAATAACCATACTTAATACCATTATATACTAGACCCTTAAATATCACTTCTAATAATTTATCATCTCCTTTTATTAAAAGCTTTTGGTTTTTGTATTTTTCATGAATTGATATTCTTTTTCCAAAAACACCACACCTCAATTCTTCTATTGATTTTTTAGCAACATTAACAATGTTTACATTTTTAGCATGAAAATCAAGCATTCCAAACTCTAACAACGCAACATTAAAAAATGTATTTGATATATTGGTTAAGTTATTGTTGGCTTCATATATTTTTCTAATATATTTTTTTTGTTTTTGAGTTAATCTGCCCAACATGTCATCTAAAAACATAACCGAACACCACCTTATAACAGATATTGGTGAACGCAATTGATGTGTTATATGAGACAAAAACTCAGACTTGACTTGATCAATCTCTTTAATTTCAGTGACATTTCTACTTATAGTCAACACAGTCCTTACATTTTGATTCTTATCTAGTTCTGGCAATAAACGAACATGATAATATTTCTTTTCCCCCTCGACGATATGTTCAATATAAATTGATTTTTCCTTTTTATTCTTAAAAACATAATCCATTGCCGATTCCCATTTTAAAGCCATATCTTCAGAAAGACCAATGTCCCCTATATTCTTCCAGAAAAGGTAACTTGGATTTACACGCCACTCTTCTTTAGCAACAGGATTAATATAGATGCATCGCAAATCTTTATCAAACCGAGCGATAACATCAGTTGCATTCTCTACTAAATTCTGAAACTCTTGCTCTTTTTGACGCAAAACTTCTTCAACCTTTATTCTCCTTAAAATATCACGAAAATTAATTAAGTAAGCTAAAGAATTGTTATAACTTATCGTTGCAATATTAGCTTCTAAAATAACTGCCTCGCCATACCTATTTTCAAATGAAATTTCATGCAACGATTGACCATTATCATATTGTTTTATCGCTTTAGCTAAACCTCTAAAGGGAAGATCTTTAATATTCCTATTAACTAAGCCAAAATGCCTTTTGCCGACAATATCAGCCAAAGCAGGATTAACATATTTTACAATTTCATCTTGAATAACCAATATTCCATCTCCAGACTTTTCTGAAAAATTAGCATAGTTTCTCCCTTGCTTTTTAATATTTTTAATAGTTTTTCTAAGCCCAAAAGTAGATGCAAAAACTACAATAGAAGCCAAAACACCCAATAAAAGAATCGTTTTGTCTTCATTTAATGTAGCTAATAAAAAAGAAACAAACAAAAGAAACGATATTGCGCCACCTTCAATACTCCAAAGAATATACATTAAAGAAACAAAAACTAATCCTAAAAATATTACCAAACCAATATTTGTCGGGTAAAAATAGGGAAAAGCCATTAAAACAATAGCTACCACCAAAGAAAGATATGATAAGTTTTTCTTTGAAAAAAGATTATTCATTTTTATTCTAATATTTTAACTGCATTACGATACTTACAAAAATCGCAATCATCTCCCGGTTCAGGCAAAGATTTTTCATTTAGACAAGCATATATATCATTAATTGTTTTTTCAATCCAAGAATCGTCTCCCTCATAAGGAATCACTTTAATATCAAAATTAAGAGTATTATCAAAAGACTCTCTATCGGTATCTCCATTACAGTACACAAAATAGCCTACACTAGATACTCTGAAATTATTCTGCCTAAAAAGCCACTGATAAACTTCCATCTGTCTTTTATAAGAGTCTTGCCATTCGGCATCAATGTTCACCTCTCCATTTTTAGAAGTAGCCTTATAATCTACAATAATTAATTCGCCTTGAGGATTAACCCAAACATCGTCCACTCCTCCGGTAATTATTAAATTAGTTGGCTGGTGCAGATAAGTAATGCCTTTTCTTAAAGAGTCTCTCCACTCTTCCATTTTCTCATGTTGAAATGGAATTGCATTTATTCCATATTCTTTCATCAAAGGATGAGGTGTTGATCTTTCTCTGTAAAAGTCAAACTCTTTTTTAAGCAAAGCATCCACTGCTGAGTTTAGAGAAAAAGGATATCCTGGTGGACGACCGATTCCTAGAGTTCGGTCTAGATAAAAACATCTTGGACACTCTAAAAACAAATCTATTTTACTTCTACTAATACGAAAAGGTTGACTGGATCCAGGAATATATTTATTACTTGCTTTATTTGGGTTATAGTATTTTGACATATTGTCATTATAGCATTTTTAAATTTTTGTGCAAAGACTATTTCCCAATTAATTTTTTCACTACTTTCTCCGAACAAAGCTGAAATTCTTTATCCATAGCCACAACTTCCTGATTAACCCTAAGAGCCATTTGATTAATGCCACGCAAAGATATGCCTTCAAGTGTTCTTACTCGAGAAAGCGCTACATAACCCATTCCAGGTTCAAAACATTTGGATAAATCAATCTCGGCTGAATCAATAGTCATACCTTGACTTTTATGAACAGTTATTGCCCATGCTAGGCGTAATGGCAATTGGGTAATACTAGCCAACACCTTTCCTGATTCATTTTTAATTCTCCAATCTTCGGGCAAAACATTAATTAATTTTCCTTGCTGAGTGCGGATAATAGGATAACCCGCATTATTAAAACTATCTACAACTCCAAAAGTACCATTTACATAGCCCCCTTCAAAATTATTTCTTAAAAACATCACAAAGGCGCCTTTTTTAAGAGTTAATACCTCCGAAGCAAGACAACTCTTGTGAAGTGTTTTTACTAAAGCGGCTGGCCCAGAGCTATACATATGAAAAACAAACTCTTTGCCATCTAATTTGGAGAGCTCCCGTTCATTTATTTTATCAACATCAACATTATGAGTGTATAAATTAGTTCGTCCATCAGGAATCGATTTAAATCTTTGACTCAAAATATCCAATGTTTCTTTGTTGGCACTATTTGTTCGAATAGCATTTAAAACATTAATATAGTTTTGATCCTTATGGCGATACTGTTCTGTAAGATAACAAACTTCTGGTTTAAGTTCTTTCCAGGCACGCGAATGATATGCAAACTTTCCCATTGATTCCACTCCACATCTATTAACAGGGGGCAGTTGAAAAAAATCTCCACAAAAAACAACTTGCATCCCTCCAAAAGGTTCCCAAGTACCACGGGCATAACGTATAATTTCTTCAGCGATATCTAAATGTCCAGCAGAAAACATAGAAATTTCGTCAATAATCAATGTTTGTGCGTTTCGTATACGCAAACTAACACCCTTCTTTTTAATTATTTTCTTTAAATCTTTTTTTGTAAGATTGTCCAAGATACCCATACCCGTCCATGCATGAATAGTCATTCCATCTAAGTGAGTAGCAGCAACACCAGTAGAAGCAGTAACACCAACCAATTTTCCTTTATCTCTAAGAAATTTTATATACTCCTTGAGAACATATGTTTTTCCGCTTCCCGCCTGTCCAGTTAGAAAAACACTACGCCCACTTTTTAATATTTGTAATGCTTCTGATTGGTCCATAGCTTTATATTATAATAAAAGATGAAAGTTTTAAATACTTTTGATAGAAAAATAGTTTTAAATCAAAAAGAGCTTCACAAGCTCGAAGCTCTTTTTGATTCTAATTACCTACACAAAAAACTAAAGAAAGTTTTTGTGTGATAATCTTTATTGTGATTTTATTTGAATTTTCTTTGGTTCTTCTCCTAACTTCTTTGGCATTTTAATCTTCAAAATGCCATTTTTTTGAGTAGCCTCAACCTTATCAACGTCAACATTTATCGGCAATTTAACAAGCCTTTCAAACGAACTTTTGTATATTTCTTTCTTCCAGTAATTTTTCTTATCTTCTTCTTTCTCTTCCTCCATTGTTCCCTTAACCTCCAAATAGCCATCTCTAACAGAAATCTCGATGTTTTTAGGATCAACACCCATTACTCCAACCTCGGCGACAACACTATCTTTTGTTTCGTAAAGATTAAGTGCTGCATCCCTCTTTGGTTGTGGCAAGAACCAATCATCTTCAAAAAAATCAATGTTTTTTGGTATTGGTATTAATGACATAGTTTCGTTTAAAATTAATAAATTGCGACCTTTACCTTATTATATTAAAATTATTTTACATGTCAAGCTTTTTGTATGCACCCCAAGTTCAACAATTAATTGCAACACCTATAGCAAAATACAAGTATGAAAAAACACCAAACAATTAGATATTTTCCTTAAGGTGCTTAGCGCCTTAATCTAGCAATATTACCTCATATCATTCATTTCTCCCTAGCTCTTTTGCTATCTTGTATCTTTGATAAGCCTCTTCATATTTTGAAAAAAGCAATGCTTTAGGATAATCAATGTTTAATCCTAGAGCAACCCCACCACCTATTCCACCATAAATCAATTCTTCGGGAGTATCTTGATAAAGTTGATTGCTAGTACTTCCTGACTCCCTTTCTTTAATATATATCCCTACTCCTTCGGCAAATTCTGTTTCTTTTGCTTCTTTGGCAAACTTTTTAATACTATCTGCAGGAACATTAACTAAATCTTTTACCTGTTTAGGTAAGAAACTTGTAGCAATATCTCCAACTATATCAGCATAATTTTCCTCAATCTTTTCAACCTTATCATCTTTTAGTGTTTTAAAAACCTCTCTAGAGACTTCTCTTTGAAGTTCTTTGTCTTTATCTAATAATTTTGTTTTAAAGATAAAGTTCCATATATTACCAGGAATTTCTTTCACTTTGTTAATTGCCGAAACTAGAATATTATCCGTTGCCGCTCTCCCATAGGTGTTATAGTAATTTTTACCATCTCTGGTGTATTTTTCTTGCCCATAAGTATCAACAAATCGAATTATCTTTATGCCCTCTTTTGTATACATCACCTCATATTCGTTTGGCATAAGAACTTTGTCGGGAATACATTCTTTGCCATTCCACTTCTCATCTATTTCACAAGGATACTCTTCTTCCTCTTCTTTTTGAGTTAAAAAAGGAATATCTATATTAATCTCGGGTATCTTAATCTCAGGTGTCTTGATATTCTCAATAATACTATCTACGCTTATCTCTGGCGAAGCACCACTCTCTTTGGCAAAAGAAGAAACTTGAACATCAACTTTGGCACATCTTGCTGGAATACCAGACCTCTTAAGGCATGTTGTACTACAAAAACTAGGAACTCCTCCAGTATAATTGCCAGTTATCTGGCACATATGGCCCTTCTGAATATATTGTAAACATTCTGAATCGCTAATTTTATCATTATCAACCATAATAATGCACTCATAGCCAGAAAGCTCTGGGTTAAAAATTCCTGTAAGATCGTCCCAAAAACTAGCGCTAGCATAAGGGGCGTTCAAAAAGAACATTAACAAAGACAATAGAATTGTTTTCTTGACCATATGCTTATTATATCGCATCCTTGTAACAAAATATTATTTAGAAAAAGACCTAAACAGCCATCCAAAAAGACTAAACTTTCTTTGCTCGGAAGTTAAAGATTCTTCTATCTGTGAATTAGCTTGTTCTAAAACACGAATTTGTTCAGTTAATTGCTGTTGATCGCTTTGATTTGTAAATTGATTTTTAATCTGATTCAACTGCTCAATTTGTTCCCTGTTTTGTCTTAAAATACTATCGGCATTGTTTATCTCGCTATAATCAGGACCAATAAAAAACCTAACAATACGACTTCTGCTTTGAACTCTCTCTAAATTAGCCTCTATCCTTTCTTGGTTTTGATTTTGGTTTTGAGCAATAGTTCTGATTTGTTTACCTAAACCACCATTTCTCTCTGCAACATGCAACATTTCTTGAACAGCATTAGCAACTCGACTTCTCCTTTGTATCATATTTTGATTATTTAATCCTGGCTTTTCTACTTGATTACTCTCAGCCTCAAGAAGATTTTCTTGCTCTAAACCTTGCTCACGAACCCTTACTGTATCTTGTGACCTTTCTTGTTCTCTTTCCTGTTCTCTTACTTGAATTGGAACTTCTTGACTAATTGAAGTGCTTGTTTCGACTTGATTTTTTCCATTAACCTGGTCGTTAGTCTGGTTTCCTCGAACTTGATCAACAACCTCACCTTGTGGCGATGGACGATCCTCAACAACTACCCCTTTATTGCCACTGCCTTGACCCATAGCATCAGCATTAACAGTAAAAGAAAAAGACAATACTAGTATACTAGCTAAAAATATTTTGTTTTTCATAATTTCATTTTAATTTATTTAAATACTTTGACCTTTTCTTGTGGCTATTATATCAAATTGAAATTAGAAAGCAAATTTAAGAAATCATAATATAAATTATTTTTCCTTTTTATTAATATTCCTAGCCCAGAAAGATTTAATTCAACTACCAATATTTCCTATCCATAAATCCTTCATCCAATTATATTTCATTTGTTTTATATGTTAAGAAAAGTAGAAAGGATT
>Ga0208040_1001957_pt1 | contig 19187 bp, 15 predicted proteins | sample AD_UKC083_MetaG_FD_184431 | JGI IMG/M metagenome (GOLD analysis project Ga0208040, IMG submission 184431) | Active sludge microbial communities of municipal wastewater-treating anaerobic digesters from USA - AD_UKC083_MetaG (SPAdes) (version 2) | ecosystem: Engineered > Bioreactor > Anaerobic >...
GCTGGCTTCTCACCAAAGAACCTCGTAAATGTGAGCCTCGGAAAACCCGTTGAAGGATAAGAATACTGGTGATGGGTCATCATGTTTGGTAATGATCTTCGCAGGAGGTCTCTAGCTCCCCTATCAATCTGCTACCTGGAATTGCGCTTTGTATGTGCACCTTTAGAATTAGGTTCCGTAGGTCCTCCGAAGACCTGACCAAGACTTTGAGAAAGTCTTCGCTCCACCCCTGCCAATACTGTTCGCCCTCGATTTCCAGCATACTCTCGAACAACACTTGCACGTCGGTCCCCAGTCTTTGTTCCGCAAAAGCCTTTTCAGCCTTGTCAAATAGCCCGCGCATTATCTTCGCACGCTGCTGACGGACAGTGTTCTGGACCTGCCCATCCATCGAAAAAGCAGCAGTACCTTCCATCGCGGAAAAGGGGAAAACATGCCCGCCACTGAACCCACATGACTCTGTGAAATCAAGCGATTGTTTATATAGTTCTTCTGTTTCTCCCGGAAATCCGCAAATCATATCGGTCGTAATCGCAATTCCTGGTTTCACCTCACGGACCATCCTCAAGACGCCCTGATATCTCTCTGTAGTCATAGGTCGGTTCATGCTCCGCAGAATCACGGCCGAACCAGACTGCAGGGGAATGTGCAGGTGCGGGCAGAGCCTTGGGTCCTCAAAAAGCGCTGTCAATTCAGGGTTCACATCCCAAGGTTCGATTGATGATAGCCGAATCCTCTCCACGTCCGTTTCCCGTAAGATTGCCTTGACGAGATCGGCGAGGCAGGTCCGCGGCTTTAGATCTTTCCCCCAGGATCCAAGCTGAACGCCAGTGAGCACAGCTTCCCGCACGCCATGCTGTTGCAATTTGCCGAGATAGGAAATCACATTCTCAATTGGTACGCTTCGCGACCGTCCGCGGACAACTTGCGTCAGGCAGTAAGCGCAGCGGTTATCGCAGCCGTCCTGCACCTTCACAAATCCGCGGGTGCGGCGCCGTGTGCCTAAATCTGGTCGCTTTTGAACGTTGTTATTTCCGTTTCGGATGTCTTCTTCCAACAAGTCATTCAGTATTTTGTCTTTACTGCTGTTGTCGTAAGCCCGATCGTATATTCTCTTGTAAATTTCGGATTTTGCTTGTGGCAAACTGATCCAGCATCCCGTTCCTAAAACCCTTGCGTCTGGAAAGTGGGCTTTGTGATGTCGCAGCATCTTACGGGAGTCTGCCGCGGCTTTTGCTGTTACGCAGCACGTATTCACGATAATTATGTCTGCAAAAACCGGGTCCGATACAACTTCAACGCCCCCTTCCACAAGCGAAAATGCGAGTTGTTCTATTTCCGCCTGATTCAGGCGGCAGCCAACCATATTCAGGAAAACTTTCATCAGGGTTTAGTGATGCGAAAATCGTTAAAAATGAAGGAACCAGGTCCATCCTGTCCGGTTTCCGCGAAAACGCCCGCATCACCGTTCTTCAGGTCCCCATCCTCCGCCTCGAGCACGGACCTTCCATTCACGGATAAGGATAATACCTCACCAATACAGGAAACCTCAATCAAATTCGATCCGTCATTTTGCTTCACCGCTTGGTGGTAGCGAATTTGACCGTCAGGAAGGGTTTTGCTTTCGCCATTGACCATTTTTATGATCCCAACATATCCGTCAGGCGTCACAAAAAAACGGTAATAGTTCTGGCTGTCCTGATAACGACAGACTATTCCTAAATAGGCGTCATTTCCGCCAGTCAGTTTGTGCGCCTCAACTTGAATTTGGATATCTGAAAATTGGAGCCCTGCCGTCGAGATTGACCTGCCGCTTCTGTTATTGATCGAAATTAAATATCCTTCTTCAGAGTACCCTTTCAGCTCATAGACGTTATTGACAATCTCCCAACCCGTTCTCTCGTCGCTAAAATCATCCTGCACCAGAACGTCTCCGCTGGACTTCCAAGGGAGTTTATCCTGACTGATCTGAATTCTTTTCAGCGCGGAACAACTGCTCAGCATAAGTAAGGCTATAGTAAAGAAGGAAAATAAAAGCTTCCGTTTCACGCTTCAATCTTACCAGAAAACCTGGAGATTCTTGATTTGATAAATACAACCCCGCCATGCCGTGTGCTGGAGGGTTTTGAACCTGCTAAAGCAGGATGGTCTTACTAACAGGATCAATCTTGACTTTTGTCTATCACGTCACCTGAAGAAGGTCAGACCTTTTTTGTTCATGTTGGTACAAAACTGAGTGTCAGCATCACGAACACAGCAGGGTACCTTTTTTATACCATATTTTTAAACTTCGGGTTTGGTCTTCATGTTCAATGTATAATTTTGGAGGAGAAAAGAGATGTCCTTGCAAAAACGTTTATTCATCGCAGTTGATCCGGACCTAATCATCACTAACAAGATTTCCGATTTAATCACGAATCTTAAAAATGGATTTCCAGCGAAAGGTTTTCGTTTTGTTTCCCGCCAAAATTTGCATCTCACCCTCCTCTTCTTAGGAGAAACTGATGTCTGCTTGATCCCTGATATCAGCAAAAAGCTCGATGCTGTCTGCCAAAAATTCTCTGAATTCGATTTGACTTTCAAAGGATTAGGCGCATTTCCCAACAAGCGGAAACCGCGAGTTTTGTGGCTGGGTGTGAGCGATCCTGAGCCAGTCACAGCTCTGGCAAACGCAGTCATCCGCAGCGCAGGATCAACACCCGACAGCGGTAAATCCCGCTTCTCTCCTCATCTCACCCTCGCGCGTGTCTCTGATGAATGGCGCAAACCCTCCAGCGATGTCTTTTCCGGGATTTTTTCCACGCATGGAGATGTCAGTCTCGGCACTACCAGGGTCAGGGAGGTCATTCTCTATCAGAGCGTTCTCCAGCCAGGAGGTCCGCGATATACGGCTCTCAGCCGGCATTCACTTCAAAAATTGTGTTAAACTTCCAACAGTGAGGTGAAACCTGGAACCAATTACATTAGGACGAAAGATCGTATACATTCTTGAAGATAAACTCGCCGAAGATATTCTTCTGCTCGACCTGACCGGTATATCCGATTTTACAGACGCATTCGTCATCGCCAATGGCACCAGCGAAAGGATGTTGGAAAGCCTGTCCGATTACGTTCGCAAAGAAATAAAATCAGAAACCGGATTGAACCCCGCCATCGAAAGCAGCGGTCAATCCGGCTGGATCGTCATGGACTATGGCTATGTGGTTGTGCACTTACTCAGCCCTGAGATGCGCGATTACTACGATCTCGAAGGCTTGTGGCAAAACGCCAGGGTCGTGCTCAGCGTTCAGTAATCCTGTTACTAAACAAAATCCTCAATGATTTCCTGCGCGTGGCTCGCAGGCTTGACTTTTTTATAGATTTTCACGAGTTTACCGGCTTCATCTATCAAAAAAGTCGTGCGGTTTATGCCGTAATACTCGCGACCCATAAACTTTTTTAAGCCCCAAACACCGTATAGCTCACAAACCGTATGATCCGCGTCGGAAAGCAGGGTGAATGGCAGTTGGTATTTATCCCTGAATTTGGCATGCGATTTTTCCGAATCCGCGCTGACGCCCAGGATAACGATGTCATTCTGTTCAAACACCGCGTAGTTATCCCGGAAATTGCAGGCTTCAGTAGTGCATCCCGGGGTATCATCCTTTGGGTAAAAATAGAGGACGACGCGTTTACCGAGGTAATCGGAAAGTCTGTGCAGTGTGCCGTTTTGGTCAGCGAGCTCAAAATCCGGCGCTGGTGTATTGATAGCTAATGTCATGGTTGCCTCCTGATAGTTATTTGATAAGCAAAGGATACGCTAAAAGGTAGATCAATGAAAAGAATTGTATAATCGCCAGAGTTTTTATGAGCGGCCAGTTCGGCTTCATTCCCCTTGCCATTTGTTCCAGCAATAGCACTTCCAGACCGGCGAAAACAGTCAATAGCAGTGCCTGCCAGTTACTCGACCAGGTGTTGCTGACCGCGATATAGACCAGCAGACTGAGATAGGTCATAATCAACAGTCCATGGTGGATTGTGAGCGCCTTTTCCCACCCGACCGAGCCAATAAAATTCTGTTTACGCGTATCGCTGTTTTTGTCATATTCCGCGAACAATAGGGTGATCGCGGAAGCGCTGTAAAGGAAAAACGATGGCATCCAAAGCAGAAGATACAGTCGGGAAAATTGATATTCCTGAATGGCGCTGCCAAGCAGCAGCATAAGGGGCGAAACTACCCAGCCCTCAAACAGCCAGGTCATCGTGTTGAACCACAGCCGCGTGAACCTGCCCATAGAAAGGAACATAACCACGCCGAGCGCTGCGATGAGTAAAAAGTTAGTACCGATGAGCACCTTTGTTCTGAGCAGAAGGAATAAGCCGCCGAATATTCCAAAAAAAGCACCGATGATAAGTATTTGGATGGTTGTAGATTGATTTTGCGCTCCGGATCGAACGCGCGTGAAAGGATTGATCCGATTGGAGGTCATAAAGCGCTGAAGGAGCTGAAGAAGATAAAACGCCGAAAAAATGAGCACTCCTGCTGCAAGATTGATGAGATTGATACGCAAGCCCGAATGGCGTGCGATCACCACCCCGAGCAGGTAGCTGGCGATTGCTGCGCTGTAGAAAAATTCGTTTACTCTCAATTTAATTTTTTGCATGCGACCATTTTAACATGCCCCAGCTCAGCGAGATGGGGTGTTATAATTTTTGTTGCGATGATGAAAAAGTTCTTGATTTCCATTTTGATTATTATTCTCCTCGTCAGTATCAGCCAGCAGGAATTTCCTGTTGTTGAGGCTCAAAAACAGGATTCTCTCTACGTTGCGAACACCAAAGCCCTTTGTGGGAATCACAGCAATTGTTTCTATAATGACGACGCCGATCTGGCAGAATCCAACGGATTAACCAAAGCAATAGCCTTCGCCCGGGAAAATAATTTGAGTGGTGTGACCATCACCGTCCTCCCACCCTACCAAATCAACAGCCATTCCATCCAGGTCGATTTTCCGGTCACAATTGCAGGCAAAGACAGCGGCTGGATCACTACATCCGCGAGTGACTGCACCCGACCGATGTTTCTCATCTCATCCGAAGTGACTATGCGCAATATCAGCCTAAATGACGGCGCTTGTCAGACCCTCTCGAGAGATCTGGTAGTAGTAAATAGCAATTTTCCCGTGCTGATAGAACACAGCACGCTTGAAAACGGACAGACCGCGGTTTCTTTTATCGGCGGAGCTGGAAATTTGACCCTCCAATTCAACCAAATCAAAAATAATCAGTTCGCCATCAATCGCACCAATACCGACCAGAATGCGATCCTGCAGGTAACCGCGAACAACATCGTCTCAAACGGTAATCCTGTTCAGGCATCCTGTACCGGCAAAAGCTTTGTGGACCATAATTTTTGGGGAAATGGCACGCTGCCGAGCGAAGCAGCACCCGATTGCGGCGCTGATGATGCCAGACGCCTGGACGCCCCTATCGTTAATGAAGGGACAGGCGTTGCCGGGAGACTGATGCGCCTGACGAGTTCATTCCCCGCGGAAGATTTTTATGGTTTCCGGGCAAGCAGTCCCGATCCGGTAAACCTGTACGTCGTCAATCATGGCGGCTCAATGCCCTTTGCTGATGATGCGGGTAACCTTTATGCTTGCAGTAACTTTTTTGACGTATTCCTCCCGCCATCCGCCTCCGCCACCGAGCTTACGCTTTCTTTCGCCTACCGGGACTCCAATGATTGCGCGCCAGTCATTGAATCTGCGGCTTACTGTGGCTCCGGCAAACAGAACAATTTCCCACTGCTTTGGTACGATCCCAAGACCCGCGTTACGGATAAATGGGATAAAACCGGCGATCAGCCGCAGTCTTCCGTCGGGAACATCTACAGGGGGCAGGAAACTGTCTGTCGGACCGGTTCAAAGACTATTGATGTAGTCATCGACAACTACGGACGTCCTGATCTATTGAATGATTTGCTCTTTACGCCTTTCGTGATCGGCTTCGAACAGGGTGGTATTCTTTCCTTCACAGCGTCACCAGCTTCCAATAGAATAGACATTACCTGGACAACTGTAACAGAAGTGAATACGCTCGGGTTTCAACTGTCACGCTCAACGTCTTCCGATGGTACTTACGAATTGATTGCTAATGATATTCCAGCCAAAGGGTCAGAAACTACCGGCAAAAGTTACAGCTTTTCAGATTCGAATGTAGTGGCGGGGCAGAATTATTTCTACAAATTGATCATCAAAAGTTCAGATGGCTCCATTCAGCAGATACTTGGCCCCATCAATGCGCTGATCCCCCTGCCATCCACCGCAACCAATCCCTACCCAATACCGGGCAACGGGACTCGCACTCCCACCCGCACGATCACCCCCTTCCTGACCGCAACCTCCATCTACAAAACAGATACGGATACTGACGCGACCCTCTTTTTGCCGACTGCCACGGAAACGCCCGTTTTCGAAGAGTCTCCTGATCCGGATCTCACCCCCGAAGGCACTCCTACGCCTTCTCTGACCCCTTCACAGACAGCCACCCCGACCATCTCAGGGACTCCTCTTTCGGGGCTGCTCGGTAAGTCAGATCGCTACTCTGGGCGCAGCCGGGTTCCATTCATTCTCGGAGGTGTTGCTGTTTTGAGCTTATTCCTCCTGCTGGGCTTGTATATCCACCGCAAACATCACTGATTTTCTACATAAAAGAGCAATTTTTGACAATTGCATTTGACTATGCTATTCTATGCCCATTCTTGACAGGGATGTTTTTTATATGTTAAAAGAACGCGTCTCAGATAATGTCTATTGGTTCCAAAGTGAAGTCTACGCGCAAGTTACCGCTGGTACGATCGTAGGTCCGCAATGGGCATTACTGATTGACACGCTCATGCCCTCTGAGACGCCCCAGATCCGTAAGTTCATCGAGACCCAACTGATGGTCCCCGTCAAATACATCATCAACACCCACCATCACGCCGACCATTCCTGGGGAAATTGCTTTTTTCCAAACGCGCTGGTAATCGGACACCAGTTGTGTCATGATTTGATGGTCCAAAAAAGCACAACCGCCCTTGCTGAAGCCTCAATAGACAATCCCGCATTCCGCGATATCAGTATTACACCTCCCCAAATCTCGTTTGCATCGGGTGCGCTCTCACTTCGGATTGGCAAAAAACAATTGCAAATCTTCCCGACACCAGGTCACTCGGACGACAGCATCTCCGTTCTGCTTGAAGACGAACGCATCCTTTTCTCGGGAGACGCGTTTATGCCCGTGCCATATTTTGTCGGCGGCGATATCAATGTTCTTTCAGAATCCATTTCCAGAATTGGGAATATGGGTTTGGAAAACATCGTGCAAGGTCACGGCGATATCATCCTGCGCGGTGAGATTGATGAGGTCAAGCAGAATAACCTTGACTATCTTCAGATGCTGCAAAAGATAGTCCGGATCGCGATGCGCCGGCGCAATCCGCTTGAATACATTGCGGCGCAAGATATTGAAGATACAGGAAAGCAGCGCGTCAGCCTTGGCGGCTTTGCCCAGGACCTTCATATCCGCAACCTCCAGTGGCTCTACTATCAGGAAATTAAAAAGCAGGAGTCCTAAGTCAGGCTCACCACCACAATCAGTATCATCAGTAGCACGGTCATCACCAACGGTTCAATGAGTTTATTCCGCTGAATGGGTTCTTCCAAAACAACTAAAGCGGTCAGGATATAAAGGAGCCCGGTCAGAACCAGACCGCTTTGGACAGGTTTCAAAAAAAGGTAATACATTGCCGCTGCGATTTCCGCGCATGTTATACCGCAAACTAACACATGCGGTAAACGCACATTGCCCCTTTTTCGCAGACTGATCGTCCGATAGGCGATGAAAAATGCGGCGAATAAAATAAGCACGAATTGTACATACATGCGCAGCTTCGAGGCTGCGAGAGTAATCGTTAAGATTAAAAAGAGGCTAAATCCCAGACTAATCAAAAGCGGTGCGACAACGTTGTACGCTTCACTTGAAGGGCTGAGCACTCGGAATTCCGCATCAAGGATAACGCCAATGAGGATCAATCCCACTAAGAGCGCAAACCACCAGATCATGTTCCGCTCAAGCTGAATTAAGACGGTGCTGGTGATCAGGGTTGCCAGGCTTGGCAGCACTGTGTTGGGCAGCAATATCCATGGTTTTCCTACGAATTCTTCACGTGCTGGATGGGTTGCGAATATCCAGACGCAACCGCCCGCGCAGAGCAGCATCAATGCCACCGGAACTGCTCCAATTATGCTGAAATTCATTAGAAAACCCAAAAAAACTGTCCCGGATTCCGGAGCTTCTCTGGGAATCATATACAGCGCGGCGAAAAAAGTTGCCAGCGTCGCGAGGGTGATGCTAAAGCGATTAATCGTGCGTTCTTGAGGCTGCAGATCGCTCATAAAATGGATTTTATCACTAATGCTGTCAACGCAATTTTTCCTATCTCCTTCATTTAATGGTAAAATTTTAAGGTTATGAAAGTTATACTGCCGCTTCAAAAACAACCTAAGATTTTAGCTGCTTTTAAAGATGGTTTTGATACCGTCTCAAAGCACTTTTACCTGGTCCTTTTCCCTGTAATTTTGGACCTCTTTTTACTGTTTGGAGTGCGCATCACCATATCGGATTTGATGCACGTATTCATCCAGCAGCTAACCTTACCGCCGTCCGCTACACCCGAACTCATTGCAGGTTGGCAGACCCTCAAAAGCCAACTGGTTGATTATTTCCAGGTCTTCAGCCTGACCTCTTTCCTGCGGTCCTTTCCTGTTGGAATTCCAAGCCTGTTCTCAAAGGTTGCCTTCCAACGCAATCCTCTGGGTGATTTCCATTTTATCCAGATCCAGCAGCCTGGAGCCATCCTGCTTGGCATGCTCGGGTTTTCAATCCTGGGTTTGCTGGCAGCCTATCTCTTCTACCATCTTATCGCACGCGCGAGCGCCAAACAGGAACTGGCTGCTTCACCAACGCCGGTCTTACATTCACTGGCAGCCTGGTTCTTGATTCCAGTCATGACCACTCTCATTGCTAGCCTGGTATTCTTTCCCGTGCTTTTTATGATCAGTCTGATTGGCGCATTTTTCCCCATCTTTACCTCATTCGGATACTTTTTACTAACGATTGCCGCCATCTCACTGATCACGCCGGTATTCTTTACGCCGCATTTGATCCACCTTGAAAAAATTGATTTTTTCCGGGCGCTTATCACCAGTTTCCGCACCTTCCGGCTGACCAACCCAAAAAGCACAACATTCCTGTTCCTCGCTATTGCCGTGAGTTACTTTACGGATATGCTTTGGCGCATCCCTGAGGAGGATTCCTGGATGCTGCTCATCAGCGTTTTGGGGCACGCGCTGATTTCCACAATCATCTTAACGGCAAGTTTCCATTATTGCCTGTCCGCGCGGGAGAGCGTTCGCGAATTTAACGAAAATCAAATGTCAGAATCCATTCTGGCATAGTATTGGAGCATAACATTGAACAATAAACCAGAACATTACAATGCAGGTGATATTCAAGTTCTTGAAGGTCTCGAGGCTGTGCGCCGCAGACCTGGCATGTACGTCGGTGGCACAGATGTAAAAGCCCTCCATCACCTCATTTACGAAGTCGTCGATAACTCAATTGATGAAGCCCTGGCAGGCTATTGCAACCACATTTCTATCATCATCCATGCTGATGAAAGCGTGACTGTCAAAGATAACGGTCGCGGCATCCCGGTGGAAATTCATCCGGAAAAAAAGATTTCCGCCCTGCAGGTCGTGATGACCGTTCTGCATGCCGGTGGCAAATTTGGCGGCGGATCCTATAAGGTCTCCGGCGGTCTGCATGGCGTTGGCGTTTCCGCGGTCAACGCTCTTTCGGAGTGGTGCGAAGTCACTATCCACCGTGACAACAAAGTCTACTTCCAGCGCTATGAGCGCGGCATCCCTAAGGAACCAGTCAAGGCGGTCGGCACCTATACCGGCGATTACAGTGGAACTTCGACCACTTTCCGTTTCGACCGCGAAATCTTCAAGGATGATGCCAGCTTCCGCTTCGAAACCCTTGTGCAGCGATTCCGCGAAATGGCTTTCGTCACCCGGGGTGTCAGCATTCAACTGTTGGATGAGCGCGAAGGCAAAGAAATGACCTTCCACTTCGAAGGCGGCATTGCCTCTTTTGCCCGCTATATCAACCGCAACCGGGAAACCCTCCACCCGCTGATTTTCGGCGAACGGGAAATCGAAGGGATCGGTGTGGAATTTGCCGTGCAGTATACCGATGCCTATTCCGAATCCATCTACACCTTCGCCAATACGATCAACACCATTGATGGCGGAACGCATCTCACAGGTCTTCGCGCGGCTATTACCCGCAGTATCAATGACTACGCCCGCAAAGCCGGACTGCTCAAAGAATCCGAGCCGAACTTCAGCGGTGAGGACACCCGCGAAGGTCTCACCGGCATCGTCAGCATCAAACACCCGGACCCCCAGTTTGAAAGTCAAACAAAAGTCAAGCTGATGAATCCCGAGGTGCAGACCTATGTGCAGTCAGTTGTCCTCGATACCGTCTCGACCTTCCTGGACGAAAACCCTGCCACAGGGCGTGCGATCGTACAGAAATGTCTCACCTCTGCGCGCGCGCGCGACGCAGCCAAGAAGGCGCGCGACCTCGTCATCCGCAAATCCGCCCTTGAATCCATGACCCTGCCCGGCAAGCTGGCAGACTGCTCCGAACGCAATCCCGAAAAAACTGAAATGTTCATCGTTGAAGGTGAATCCGCAGGCGGGTCTGCCAAGCAAGGTCGCGATCGCCACTTCCAGGCGATCCTCCCCCTGCGCGGTAAGATCCTCAACACCGAACGCGCACGTCTGGATAAAATTCTCGGCAACCGCGAAGTGAAGTCTCTCGTATCCGCCCTCGGCACTGGCATTGGCGACTCTTTTGACCTCAAAGGGCTCCGCTATGGACGCGTCATCATCATGACCGATGCCGATGTTGACGGCGCCCACATCCGCACTCTGCTGCTGACATTCTTCTTCCGTTACATGCAGCCGCTTATCGAAGAAGGGCACCTTTACATCGCGCAGCCGCCTCTCTACCGCCTTAGCAGCCGAAATCAGGTTTATTACGCCTTCAATGACAACGAGAAGGACAAACTGGTCGCGAAGCTCGGCGGCATAAACAAGGTCGGTCTTTCCCGCTACAAAGGTCTTGGTGAAATGAACCCCGAACAACTATGGGAAACCACCATGAACCCAGAGAACCGAACCCTCCTTCAGGTGGTGGTTGAAGATGCTGCTGAAGCCGACCTCACCTTCGATATGCTCATGGGTTCGCTCGTTCCCCCGCGGCGGCGTTTTATCCAAACCCACGCGAAAGAGGTTCGCAATTTGGATATCTAAGATATGTAACTCGCCTGCTTTCCAGGCGAGTTTTTTATGATGCCACGCAAAATCCTTCACCTCGACCTTGATGCCTTCTTCTGTTCCGTCGAAGAACTTCTTGATCCTTCGTTGGCGGGCAAGGCATTCGCTGTCGGAGGAAATCCGCAGGGACGCGGGGTGATTGCCTCCTGCTCTTACGCCGCCAGAATGAAAGGTGTCCGATCGGCAATGCCAACCAGCCGGGCGCTTCAGCTTTGCCCCGAGTTACTCTTGATCCGCCATAATCACCGCCTTTACGGTAAGTACTCTGATGAGGTCATGTCCATCCTGCGCGATACTTCACCATTGGTTGAGCAGGTCTCGGTTGATGAAGCTTTCCTCGACGTCAGCGACCTGCCTCAACCTCTGCGTATGATTGCCATTGAGCTCCAAAAGCGCGTTGACGCTGAAACCCATATGCCTTGCTCGCTTGGCGGAGCATCCAACAAGCTGGTCGCCAAGATGGCGAACGATTACGGCAAACGGCAGATTCGAACCGGCAAGGCTCCCCGGGCAATCACCATCGTTGAACCCGGTGATGAGCAGGCTTTTCTCGCCCCTCTCGACATTCAGGCGCTCTGGGGTTTTGGTCCCAAAACAGCGGATAAATTGCGGCAAAGAGGCATCAACCGCATCGGTCAGCTCACCGAGCTCTCTGATTTTGAATTGCGCGCTTTCTTCGGAAACCACTATTCTGAAATCCTTGACCGCGCTAAAGGAATAGATACCCGCCCTGTTTATGACAGTGAGCAGGAACCAAAATCTGTCAGCAACGAGACAACTTATTATTCGGACACCGATGACCTCGAACAAATTAAGGAAACCTTGCGCTGGTTATCCGACAAAGTCTGCTACCGCTTGCGCAAACACAACCTGGCAGGAAGCTGCGTGCAGATCAAAATCCGCTATTCAGATTTTTCGACCATCACCCGCCAAAAAATGCTCCCTCAGCCCAGCAACCTGGACGATGAAATCTTCGACGCTGTGATGGACCTTCTGCGTGATCACCTGACTGTGGGGCGTCAGGTGCGCCTTCTGGGCGTGGGCGTCACCAAACTGGAACAACCCGCCAACCAACTCTCCCTCTGGGATGACAGCGCCAAAAAGAAAAGCCAACTTTCCGAAGCGATTGATTCGCTAAAAGATAAATACGGAAAAGAAATCATCATTCGCGCAAGCGCGATGAAAACGAAGAATCAAATTGATCATTAGAATCCTGATAAACAAGGGGTAATCCGATCTATATCACAATAGGATTTTTCGATAATGCTTTTGTAGTTGTTTCCGTTTCAAAAATCGATAGAATCTGAATTAGGAAAAGGACAGACAAAAAAAGAGAGTTCCTGTCATAATTGAATTTGCCAAAAAACAAGAAGGAGGAACTCTCAAATGACAGACATGGCTGTCTCAATGATTATAAAGCTAAAAGTAGGTGATGTAAGCGAAAGCATAGAAAAAAAGATATCCATTTTGGATATGGAAACAGAGCTCACCAAGGCATTTCATCAGGGTGAATTGCAGGCAACGACCATTCTTTTTGACTTGCTTGAAAACCAGCTGCATGGCTATATCTGTACCCATACAGCCTGGAAAAACATTGGCACAGAAAAGCGATGCATCCTGACAAAAACAGGGCATATTTCCTATCGCAGACATATCTACAGGGATGAACAAGGCCATCGCCGCAAGCCCTTTGATGAGTTGCTGCATCTTCAACCCTGGCAGCGCAACAGCAACCAGATCGAAGGACTGGCAGCTGGCTTAGCCAGCGGGATCGGTTTCAGAGATGCCTCGGAGATATTTTCTCTCATCGTCAAAGAAGCGGTCAGCCCCAGTAGCATTCATCGCATGACCGCCCGTGTAGGACAAAAGATACAAACCATGGAAAGGATCATGGATGAAGAGAACCTGGAGCCAGGAACTGTCGTAGCGCACAGACTAATGGCAGAAGCTGATGGGGTTTACATCAAACTACAGAGAGAGCAACAAAAACGGGCGGAAGTGAAGGTCGCCGTGTTTTATACCGGCAAACAAGCCATTTCTCCTCATCGCAACCGCCTGGTGAACAAGATGTTTAGCTGTCAGTTAGGGATGTCCAACGAGGAATGGCAGCAACATCTGGCAGCTTTGGCTTACAGAAGCTATGACTTGTCCAAAGTCGGATTTGTCCAGATTGGCGGGGATGGCGCAAAATGGGTACACAACAGTTTTGATTATCTTGGCGTTCCAGGACATCATCTGCTGGATCGCTTTCATGTCATCCGAAACCTCAACACCGCTTTTGGAAGTGACTTGAATGTGGGTGAGCTGCAGGCAAAGCTTTTCAGTCAGGGTTTTACTGCCGTTGAAGCGGATTTGCTGTGGGTGATCGCGAGGCAAAAAGGCGCAAAGAAAGACCAGCAAAAACGCAGCCTTGAGTATTTGAAGGCTAATCAGGATGCTTTGATCGATCTGGACAAACGCGCTTTGGGGGAGTTCAATTTTTGCAGCATGGGGGCGATGGAAGGCAATGTCGACAAGCTTGTTGCGCAAAGAATGAAAGGAAAGGGCCGTTCATGGAGCATAAAAGGAGCGCAGAATTTATTAGCCATCCTGAGATATAGAGAACTTATCAAAACAGAGGCTTTTGCCTTTTTGGAAATACCCAAAATGGAGCCGAAAAGCAGATGGAAGTACCAACGCTGCAAAGACCCTGAATGGACGCCCAAGTCCGCTTCGGTGCCGATATTTTCTTCAACTCACGGCTCAGATAATTGGGTACAATTGCTCAAGTGCAAAGTCAATGATATGCTCTCGATCACTGCCTTTTTCTAAATTCTATCGAAAAGTGAAACAGAACCCTCCCCCGTAAGCAGACAATTGCTTAGGAGTTAGAGCTTGAAGGATTCTTGCTTTGTAAGTAATGTAAGTAACCAGACAAATAGTAACACCTGGCACGATTGGTGTACCATGTGGGGGTATGAAGGCAATGTTTCGAAAAATAACGCTCTTGAGCTTTACTCTTTTAACGTTCGCGGCGCTTATCTCCGGATGTAAGAGGACGATTAAGGACTATAAACCGTGGCGGGTATCCGATTTTTCCTCCGGTACGCTTACTGAACCTCAGAACATTTACGATCTCACGCAAGGACAAACTCCGTCCGCGCCGGAGGATGTGCAAGCTGACAACCCGCAGATGACGCTCACGCTTGCTCCTGCCGGGATGCAGCCCACGCCAAATGTTCCGATGCATATGCCGCCGTTGCGCTTGGAGGAAACCCAATACACGATCCAGAGCGGCGATTCCCTGGCGCGAATCGCTCTTTTGAATCAGGTCTCGGTCAAGCAAATCATCGAGCGGAATGAGATAAAGGATCCCAACCTTATCCAACCGGGAGAGATACTGATCATTCCCCCTGCCAGCGCTAATGAGCAGGGGAGCAGCTTTAAGATCATCCCCGAATCGGAGTTGGTCTACAGCCCCTCCGCGAAGGATTTTGACACGGAGAGCGTGATCGGGCAGTTCAACGGAAAATTGAACCGTTATGAAGAAACTCTCGAAGACGGGAGCCGTCTTACCGGCGCTGAAATCGTACAGCGGGTGGCGGACGAAAACAGCGTGAACCCGCGGATTCTGTTGGCGCTGCTCGAATACCAGAGCGGTTGGGTTCGCGGGGTGGGCAAGGAAGGCGTACCGGCAGATTTCCCGCTTGGCTTGATCAATCCTTACTATGAGGGTTTATATAAGCAGCTTGGTTGGGCAGCCAATGAACTGCTGCGCGGCAGCACGCTTTGGGAGCAGGGCAGCCTGGCGGTTTGGACGCTGGCGGATGGGGACGTGATACGCATCGACGCGACAATCAACCCCGCCACTGCTGGTGTGCAGCATTTCTTCAGCCTGACCAAGGGAAAAGCGGAGTGGAAAACCGCGGTATCCGAGACGGGTCTTTTTGCCACATACGGGCAGATGTTCGGCTATCCGTTCGCTTTTACGATCGAGCCTCTCGTGCCGGAAGATCTGAGCCAACCTGATTTTATCCTGCCGCTTGCGTCAGGCGATACCTGGCTTTTTACATCCGGGCCGCACTGGGGCTATGGCACCGGCAGCATCTGGGCTGCGCTGGATTTCGCCCCGCCAGGGAAAGAGGATGATTACGGCTGCTACGAGAGCGATGCGCCTGTACTCGCAGTGGCAGATGGGCTTGTGGTGCGATCCGGTGACGCGGCAGTTGTGCTGGACCTGGACGGCGACGGGTTCGAGCAAACTGGCTGGACGGTGCATTATTTTCATATTGGGACCCAAGGGCGCGTTCCTCTTGGCACGCAAGTTGCAGCAGGAGACGTAATTGGTTATGCCTCCTGTGAGGGCGGGGTGACCAGCGGCACTCACTTCCATATTGCCAGACGCTACAACGGGGTCTGGATCGGAGCCGCAGGGAGAATCCCCTTTGATCTTGGAGGATGGATCGCCTCAAGTTATGGAACGGTATACGACGGGACACTGACGAAAGATGGAAAGACAGTTGAAGCTTACGATGGCCGTGCCGATTTCAACGAAATCGGAAGCGATTAAGCGGCGCGAGGTTCGCCTTGAGCGGCTCCACCGCCGGCGTCAAAAACGGCTTGCCTTCAGCGCGGCGCTTATGATTGCCGCAGTTGCCGCTTTTCTGTTCTTTTCGACCAAATCCCCGCAGGCTTTTTCCGCTTCTGGCGAATTCAAACTCGCGAACCCGGCTGATCTGCCTCCCGCTCCTGAAGGTCCTGCTCCTTTTGAGGGAGTAAAACTTGGCGTTGTAAGCTCCGGAACGGAAACTGGGGAGCCAGGAGAGCCTGCCGCAATGGCAGCGCAGCTGCAGGAACTCCCTCAGGAAAACACGGCAGAGCCGGAGGTTCAGGAACCCCGGCAAGTCTTGCAAGCGATACCCACCCAGGCGCAGGTAATCTCGTACCCTGAAGGCGCGCCGATGCTTTATTACGCTCAAAGCGGGGATAGCCTCGGTGTTCTGGCGGTGCGATTCGGCGTGGAAGTGCAGGATATCAGCTCGAGCGACCCACTGCCATCAGATGGTTTCATCCCTGAAGGGCAACTGCTGCTCATTCCGAACCGGCTTGACGAAACCACATCTCCCCTCAAGTTGATTCCGGATAGCGAAGTAGTCAACAGCCCATCTGCGGTTGGCTTCGACGTGGATGAATTTGTCCGCCAGGCTGGCGGTTACCTTGCCCGGTACGAAGAAGCGGTATACGGCTTCGGAACAATGCGCGGGGCAGATATTATCGAAAAGGTTGCCCTTGAGTTTTCCATCCATCCCAGGCTGCTGCTGGCTCTGCTGGAATACGAGAGCGGTTGGGTGTATGGGGGCCCGCAGACCAATCAGCAGAAAACGTATCCGCTCGGGGTTTCGAACAGCGATACAATCGGTCTCTACAAGCAATTGGAGGCTGCCGCGGGAATAATCGCAAGCGGTTACTACGGTTGGCGCGAAGGAACGGTGGTCGTGTTGGAATTCCCGGACGGAAATGAGGTTCGCCTTTCAGCGGAACTCAATTGCGGCACGGTTGGATTGATGCATTTCTTTTCCAAGCAAGGCAACTTCCCCGAATGGGCGGAGGCTCTCTACGGCGAGAAAGGCTTCGCCTGGACATACCAGAACATGTTTGGGGATCCCTGGCTTCGGGCGGTGGATTTTGAACCATTATTTACGCCAGACGTATTGCAGCCGGAATTGCAACTTCCTTTTGAGAAGGGTGTGACATGGTCGATGACGGTCGGTCCTCATGCCGCCTGGGGAGCCGCGGCTGTGCGAGCGGCGCTGGATTTTGCCCCGCCATCAGCGGAAACTGGCTGCCAAACCAATTGGGCATGGGTGAATGCCGCTGGACCCGGGCTTGTGGTACGCTCTGAGGACGGCGCGGTTGTTGTGGACATGGATGGCGACGGAAATGAACAAACGGGTTGGAATATCATCTATCTGCACATTGCCACGAATAAGCGCGTTCCGGTGGGGACCTGGGTTGAAGCTGGTGATCACATTGGGCATCCTTCCTGCGAGGGCGGTATTTCCACCGGGACCCACCTGCATATCGTCCGGAAATATAACGGCGAATGGGTGCCTGCGGATGGACCGCTCGGCTTTGTGATGAGCGGCTGGAGGGCGAAGGCAGGCTCAGCCTCTCTGAGCGGTTGGCTGGTGAGGAACGACCAGGTGGTCAAAGCCAGCGTGGTTGGCGCCACCAGTTCTCATATTTCCCTGGATGATTAAGCCAGTTTTGGGTTTGTGGTATAGTAGCAAACAGATATTCATCTGTTTTTGACGCATGAAGACTATTAAACATATCCAAGTCCGCTGGCTGAATATTATCGGAATCCTGCTGATTCTTGTCAGTTGCTCCCCGCGTCAGCGACCGACCTATATTATCGCTGAAACAGTCCCAACTGATCCTTCCATCGAACCGACAGCCACTCCATTCGACGCGCGTCCTGTTTATCCTCCTGGCACGCTAGTGGATTATACAGCCCAAAGCGGCGATAACCTGGATTTGCTATCGGTGCGATTTGGGACGTCCCCATCAGAAATTCGGTTTTCCAACCCTGAAATCCCGGAAGGCGTCACCACCCTTCCCCCAGGTTTCCCGATGAAAATGCCGATTTATTATGTGCCTTTTTGGGGTCCCTCCTACCAGATCATTCCAGACGCGGCGTTTGTATATGGACCCGACCTGCTGGATTTCGACCTGCGGGTTTTTCTGGATTCGACTACTGGGTGGTTCAAATATTACGGCGCACTGATTCAAGAAAAATACCGCAATTCCGCGGGCGTCATCCGATACTATGCTGAAAACTACAGTCTGAACCCAAAGCTGCTGCTTGCTTTGGTGGAGTATCAGACGGGTGCGCTCAGCAATCCGAAGCGCGACCGCGCTAAGGAAGAAAGTTTTTTGGGTTTTGAAAACTATCACCGCGGGGTGGAATTGCAAATATCTTATGCAGCGGATCTGCTGAATGATGGTTTTTATCGCTACTTCAATGGGGAGCTGACTTCTTTGGCGCATGAAGATGGCACAATTGAAAATATCGACCCCTGGCAGAATTCAGCGACAGTTGCCTTGCAATATTACTTCTCGCAAATCTATGAGGGGGAGGCGTACAAAAAAGCGATCGGACCTGACGGCTTTGCGAAAACTTTTAGAGAATTATTTGGCGATCCCTGGCAGCGTGACCTGACCGTTTTGCCTGGGTCGCTTACTCAGCCGCAGTACATTTTGCCTTTCCAAAAGGGCACCACATGGTCCTACACTGGCGGTCCGCACACCGGCTGGGGCACGCGCAAACCCTGGGCTGCGATCGACTTCGCTCCGCCTCTCCAGACGCAGGGCTGCGTGGAGACCGAGCAATACGCCCTGGCAATCGCTGACGGCGTTGTAGCGCGGGTCGATGTGGGTACGGTTATGCTCGACCTCGACGGTGACGGCGATGAGCGCACTGGTTGGGTGATCCTTTACCTCCATGTTGCCGAAGAAGGGCGGGTAAAAGTGGGCGATCGTCTCAAACAAGGAGATCGGGTCGGAAGACCTTCCTGTGAGGGCGGCAAAGCCACAGGCACGCATGTGCACCTGGCTCGTAAATACAATGGTCAATGGATTCCCGCAGCCTGGAGCGTTTTGCCTTTCAATCTCGGAGGTTGGGTGCCCGTGCAGGGGGCGGAGGCGTATCAAGGTGAATTGGTGCGGGGAACCCAGAGAGTGCGCGCGAGCACGCTCTCCGATTCTGCCAGC
>Ga0208040_1001961_pt1 | contig 19155 bp, 18 predicted proteins | sample AD_UKC083_MetaG_FD_184431 | JGI IMG/M metagenome (GOLD analysis project Ga0208040, IMG submission 184431) | Active sludge microbial communities of municipal wastewater-treating anaerobic digesters from USA - AD_UKC083_MetaG (SPAdes) (version 2) | ecosystem: Engineered > Bioreactor > Anaerobic >...
GAGGAGCAGGTGCAGGCCTTCATCGGGTTCCCAAAATTGCCGCATGGGCAAGCATACAATTTTTAATCACAAAAATATCTCCTGATGGTCTTAAACAATGTGTGTCTTGTCAACGCAAGAGAAACCTTCCCAACGCTAAATCCGACACTGAAAGAGTTGGAGATGCGTTTTTCAATAAACCATTGTACTGAGTAATTCGCTCAAAATCAATCATAGACAGTTGCTTTTCTGATTTGTGCGCGCCCTAAAACCAAAATCGTGTTGAGGATAACCTGGCGAGTGTAAATTTTCACGGTAAAAGGTAAAAATGCAGTCCACTGGAACGGCGAACCGCCCCAGCGGACCGCGATATGGTTATCAATCCTGGGCTACTTAACCTCGGGTAAATCTCGGAAAGTATCTCCCTGGGAAGTAGATGACTGTAAGTAATGGGCCGTCCAAATGGGATCACTCATTTGTTGATAAGTTTCATCATATTCTTCCAAACCCTTTGCATAATCTGGATCCAATAGAGCAGCTCGTGCGTTCTCATCCAATGGCTCCGGCTCGTATTGTGCCTGGAGGTTTCTGAACTCGGCATGATGATCACGAATTGGGCATGGCCTCAACCAATTGCCATTAGTCTGCCGATATGATTTTTGCCACTTGCGTATGCCAGCAAAGAAAGGTTCTCCCCATAAATCATTTAAATTTTTCCCCTGAGCATAAAGGTCGTGGATATTTAAGGGCGAGTAAGGCATGAAAACGCATGGGGAAACCGAACCATTCCAATCAACATAAAAGTATCCCCAACCACTGAATCCACCCGCAGAAAGACAGCCCTGCGATAACGTGCCATGATTCCAGAAGTCGGCCAGGAAGATGCGGCGTTCGCGAATGAGATCCCAAGACCGCCGCCACATCTTCAAACGTTGCTCTGGTGTTGGCATCAAATCGAGGGTAATTGAGCGACCAATGGGCATGTATTGAAACATAAAACCATATAAAGCACCTTGCTCTGAGAAACAGAAATCGATGAACTCATCTGACAAGATTTCTTCTGCATTATGCCGAGTCGGGGTTAATGAGACACCATAGATTACTCCCGCATCTCTCAGCCGCCACATAGCATCCACAACTTTATCAAAAATTCCTTCTCCTCGACGGGCATCAGTTTTACCTCGCCAACCCTCAAGTGAAAGTGCTGGCGTCAAGTTGCCCAACTGCGACAACCGGTGAGCAACCTGGTTGTCAATCAACGTGCCGTTGGTGTACATGATGAAAAAGCAATCCGAATGTTTTTCGGCAATGTCTAAAATTCCTTTACCATCTGATCGATAAGCCAATGGTTCCCCGCCGCTAATAGCGAAGAAGCGCGAGCCCCATAGCGTTTTTGCCTCGGTGATGATGCGATCAACGGTTGCCCAGTCTAGTTTTTTTTCTCTGGCATCCGAATCGGCATAACAACCGATACAGTGTAAATTACAAGCCTTACTGGGGCTGAGTAATAAAAACAAGGGCGGCTTAGTGCCATATGTAGCTTCAAATTGCCCAGCAGTACCAGGGTCGGTCCCTTCAAGCATAAGTTTTTGGATGAGGGTTTTGAAAAGTGCGCGGCGGGTTGCGGGTGATAGATTATGTTCAGACATAGCTCTTTCTGCGGTGTGGAGAACCGACACCCCAATTAAAGCCCGATCCTCATCTACGCCTAACGGGAACCGGCTGGTTTCGCGATTGCGTTGAAACTGATCAACCAATCTCGTTTCTACTCTCTTAACGATCGCTTGGCGGAGTGGTTGAATGCGCGCCAACCTGGGGCCAGCATGCACGAGAACCTCCGTGCCCATATTTACCGCGATTCTTTGAGCAGTTTTCATTTCTAACATGACAAATCTCCTAAGGGTTGGTAGTAATTCGAGGCTTATTAAATCCGAAAATAACGAATATATCGGGCAAAATATTACAGGTTTCTTAATTACATGAAGACTCGCTCCTTTTCGGTGAACGGTGGAGAAATATGCGGAATTTTCGTTTTAGATATTCCGAAAATATCTAAAATATTATATTCCCCGCTTTCAATTTTTGTCAATACTCCCGCCTGTTTGGCTCTTAATTATTTTTGATACAGAAATGGGTTGACAAAAAGCCCTAGTACACTTGGGCATAAATAGCTATGCAGAAAGAGCCCTACCCTGATAGGTCCACTTGAAGGGTTTTGACATAGTGCGGTTGTAATACTCGATGAAAGCCAAAACCTTGCGTTTCAGGTCGTCAACCGAGGTGAAGTTACCTCGTTTCAGGACCTTGCGAACCAGGAGGCTAAACCAGATTTCGATCTGGTTCATCCAGGAGGCATGCTTGGGTGTGTAGTGAAAAACAATCCGGTGCGTAGGCTCGCTCAAAAAAGCCGCTCTTGAAGCTTTGGATTTCAGGATGCCAGATTTCCCCTTCACACCCAGGTCAATCTCGAGATCAGATTGATCAGCAACATAGCGTACCAATGATTCGGACAGATGGATATTGAGATTATCGCTGACAAAATGCCATTGAGTGACCAACGGATCTGAATCAACCCGGCGTTGGATGTGTGCGAGGAAATCTCTTTCGTTGCGTGTCTTACTGGCCGTGCAGGCAACCAGTTCGCCACTGGCGACATCGAAGTTGCAGGTAAAAGACAGCGTCCCGTGTCGGATGTATTCAAACTCGCGACGTTCAACTTTGCCTGGGCACATCGGCAAGCCTGGATGTTTGCGCTCCAACGCTTGTACACCGGTCATTTCATCCAAACTCTCTGTGCGTTGGCCTTGCTTGGCCCTTTCAGAAGCTGTTTTGTACACCTCATTGATATCTGCAATCTTCTCATCAAAACCGTCCTCATAGCTTGGTGTCAACCAATAGCGGTTCAAGTGGGGTTGGATATCAGCCTCTTTTTAAAAGCCTCGCCGCATGACGGGGTGATATTTCAGCAACAATCTCTCGCTTGATGATTTCGTCCGCAATTTCTCGCGCACTCCACTGGGTGATCGGTCGTCCCGAATCCTCCGGCTTTTCACACGCCAATGCTTCAATCTGGCAACGCTGATCGGCCGTGATTTTTGCTGGCGCTCCCGCACGTGGCGCATCTTGTAAACGATCTTCAATACTCAAATCTTCCAAAGATATGTCTTGCAGCTTGACCCAACGATTACGCCACAGCCTGGCAGTGTCTGCTGTCACGGAATACTTTGCAACGATTTCTTTGTTTTTCAGCCCGTCTGCTGCTGCCAGAACAATCCTGGCGCGCAACGCAATCTGCTGTCCAACTTGATGCCGCTTGACCAGTTTTTCTAATCCTTGCCGCTCGGCATCCGACAATTTCACTTCTTTGGCTTTCGGTATGGGCATCGGTCTTCTCCTGTTCTGCAATACCTTATCCTATACCACTAAAGACCCTTTTACGCCAGAGTGTACTAGATCAATGTACAATAAATTAGTTATTTTCGGGCTGTATGAAAAAGAAACTCACCTACCGCCAGCAGCAATTTCTGAGCCACTTCTTGGACCTTTACCAGGAAATGCGCCAGTCTATGCATTATGCTACCATTGCAGAACGGCTAGGTGTTGGAAAGGTAACGGCATATGAAATGTTGCGGCTATTAGAAGAACGCGGATTGGTCGCAGCAGAGTATCAATCGATGCCAGATCAACATGGACCAGGACGCCCATCTGTACTGTTCTACCCAACACAAGAGGCTGACCGCTGGATGAGGGGATTGGCAGGTGACGCCGCAAACCTGGAAGATTGGCAACTAGTCAAAGATGAAATCTTGAAGAAGCTGCGCTCGGGTCAGGCAGGGGAGTATGAAGATTTGCTTGCTGAACTTATGGAACGAATTCCCGAAAGACGGTCTCCGTTGATTTTAGTGACCGAATTGGTAACTACAGCAATTCTGACGCTCGCAGCGATACAAGATTCACCAGAGGTTCGTTCTATCCTGGGACAGCTTCGTCGAATAGGGTTGCCTGAGGGACTCAGCTTGAATGTTTTTTCGGGAATTAGTATGTTTCTCTCGGTTCTAGAACGTGCGAATCGCCGCTCGGCCAGCATATTGCTCTCTCAATTAAACCGGTACGAAGAAGCACTTGCTCAACTTAGTGAAGAAAGTCGGAAACAGTTGAGTGAATATACGCGTGAGGTTCTGCGTATTATTACGTCCTAATTTTTTTCGTTATTATATTCGTTATTTTCGGGATTTACTACAATGACAAGAATCGCAATCCTAACTGACAGCACAGCTAACTTGCCGGAACTTTGGGCAAACCATTATCGTATCCAAGTTGTGCCTTTGAAAATTCATTGGGAATCCAGAACATACTTGGATGGTATAGGCATCACTCCAGATCAATTGTACCGGGAATATCGTCTCTGCAATTATCCGCCCACTACTTCGCAACCCTCCATGTATGACTTTTTGCATCGCTTTGAGAACCTGGCTGAACATGCTGAGGGAATATTGGCTCCATTGATTTCCTCTGGTATAAGCGGCACTGTTGGAGTGGCCCAGGCCGCTGTACACGAGTTTACCCGTGTTCCTGTTGAAATAATTGACACGCGCGTCACTGCGATGGGCCAGATGCTCATCGTTCTGACCGCAGCCCGAGCGGCCGAACAGGGAAAATCGCTTCAAGAAATCCAGAAAATCACGGATGCGGTAGTCCAACAAATGCGAGTCTTTTTTACCGTGGATACGTTAAAGTATTTACATCGTGGAGGAAGGATTAATGGGACCTCCCGGTTGTTGGGCACGGCGCTGGACATCAAGCCAATTCTCACATTTAGCTCTGCTGGAAAAATCGAGACACTCGAACGTGTACGGACAAAAAAGAAGAGTTTACAGCGCATGATTGCCCTGGCAAAAGAAACAGCCCAGGGGAAGCCTGTGCATGTTGCAATTGCTCATGCCTGTGATCAGGATACTGCCAACCTGCTTTGCGAAGAAGCCCAGAAAAACTTAAATTGTATAGAGATGGCCACAGTGGAATTCAGTCCGGCAATTGGTGTTCACTTAGGCCCTGGCGCAGTAGGAATTGCCCTTTATTCAGAAAACTCATTGGTAAAGAAACAACCATAGTTAATATCGTAACGAGAGGATTTTATGGAAGAAATGCCCTTATTTTCTCCACATGAAGAGCATCAAATCCCACCGAAAAAATTGGTGGATGCTTTTATTAAACTGCAATTGGCGGCCTGGGAACGCATTTCACAAAACGAACGGATTAGCTTGTTAAAAAGCATGGCCGAGGAGCACATCCCTGCACTACTGGTTGGCATGAGCCGCGAACAACGTGCTGCGCTTATGAATGGATTGCTACCCTTAATTTCGCAAGAATTTCCACTTGCTGATCTCGATCTGCTGGAAGCCTATCCAACTCCTAAAAAACTTTATGTAGAAAAGCAAAATGACCAGGATTGATGCTGACAGCATCATCACTGAAATGCTATACATCCCCCAACATCTTGGCATAATTATGGATGGGAATGGTCGGTGGGCGCAAGCTCGGGGTCTGCCGCGCACAGCTGGACATAAGGCTGGGGCACAAAAAATTCGGGTGGTTACTGAAATGTGTGCAGACATCGGAATTCAAGTTCTGACGCTGTATGCTTTTTCGACAGAAAATTGGGGTCGCCCGACTGATGAAGTGAACCAAATAATGGCATTGACCGAACAGTACGCGGAAACTGAGGTATCAGAGATGCTGCGAAATGGGATTCGCTTCCAGTTGATGGGAAGGCGAGAGGAATTGCCAATTTCGCTGATGAAAACAATGGATCGGGCTATCCAGATGACGCAAAACAATTCCCGATTCACACTAAATCTTGCTTTGAATTATGGGGGCAGGGTTGAAATTATCGATTCGATCAAATCCATCATGATGACATATCAGCAAGGAACTGTAATTGATGATGAGCTTTTCTCCCGTCATCTATATTGCCCAGGTTGCCCGGACGTTGATTTGATTATCCGTACTGGAGGAGAATGGCGGACGAGCAACTTTATGCTTTGGAGAGCAGCCAATGCTGTTTTCTCGAGCATTCCTGTTTTCTGGCCTGATTTTCAACGAGAGGATCTTGAACATGTTATCAAACTTTATTCAGACCAAGTATCGCGTCATAACAATGTCGTATAACCGGCCTTCAATAGGATTGGTCTTAAGTGGTGGTGGAGCACGTGGATTGGCCCATATTGGGGTCTTGCGAGTATTAGAACGCGAAGGAATCCCTGTAAAATATCTGGCAGGGACGAGTATGGGGGGATTAATTGCTGCTGGATATGCATCCGGAATGAGTTCCTATGACCTGGAAGAGGTGGCACGGGTTGCCGTACAAAAGCGTCATATGCTGCGGATGATGGATCCCGGACTCCCTAACGGGGGGGTGATCCGCGGGCAAGGTATATTGAAGTTTTACAAGCAATTATTCGGTGAAAAAACATTTTCTGATCTTCGGTTGCCATTGGCGGTCGTAGCTGTGGATTTAAATACCTATCAGGAAGTCGTTTTAAAAACAGGATCTGTTGCAATGGCTTTAAGGGCAACGACCTCTCTCCCAGGTGTGTTTATGCCGCTGATGATGAACGGGATGAAACTGACCGACGGAGGAGTGCTTAATAATTTACCTGTTGATGCAGCCCAGAGCATGGGTGCAGAGAGAATAATTGCAATTGACATTGCCATGAATGACCATCATTGGATTGGCCGTTGGATGGCTGGTCATCATTGGGTACCGAAAGGTGTTACACAGACTCTGGAAGTAATCGACGACACGATTTATGCGTTGCGCATCGCAGAGCAAAGACATAAGCTACAGCACTTTCCCCCTGATGTTCTGATTAGCCCAGACCTGCCTGGAAACGTTAACACCTTCGTCGGGTACAGCCAGGTATCAGAATTAATTGAGGCCGGTGAGCGAGCCACAGAAAATTATCTTCAAGAAATCAAAGCATTAGTCGATCCATGTAGTCAACGGTTTTGCAAGCAGGCGGACAATAACCAGGATAGCCCGGTTTCAGGGCGATTTATTGTCTAGTCCATAAAGATTGATCGAAATATCCCCAGACTGCTAAGCACGTCCTATGACACATATATTATCTACTAAAAAACCTCGGATTCTTTTCTTATTTTCCGACACAGGCGGGGGACATCGCAGTGCGGCTGAGGCAATCATCGAGGCCATCCACCTTGACTACCCTGATCGATATTCAACTGAAATGGTGGATTTCTTTAAGGAGTATGCGCCACCGCCTTTAGATCTGGCTCCTCAACTATATCCTTCAATGGCCAAATTACCGGGATTATGGAAGATGGGATATCAATTAAGCGATAACCACTGGCGCGCTCAATTTCTTTGTGATCTCGCCTGGCCTTATATTAGGCATCAGTCTTTGCGCTTATCTTCAGATCACCCATTTGATTTATTGGTTTCTGTACACCCCATTCCGGTCATTCCCTACAGTCGCATACTTTACTCAAGTTCTTCACCCTTTGTTACTGTCGTCACCGATTTGGTTTCTACCCATGCCCTATGGTTTGACCAACGAACTGATCTGGTTTTAGTTCCAACAGACACTGCCTGTCAGCATGGGCTAGAGTACGGGCTTCGCGCTGAACAGATCAAGGTAGTAGGGCTACCGGTTGCTGAGCGTTTTTGCCAACCAATTGAAAATCGCTTTCTTACCCGTGCCCGTTTGGGTTGGCCAAATAACCTGCCCATAATTTTGTTGATGGCTGGCGGGGACGGAATGGGCTCAATCGAAAAGATTGCACTCACAATTTCGAAGGCGCACTTGAATGCTGGATTGGCCATCATCACCGGGCGTAATCAGAAACTTAAAAACAAGTTGGAAAACGTTACCTGGCCTATACCCACTTTTATTTATGGTTTCGTTAAAGATATGCCAGACTTTATGCGCTGCGCTGATATTTTACTCACAAAAGCCGGACCGGGCACCATTAGTGAGGCCATCGCCGCAGGACTACCAATTATTCTATACAGTTACTTGCCTGGGCAGGAAGAGGGCAATGTCACTTATGTGGTCAATAAGGGAGTTGGCGTTTGGGCTCCTGAGCCAACACAAATTCTTGAAACCGTAATTCAATGGGTTAACTATCCGGAAGAGCGAGAAAAAATTGCTGTAAATTGCCGTAACCTGGCGATACCAGATGCTTCCCATCAGATTGCAAAAGCTATTGTCGAACGCCTTAACTTTGCGATAGAAGTACGTAATAAGGACATAAGACTATGAAACAGAAAAATATTTATGGAATATCACCAAGATCACCAAACCAACCCTCATTGACCATTATCATCCCCAGTTTGAATGAGATTGCCTATCTCCCAGGTCTATTGAATGCTCTCAATAATCAGATACAGAAAGCAAACGAGATTATTGTTGCAGACGCCGGGTCGAACGATGGCACAGTTGAACTGGCAACGAGTTATGGGGTCAGAGTCGTTCCCGGCGGATTGCCTGCCGTTGGGCGAAATGCGGGTGCCCGCAAGGCTCAAGGAGATTATTTATTATTTCTTGATGCCGATGTTGTCCCGCCCCCAGACTTTATCGCTAACATGCTATCTGAATTTGAGCAGAAGCAGTATGATTTTGCCACCTGCTACATTTCATCACTCGATGAAAATCCACTTGATTGGATAATTTGTAAAGGGGTAAATGTTTATTTTTCGATAATACAACCCCTCTCCCCCCATGCTCCAGGTTTTTGTATTTTAGCTAAGCGAACCAAACACGAGGCGATTGGAGGATTTGATGAATCGCTCTCGTTAAGCGAAGATATTGACTATGCGCGTCGAGCCAACCGGGCTGGAAGGTTTGGAATTATCACTAGTACCTGCATCCCGGTTTCAATGCGCCGGGTAGGTCACGAAGGTTTAATTGGACTAGGTTTGAAGTATGCCTGGTGTGAGATGTTTGCACTTGCTGGAAAACCAGTACGAAAAACGCCTTTCTCGTATGACTTTGGAAGATTCACTGGCGGACAAACATCGACGCAGCGGGCCATCATAAAGCTAAGTTCGCTTCATAAACCATTGAAAAAGATACATGAACCGGTGCGTAGAGTTGGAAGCTTGATCCAGGAGAAATTTAATCTCTGAAAACATAATTGTAACCCGAATAAACAGTAAACGAAGACGAGGAAATGATGACCCTTCTGGCACCGTTTTTAGCAATCATAAGTTTTCTGACCGCGCTGTCAGTTATCTTAATGATCATTGCACGAATGGATTCTGACTCTCACAAACGCCATTAACTTTGATCGGGATTGCCAATATTTTGCGGAGCATGTAAACCTAAAATATCCGATGCCTTGTAGGTTTTGTTACAGCGGTATCCAGCTTCAGGTTATCAGTAGCCCGTTTTTATGGGTAAAGCCTATACGGGCAAAGCACCCTAAAACCAAAATCTTGTTCAGGATAACCTGGCCAATGCGGCAGTTAAAAATGCAGCCTACCGGAGTGAGGGGGGCACCCCAGCAGGCTGCAAAGTGATTATAGACCAACACATCTCATTTTACAAGCACTTCTGAAAGATCAATTCAATTTGGTAGCGCATTTTGCTTGTCGCTAACCTGCATTTGATATATGATTCAATCAACGCCCCAGGGAATGGAACTTTTATTGGCAATTTAAGCGGTATTGGGGAAATTGTTGCCGACCCTGCAACAGTCATTTGCTACACTGTGCATAACCAATCACACAGGAGGCGCATGTCAGATAACCCATCCCAAACAAAAGCATCACGGCTCATTCAGATTGAGGCCTTGCTGCTTGCTCATTCTGAAGGCCTGACACAAGCTGAGATTGCCCGGCGGTTGAACGTCAATCGGTCAACAATCTTGCGTTACATGGCAGATATTGCTGCACCGATCTACCAGGACGGTCAAAAGTATTTCATTGACCGTGAATCCTACCTGATCAATGTCCGCTTCAGTCTGCATGAAGCCCTGTCAGTCCATCTGGCAGCCCGGCTTCTGGCAACCCGCATGGATCGCCAAAATCCACATGCCGCCGCGGCGCTACGCAAACTGGGCCTCTCGCTCGAAACGCTTGCCCCTCGCATCAGCACTCACTTGCAGCAATCCGCTGATGTCATGGACGATGCCAGCCGGCACATGGACGCAGTCTATCTCGCCGCCCTGGAAAAACTGACGCTGGCCTGGGCTGAACAGCACAAAGCGCGCATCTGGTATAAATCCGAACACACCAAAGAAGTCAAAATATACGATTTCGCCATCTATTTCATCGAACCCTATGCTGTCGGTCAATCCACCTATGCTATTGGGTTTAGCGAACCGCAGCAAGCCATGCGCACTTACAAAATTGAGCGCATCCAGCGTGTAGAAATACTTCGAGATACTTACGAAATTCCTGGTGATTTTGACCCCACGAATCTGCTGGCTGATGCCTGGGGTATCTGGTACACCGATAAAGAACCAGTTGAAGTTGTCTTGAAATTTGGGCTGCGTGTGGCAGGACGAGTAGGGGAAACACAGTGGCACCGCTCAGAGCAGGCGTCCGAATTAGAGGACGGCAGCCTGCTCTGGCGCGCGTGGATTGCCGAACCCCAGGAAATGATGCCCTGGATCAGAGGTTGGGGCGCCGAAGTAGAGGTCCTGGCCCCAGAGAGTTTGAGAACGGCTGTGATGTTAGAGGCAAAACGGTTAACTGAACTCTATCTAAAACCGTCTAAAGATGAGTAAACCCTAAAATGACAACCCCATTAATCGCTCATTTTCGCCAAAAAGATAATAAACCTCAATATCTTGAGGATCATTTGAGTGAAGTTTCAAGATTGACTGGGGTGTTCGCCGATAAAATCGGCCTAAAAGAGATTGGCGAGGCGCTTGGATTCTTGCATGATTTTGGTAAAGCCAGCCAGGAGTTTCAGGCGTATATCAAGTCAGCAACCGGATTGATTGACCCTGAAGCAGATGAATATATTGACTTCATCGCGCGCAAGGGTGAAATTGATCATTCTAGTGCCGGTGCGCAAATTATCTACAGAAGCCTGATTGGACGGTACCCACTCAACCCCGCCCTTGCTGAAACATTGGCTTTGTGCATTGCCTCACATCATTCTGGATTAATTGACTGTGTTTCTCCAACCGGGGAGGATAAATTCAGTAAACGTATTGCAAAAGACGATCAACTTACTCATTCTACCGAAGTTCTTGGAAGACTCCCTGACCTGGAGAGAAAGGTTGATGCATTAATTTCCGACCAAATTGAATTGGCGTTTCGCCAGAAGCTTGATCAATTGAAAGAACCGGAAGACTCAAAGGAAACCTTGCTCTTCAAGCTCGGCTTACTAATCAGGTTCTTGCTGAGCTGTTTAATTGATGCAGATCGATTAAATTCAGCCGATTTTGAAATCCCGGATAAATTGATTGTCCGCAATTATGGCAATTACAGGTCGTGGGATATTTTGATAGAGAGGTTAAACACAAAGCTTTCCACTTTCAGTCAGAGCAAAGGGGCAGTGAATGAATTGCGTGAGTGGATATCACAATCTTGTCTTGATTTCGCCTCGCGAGGACAGGGTATCTACCAATTGACTGTGCCAACTGGCGGGGGCAAAACACTGGCCAGTCTTCGCTTTGCACTGCATCATGCCAAAGTGCATGGCTTAGATCGAGTCTTTTACATCATTCCGTATACTTCGATTATTGATCAAAATGCAGATGAAGTTCGGAAAATTTTGGAAGACAAAGATGAAAACGGCCAATTGGGCAGCAGTGTTGTGCTGGAGCATCATTCCAACTTGACTCCTGAGGAAGAAACCTGGCACCAGAAATTACTGGCGGAAAACTGGGATGCACCAATAGTATTTACCACCCTGGTCCAATTTTTAGAGGCTTTATTTGGTTCTACAACTCGCTCTGCTAGAAGAATGCATCAATTGGCAAACTCTGTCATTATATTTGATGAGGTACAGACGGTACCTATTCGTTGCGTTCATATGTTCAATCTGGCTCTACGATTTCTCACTAAAAGTTGTGGGGCTACTGTGGTGCTTTGCACTGCCACACAGCCCCTCTTAGACCGTGTAGAGCCAAAACAGCGGTCGTTACTTATTCAACCTGAACAACATATAATTTCAGACGAAAATCAATTATTTGCCAAGCTCAAAAGAGTAGAAATTATTGACCACAGGAAAGATAGCGGCTGGAACGAATCCGAAGTTTCGGATTTGGTAGAAAGCGAGCTGGATAAAGGAAGTGTTCTCATAGTTGTGAACACCAAGAAGTCAGCGCGCTTATTGTATCAATCTATCCAAGCCAGAAATTTGACCGAGGTGTACCACCTCAGCACGAACATGTGCCCAGCTCATCGTTTAGATGTTCTAACCACAGTGAGACAAAAAATCAAAAAAGAGCAACCGGTAATCTGTGTCAGTACCCAATTGATTGAAGCTGGCGTGGATATCGATTTTGGCTCCGTTGTTCGCTATCTGGCAGGTTTGGATTCAATTGTTCAGGCTGCTGGGCGATGTAATCGTAATGGATCCCGCTCGATTGGTAATGTGTGGATTGTCAATCCGCGCGAAGAAAAAGCTGATAGTCTTAGGGATATCGCCATAGGCATAGAGACGACCAAGCGAGTATTAGACGAGTTCAACCAAAACCCAGGTTTTTTTGGTAATGATCGGATGAGCTTGATAGCCTTAGCAACCTATTATCAATATTACTTCTTTCAGCGTAAGGATGAAATGAGTTATCGAGTCAGTGCAAGCTCACTGGTTGGTCGAGATGATAATTTGTTTAACTTGCTCTCTATAAATGCATTGTCTGTGGCTGCTTATGAGCGAATGAACCAATCACGGCCCCGGCATCCGTTCCACCAGGCTTTTCAGACGGCATCAAGGCTTTTCCACGTGATTGATTCTCTTACGCAAGGAGTTGTTGTTCCCTATGGGACTGAAGGGAGGCAAATTATTACGGATCTTTGCGGCGCGCTTGATTTAGAAACCCAATTCGATTTGCTCAAAAAAGTACAGCGTTACTCTGTTAACTTATACGCGCCTCGAGAGATTGAAAAAATGTTATCCGTGCAAGCCATTCATGAGGTGCAGAAAGACTCGCATATGTATTATTTGGACGAGCAATTTTATAGCCCCGAGTTTGGTTGGTCAGAAGTCCCTACGTCAGATTTTCAATCTTGACTTGGAAAAGGAGAAAATATGGAAAATATTGTTGAATTTAAGGTTTCCGGAAGGTATGCCTTATTTACCGATCCTTTGACCAGAGTCGGTGGAGAAAAATACTCCTATCAGATTCCTACCTATGAAGCACTCAGGGGGATTATCAGCTCTGTGTACTGGAAACCTACAATTATCTGGCGCATTCTAAAAATGCGGGTGATGAAGCCGATCAGAACCCAGGCCAAAAACATCAGACCTGTTAATTATGGTGGGGGCAATGATCTGGCAATTTACACCTATCTTTCCGACGTGGAATATCAGGTGCAGGCCCAATTCAAATGGAATCTACTTCGTGATGATTTGGCAGATGATAGAAATGAAAATAAGCACTTCTTCACGGCCAAACGGATGATTGCTCGTGGAGGGCGGCGAGATGTATTTCTTGGCACCAGGGAATGCCAGGGTTACGTTGAGCCCTGTGATTTTGGTCAAGGTGATGGATTTTATGATGCCTACGGCGAACTATCTTTTGGCTTGATGTTTCATGGGTTTGATTATCCAGATGAAACAGGCAAAGAGGAACTGCACGCCCGCTTCTGGCATCCTAAAATGGTTAATGGCGTTGTTGAATTTCTGCCACCGGATGACCATCAACTAGTCCGGAAATTTGTGCGCCCCATGAAGGCCAACCCACCTCAATCCATTGGCTTGAACGAGGAGGATTTGATAACCGGCTTTGAAGATACAGGAGCGTGACATGAGCTGGATACAAAAACTATACGAGACCTATAATAATTGTTTGCCAATGGTTGGCGTAGAATCGGGCCATAATCAGGTCCCGTTGTTGCCAATATGCCACACAACCCAGAAAGCACAAATTGAAGTTGTTCTGGATAGCGCAGGAAATTTTCGACGCGCCAGGGTGATTCCTAGAGATGAGGCGCGAACGATCATTCCCTGCACAGAAGCTTCGGGTGGGCGAACAAGTGGCGAAGCCCCTCATCCACTCTGCGATAAATTGCAGTATGTAGCCAAAGATTACCCAGACTTTGGCGGAAGCAAAAAATCCTATTTTGCTTCATACTCCAGTCAGTTGACCACCTGGGATGAATCGGGTTTTTCTCATCCCAAGATTAGAGCGATTAGAACTTACATTGAAAAAGGTAATCTCATCGCCGATCTGGTTGCGCATAACATCTTGATTGTAAATTCAGATGGCAAGCTTTTAGGAAAATGGGATAAGAAAGAAAACGTTGAAACCCCCAAAATATTCGATGTTGCTGGAAGCCAGGAAGATGCTTTTGTACGGTGGGTTGTTGAAACACCAGGTGATCCCGAACCCAGGGTATGGCGAGATCAAGCACTCTGGAATCTCTGGATCGCATATTATCTCAGCACGCGCGAGGGCGAAAGCCTGTGTTATGTAACCGGTGAAAGCGAATTGCCCGCTGTTCAGCATCTTGCAAAATTGAGAAACGATGGCGACAAGGCCAAGTTGATTTCCTCAAACGATAACGATGGGTTTACGTACCGTGGAAGATTCACCGATGCCTCTCAGGCTGCTGCTGTTAGTTTAGATGTCTCTCAAAAGGCCCACCTGGCGCTTCGATGGTTAATCAGTCGCCAGGGATACCGCAAAGGTGACCTGGCTATTGTTGCCTGGTCAACATCTGGGAAACCCATTCCAAAACCAACCGATGACCCTTTAGCCTTTCTTGGGATTGACGAACTGCCTGACGATGACCCGGCTTCATCGGTTACCACTGCTCAAGAAGTGGCTGTCCGGCTTAAAAAGAAAATTGCCGGCTATGGTCAGCGGCTTGGAGATACATCAGATATTGTTGTTTTGGGGTTGGATTCTGCCACGCCAGGGCGAATGGCGATTACATTTTACCGAGAGCTGACTGGCTCGGAGTTTCTGCACCGGCTGGAAGGCTGGCATGAGTCGTGTCAATGGCTGCACCGATACAGCCGCGTGGAGGTTGTTGATCCACGGACTGGTCAAACAATCTTAAGGCACGTTCCATTTATCGGTGCCCCTGCGCCAGCGGATATTGCCGAGGCTGCTTATGGAGAAAGGGCGGATGACCGATTAAAACAAATGACCATTTTGCGATTGCTGCCTTGCATTATCGATGGACAGCCAATCCCGCGAGACTTGGTTGAATCGGTTATGCGGCGAGCCTGTAATCGCATCGCACTGGAAAAATGGGAGTGGGACAAAGTTCTCAGCATTGCCTGTTCACTAATAAGAAAATACTATAGAAAGGAAGGATATGAAATGACCCTGGACCCGGCCCGAAAGACAAGAGACTATCTCTATGGTAGATTGCTTGCCCTGGCAGATAACATGGAAGAGTGGGCCTTATCTACTGCCAATGAGAGACGCGAGACAAACGCCACCCGGCTTATGCAGCGGTTTGCCGAGCGCCCCTTCACCACCTGGAGGACAATTGAACTGGCTCTTAAGCCCTATAAATCACGGCTTGGCAAGAAAGCTAATCGATTACAAGCTCTGATCGATGAAGTGGTTTCCAGCTTTGCCCCCGATGATTTTTGCAGTGACAAGCGGTTAAGCGGTGAATTTCTGCTGGGATATCACAGCCAGCGCGAAGACCTGCGTAGCCATATCAACAAAACCAAAGACACTGATGATAATGAAGACAACTAAACCAGTTACTAAGGAGAAAACAGAATGACTACTTTACAACACAAAATTGACTTTGCCGTGATCATTTGTGTAAACCACGCAAATCCCAACGGCGATCCCTTGAATGGAAACCGCCCGCGGGTTAATTATGATGGCCTCGGAGAGCTTTCAGACGTTTGCATCAAGCGCAAAATTCGTAATCGCTTGATGGAAGCCGGCCATTCGATCTTTGTCCAATCGGACGACAACCGGGTGGATGAATACCCCAGCCTGCGTAAGCGCGCCGAAGGCGTTTTGCGGGGTGTTGACATGAAAGATGAGCGCAAGTATCGAGAAGCCGCCTGCCGAGAATGGTTTGATGTTCGGGCTTTCGGTCAGTTGTTTGCCTATAGCGGCGGCAGCGATAAGGGCGTTTCTATTGGCGTTCGCGGTCCGGTTTCGATTCATCCCGCGTTTTCGATTGCGCCGGTATTGGATCGTGTAACCAGCACTCAAATCACCAAGAGCGTCAGCGGCGAAGGCGATGGCACAAAACGCGCCTCAGATACGATGGGGATGAAACATCGGGTAGATCATGGCGTCTATGTCTTCTATGGCAGCATCAATCCTCAACTCGCCAGTAAGACCGGTTTTACAGATGAAGATGCCCAGGCAATCCTTCAGACTTTGAAAATCCTGTTCCGTAACGATGCTTCTTCTTCTCGTCCAGAGGGCAGCATGGAAGTTTACCGCGTGTATTGGTGGGAACACAACAATCCCAACGGCCAATACTCATCGGCCAAAGTACATCGGGCTGTTGGATCGCGAGTCTGTATCAGGGAAGGCATTGGCGAACCAAACAGCATTGAAGATTACTGCATTCCTTCAGCCGAGGAAATTGAGCAGGCCCTGCCAGATTTGAAATGCCAGGTTTTCGAAGGCGAATAATTTGAGCATTTAATCGTCCTCTGCAGATCTCGACACTACTTTTTGTAAACTTGGTGTCTGCAGAAGAAATGGAACCTTAACAATTGAGCAACCAACCTGGTGATGGAGCCGCCCTCTGCACGAGGGTGTGGATTGAAATAAGGTTGAGGATGCGATGTACAACGGCGATGGCATGTCACCCTCTACACGAGGGCGCGGATTGAAATAGATTAGAATTACATTAGAATTAGATTAGAAAATGCCGCTCTCTGCACGAGGGCGTGGATTGAAATTCGGGCACATACGCCCCGGCATCTGTCGGCAGGCCGCCCTCTGCACGAGGACGTGGATTGAAATAAGATTGAACGTTGGATGAACGGCTATTCTGTGGCCGCCCTCTACACGAGGGCATGGATTGAAATGATTATGCCCTGGTTAAAAACGGCGCCCCCCTGCCGCCGCCCTCTGCACGAGGGCGTGGATTGAAATAACGTTGTCATTCATGCTATCCGACCTAAATAAGTCGCCCTCTGCATGAGAGCGTGGATTGAAATACCATAATATCATAGGGGTTCTGCGCCATATCCTCGCCGCCCTCTGCACGAGGTCGTGGATTGAAATACCGTTGACCGGGAAGCCCTTGATGACCTCATGCGCCGCCCTCTGCACGAGGGCGTGGATTGAAATCCGACCGATGGCACGATTGTTGCTGCAACTGCGGCCGCCCTCTGCACGAGGGCGTGGATTGAAATAACTGGTGGGGATGTTGGGCGGGCGGGGCGATGGGCCGCCCTCTGCACGAGGGCGTGGATTGAAATATACGCCAACCGCACCGCATCTTTCAGCGCCGTCGCCGCCCTCTGCACGAGGGCGTGGATTGAAATTCAAAAACGCCGCTGAAGTCGAGCGAGAAGCTAAGCCGCCCTCTGCACGAGGGCGTGGATTGAAATCGGCAATGGCAAAGATTGATGACGCCATCCTTGCGGCCACCCTCTGCACGAGGGCGTGGATTGAAATAAGGCGACCCTGGTCTACGAGGGCAACGCGAGCGCAGCCGCCCTCTGCACGAGGGCGTGGATTGAAATGTCGAGCTCAGCGCCCCGCTCCGGTCGAACTTGAGCCGCCCTCTGCACGAGGGCGTGGATTGAAATCTCTCCGTTTATTCGGGTCAGCCGCCGTTGCCGCCGCCCTCTGCACGAGGGCGTGGATTGAAATTCGGCCTCGGTCTGGCACAGATCACACCGATTTACGCCGCCCTCTGCACGAGGGCGTGGATTGAGATCGAAAAGTTAAATTAGCTACAAATAGAAACAAAAGCCGCCCTCCACACGCGCACTTAAGTTGAAATGCAAGGGGCTGTTCTTCTGGCAAGAATGCAGATTAACTCTTGCTCTGCTTATTACATCTTTTTTTCAATGCGGATGTAGTCCTAAACCCCGCGATTTTCAGTCGCGTGCTCTATCGGACAGTTCTTTGCACAAGGATGAAATAGCGCCGCTCTCCACATGATCGTGGCGGTTCGCTGTGCACATCTCTTACACAGATGGGGTTACAGGTTCACTGCTTTCTGAGACGATCTAAAATGCCATTTCACAACTTGTACTTACCAAGTAGCAAACTTATGAAATCTCCCTGCCAATCCGATCAGCTCTTACAAATCCTGCTGGCGCGTGCCTTCTCCGAAATCTAAGTTTCAAGATCCCCCCGGCTCATCTCGTCTATGTAATGCTGATTCAGCGCAATCAAGGTAAGCAGTTCCTGATATCTTGCCTCTTCTTCCAGGGTAAAGGTCTCCCTGAGTTCTTTTAGAACGTCAATGGCACCACGCGCAACCGTACAATCATCAATCAGATAATCCTCGCGATCGTCTGGATCATAATGCCTAAACTCACGCGCAACCTTTGGTACCTCGTTCCAAAAGTCGAACAGTCCATCCAGAAAAAGCGTTACTTTATCGGACACTATTAAATCCCTGACCCAACATTGAAACATCTGAATTGTATCATGTACTCGAGAATCAAATAGTTTGGCATTCGGAAATAAGCATTATTTATGGGCCGCTCTATCGCACACCAGGAAGCCTTTGCCACCCATCTAACAAAATATCACCTCGGGCAAAAAACTCGCTTCTGGTGGCTTGCAGCGCTCAAAATAGCCAACTAAAAACACCATCCACAAAGTTATCGGCCTTGCTTTCAATGCCAGGCCGGACTGGCTGGTCACCGCTGCACACAGAGAAAATCGCCGTGCCGCCTCCAACCTTTTGCCACTGCCCCAACTGGCGAAACAAATCCATGTACTTCGCCGATCTTTTATCACAGATCCGCAAACAACGCCCTGGTTTGCCGCTGCCCGCGCGTCCCAAGCAAACTGGCCGGCGTTCTCAGCCGGCCAGTCGATTGCATCCCCGTCAATCGCCTACCGCAG
>Ga0208040_1001963_pt1 | contig 19137 bp, 12 predicted proteins | sample AD_UKC083_MetaG_FD_184431 | JGI IMG/M metagenome (GOLD analysis project Ga0208040, IMG submission 184431) | Active sludge microbial communities of municipal wastewater-treating anaerobic digesters from USA - AD_UKC083_MetaG (SPAdes) (version 2) | ecosystem: Engineered > Bioreactor > Anaerobic >...
TGAGCATCGCACTTACCAGTTCCTATATGCTGATGAGGATGGATTCCATTTCATGAACACTGAGACTTATGATCAGGTACACCTCGAGAAGGATATGGTTGAAAACAATGACCTTATGAAGGATGGACAGACTGTGCAAATGGTATATTGGGCTGACGAAGATAGGTATCTTACCTGTGAGCTTCCTACTTATGTTGAGCTTGAGGTTACCTATACCGAACCCGCAGTTAAGGGTGACACCGCTTCCACAAATGCACTGAAGGCTGCCACTCTTGAGACAGGTGCAGAAATAATGGTTCCTCTTTTCATCAACCAGGGCGATCGCATCAGAGTAAATACAACTGACAGATCATACGGCGAAAGAGTGAGATAGTCCTTTTTTATGAGTTAACCTTTTAGACATATACGCTATGCGTAAACTATTCCTAATACTAATGTCCATATCCGTAGTGTGCGGATGTGGACGTTTTTCATCTTCAGATCCTTCGATCAATATAACGGAAGATGAAAGAGAGGCGAGGATCGCCATTGATTTTTCCCGCGACAGCAGTTACATTGTCAATTATCTGAAACTCTATTACCCGGAGTTGACAGCGGAGCAGGTTGCCGCATGGGAGGCTACTAATGCCCTTGAGAGTAGATTTATCGATGGGCAGAAGCGTTATTTCCGCAATGCGGGACGAAATCTCTTCCGTATCGACAAGGAGGCAAAAAAAGTATTTGAACAGGTTGAAGGAGTACAGGTGGATCAGCTTCACCTCTTTCTTGATGGCTACAACAAAGAGGTCATAAAGGCTATAAGAGATCAGAAGAAGAGTCTTGTACTGCCCGTCACGATGACTATCAAGTACACTCTGACTGTCAAACCCGATGTAGTTCCGGACAGCACGGTGATTCGTGCCTGGATGCCTTATCCCCGTGAGGATCAGAACAGCGTTAAAGATATTCGCTTGATTTCCACCTCTGAGCCGGAGTACAAGATTTCCTCTGACAGATACGTTCACAAGAGCATCTATATGGAGAAAATTGCTGTTGCCGGACAACCTACAGTCTTTTCATACGAACTTTCTTTCAAGGGTTACAACGAATGGTATGACTTCAATCCTGAGGATATAAAGCCATATGATACAGGGAGTCGACTATACAAGGAATACACCGCAGAAAGGGCTACCCATGTTATCTTTAGTGACCGTATAAAGAAGATAACCGACTCTATCGTAGGTACGGAAACCAATCCTTACATTAAGGTAAAGAAGATCTATCGCTGGATTGCCGACAACTATCCCTGGGCCAGCGCACGCGAGTATTCCACTATAGAGAATATTCCCGAGTATGTGCTTGACAACAATCATGGTGATTGCGGACAGGTGGGCTTGCTTTTGATTACAATGGCGCGCTATGCCGGTGTGCCGGCAAGGTGGCAGAGCGGCTGGATGTTGCATCCGAATAGTGTCAATATGCACGATTGGCTTGAGGTATATTATGAGGGTATCGGATGGGTTCCCACCGACCAGTCATTCGGACGCGGACGCTATAATGTTAAGGATAATGATGACGAATATCACTTCTATACAAAGGGTCTGGATGCTTACCGCTGGATTGTGAACAGTGACTATTCAGGTGAGTTTTCTCCCGCCAAGAAATTTATCCGTAGTGAAACCGTGGATTTCCAGCGCGGCGAAGTTGAGTGGGAGGGAGGCAATCTCTATTTCGACAAATGGAGCGGCTGGATTTCCGATATTCAGTATAAATACGAGGAGAAGTAGGGATTGTTTGGTTATAATTTTGATATAGATGACGCGATTAACTCTGTTATTCGCGTCATTATTTGAGGGGAATAGGGGGAATTGCGTCAGTTGGCTTGCAAAAATGAATATTATCACTATTTTTGCATTATTATCATTACATGTGATAATAGAGCAAAATTATGAGATAATAGCTGATTATGAGTAATATGATTTCAATATTAGGTATTCAAAAAGAGTTGATTCCTATAAAAAAAGAAAAGCTGCGTGGCCTTAGTGCTGATTTAATTTTGAGGGTTTCATTTTATACTATTGACTTTAATAATCAAATTTTGTGTGTCATAAAGGCCAAAAACGCACTTGATTACATTACCCCAAGGATTTATAAGAAGATTGCTAGGCAGGTAGAGACTGTTATGAATATACCTGTTGTTTTCCTTTTAGATTCGCCGGCCTATTATGAACGTACACGCCTAATTAATCAAGAGGTTTATTTTATTGTTTCGGATAAATACGCTTTCCTACCCACTTTAATCGTGAATGTTCAAGCTAAAAAACAAGATAAGAAACCAAGGAGATTAACACCTGCAGCGCAATATCTATTGCTATATCATCTTTTAGAAAGTAATAGCGACAATGGATTTACGATTAAGATGTTGGAAGGAATAGTTCCTTTCAATTATTTGACATTGGCACGTGCAGTCACAAATCTTGAAAAGTGCCAATTATGTGACTCTGAAATTCAAAGTGATACAAGAATTAAATTGATTCGCTTTAAGGGTTCAAAGCGTGATTTATGGACAAAAGCTCAAAGTTATTTGTTGCCACCTGTAAAGAAAGTGTTATATTGTGACAAAATGCCTGAAGTTAATTTCGCTATAAGTGGGGTAAATGCCTTGTCACACTATTCTCACTTAAATCCTGAAAAATATGGAACAATGGCAGTTTGGGACAGGCACTTTAACCAGACGGATGGTGAGTATAACGAAATAGAGGGTTTGTATAGAGTCGAGGTGTGGAAATACCCGGTTACAATACCCTATCAAATGAATGGTGGAATAGTTGATAAACTTTCGTTGTACCTCTCTATGAAGGATGATCCGGATCCACGAATTGAAAAAGAATTGGAAATAATGATGGAGGAGTTGAAATGGTAAAGGGGTTGGAGAAATTTAAGAATCACTTCGCCGGATTCGAAGATAACTATGTGATAATAGGTGGAACGGCTTGCGATATCGCTTTGCAGGATACAGAAATGAATCCACGTGCAACCGACGATATTGATTTGATATTGGTCATTGAAAATATGACACCAGAATTTGGAAAACGCTTTTGGGATTTTATTGTTGAAGGCGAGTATGAAACTCGCCAACGGAAGCGGGAAGGGAAAAATCCAACAGCCGAATTATACCGGTTTATAAAGCCCAAGAATGGGTTTCCTGTACGAATAGAGTTGTTATCCCAATTTCCTGGCGTGCTTGGAGAGCCATCAGGCTTTCACTTGACACCCGTTCCAGTCGGGGAAGAAATTCCAAGCCTTTCAGCAATATTGCTGGATGAAGAATACTATCGTCACGTCATTGACGGCAGTATAATCGAAGGAGGTGTTCGCATTGCTGATCCGCTCTCTCTGTTGTGTTTGAAAGTAAAGGCATTTATGAATCTGAAAGAAGAAAAGAAAACCAATCCGAATGTTCACAGTGCCGATATCAAAAAGCATCGCGATGATGTTTTCAAACTATTGGCTATGCGGGTTGATCCTTTAACACCGGTCGAATTACCGGCTACTATGAAAAATGATGTGAGCGCATTCATTAACGTGATGGAAAAATCTTTACCGAATCAGTCTTTACGTGATAGTTTGAAACGTACCGATGATGATATTCGTGGTTATCTTGGCATTATGAAAGAATTATTTGGAATCGAATAAACTATAATAAGATGAGAATTCAATATGCATCGGACTTACATTTGGAATTTTCAGATAATTACAGTTATTTAAAAGGGAATCCATTGAAAGCTTTAGGCGATATCCTTGTTCTGGCAGGCGATATTGGTTATCTTAACGATAGTAATTATATCAAGCATCCGTTTTGGAATTGGGCGTCAAAAAATTATAAGCAAGTGATTGTAGCTGTAGGGAATCACGAATTATACAAGTATTACGATTTGGCTAATATGCCGCATGGCTTGGTTTGTTCTATTCGAGATAATGTAAATTGCTATTATAATGCTGTCGTTAGAATTGGAAACGTTGACTTTATTGTTTCAACTTTATGGGCCAAAATACCGTTGGAAGAAGCCTATCTTACCGAACATTATGTCAATGATTTTCACAGGATATTATACAATGCAGAGCCACTAACATGGGACAAATTTAATTGTGAACACGATAAATGTTTTCGATTTATTCAGAGTGAAGTGGCTAAAAGTACAGCTGAATATATAATTGTAGTTACCCATCATGTTCCATCTTTTCAATTAGCTTCTCCTGATTTTGCTGAAAGCAAAATAAATGGGGCATTTACGGTTGAATTAGCAGATTATATAGAGAAAAGTCCGATAGATTACTGGATTTATGGACATTCACATCGGAACATCGACAAATTTATCGGAAAAACTGAATGTGTGAGCAATCAGTTAGGATATGTATTTCACAACGAACATCGTAGTTTCGATCCTGAAAAAATAATAGAAGTAGAGTCAACTGTGAAGAGTATAACAGGTTGAAATGATTTCCTCTCCTCGGGATTTCGTCGCTTCGCTTCGACAATTCCGTTCGAGAATCCCTCTCTCTCCGGGATTTGCTCGTTTCACTCGCACAATTCCGTTCGAGAATCCCTCTCTCTCTGGGATTTGCTCGTTTCACTCGCACAATTCCGTTCGAGAATCCCTCTCTCTCTGGGATTTGCTCACTTCGCTCGCACAATTCCGTTCGAGAATCCCTCTCTCTCTGGGATTTGCTCACTTCGCTCGCACATCCCTCCCCGCCTGCGGCGTGGCGATGCTAGGTGCGAAATAAAAAATGGCGTTCAAGAAGGGATTTGGTCACTTCGTTTCCACATCCCTTTTTACTCGCCGTTGGGGCCCTTGCAATGCTCAAGGCATGAAGCTGCGCTTCATTTTTTTATACAACAAATCCCCTTTTGAGCAAGCTCAAGGGGATTCATTATATAAAAACCGAATGACTGTCGTCATTCGGCCTTTCGCTTTGCGGAGAGAGAGGGATTCGAACCCTCGATACGCTTTTGGCGTACACACGCTTTCCAGGCGTGCCTCTTCAGCCACTCGAGCATCTCTCCGTGGAAGTGCAAATGTAGTGTATTTCCTGCAATAAATGGAATTTTCTTGTGATTTTACAGAAATCATAAAGGTTGTGCAACGACCTAAGCTACTCGAAAAGCTCATGTAGGCGTTGACTTATTTTGTAAAGGATTGATTATTTTCTTAATTTTAGGGTATGGAATGTGACAAAGGTACCAAACTGGCTCTTGCCATAAAGTCGGGAGATGAACGAGCTCTGGAGGTTTTCTTCCGTATGGAATACAATAACTTGGTCCATTTTATTAATTCGTATATTACAGACAGTTCTGCTGCTGAGGATATTGTTCAGGATACATTCATAACTCTATGGGACAAACGCTTTCTTATCGACGAGCAGCAAAATCTTCGTAGTTATACCTACAAAATTGCCCGCAACAAGATGCTTAATTACCTTCGCGACGATAAATATCGCAGAAATTGTGTAGAAGCTGACCTCGAACAACTCAATCTTATCGCACTTTCCGACGATTATGTGCTCGAAAGGATAGATGTACTCTCGTTGGAGGAACTAATAAATAAGACATACCTCCAGCTCCCAGAGGATGTGCGCTCTACTTTTAAGCTAAACCGCGAGTTTGGCATGACCTACTCACAGATAGCTGCTACCCAGAAAGTTCCAGTAAAGGCGGTCGAGTACAAGATACGCAAGGCGCTGCATTACTTTCGCAAAAAACTTCGCACCGATTTTTTAGGTAAAGAGTCCCAAATCGGTGTATAAATAATGAGAAAAACAAAGTAAATGGTTTACTCTGAAAGCAAATACCATCAGGACAAGAAGTTCGCCCGCCGAAAAGCAGACGAAACATTCGGTACTATGCCCTACGAGGCGGATCAGGAAGGTGCGGCGAAGCGTTTGATATTCCGCATTCGAAGACGCAGAGTTACAAATATGCTTATCAAAGTTGCTGCAGTACTCTTTATACCTATGACCGCATTCTCTTCTTGGTTGCTGCTAAGGGAACCGAAAATGCCTCAGGTTGCCCAGGAACAGTCGGTTACGGAGATTATTGAGCGTCATCAGAGTGAGCAGCTAATAGAGTACGTAGTCCACTCTGGTGTTAAGGGCAAAGTGTTGCTCCCCGACAGTTCCGAGGTTTGGTTAAATAGCAATAGTACCCTCAGGTGCCCGGCGGAGTTCGCCTCCGAAGTACGTTATGTGGAGCTTGATGGAGAGGGTTACTTCAAGGTGCACACAGCAAGCAATTGGCCAATGTACATTAGTACTTCTAAGGGAGTTACCGCAAGAATACTTGGGACCGAGTTCAATCTCTCTTCCTACTCCGATGACGCTGAATTTAAGTTGACGCTTGTAAATGGTAAGGTGGAGGTCTATAATCAGAGTAATAAAAAAATAGGTCTCTTGCCAAATGAGCGTCTGGTCATCAGCGATCATGCCGTATCTGCACGCAAGAGTCACCTTACGAGCACTGAGGATGATGTCGCCTGGAAAGAAGGTTACTTGATTTTTGCCAATACTCCGATGCAGGAGGTGGTTAAAAAACTTGAGCGCTGGTACGGAGTACATATCACTCTTTCCGACAAAGAGCTATTCGGGTACAGTTTTACGGCGCGTTTCCAATCAGAGTCTATTACCCAAGTGCTTGATTTGTTGAAGATTTCTTCAAATATCCGATACAAGATTAAGGATAAGAATGTTATTCTGTATAAATAGCTTCATTTTTAAACTGAGTCAGGACAAAAATTAGGGGGAGACCCCTTTTTTTGTGTAGTGATATTGTAAACTATCAATCTTAAAATCTATGAAGAAAAGAACTAATAATCTCTTGAAGATGGGAATCTTTTTCCATTTCATGGTTTTGTCACTCTTCTTCTCCACTGAGGCTTCTGCACAGCAGATTTCACTTGATTTCAAGGGAGAAAAGATGATAACAGTCCTTCAGGAAATCCAGAAACAGAGCTCTTACAACTTCATTTACAACAACACCCTTGTTGATGTAAACCAGGTTGTCAACATCTCTGTTTCAAATGCTCCGATCAATCAAGTGCTGGATCGCCTTTTCTCAGGCACATCTATCGCTTATCGCATCATTGACAAACAGATTACTATTTTTCCAAAGGAATTCAATGAAACCCAGCAGCAGAAGCCTGCGTCAATTCCACGTGTAGTGTCTGGTACTGTTGTTGACGACAAAGGAGAGCCTCTGGTGGGAGTCTCTATTCTGAACGAAACCAATAAAAAGGCAGCCGTTTCACACCTCGATGGTCGTTTTTCGATTGAGGCAAAAGAGGGTGACCAGTTAACCTTTGTTCTTCTTGGTATGGAGAACTTGGTCGTAACGGTGGGTAAGCAAAATCTTGAAAACATAGTACTCAAGACAGACAACCAAGTGCTCGAAGGTGCAATTGTGACAGGTTATCAAACAATATCTAGAGAGAGAGCAACAGGCTCTTACTCCATTGTCAATGCCAAGGTTCTGGAGCAGAAACCTACTGCAAACATAGCATCCGCTCTCACAGGTCTCGTGCCCGGTCTTCAGGTGAAGTCAGCTCCGGTTGACGGACAGACACGTTATATCATCCGTGGCCAGGGTACCCTTCAGAGCAACCAGTCCGACAGGGATCCGCTTATCGTAGTGGATGGCTTTGCAATCAACGGCTATTCAAGTTCTGGTACTGTTTCCGACCCTATAAACGATATTAAAGATCCTTTCGCAACTATCAACCCCAACGATGTGGAGTCCATAACCGTTCTCAAGGATGCTGCCGCCACATCAATTTATGGTGCACGCGCTGCCAATGGTGTAATTGTAATCACCACTAAGCGTGGTAAGGATATGAACAAGATCAGCGTATCGATTGATGCCACGGTATCCATAAGCGAAAAAGCGGACATCGACCAATATTTCAACATGGCATCCGCCGCAAGCCAGTTCAGATATATGGAACTTGTAAACAAATATATGCCGCTGAACCTCTCTTCTACTGCAGATCCTTATCTTGACAAGAAGGCTCATAAGACTCAGTACATATCAGAGGCCTATAGGCTTATTTTCGAGCGTGACCAGAAGGCCAATATATCTGATGCTGAATATGCATCAGCAAAAGCAGCCCTGATTGCACAGGATGGGATGTGGATGCGGGATCTTGATAATTTTGTTCTCCGCAACACTGTCCGTCGTCAGTACAATGTGGCGGTAAGAAGTGCTTCGGAGAAGGTGAACAACTCTCTATCATTCGGCTACAATGCGGAGGAGGGATATCTCCAGGGTAATGGCAGCAACCGTGTTCTAATCAATCTGATGAACAGTACTAAACTTACCCGCAAGCTCACGTTCAATTCCAATATTGTCACATTGTTCTCTAAAAGGCTCAATAACGGTATCAGCCTCTCATCAATGAAGAACTACCTCAGCCCTTGGAGCAGACTGGTGGATGAAAAAGGGAACTTTGTCCATGTACCGACATCCAATACTGTATACGAGCCTATCCTCAGGACTGAATATGCTAATATGGATTGGGATTATAATCCAATTGCGGATCGGGATTATATGAATCAGCATTCAACCAATGTTACGATGAGGGTATCAGGAGGTCTCGATTACGTAACCGACTGGGGTTTGAAACTATCAGCCAAAGGCCAGTACGAGCGCCGATTATTCAATGCCAAGACATCTTACGAACCCCAATCATATTATGTCCGCGACCTTGTCAACACTTATCCGAATTTCATAAAAGGCGGTATATTCTCTCAGAGTGGTGACGACTACAGCGGATACAACCTCAGATTCCAGGCAGAATATAGCAAGACATTTGCCGACAAGCACCAATTTACGGCACTTGCCGGTACTGAAGTGATATCTGCTACGACTGAACTCATCCCTTCTGTCACAAGATACGGCTTCAACAAATACACTAACTCTGTGGTCAGGGAGATAGATTATGTCACCAATCTTGATGATATTTTCGGAAATACCGGCTCAAAATCTACCAATCCTTATGTGGCTCCCGGTGAACTCAACACATATTCAGAGCGTTTCTTCTCGGTATATGCAAATTTGGCATACACCTACGCAAACAGATACTCCCTTACAGCAAGTTTCAGGACAGACGCTTCCAACTATCAGGCTATTGATGTCCGTCAAAAATTCTCTCCTTTTTGGAGTGTCGGAGCAGGCTGGATCATTTCCAATGAAGAATTCATGGAGGGTAGCGACAATGTAAACTTGCTTAAGCTTAGGGCATCTTACGGTATTGCCGGCGTGGCTGCAGGCAAATCCGAGACTTCTAGTGTTACGACACTTGCTACCTCTGCCGGTATTGCTGCCCGAAACTACGGTGAATCGTACAGCTATGTCCCTTCAGATCAAAGAGGCAATACATCCCTTACATGGGAGAAGTCAAGAACTCTTAACGTTGGCGTCGACTATGGATTTTTCGGCAATAAACTCTTTGGTAGTGTGGACTTTTATAACAGGTATTCGTACGATGTCCTTTCTCCTGCTACAGTCCCTGTCATCTGTCAGGGTATAACAAAAGCAACATTTAATAACGCGGAGGTTCTCAACCGTGGTGCCGAGGTCTCTGTCGGAACCTATTTGAGAATTGCAGAGGGCCTTAACTGGAACGGAATGCTCAACTACTCATACAACAGCAATAAAGTTACCAAGTTCCTTGTTACAAGCGACTTCAATGCCACTACTCCCGACTATATTGAGGGCTATCCGATTTCATTCGTGCTTGGCCTGATACCTTCAGGCTATACACCAGTAGGCCAGGTAATCCTTCAGGGAAAGGATGGAACGACAGAGACTATCACCAACAAGGCTACAGCTCATTACCAGGAGATACTCTCCCGTAAAGATGGCGACCCGATTGCAGCGAACAATTGGATATATTACATGGGCAGCAGAACTCCAAAGCATGAACTGAGTTTTTCTAACTCATTCTCTTATAAAGGAGTTACCCTCTCATTCATGATTACCGGCCGCTTCGGCTATGTGTTCCGTAAAGGAGGTCAGCTTGGGCACACATATTACTTCGCATCATTCTCGAAGGAACTTGAGAATTCCTTCGAAGTATATGACAAAGGTTACGGCAACCAGAGCGGATACTCGGCATATCCTCTATTCAATGATGCAAACTATCCTCTCTTCAACACAGATCAGGCGTACTACTACATGAGTATGGTGAGGGATATGTTCTCCAACAATATACTTCCCGGAGCCCATATCCGTATCAATGAGGTTTATCTTGGATACGATCTGCCTGCAACTATTATTCGAAGACAAAATGTCTTTTCAAGGGTCAATATATACGCCCAGGCCAGCAACTTGGGTGTGATCTGGAGCAAATCTGGCATGGATCCCGATTACCCTGTAGGTTCACTCAACCCTATGGCCACCTATACATTCGGTCTGAAACTTAATTTCTAATTACCTAATGAGTATTATTATGAAAAAAATATATAATCTATTCATACTTCCTTTTCTGGCAGTATCGCTTCTATCAGGGTGTGAGAAGTTTCTCGGTGAGACCCCTGACAAATCGGGAAGTTCCATGATATACCATATGGACCAACTCAAGGAAATGACATCAAACCCTGAACTGTTTATGTACAACAGCTATGCAATTTCGGCTGCAAATCAGGGCTGGTGCGCCAGCTACATGCAAGAGCTGAGTTATCTAAGCGATGCGGTATCTTATGAGCCGGAGTACTTTGTAAAGGCAATGAAAAGCTCAGAAAGCAAGAATTATGATTTCTACTCTCTCAAACCCTCTTTCTTTACACAGCAGTCCACTATGGCTTTCACATGGACAGCCGCATACAATAGGATTTATACTTTCAACACAATGCTCACATATCTTGATCAGGTAGAGCAGACAACTCCTGAAGATTATAACAGAGTAAAAGGTGAGGCACTATTCGGAAGAGCTTATTATCAGTTCATGCTGCTTTGCCAGTACTGTCTATGGGATGATAATGCTCCAGGTATAGGTTATAGGGATAACCCTAATCCAGGGGACATTCCTGAAAGAATGACTGTAAAGTATACGGTAGATAGGATCTATGCCGACCTTGATGCTGCGGAAGAAGCTCTCGTCAATGCCGGAAGGGATAGTTATGAACTCAGAGACAGATTCCATCCTACAGCTGTTACTGTGAAGGCTTTTAGAGCGCGTGTAGCCCTCTACAGAGGAGACTACGCAGTAGCTTTGAAGAACGCAACGGATGCGCTTGGTAAGTACAATGTCCTCACAAACCTCTATGACGACCCGAACCAGCAACCTGTAGCCGCCAACGGTGTCAAGTACCTGAATGCAGAAGGCACAGCAGTAGAGCAGACCTTGGGTTACAATCGTTGTTTCCCTATCAGCAGGTCCAATCATGTTCCTATGACTGAAGATAAGGAGGTTTTTCTGTCAAACTACACGACAGCCCTCTGGATGCCTCTGTCAAAATGGTATTTCGACCTGTTTGATAAAGAAAATGATGCACGTTGGACCTGCTGGTACTATAACCACTTTATAATGAACAGTTATTCCAAAGGTGTGGTCCAGACACTTATGGTAAACGGAGTCTCTACATCCAAATGTGTTACCAAGGAAGATCAGAAATGGATCAAGGATTATGAATATATGTGGCACTGTTATCTAAGATACTACGGAAGAGGTACTGCCTTCAATCTTGGTATGACCACTCCGGAGATGTATCTTATAAAAGCAGAGTGCGAAGCCCGTGCCGGTAAGAACGCAGAAGCGGCAACAACTCTCAAGACTTTGAGGCGTGCCCGTTTCAAAGATCAGACAGTGGCAGATAATGTAGGTTCGAGCGTCTCGTTGGAGACAGTACTTGACGAGCGTGCAAGGGAGATGAGCTACATCTGGAGAGTGTATGACATCAAACGCCGCAACGGCTCCGACAAGGCCAATATCTCACTTAAGAGGAGAATTCTTACAATTCCTTCTGACCTCTCTACAGAGGTGGAACTTATCCTTGGACCAGATGATCCGCGCTGGGCTCTTCCATTTAACACCTTGGAAGTAAAAATCATGGGTTGGGAACAGAACCCCGGATGGGATGAACCTAACGCACAATAGCAGATTACTTGAATCGGTATGAAACGATACATTTTTGCAATTGTATCCATATTAATGGCAACGGCCTCTTTTGCACAAAAGAGGCCGTTGGACCATTCAGCCTATGACAGTTGGAAGTCGATAGCAGATCACAAAGTTTCTGACAATGGAGAGTGGCTGTTTTATAGGGTTGATGAGCAGCAAGGGAATAGTTATGGAGTGTTTTACAATATGTTGACAAACAACCGCTATAAGGTAGAAAGAGTTGACGTATATTCGATTTATCCTACTGCAGGCAAGGCTATCTTTAGTATATCTCCTACTTACAAAGAAGGTAGAGAGGCACGCATAGCAAACAAGAGGCCCAATCAGATGCCGAAAGATTCTCTCGGCATTCTGGATTTGAATACAGGTAAGATAGTAAAGATCCCATACCTGAGCAATCTGGAATACGGCAAACAGCAATCAAACCATATTGTTTTCAAACTGAGCGGTTCTGACGGTAAATACAACAATTGGGAGAATTCCCTTTTCGTCATGGACCTTAAGGATGGATCTGTGGATACGCTAACAAATGTTTCAGAGTACGTGGCTACGCCTGCCCTTGAAAAGATCGTATACCTTGCCGATCCTGTAGCTGAAGATTCAGTCAATGTAAGGGGGATTTATCGGTATGAGACTTCATCCGGAAAAATTGATACTCTGCTCAAAGTGGGAGAAAAGGCTGTATTATCTAAACTAACGCTTGCTGATGACGGGAATTGCCTGCTTTTTTTTGCCAATTTTGACAAGAATGCCACACCTTCATCACTAAAAGATATCTATTGCCTTAAGGACGGCGTGTGCCGTCTTGTTTTGAGGCACGATAATGTTAGTATCCCTGAATCAATGGCACTTGCCACATCTGCCCTGAAACTGAGTAATGATGGAGCTACGCTATACTTCTTCGTTAAGAGGAAGGTGAAGCCCAAAGATACTTCCGTACCCGATTTCGAAAAACCCAGAGTTGATGTTTGGACTTGGAATGAGGGAGTACTGATGGCTAAGCAGAAACTTACCGCACGTCTTGAACTGAACAAGACTTTTATGATGGGTGTTGATTTGAAAGACACTTCAAAAGTTTATACTCTTGAGACTCCTGATTTGAAGTTCACTATTGGCAGACAAAACAATCAAGATTTTGTACTGGCATATACTGATGAGCCATACCTGTTGCAGCAGCAGTGGGATATGGAGAAGCAGTTCGATCTCTATAAGGTGTCACTTAGGGATGGTAGCCGAAAGCTACTGCAGAAAGGCGTCAAGGTGACTAATATCAGCACTTCTTCTGATGGACGCTATTACCTCTACTACTCGCTTGAGGAGGGTGATTTCCATATTATAGACATACTCAGTGAACATGATGTGAATGTCACTGCTCCTCTTGGTCGGAATTTTAAGAATGACCTCACCGAGATGCCCACTCTTCCTAAACCATGGGAAACTGCGGTTTGGAATAGCGATAACAGGACATTTTATCTGAGGGACAGCTACGATGTATGGCAATTCGATGTCGAGGGTAAAATCGCACCGATTATGATTACTGAAGGTAAAGGGGAAAAGAGCGGCACAAGATATTCGATATGCCGCGTTAACGGCTCTGATATGAGCTGGAAGGATGAAGGTAGATTACAGGAGAAAGGTGAGCCTGTGTTTTTCAGGATGTTTAATACTGTTACTAAAGAACATGGTCTTGCGGTTAAGATGAATAAAAAACCGCTTGCCATCCTTTGTGAAGATAAGTACGAATTGAAAACGATTCGCCGGCATAAGATTGAGCAGCGGTACAATAAAGTCAAGACCATGTACTCTTTTGTCCGCGGCAATTATGAAGAGGGAGAGAACCTCTGGATGGCAGACAGCAAATTTGAACGAACCGTGCAAATATCTGACATCAATCCTCAACAGAATGATTACAACTGGGGGACAGTCGAGCTGATGGAGTGGACAACAGCAAAAGGCAACAGGTCGGAGGGAATGATCTTCAAGCCTGAAGATTTTGATTCCTCAAAGAAATATCCTGTCCTAATCTTCCTTTATGAGAGATGCTCTGACGAGATTTACAACATTCGCCAACCGGAGCCCAGCCAGTCGGTTATAAACATACCCTATTTTGTTAGCAACGGATATGTTGTGTTTGTACCGGATATCCATTACTCTGTCGGACATCCTGGAAGGAGCGTGATGGAATATTTGATGTCCGGATGCGATATGCTTAGCAAGAACAGCTGGGTTGACGCTTACAATATTGGTATCCAAGGTCAGAGCTGGGGAGGTTACGAAGTAGCCTTTGTTGTGACTCAGACAGATAGATTTAAGGCTGCCTGTGCAGGCGCCCCTGTGGTGAATATGACCAGCGGTTACGGCGGACTACGCTGGGACAACGGAATTAGCCGTCAGTTTCAGTATGAGCAGGAACAGAGCAGGATAGGAAAGAATCTCTGGGACGGTCTCGATCTCTATATTGAGAACTCTCCGCTCTTCTTTGTGCCTGAAATCAAGACTCCGATTCTGATAATGAGCAATGACAAAGACGGCTCTGTCCCATGGTGGCAGGGTATAGAGTTTTTTACAGCTCTGAGGCGTTGCGGCAAGAAGGCATGGATGCTGCAGTATAACGATGAGGCCCACAACCTGCTAAAGCGTCACAACTGTATGGATTATACAAGGCGCCTTTCAGATTTCTTCGACCATTATCTCAAAGGTATGCCTATGCCGGAGTGGATGGAAAATGGAGAACCGGCAATTGACAAACTTTGATTAGGGGGATATGATTTTATAAATTGTTTATACCAGCGCTTGAGAAACGTTGATGATGTAGTCACCCATTCTTTCGAGTTCGGAGATGAGGTCGAGATAATAGACACTTGTCAGAAAGTCGGACTTGCCCTCCATCTTGTACATTTCCTCATCACGTAGGTCGTTGCGCAACTGGTTGATTTGCACCTCTGCATTTTGAGCAGAAATAAGATCCACCGGTTTACCGTCGGCAGCACAGGTCAGATTCGCAATCATAACATCATAAGCGATGTTAACCTTGTCAAACATATTGGCAATGTTCTTCAGCTCTGCCTCGTTGAATGTCTTGTTGTGGAGGTTTCGGCGAACGATGATGTTGCCGATGGTCTCACCGCTGTCGCCAAGACTCTCAAGTTCACCTATAATGCTATAGAGTGTGCGGATTTTTTCTGAAGTGGCAGTGCTGATCTCGGCAGTGGGGATTTTATGGAGATAGTTAGCTATTTCGAGCTCCATTCTATCCGAGATTTCTTCATATTTCACCAGTTTTTTTCGGTAGGTATCAAATTCATCGCCGGTTTTGCTGCTAACGGCCTTCAATGCATAGTCCAGACCTTTCTGAGAGATGCGTCCAAAGTGTACTACTTCCCTTAGTGCCTGTTTAATGGAGAGTTCTGCAGTGGAAACGGGTCCTCCTTCTATGTATTTAAGGCGGAAAACTTCGTGCTCCTCAATGCCTTTAGGCATCTTGATTATGGCACTTACCAGTTTTACAATTTGAGGACAGAACCAGACGAGTATGAGTGTCGTTATTACGTTGAATACGGTGTGGAGCATCGACAGACCATAAAGAAGTGCAGTCTGGTCAGCTTCCGTAGCGATATCAAGACCGATTTCAGCTGGGTTGGGGAGCCCCATTGAGGCTATAATGTTTCCTATAAAGCCTATAAAGGGACGGAAAATTATCAATGCCCATGTGACTCCGAATACATTGAAGAATGTGTGAGCCAGTGCAGCTCTCTTTGCGGATGTGTTACCGACTGTGGCTGCTATGTTGGCTGTGATGGTGGTGCCTATATTCTCACCCAGAATCATTGCGGCTGCATATTCGAATGGCATCCATCCCATATTCAGCATTATCATAGTCAAGGCTATTGTAGCACTGGAAGATTGGAGTATGAGGGTAAGGATTGTACCAAGAAGTAAAAAAAGCAGTACTGAACCAAATCCGTAACTGGTCCATCCCCGAATGAATGAGAGCACTTCGGGTGTCGATTCCAGATCAGGTACGGAAGATTTCATGAATGATAGTCCCAGAAATAGCAGTGCAAATCCTATCACTGCCTCTCCAATGTTTTTCCTCTTTTCGGATTTCATCATACTAAGGATGAAACCCAAAGCCATCAGAGGTACTGCTATGATTGAGATGTCCGCTTTAAAGCCAAGTAGCGAAATAATCCAAGCAGTCATCGTGGTACCTATATTGGCACCCATAATTACTCCTACGGCCTGTATGAGAGTCAGCAGCCCGGCATTAACAAATCCTACTACCATCACTGTGGTAGCACTGGAAGATTGTATCACGGCTGTGATGCTCAGACCGGTCATCACTCCTTTAAAGCGATTTGATGTAATTGAAGAGAGGAGCTTGCGAAGTCTATCCCCTGATGCCTTTTGGAGGCCGGAACTCATCATGTTCATACCGAACAGGAACATTCCGAGTGCTCCTAAAAGTGTGAGAATCTGTAATAGCATAATCTTTTCTTTTCGGCTGCAAAAGTGGCAATAATATTTTACAACGCCTTTTTAGACATATTACAATTGTATTACAATTTGCCTATATTAGCGTAAAATAGAAGATTTAGAAGCATAAAATGCAAAGAAGGCCGGTAAATTGCTATCCCGCGACCTTCTCTGATATAGTTTCATATAAAAAATTATCTCAGCGCCTGGGATACATTGATGATGTAGTCGCCCATTCTTTCCAGTTCAGAGATAAGGTCAAGGTAATAGACACTTGTCAGAAAATCACCCTTGCCTTCCATCTTATACATCTCTTCATCACGGAGGTCGTTACGCATCTGGTTGATCTGTACCTCGGCATTTTGAGCAGAAATGAGGTCCACCGGTTTGCCGTCGGCAGCAAAGGAGATATTGGCAATCATAACATCGTATGCGTTGTTGACCTTGTCGAACATATTGGAGATGTTCTTGAGTTCTTCCTCTTTGAAGGTTTTGTTGTGGAGATTACGACGAACAATAATGTTGCCGATTCTTTCACCGCTGTCGCCTAGGCTCTCAAGTTCGCTGCTAATCCTGTAGATTGTGCGAATTTGTTCTGAAGTGCCGGTGCTGATATCGGCGGTAGGGATTTTATGGAGGTAGGTAGCGATTTCGAGTTCCATCCTGTCTGAAATCTCTTCGTATTTCACCAGTTTTTTGCGGTAGGTGTCAAACTCGTCGCCGGTTTTACTGTTCACGGCCTTTAATGCATAGTCAAGACCTTTCTGGGAGATGCGTCCAAAGTGTAAGACCTCCTTTAACGCCTGTTTGATAGAGAGTTCGGCAGTGGAGACCGGACCGCCCTCTATGTATTTGAGGCGGAAAACTTCTTGTTCATCAGTGCTCTTAGGCATCTTGAGGATAGTGCTCACAAGTTTTGCAATCTGAGGACAGAACCATACGAGAATAAGAGTAGTTATAATGTTGAATACAGTGTGGAGCATAGACAAACCGTATAGAAGAGCGGTTTGGTTGGCTCCTGATGCTACCTCAGCCCCGATTTTAGCAGGATTGGGGAGCCCAATTGAGGCTATGATGTTGCCTATGAATCCTACGAAAGGGCGGAATAATATCAGTGCCCAGACAACTCCGAAGACATTGAATACTGTGTGAGCCAGTGCAGCTCGCTTTGCAGATGTATTGCCGACTGCTGCTGCTATATTTGCTGTGATGGTGGTGCCTATATTTTCACCGAGAACCATTGCTGCCGCATGTTCGAAGGGCATCCAGCCCAAAGTGAGCATAATCATTGTCAAAGCTACTGTAGCGCTGGAGGATTGGAGTATGAGGGTGAGAACTGTGCCAAGAAGCACGAAAAGCAGCACTGAACCGAATCCGTAATCGCCCCATCCCCGGATAAATGAGAGAATCTCGGGTGAGGACTGCAGGTCGGGTACTGAGGATTTCATAAATGAGAGTCCGAGAAAAAGAAGAGCGAATCCTATTACAAACTCGCCGATGTGTTTTCTTTTGTTCGACTTCATCATGCTGAGAATGAATCCCAAAGCCATCAGGGGAACTGCGAGGATGGAGATGTCCGCCTTGAATCCCAGTAAAGAAATTATCCACGCTGTCATCGTTGTACCGATATTGGCACCCATTATCACTCCGATAGCCTGTAAAAGCGTCAGCAGTCCTGCATTGACAAACCCTACGACCATCACTGTGGTAGCACTGGAAGACTGTATTATGGATGTGATGACTAGACCGGTCATCACTCCTTTGAAGCGATTTGATGTAATTGAGGATAGGAGCTTTCGGAGTCTGTCTCCTGCTGCCTTTTGAAGACCGGAACTCATCATGTTCATACCGAACAAAAACATTCCAAGTGCTCCTAAAAGTGTGAGAATCTGTAATAGCATTTCTTTACTTTTGATAATGGTACAATAGGCTGCAAAAGTGCTAATAATATTTTACACTAACGTTTAAGTTGTATTACAATTGTGTGACATTTATTGTAAATTCAAAAAATAGCCTTGTAATGGCGCAGATATTTGTAAATTTGCACAAAATACCCTTTTAATGGCACGTATACTGGTAATCGAAGATGAGGTTGATCTTTGCGAGATTCTACAGTTCAATCTGGAGCAGGATGGGCATCAAGTGGATATCGCTAATTCAGCGGAAACAGCAATGAAAATGGATATTTCCTCGTACGATCTACTGCTGCTCGATGTGATGTTGGGAGGCATATCAGGCTTTCGTTTGGCGTCGATCTTACGCGAAAATCCCTCCACCGCTAATATACCTATTATCTTCACTACTGCGCTGGGTGAGAGTTCCGATGTGGTCAGAGGTTTGGAAGCGGGTGGTGACGACTATATCTGCAAACCGGTCAGAATAGCGGAACTCAAAGCGCGTATTCGTGCGGTACTCAGGCGTTGTGTACCGCAGCAGGGAAATGAGGCCTCTAGTGAGAATGATTTGGTGCATTCCGGGATTGCACTGACCATAGATGCAGAGCAAAAGG
>Ga0208040_1001964_pt1 | contig 19136 bp, 16 predicted proteins | sample AD_UKC083_MetaG_FD_184431 | JGI IMG/M metagenome (GOLD analysis project Ga0208040, IMG submission 184431) | Active sludge microbial communities of municipal wastewater-treating anaerobic digesters from USA - AD_UKC083_MetaG (SPAdes) (version 2) | ecosystem: Engineered > Bioreactor > Anaerobic >...
TGTCGTCGTAGCGTCCGGAACGGCTTACGGTCAGTACGGAGAAGGTTTTGTGCGCATCTCGCTGACCGTGCCGGATGAGCGGTTGAAAGAGGCGATGGGCCGCATCGAAAAAGAATTCACAAAATAACGCCGGAAAAGGTCTGTATGCTGCGTTGCGCTGCATCTTCAGTCACTGCGGCGTATGAAAAATACGCCTCGCTCCTTCAGCTTTGCGCGCCTTGCTTCCAGAGCCTTTTGCGACGTTATTGAACATGTAAGGAACAGGTAGTCAACAATGGAAATGGGTATTTTGGGGCTTCCCCAGAGCGGGAAAAGCACCCTGTTTGAAATCATGACGGGAGTAAAAAGCGGCCAGTCGCACGAGGCGGTGGTGCGCGGACAGGCCTCCGTTCCCGACGAACGTTTCGAAAAGCTTGTCGAAATCTACAAACCGGTAAAAGTATCTCCGGCCAAAGTCCCGTTCAGCGATGTCCACGCCGTAGGGGATCATCCGTGGGAAGCGATCCGCCAGAACCTGAGCGGCGCGGATGGCATCCTGCATGTGATCGACGGCTTTTCGCTGCCGGATGTTTCCCTGAGTCTCGATGCCTATCACAAGCTGGAAGATGAACTGGTGCTTTCCGACCTGCTGATTATCGAAAAGAAACTGGAGCGGCTGGCAAAAATGTCCAGGAAGGCGGTTTCACCACAGGAAGCTGCGCAAAACGACCTGTTGCCCAAGTTAAAAGACTGCCTGGAAGCGGGGAAGCCCTTGCGCGCGGCAGGGCTGACTCCCGCCGAGGTGTTTATACTCAGAAGTTTTTCTTTCTGGACGATCAAACCCGAGCTGGTTGTTGTCAATGTGGCCGAAGACAATCTTTCCTTTGCCGAATCTTTCACCCGGGAGGCGAACCTGCCGGAACCGGTCCTGGGCATCTGCTGTAAAATCGAGGCGGAATTGACCGGATTGGATGCTGCCGAACAGAAAGAGTTCCTGGATTCCATGGGGATTGCGGAACCGGCGTTCGGCCGCATTATCCGAACTGCTTTTTCTCTTCTGGGAAGGATATCTTTTTTTACCGTGGGAGAAGATGAAGTCAAGGCATGGGTGATTCCCGTTGACACGAAAGCACCGAAAGCCGCCGGCGCCATTCACAACGATTTTGAAAGGGGCTTTATCAAGGCGGAGGTCATGTCCTATGAGGACTTCACCGCTCACGGCGGGTCCGCCGCACGGGTAAAATCAGCCGGCCGCCTGCGCCTCGAAGGCAAAGAATACATCGTCCAGGACGGCGATATCATTAACTTCCGCTTCAACGTCTGATCAATCTGGTGTTATTTGTTTTTCTTGCCTTTGTCTGCGGGCGGATTTTGTTCCTGCCGGTCGTATTGAGCAATGATGTCTTTTAGCTCCATATTATGATCTTCCAGGATGACGTACGATTGTCCCTCGTCTCCCTTGTGCGTAAATTCCGGCGCTTTGTATGCGTCGTTTACGGAAGCCATATAAACGACGTCCTGGACGGCATTGGGATCGATCAGGGAAGAAACGCGGTCTTCCTCTCTGGAGGACTCCGCACCCATGCCAAAGCTTCTGTGCGGATGGTTAAAAGATGCCCGGTTGTTGATAAACTCTTTCTGGTAGAGTTCCATCGTGAACATGCCTTCGTTTTTGCCGCCGAGCATAATATTTTCAAGCTGGGTCAGTTTATTGTCCCGTATGCTGCTTCTGACAGATGACGACCCGCGGGTGATGGATAGAATCGGCACACGGAAACCCGCTTTTTCGATATAAGTCAACTGCTGGACCAGAAGCCAGGAAAGAGTGGAGGCAAACTGATAGCGAATAACTTCCTGGTTGTCGCCGGATACGCAATTATTAATGCGGTAAATGGCGTCTTCCGCGTCAGTGGCATGAAGAGTCGCAAAAACAAGATGCCCGGACTCGGCGGCGTTCAGGGTAAGGCGGATGGTGTCCGGTTCCCTGAGCTCACCTACAAAAATCACATCCGGACTTTCACGCAGAACATCGAGTAGACCTTGGTTAAAAGAAGGTACATGTACACCAACTTCTCGCTGCTCAATGAATGCTTTTTTGGGTTTAAACCTGTATTCAATGGGATCTTCGATTGTTATGATATGCAAGGGTTTGGTGCGATTGATTTCTTCAATGATGGCCGCAACTGTGGTCGATTTGCCGGATCCCGTGCTTCCGCAGACAAGAATCAATCCGGACCGAAGATCGCGGATCTGGTTAAGAGAAGGATGCAGGTTCAAAGAAGTAATGTCCGGGATGGTTTCAGGCAGAAGGCGGATGGCCAGGCTTAATCCCCGCGTCGTGTAGAACGTATTGATCCGCACCCGAACGTGGTTGAACGACATTGCAAAATCGACAGACCATTTTTTTCTCAGGGTCAGGAGCTGACGTTCACTGAGCATCTCCTTGACCATTGCGTCAATTTCCGTAGACGTCCACTTGACGTTTTTATCGAAGTGAATAATGCCGTCGCTGCGGAAAATCAACGGGAAACCACCGGTGATGTGGAGGTCGGAAATTCTCTGTTTGATGGCGGCAAGAATCAGGTCTGAAAAACGCTTGTTCATATTTTATGTCCGACGGTCTATCGGCATGCTTATTCAATTAACCAAACAACTTATCGAAAATGACCCGTCTGAAACAGCCTTTGATGAACAGGCTGTTTCTTAATAAAAATTAATACGATAAAAGTATTCCGGCGTCAAGCTGAAAATGTTGTTATCCCAGACGATAAAGAACGGTTAATAATGGAAGCTGAACTTCTCTGAAGTGGTTTATAACTGGCGGAGAGAGCGGGATTCGAACCCGCGGTACACCTTTAAAGGGCGTACAATCGCTTAGCAGGCGATCGCTTTCGGCCACTCAGCCATCTCTCCGCTGATTATTTCAGGCCTCTCAGAATGCGGCGCCATAAAGATCGTGACGCCGCCTTTTTATTTCCGGCGGAGGGATCAGGGATTTCCCGAAACGCCCGGGGTGCCCGTCTACCATCGGCCAAACCCGGCTTAAGTCCTGATCACACCGCAATGATGCTGGCGGAGGGAGCAGGATTCGAACCCGCGAGACTTTCGTCCAACGGTTTTCAAGACCGCCGCCATCGACCACTCGGCCATCCCTCCATCATGATGTTTGTCTGTTTCCCCCGGTTTCTCTCACGGAGTAATCCGTTCAAGGCCTCTCATATAGGGACGCAGGACTTCCGGTATGATGATGCTGCCGTCAGCCTGCTGATAGTTTTCCATTACGGCCACAACCGTTCTGCCGACGGCCAGGCCTGAACCGTTCAACGTGTGGACAAATTCGACCTTGCCGCTGTCTTTCCTTCTGAATCGAATCGCCGCGCGACGGGCCTGAAAATCTTCAAAGTTGCTGCAGGAAGAAATTTCCCGATACGTATTTTGCCCGGGCAGCCAGGCTTCCACGTCGTAAGTTTTTGCCGATGAAAAACCCAGATCGGCTGTGCACAGGCATACCGTCCGGAAAGGAATATTCAGTCTTTTGAGGACTTCTTCCGCGTTGGCGGTCAGCTTTTCCAGTTCATCATAAGAGTTTTCAGGTTTGGTAAACTTCACCATTTCCACTTTGTTGAACTGGTGCTGGCGGATCAGTCCCCGGGTGTCTTTGCCGTAGGAACCGGCTTCCGCACGGAAACAGGCTGAATATGCCACAAAATAAATCGGCAGTTTTTCCTCTTCCAGGATTTCATCCCGGTGAATATTCGTTACGGGAACTTCCGCCGTCGGAATCAGGTAATATTCCATACCTTCAATTTTAAAAAGATCTTCCTTGAACTTGGGCAGCTGTCCGGTGCCGGTCATGCTTTCGGCGTTGACCATAAAAGGTGTGAATACTTCCGTGTAACCGTGGTTTCCCGTATGCAGGTCCAGCATGAAGTTTGTAATCGCCCGTTCCAGTTGAGCGGCAGCGCCGCGGTAAAGTGTAAAGCGCGCTCCGGTAATTTTGGCGCCGCGGGCAAAATCAAGGATATTCAGGTTTTCGCCCAGATCGAAATGTTGTTTCGGTTCGAAGCTGAAAACCGGTTTTTCACCCCAGGTGCGCACGACCGTATTGTCTTCGGAACCCGCGCCCTGCGGTACGGATTCATGCTGGATGTTCGGCACGATCATGACAAAAGCCTTCAGTTCTTCTTCCGTTACCCGGAGGTTTTCGTCATATTCTTTGATTCTGGTCGATACATCGGCCATTTTTTCGATCAGCGCGGATGCGTCCTCTTTTTTCTTTTTGAGTTCGCCGACCTGTTTGGACACGCTGTTGCGTTCATTGCGCAGGCTTTCCACCGCCTGCAGAATGTCCCGCCTTTTTGCTTCCAGATCTAAAAAGCGGTCAAAATCAATTTTTTGTCCCCGCTCGTCCATTTTTTGCCGGACGAGATCAATGTTTTGCCGTAAGTATTTGATATCCAGCATAATTTTCCTTCATTTCCTTTTGCTGATCCGCTTTGCAAAAGACGGAAACTACTATCACTTTGAATTATTGAAGTCAATGTTTTTGTCGGCTCAAGAGAGGCTATGAGCGGGTTAGTCTTTTTTGGATCATGCTGATGAAAGCATGAATTTCCGGGCTTTTCAGGAGGTAGGCCGAGATAAAGAATACGCAGGCGCCTGCGGTGACAGTGCTTGCCAGGAAAACCAACCTTGATTGAAGACCGGCGGAAGTGTTCCAGGGCATGAAATATTCAATCAGCCCGATGGCTCCGAGCATTATCACGGACGCAGCAACGATTTTCAGCAATGAAGTATAGAAAGCGCGGTCAAGAAACGCACCGATTTTCTTTTTCAGGACAAAGGCCAGAATCAATACGTTGACAGAGGCGGAGATGGAACCCGCGAGGGCAATTCCGTTGTGTTTTAAAGGGTACATCAAGGCCAGGCTGCAAAGCACATTTACAATCAGGGTGATCACTGCTGCCTTAAACGGCCATTTGGAATCCTGAAGGGAATAAAAAGAGGAAACAAAAACGCGGAGAAGCGAATAGGCCCAAAGGCCCATCGCATAGCAGAACAGGGCCTGGCCGGTATAGACCGCGTCCTGAACATCAAAGGCGCCTCGCTGAAATAAAACGGAGATGATGGGAAGATTCAGGGCCATCAGGGCGACCATGGAAGGGACGGTTAGAAACAGCATCAGCCGCAGGGAAAAGGAAATGCTTGATTTTAGCTCGTCGATTTGTCCCTGGGCGACATGTTTGGAAAAGCTGGGCAGTGCAGCCGTTCCGATGGCGATGGCAAAAATACCCAGCGGAAATTCCATGATGCGGTCGGCATAAAATAGGTACGTGACGGAGCCGCCGGGCAGCAGGGAAGCCAGGATTGTTCCTACAAAAACATTAATGGTGCCCACACCAGCGCCCAGGATCGCGGGAAGCATGAGCAGGCCGATCTGTTCAATTCCCGGATGACGGAGGTTGAACCGAAACCTGAATCTGACACCGAATTTCAGGAGGGCCGGCCATTGCATGGCCAGCTGAAGCACGCCGCCGATGAGCACACCTGCGGCCAGCGCGGTAATCGGCTGGGCAAAGCAGTCGCGCAACGTGAACGCGGCCGTGATCATGGCAATATTTAACATGACCGGCGACAGGGCCGGTGAGGTGAAATGCCGGAAGGAATTGAGAATACCCATGCAAAGGGCGACCAGGGCGATGAAGAAGATGTAGGGAAACATCAGGCGGTTCAAGAAAACCGTGAGCGCGAATTGTTCCGGATTTGTAATAAAGCCGGGTGCAATCAATCCGACGATCACAGGCGACAGGAGAATGCCCAGCACGGACACGGCGGCCAGAATGACAGATAGAATGGTAAAGGCATTGGAAGCCAGCTCGAGGGCCTCCTCCCTGGTTTTCTTTTGCAGGTATTCGGTGAAAACGGGTACAAAGGAAATGGTCAGGGAACCTTCGCCCAAAAGGCGCCTGAGCATATTGGGGATGCGAAAGGCAACCCAGAAAGCATCGGTCATCCAGCTCGCTCCGAACAGGGCGGCGATCACCATGTCCCGGACGACCCCGAAAACGCGGCTGACCATGGTTGCCGCGCCCACAATCCCGGCGGCTTTGGCGACATTGGCATTTTCTGATTTTTCTGTTGGACTAACCATTTCCCGGTTTTTTAGCTCCCGCATATTATGATGTTCAGGCGTTGATGCGTATCGCTTTGCTATGATGAATGCCCGGTTTCCAATTGCCGGATTTTCCGTTCCAGATCGGTTTTACTGATTTCACTGACCAGAATGGTTTTTTTTCGTCCCTTTGCGCCGGTGGATATTTTCATCTGGCTTTTCCGAAGTTTCAATGATTTGGCCAGCAGGTCAATGCAGGCCTCATTAGCTGCCCCTTCCACCGGCGGTGCGGTAACCTTTATTTTTAACATGCCTTCCGATATGCCCGAAATGCCGGCCCGGGAGGCATGCGGATTTACATGGATGTCAAAACTCAGACCGTTTTTCGTTTCTCGAATAAGTATTGAAGAGGACATTTTGCAGACCTTTCTAAAAACCTGTGGCCATTTGAAGCATGGTTTTTACCAGGAAAGACTGTAAAAAAATGATGATCAGCAAAACGATTAGAGGAGCAAAATCGATCGGGAGGCTGTGCCGCGGAATGATTCTGCGTACCGGGCGCAGAACTGGCTCGGTAACCCGGTAAAGAAAAATAACAATTTTGTTGTAGGGATCAGGATTGACCCAGGAGATCAGGGCGCGGGCGATGATGATCCACATATAAACCGTTAAAATAATATCAATCACCCGGGCGATCGCAGTTATGAAATTACTCAGCACAAACATGTCTGCCTCATGAGAGGGGTTTTATCTGATGGACTCACAGAAGTCTTTTACGGCCTGATTGAAATCTTCCGGTTTCTCCATCATGGCCATGTGGCCCGCGCCTTCGATCAGCACGAGCTTTACGCCCGGAATTTCCGCGGCGATCTTTTCCGATGAAGCAGGAGGGGTCATTTTATCTTCGGTGCCACAAACCACCAGCAACGGGGTTTTGATTTTGTTTACATCTCCTGTCAGATCGAATTTGCTGCAGGCCGTCATGTCCCCGGCCATCACTTCCACCCGGGCCTCGGCGAGGCTTGCTCTTATGGCATCATAGAACACCGGCCGGTTTGCCTTGGCCAGGGAAATTTTACAGATGATGTCCATGATGATATCCGGCTGACTCAGAAAGCCTTTGATAATGTCGGGATTTACCGGCATGGTCAACCCGCCGCCTGCGGCCACGACGCCGCTGATTTCTTCCGGATGGGCTGCCGCATAACCAAGGGCGATTGCAGCTCCCAGCGAATGGCCGATCAGCACGGGCCGCTTCAATTTCAAGGTGTCAAGAATCGCTTCCAATATGCCAACATAAGCCCCGATGTCCTGTTCTCCGTCGCCTTCCGATTGGCCGTGACCGGGAAGGTCCACCGCGACAATGTTGAAATCCTGGTGAAGATTTGCATACTGGAAAGACCATACGGTGGAATTGCTTCCTGATCCATGAATAAAGACAAGGCTCTGTCCGTGTGAGCCGAAATTGTCCGGATTCACCCAGCAGGCCAAACTTTTCCCTTTTACCGTGAATTGCTTCAGCATCGCACCATTCCTCCCTGCGAAAGTGACTACCACAAAAGCAAATTTTTATGCAATCAAAGAATCGGCAAGGCACAGGATTTATATTGACAGGATGCCTGGAAAAAGTGCATGTAATTACATTCCCATGGAGGTTGGACAGATTATGTTTATAGGCAAGACAGTGGCCATTATCGGAGGCGGAAAGATGGGCAGTATTCTTGCCCGGGGTATGATTGACCGCAAAATTTTTCCCGCGAAGAATGTGATCGTGACGGATATTGATCCCGCCAGACTCAATGATTTGCGATCTTCCCTGAAAGTTCAGGTCAGTGCCGACAACAAAAAGGCCGTGAAAGATGCGGACATTGTCATTCTGGCGGTCAAACCGCAGAATATTCAGGAAACCCTGAAAGGAATCCGCTCTGTCGTGAATCCATCGAAGCTGTTTATCTCAATCGTGGCAGGAGTTCCCTCGGATGTTATCGAAAAGGCCTTGTCCAAACGCCCGCGCGTTTTAAGGGTGATGCCGAATGTCAACGCCATGGCGGGAGAAGGCGCGGCTGCCGTGGCAAGCGGACATTTTACAAAAAAAGACGATGTCCAGTATGCGCTTGCGATTTTAAATGCCGTGGGTCTGGCTGTGGAAGTGGATGAAAAACTCATGGATGCCGTGACCGCCTTGAGCGGCAGCGGCCCGGCATATTGTTTTGTGATCATTGAGTCCCTGACCGATGCCGGTGTTCATCTCGGACTCGCGCGCGATCTGGCCGAGAAACTTGCCATACAGACGGTGTTGGGGTCAGCCAGGCTTTGTCTTGAAGGCAGGCAGCACCCGGCGCAGCTGAAGAATATGGTCACCTCGCCGGGCGGAACCACGGCCGCAGGATTAAAAGTGCTGGAGGAGCGAAATATCCGCGCGACACTGATGGCTGCCGTGGAAGCAGCGGCAAAACGATCTCAGGAACTGGCCGGAGTTAAATAAGCTGCACAGTTGTTCCGGTTTGAAATGGCCGGAAATGAAAGTCAGGATTGGTTATGGAAGTCACGGGAAAGGTCATTGTTGTCACGGGAGCGGCATCCGGTATTGGCCGTGGATTGTGCCTGCGGTTTTTCAGGGAAGGCGCAAAGGCAATTGTTGCGGCGGATGTCAACGAGGCGGGTGCGAAAACTGTGGCAGATGAGATCAGAGGCGAGGCAGTGTTGTGCGATGTCAGCAGGGAAGAAGACATCATCCGCCTGGTGAAGTTTGCCCAAGACCGGTATGGCCGGATTGATATTTTTTGTTCTAACGCGGGAATTCTCGCCCTGGGTGGTTATGAAGTGGATAATAAAACCTGGCAGAGGATATGGGAAATTAATGTGCTGTCCCACGTTTTTGCGGCGCGTGCTGTTTTACCCGGCATGATCAGACAAGGCGGGGGCGCCTTTATGGTCACGGCCTCCGCCGCAGGGCTTCTCAGCCAGATCGGTTCCCTGCCTTATTCCGTTACCAAGTACGCTGCGGTGGGGCTGGCGGAGAATCTGGCAATTACTTACGGCGATCAGGGTATTTCCGTATTTGCCCTGTGTCCGCAGGCGGTGGATACGGAAATGACGCGTCAGGGAGGCGGCGTGGCGGCGGTGGACGGTATGATGAAACCCGAACAGTTGGCAGACGCCGTGATAGAAGCCTTTCGGGTCGATGAATTTCTGATCCTGCCTCACCCGGAAGTCAAAACCTACATGCAGAGAAAAACATCAGACTATTCAAGGTGGATCAAGGGGATGCGCAAGCTGCAGGAAAGATTTGTTGCGGGAGCCCCTTTGAAAAAATAATTATATCATCGTCAGCAAGGAGGGAAATCTCTATGGGCACAAGTGAGAAATGCGCCTCCGTGGACAATCTCGAAGACCTACAACAGACTCTCAACGACCATGATCACGTCATCGCCATGGTTTATGTCTCCTGGTGTCCGTTTTGCAGAAAGGCCCTCCCTGTATTTGAAAAGCAGTCGGTGTCAGAACAACGGCACCTTCTTCTGGTTGCCGACGATGAGGAGCGTATTGCCGATTTATACGACATTGACATTTTCCCGACGTTGATCCTTTTTGACAAAGGCCGGGCCGTCAAACGCCTGGACGGCAAGCCGGGTGTTGGTTTGAGTGACAAACAAATAAAAGATTTTATCAAATCATGCACTCTGGCTTAAAATCAGAAAAAAACCGGAGCTCGAACCATTTGGATATCGTTGTCAAATACTGTGGCGGCTGCAACTGCCAGATCGACAGATTAAAAATCATCCGTGATGTCGAAAGTTCTCTCGCAAGTAGTTATCAGTTCACGGACCAATCAACCGGAAAGATTTTTGACGCCGGTATTTTGCTGTGCGGCTGCCTGACGGCCTGTGCCAGGAAGCCCGAACTTGAGGAGTTGACCGGAAACTGGATCGTTGTTGCCGGTAAATCCGTTGATTTCCTGGAGATGCCGGAAGGGGAACTCTCTCGCGCCATCATTCATAAAATAAAAGCATTAAAAAATGGAGGCAAGCTTATGGAACTGAAATATCTGCTGCTGCATGTAGATGCAAAAGTGGCGACCGTAACCATCAACAGACCGGACAAAGGCAATGCGCTTGCGCCTCAGGTTCTCGATGAAATAGCGGCATTGTTTACATCCATTGCTGAGCGAAGAGATATAAATGTTGTGGTTTTCACAGGCGGCGAGAAATACTTTTCGGCTGGTTTTGATCTGAATGAAATCCGCAAACTCGAAAAAGTTTCCAATGAAGCATACATTGACCTGTTTCATCGTGCATACCGGTCGATTTTGTTTTGTCCTCAGCCGGTGATCTGCGCGGTTGGCGGTGCGGCCATTGCGGGCGGGTTTGACCTCACCATGATGTGTGACATTCGCTACGCTTCCGAGCGGGCCAAATTCGGCCAGCGTGAAATCGTTTTGTCCCTCACACCCATCATGGATCCGTTATGGCGCATCATCGGACTGGGACGGGCCAAAGAAGTGGCGTTGACCGGAAGGATCTATGACGCTTATGAAGCGGAAAAGATGGGGTACGTAAGCAAAATTTTTCCGGAAGGCAAACTGCTGGAATCCGTGGGCGAAATTGCCCGTGAAATGGCCGCTTATGACCACAGTTGCCTGAAGGAAACCAAGGCGATTGCCAACAAAGTGCTCAATGAAGACCTTGACGGGGCCATGCGCATCCAGGAATGGCTTTTCAGGACCTACATCGGTTCAGAGGATAATCATAAGAGAATCGACGAGCTTCAGGCCAAACTCGCGGCAGCGAGGAGAAAATAAAAAAGAGGCTTAAAGGCTGTAGGCTATAGGCTGATAGTTATTTGGAGAGCTGCTTCGCAGATAATCCTTTTTTATAAATTTCTAAAAATTTTTTCTGTGCTGAAGAAAAGGCCTTGCCATCTGTTGAGATGGTAAGGCCTTTTGTGTTTGTGGCAAAGCCTGCAAAAAGCTTGGCCGGATGAGCAGTCCTGCGATGTGTAAGCGGATATAGCGCTGGTTCGTTCAGCATACGCATAAGTAATTTTTGCGAGTTGTCCATCATTTGTCGCATGAATAATTCATTATTTTATTCCTTGAACCTTGGTCCTTGATCCTTGATCCTTTTGCCTCTCTTCCGCGTCTATCCCTGAGTAAAAACAGATATATAGGCTTATTTCTCGGCCAACGGCTATAAATATCATTAAAAAATCATAGTATCACTATGAAATAAAATAATACTTGACAGTACGACTATGATGCTATAGGTTAAACCAAACTTGAAAAAGGATTTGTTATGGCCAGCCATTCCAGAACGAAAAGCCGAAAAGACCGGATTATGGATGCGGCTTTGCGCATATTTGCCGAAAAGAGTTTTCAGGAGGCGACGATTTCTGAAATCAGCAAAGAAGCCGGGGTTTCCGAGGCCACCATCTATGAATACTTTGGCACAAAGGAAGATCTCCTGTTCGCCATCCCTGAAAAAATTTCCAATGACACGGCCAAAGAATCCCATGCGGTATTGCCTTTTATCAAGGATGTCGAAGGAAGGATGCGGGCCATCCTTTTCAGTTACGTTCAGCTCTATCAGAATAATCCGCACTATTCCGCGCTGGTTCTGCTTCAGCTCATGTCCAACAAGCGCTTTCGTCAGACAGCCGCCCATGAGGCCATTCGCCGTTCAGCCCACAGTCTGCTGGAGATCATTCGCGAAGGCATCGCCGACGGAACCTTCCGCTCCGATGCAGACGCTTACCTGATCCGTTCCATGCTGATGGGCACCATTGAACATCTATTCATTCACTGGCACATGCAGGGGATGCCCAGGCGTGAAAAAAGCATCATGGACATGCTTGATCCGTTTCTGGAAATTGTCCTCAACGGTATACGGGCGAAAAAAGAACAACAGGGTCTCACCCTGCATTTGAATCTGGAAGATGCCCGTGCACTTGGGCATCTTCTGCAAAACGAACAGACGGCGAAATTACCGGGAAGCGGTGCAAGCGCTCCCCGGAGAACCAAACATAAAATGGATAAAACGTATAAAAGAAAGGAGCACCACTCATGAGAACAAAACAGGATTTTATCAATGGATTGGCCAAAATGAAACGAAATATTTATTATGACGGCCAATTGATAGACCGTACAGATGAACTTCAGATGGATTGTATCAATACGATAGGCACAACGTATGATGAAGCAGCCAAACCGGAGTTTGAAGATCTGATGACAGCCACGTCTCATCTGACGGGAGAGAAGATCAACCGCTTTACCCACATTCATCAGAACACAACCGATTTGCACCGCAAGCAGGATATGACACGTATGCTCTGCCAGAAAGTCGGCGGCTGCATTCAGCGCTGTATGGGCATCGACGGCACAAATGCCGTTTACAACGTATCATACGAAGCGGACAAGGTGAAACCCGGTGAAACCAATTATCATGAAAACTTCAAAAAATGGCTTACCCGGTTCCAGAGAGAAGATCTGGTTGCTGCCTGTGCGCAGACGGATACAAAAGGAGACCGGATGCTGCGTCCCGCCGAGCAACCCAATCCTGGTGCCTATGTGCGGATCAAGGAGAGACTGAAGGACGGAATTGTTGTTGAAGGCTGCAAACTGCACATTTCTGAAGCCTCGGTATCCGATGAAATCATTGTTTTGCCGACCCGCGCCCTGCGGGCAGATGATTCCGACTATGCTGTGGCCTTTGCGGTGCCGGGTGACTGGGACGGAATGACACAGGTGGTCACGATTCACAATTTTCGCACCAGAGAGCATTACAAACGTGGTTTTATGCCGGGCTACACAGACTCCTATCTGATTTTTGATAACTGTTTCATCCCATGGGAAAGAGTCTTTTTGGCCGGCGAACATATGCACGGCGGAATTCTGGCGCTTCTTTTCGCCCTGTTTCACCGTCATTCCTATTCCGGTTGCAAACCGGCTATTGGCGATGTGATTCTGGGACAAGCGGCGCTGGCTGCCGAGGTCAACAATATCTACAAGACGGAACATGTGCGTGAAAAACTGGCCGAAATTATCATGACCATCGAATTGGGTTACGCCGCAGGCTACACGGCCTCCGATCTTGGTAAGCCGGAGGTTTACATTCCCGGAATGGGATTTGTTCCTTTCGGCCCAGGATCTTACATTCCGCATTCCATTTATTGCAACGTCGGTCGCTGTCTCTCCGGTGAAGCGGTTTATCGTGAAGCGGAAATTCTGTGTGATATTTCCGGTGGTGTCACGGCGACCTTCCCCCATGAGAAGGACTTTGCCAATCCGGTAACGGGTGAGCCGCTTTTGAAATACACCAAGCGCAATCCGAAGATAAGTGCAGAAGACCAGGCACAGTTCTGGCGATACCTGGGTGACTATCTGTGCTCAGCCTCGGGCGGCATCATGAACATAGGCAACTACCATGGCGGCGGTTCTCCCATCATGGAACAGATTGCCATTACAACCCAGTACGACATTGAATCCCGCAAGAAATTGGTGAGATTCATTGCCGGAATGAGCGGCGGGGACCGTGAAGCACTGGCTCCCAAGCTCCCGAAAAAATAAATGTCCCCTGTCCCGGATGCCAGGCAGGTAAAACGGCCGGCATCCGGGATTGCTTTCCCAAGAGGTTAGCAAATTCCTTTAAAAAATATTTTTTGAACAAATAAAGATAAAGGAGCCCTGCTATGTTTGATCTTTCTCAATTTTCTTTAAAAGGTAAAGTGGCAATTGTCACCGGCGGCAGCCGGGGCATTGGCCAGGCAATCGCCTACGGTTTTGCGAAAGCCGGAGCTAAAGTCGCTATCACGAGCCGCAAGGCTCAGGATCTGGAAGCAACGGCCTGTGAGATGACCGGTATCGGCTGTGATGTTCTGGTTGTGCCCGCACACCTGGGTAAGTTTGAAGAAATCCAGAGAGTGGTGGATACGGTACTCGAGAAATTCGGCCGGATTGATATTCTGGTCAACAATGCAGGCGCCAGTCCCGCCATGGCTTCGGTGCTCGAAACCGATGAGCGTCTCTGGGACACTATTATGAATCTCAATCTGAAAGGTGTCTATTTCATGAGCCAGGCGGTGGCGAGAGTCATGAAGAAACAGGGCGGCGGAAAAATTATCAACATCGCATCCATTGACGGTTTCAATCCGGAGCCTTTTGTCAGTGTGTATTCCATCTCCAAAGCAGGTGTTCGTCATATTACGCGCACATTTGCCATGGAACTGGCAAGGGACAACATCCAGGTCAATACCATTTGTCCGGGGCCTATCAGCACCAAGATGATGAATTCTCATTGGGCGCATTTGCCTCCGGAAGAGGCAAAAAAACAAAAAGAAGAAATGTGCCAGCATCTGCCGACCTGCCGGATCGGAGAGCCGGATGAAATTGCCGGAGCGGCGATTTACCTGGCGTCCGACGCCTCGAGTTATACGACAGGCGCGGAAATTGTCATTGACGGAGCATTTCTGCTGGGATTGCATTAATCCGGTGGATGAACGTTTTACGTCTGTTTGCAGATTTTTTTTGCCGCTGTCCGTTAATGGACGGCGGCAAAGGCCCGATGCCTTAATCGAACCAACTCTTTTGTTAAAGGAGATTGCCGATGAAAACCCTTCAGCACTTATTATCACCCATTAAAATCCGTTCCCTTGAACTGTCCAACCGCCTGGTCATGCCGGCCATGGGAACGGCCCTGGGCAATCCGGATAGTACCGTCAGCGAGGCAAATCTGGCCTATATGAAGCGTCGCGCACAAAGCGGTGCAGGTCTGATCATAACGGAAATTACGGAAGTGCATCCCCTGGGTTCAGCTGCACCCCGATGCATCGCCGTCTGGGATGACAAGTTTATTCCCGGATTGAGCAAACTTGCCGATGTGGTCCATTCTCAGGGAAGTAAAATCGCTCTGCAGCTGCATCATACCGGACGGGAAAATTATCTGCTGCAAAAGAAGAACAAAGCTGTCGGGCCGTCGGCCATCCCCAGTTACATTTTCGGTTTTCTGGGCGCTCCGCGCGAAATGACGCTGGACGATATTCAGGAAACCATTGCCGCTTTCGGTTCAGGCGCACGGCGGGCAAGGGAAGCAGGGTTCGACGCCATCGAGCTTCACGGAGCGCATGGTTACCTGCTCATGCAGTTTCTTTCTGCCAACTGTAACCAGCGCACGGATCAATATGGAGGCGACTTCCGCGGGCGGGCCCGTTTTATGGTCGAATGTCTTCGGGAAGCACGCCGCCAGGTTGGTGATGATTTTCCCATATCCATCCGCATATCCGGAGAAGAGTGCATCAAAAACGGTTACACGATTTCCGACATCCAGACCATCATCCCCGATCTGGTTGGAGCAGGCGCAGATATCATCAATGTGTCTTTCGGCACGCACGGCAGTCCCGAAGTGAACATTGATACTCCGAATCCCAGCGCGCCGGTTGAATACGCTCCGGGCTTCAAGGCGTATCTGGCCCGCAAAATCAAGGATGTGACGGATATTCCCGTCATTTCCGTCGGACGGTATGTTGATCCTTATGTAATGGATGAAGTCATTGCACGTGGCGATGCGGATATGATCGCCGTGGCGCGCCAGCATCTTGCCGACCCCGATTTTTTGAAAAATGTCCGGGAAGGCCATCCCGAAGATACCCTCGAATGCCTTGCCTGCAACCAGGGATGCATTGAACGCCTGTCGCTGGAGCAGCTTCCGATCCGTTGTGCAATCAACCCTCAAACCGGACAGGAACTCCTTTACCCCGAAGGGCCGGCTGCCGTCAGCCGCAGGGTCTGGATTATAGGTGGTGGACCGGGCGGTCTCACGGCCGCTTACGAGGCCGCTAGACTGGGGCACCAGGTTGTCCTTTTCGAGAAGGAAAAAGAAACCGGTGGAAATGTCCTTTACGCCGCAAAAGCCCCTCACAAAGAAGTATACGAAAGGTATATTAAAACCCTTACGGCAAAGTGCATAAAAAAAGGCGTGACGATTAAAACGAATACAGAGGTTACAGAGGCGATGATTGAGGACGGTAAACCTGATGCCGTCGTTCTGGCCATTGGGGCCGGAAAATCCACCTGTCCGGCCGAAGGCACCAACTCGTCCACCGTTTGCGATGCCTGGCAGATTCTGGACGGTACAGTAAAACCGGTCGATCACGTCGTCGTGATCGGCGGGGGCTTAGTAGGAATGGAAACGGCTGACTTTCTGCGCGAAAAAGGCATCAAGGATATTACGCTGGTTGAGATGCTGCCATCTTCCCCCGTTCTGCCTTTGGCCGCTCACGGATACATGCTGCACAAGCGTCTTCGGCTGGCAGGAGTCAGGCTGATGTTCGGAACAACTGTTAAAAAGATTGAGGAAGGATCGGTTGTTGTCACCAAAAAAGGCGAAGACCGCAAACTGGAGCCTGTAAACCAGGTTGTCATTGCCGTCGGGGTGACGCCGCGCAATACGCTGAAAGACATGCTGGTTAAAAAAGGCATCCGCCATTTCATTGTCGGTGATGCTGCCGCGCCGCGCCGGATTATTGAGGCGACGACGGATGGGGCCAAAGCAGCCTGGGACATTTAAAGAAGGCTAAGAGGCTGTAGGCTGTTAGACTGTAGGTTAAGATGAGAGGCGCAAGCGCCAGACAAATGAGGCTAATAGCCTTAAAGTCTATAGCCTATCAACCTTCCATAAAGGAGATATGATGGATTTACGCGAACGCTTTATTGAAACCAACGGGATAAATCTTCATGTGATGGAAGCCGGGCCTGCCGATGGTCCGATGCTTCTTTTCCTTCATGGTTTTCCCGAGTTCTGGTATGCCTGGCGAAAGCAGCTTTCGTATTTCGCTAAAAAAGGTTATCTGGTTGTTGCCCCAGACCAGCGGGGATATAACCTTAGCGACAAACCACAGGAGATTACCGCCTATAAAATTGATGAACTGGCCAAAGATATTGTCGGCCTGATCGATGCCTACCAGCGCGAACAGATTTTTCTGGTCGGGCATGACTGGGGAGCTTCCGTGTCCTGGTGGGTTGCGCTGAAATATCCTGAGCGAATAGCAAAGCTGGTTATCATGAACGTACCTCACCCGAAAGTAATGGCCAAAACCCTGTTTACCAATCCCAGGCAGATGCAGAAAAGCTGGTATATCTTTTATTTTCAATTGCCGGGGGCGGTTGAGAAATTTGCGTCGGCCAACAGTTACGCATGGCCCGTAAACCTTCTGGCTGCAACAAGCCGGCCGGGGGCGTTTCAACCGGAAGAACTTGAGGAGTACAGGAAAGCCTTCATGCAACCGGGAGCTTTCTCGGCGATGGTGAACTGGTATCGTGCGATGATTCAAACGCAGCAGGAGCCGCCGAAAAATTTTGACGTGACTATGCCTATGATTTTGATCTGGGGCATGAAAGATGTCGCGTTGCTTTCCGAAATGGCCTACGAGAGCATGGCTTTCTGCAAGCATGGCAGGCTCGTTACGTTTCCTGACGCCTCACACTGGATCCAGCATGAAGAGGCGGATCCGGTGAACGCTTTGATTGCCGAATTCATCGGCAATCCATAATCACGAAAGAGTGTGAAGCATAAAAAGCAAATGCCGTGGCCGGATCAGCGGTGATGTGATTCATTAAATTTTTACAACGATCGTTATAAGGTTCTTGACGTGATCCCGCCGGTGTGATAACGAATTCACCAGTTCCGGGTCCCTGTTCCATGACCCGGTTTGATTATTCAGAATCGAGGGAAAAAATATGGCAGAAAAATTTATCAGTGAACGGAATTTGAAGTTTTTATTGTATGAACTTAACGACACCGAATCATTGCTCAGATATCCCCGCTACGCCGACCACAGCCGGGAAGTTTTCGACATGATCCTGGACACGGCAATGAGGATGGGCAAAGATCTTTTCAAGCCTCTGTTTGAGGAAATGGACCGCAAGGCGCCTGAATATGTGAAAGGCGAGGTCAAGGTGCATCCCAGGGTCCGCGACATTATGCGGCAGGCGGGAGAGGGTGGATGGATTGCATCAACATTCCCCTATGATTTGGGTGGTCAGCAGCTGCCGTTTACCATCGGGGTTTTTCTGCCGACGGCCATTTTTGGCGCGGCAAATTACTCCGCGGCCGTTTATCACGGTCTCACGCACGGCGCGGCCGGTTTGATCGTATCGTACGGATCCCAGGAAATGAAAGACACCTATTTGCCCAAGATGATTGCAGGCGAATGGCAGGGGACGATGGCGCTTACCGAACCGCAGGCGGGCAGTTCGCTTACCGATCTTACCACGACGGCGACGCCGACAGAAGAGGGATACTATAAGATCAGGGGGCAGAAACTTTTTATCTCCGCCGGCGATCATGACGGGGCTGACAATATCATTCATCTGGCGTTGGTCAGAATCAAGGACGCTCCTCCGGGCATTAAAGGGATCTCGCTCTTTATCATTCCGAAAAAACGCATCAAGGAAGACGGGTCGCTAGAGTCCAACGATGTCAACTGTGCGGGAATCTACCATAAACTGGGCTATCGCGGCGCTCCCATCACCCAGTTGGCCTTTGGTGAAAACGACGATTGCCGCGGCTGGCTGGTCGGAGAGGCCAACAAGGGTCTGGCCTATATGTTTCAAATGATGAACGGCGCCAGGATCGACGTGGGTCTGGCTGCTGCCTGTATCTCGTCCGCGGCCTATTATGCTTCTCTGGAATATGCCAGGGAAAGGCCGCAGGGGCGAAAACTGACCTCCAAAGATCCATTGTCTCCGCAGGTTCCTATAATCGAGCATGCCGACGTCAGGCGCATGCTGCTTTTTCAGAAATCGATCGTGGAAGGATCACTGGCCCTGCTGGTTCAATGCGGTCTTTATGAGGACCTGGAGCATGTTACCGAAGGAGAGGAACGTGAAAATTACAACCTTCTTCTGGAGCTTCTGACGCCGGTGGCCAAATCCTATCCCGCGGAGATGGGTATTCTGTCCTGTTCGCAGGGCCTGCAGATTCTCGGCGGATACGGATTCTGCGAGGAGTTTCCGCTCGAACAGCTCTACCGCGACGTGCGCATTCACCCGATT